>Ga0207092_1068_pt1 | contig 19245 bp, 16 predicted proteins | sample Alteio_BWMinHeat_48_FD_153533 | JGI IMG/M metagenome (GOLD analysis project Ga0207092, IMG submission 153533) | Enriched cells from forest soil in Barre Woods Harvard Forest LTER site, Petersham, Massachusetts, United States -... | ecosystem: Environmental > Terrestrial > Soil > Temperate forest >... | reverse complement strand
AGAGAGCGGCGGAACATCTCCATGACATGTTGAGCTACGAGTAAGGAGTCGATGAGGCCATCGATTCCTGTGCGCATGGGCGCGAGTGAGGTTTTGGGCTGGGGAGCCAGATGCCTGGGTTTGGATCGAGCCAGTTCAAACTCCCTCTGCAGATCGGTCAAGGTGACATCCACATAGCGCATGGTCATGCGAGGACTGGTGTGGCCGAGCAGTTTCATCACGGCTGCAAATCCCACGCCTGCACGGACCATTTCCGTACCGTAGGTATGCCTCATCTGGTGAGGGACGATATCTGTGGGAAGGGCGACAGAGTAGCAGACCATGTGCAGGTACTCGCGAAGCCGGGCGAGGAAAGATTCTTTCGTTCCCGTCCAGGCTAGGAGCCGTTCATCTGCTGGCAGCGGATCCAGAGAGCGGAAGAATCGCAGTCGGTGTACGAGGTCACGGACGAAGGCATCGACGGGGACCATGCGTTCGGTTTTGAGCTTGCCGAGGGGAACATGAATGGCCCATTGGTTAGGGCCGGTGCCGCGCAGGCAGTCATAAGACAGATCGACGCATTCGCCGATACGCATGCCGGTGTGGCGGAGCAGCAGGAAGACATTTCCGACCAGATCGTTGCGGCGGAGGAACTCCTGCTGTAAAACCTGATCTTGCTCTGCGGTGAGCGGCCGAGGCAGACTCTGCGGTGTGCGCGGAATATCTTCGCGGCGCAACAGACGAGCGAGTTCGGCAACCTGGCTGGTCCACGCCAGTTCGCTGAAGATGGCGCGCAGAGCGATGAATCGGCCGATGCAGGTCGTGGTGGCCAGAGGCGGAGTCTGTGCACGCAGGCTGGCCATCCATCCGAGGATGTGCGGATCGCGGCGTAGTTGCTCGAGGCGAGTAAGCTCTGGGTATGTGGCGCCGACATAGACGAGGAAGCTGCGCACCGCGATGTTGTAGTTGCGTGTGGTGGCAGGACTGAGCGCGGTGGAAAGAGACTCGACGGCGCGCGCCATGGCCGAAGCCAGCGGATGCTGGAGCGGGGGGCGACGCCAGCGCTTCACGAAGAGATCCTCGGCTGTGGATGGATGCACTGCGCTGAGGCGCGGGCGTACTGAAGGTAGACGTCCTGCGGAGAGACCTGCACATAGTGCAGAGTGGTTTGGATGTCGGCGTGACCCATCAACTGCATAAGCGCAGGCAAGCTAATGCCGGCGCGCACCATGTCGGAGCCGAACGTGTGTCGGAAGCGGTGAGGGTTCGCAAGCTGGATGCCCGTAGCGCGGCGATGGTGACGAAACAGGGAACGTAATCCCGCGGGTGTCATGCGTTGGCCACGCGCAGGCCCTTTCAGCACCACGAACAGTGCAGCCGAGCAGGGATCAGGCCGTTCCAGACGCAGATAGTGATCGATCAGTTGAGTGGTCTCAGGTGCGAGAGGAAGGAAGCGCAGCTTGTTGCCCTTGCCGCGTACGCGGAGCTGTCCCTCCGAGAGCAGTACATCGTCGCGGTTCAGGGCCATGACTTCGGCAGAGCGGAGTCCGTGCATGAGCATCAAGCCCACGATGGCCAAATCGCGCGCGTTGCGGAAGCTGGACCAGAAGCGAGCCACTTCGTCGACCGAAAGAGGGACGATGGTAAGCTTGGGTTCCCTGACGCGCAGTCTGCTGAGCTCGAACCGCGGCCGGCCCAGGCCCAGTGGCCTGCGGTGCAGGTAAACCTGCTGGAAGCCATGCGCGGCCTGACAGGGAGCATCGGGGAACTCATTGCGGATGGCGCGATCGGCACAAGCCACACGGTCGTTGATGGTAGGTGCAGAAGGCGGAGGTTGGAGGCTGGACTGGAAGCGCACGTAATCAAGCAGGGTCGATTCGGTGAGGTCGTCCTTGGAAATATCGCCGGTGTGATGAACGCTCTCCCACCAGCGCACGAAGTGCAACAGGCTGTTTGCGTAGCTATAGAGGGAAGTGTTTGCGAGGCGGCGGACATAGTCGCGATCCAGGTAGCGATTAATCCATCCGACACCTTTACCGGTGGATTGCTCGACCACTTGAAACGGGCTGTGTGCGCCTGATGGGGTCTTCTGATGGATGACGCGAAACTTCATGGCTGCGCGGCCTCCACGAGAGACTGGAACTGCCGCGCGTCTCCGCCCTGGACGAAGAAGGAGTTAGGATCTTGTCCTTCTGGCAGGAGGACGCGGCGAGCAGTGATGCCGTGCGCACCGAGACGATGAGCTAACTGGTCGGCGGCCAGTTGGCCGCTCTGGTTGGCATCGACGTCGAAGGCGAGATGGACAGTTCGCGAGCCGTCGTACAACTGGCGGAACTGATCTGTGTTGAGATGTGTGCCCAGCGAGCAGGTGACGTTTTGAAAGCCCGCCTGTCGCAATACGGCATAGTCGAACAGGCCCTCGACAACAATGACCTCGGGATAGTGCCGGACCTTCTCCCATGCATACAAGCCACCCTTGGTGCCAGGCAGAAAGCGATGCGCGAAGGCGGCTCCGATGCTGCGGCCATACAGGTTGACGAGGTGCTCGCCTTGGCGCAACGGGAAGACGATGCGCTGATAAAAAGCGTCGGAGCCGTTCACGTTGAGTAGTCCGCCTTGCCGTAGCAGATCGAAGGAATGACCCTGTGCCGTAAGATGACGGCGCAGACTTCCGCCGGGGGCATAACCGATCTCGAGTTCCCTGATCAGGGCGGGATCGTGCACTCCGCGCCGGTTGAGATAGCGCATCGCTTCGGGGTAGTGGTCGAGTTGCTGCTGATAGAAAGTGGCAGCCTGTTCCAGCACCGCTGCGGAATCGACGGCAGGACGGGGCTGCAGATCGAGGCAGGCGAGGCTCTGGCGGAAGGACAGATGACGAGACAACTGGACAAAGCGAATTAGATCTCCGCCCTGCCCGCAGCCGTGGCAGTAGAAGATATCCTTGCGCGTGTTGACATAGAACGAGGGCTTGGTCTCCTCGTGCAACGGACAGAGTCCAACAAACTCGGAGCGGCCCACAGGAGATCCCTTCCAGTTGCACTGCCGCAGATACTCAATCAGCGGCAACCGCCTCTCGAGTGCTTCGACGTCTTCGCCCACAACGCTTTTTCGCCTCCGGAGCCCAGCGTAGGAGCAGGACGCCAACTATCCAAGGCAAGGATGGTGGGTGAAGGTGTTTTTCTCAGAGACGTAGCGGCCAGAGAGTTTGCAAAGCCGGAGTTATCCAAGGCAATAATCCTGCTTCGTCAACAGTCCGACCACCACGATCCAGCCAATGAGCTATACGGGTGACGGTCTGACGGAGGAAGGAGAGAGTCGGCTGGGTCGAGTCCAGACCGCTCGACCAGCGGCGGACAGTGGATGGATCGGGTAATCGATCAGGGTCCTTGAGCTTCGGCAACGCCTTGTCCCAGCAACAGTTCTCTACAAAGCGCAGCAGCAATGCCTGGCTGCGAGCTACAAGGCTGTAATGCGTGTAAGGAAGAGAGAGCAGCGGGAGAAAGGTGAAAGTCTTTCCGCAACCAGTGCAGCGGCCGCGATGGATCCAGATCCAGTCGTGATGCTGATCGTGAGCCTGCTTACGGCGACGACCATGACCAATGATCGAATCCCGATCACAAACCGGGCACCGGCGTAAGATAATGTTGTCGCAGTCTTCGGCCCAGTCGGTTGCAATCTTATCCGGCCCGGCGGAAACTGAGACAAAGAGGATCGTACCTCACAGGGGTTCCGCATCTGGCTTCGACCCGCCAAGATCACTGCCGGAAGCGGGGCCCCGCCCCCTGAAGAAAATCCAACTGAAAGAAAATATAACTTCTTACCGACAGGCCGTAAGGCATGATCCCGGAAATTGGCCGGTTATCTCCCTGATATCAATACTTGAAACTTGCCATCTCTACCCCGAACCTCGCGGACCAGGGGTGGGAAAGCGCCAAGCGGCTCGATTGACCGATCCCGACCAGCGCCGTACCATCAGTCAGCCCGTCCGGGAGCCACTCCACATGGTTGGTACCACGATCTCGCACTACCGCATTCTCGAGAAACTGGGCGGCGGCGGTATGGGCATTGTGTACAAGGCAGAAGACACCGATCTTGGACGTTTTGTCGCACTCAAGTTCCTTCCCGAAGATGTGGCCGGGGATGCGCAGGCATTAGAACGTTTCCGCCGGGAGGCCCGTGCGGCATCTGCACTCAACCACCCCAACATTTGCACCATCTACGAAATCGGCAAGGACGGGGACCAGTCCTTCATCGCCATGGAGTACCTTGACGGGATCACGCTGAAGCATCGCATTGCGGGAAAGCCTGTCGAGATCGAGGTTCTACTGAACGTGGCCATCGAGATCGCCGATGCGCTGGACGCGGCGCACAGCAAGGGAATCGTGCACCGCGACATCAAGCCGGCCAACCTCTTCGTAACCGTGCGCGGGCACGCCAAGATTCTCGATTTTGGGTTGGCGAAGGCCGCGCCTGTGAACAGTTCAACAAACCATGCAGCCGCAGCAGCAGCTACGACAGCGTTACTTAACGAGGTGCGCCTCACCAGCCCCGGATCCACGCTCGGCACGGTCGCCTACATGTCTCCGGAGCAGGCTCGCGGCAACGGACTGGATGCGCGCACGGACCTGTTTTCGTTTGGGGCAGTGTTGTATGAGGCGGCCACGGGCATACTGCCATTTCGCGGTGAGAGTTCAGCGGTTATTTTCAAGGCCATTCTGGACGGCACACCGACGACACCGTTGCGTCTGAATCCCGATATGCCGGAAGGTCTCGAGCGAGTCATCAACAAGGCGCTGGAGAAAGATCGCAATCTGCGCTACCAGAGCGCAGCCGATATGCGGGCCGACCTGCAGCGATTGAAACGTGACACGGAGTCGCAGCACATATCCGCGGTTGAACACGGGGCATTGCGAAGCCGATTGGGCAAGTTGCCATCTCTGGCGGACAGATTGAGCCGGTTCTTTCCGTTACGTTGCCTATATCCTTGTTGGACGACGTTTCGCCGGACGGGTCGGCTTTTCTCGTGGAGTCGTTTGCGGCCGGCTCGAAGCCTGCGCGACCAACGTATAGTGTCCAGATTCTGGGGGGCTCGCATCGTTACCTTGCAGACACCGCAGGAGCAGGCTGGTCGCCGGATGGGAAGTCCATTGTCTATTTCACGCCAAACGGCGACATCAACCTCATGCGGAGCGACGGAACCGATATCCGCAAGTTGGCATCAGTGGGAAAAGTCCCCGATCATTCAACTGGTCGCCGGACGGCAAGACTATCCAGTTTTCCAAGGACGATTCCGTTTGGGAGATGTCGGCAACCGGCTCCAATCTTCACCAAGTGTTTTCTGCCGCGAACTCCAGGGGGATTTGCGAGAATTGGTCTCCCGATGGTGAATACTGCGTGTTCACGGACGGATCGGGGCACCAGATCTGGGCTTTCGATAAACGACGTGGATTGTTTAGGCACGCACCGGAACAACCGGTTCAGTTGACGTCGGGCCCCACCCGTTGGTTCAACCCGGTTCCCAGCAAGGATGGGAAAACAATTTTTGCAGCAGGATCTTCCGCCCGGGGGGAACTTTCTCGCTTCGACTCGAAAACCAGGCAGTTTCAACCTTTCCTTGGGGGCATCTCCGCCGACCTCGTTGCCTTTTCTAAAGACGGCCAGGCCGTGGCCTACGTTTCCTTTCCCGACGGCATTCTGTGGAGGGCCAAAAAGGATGTAAGCGAGCGTGTCCAGTTAAGCAGCCCTCCACTGAGACCGGATTCCGTCAGTTGGTCGCCGGACGGCTCACAGATCGCATTCATGTCCCACTTAGGTCCCCGCACAGACGTTGCTTATATCGTTTCTTCCCAAGGGGGGACACCGACACGCCTCCTCCCGGAAGAGATCGGTTCACAGTCAGACCCAAGTTGGTCGCCCGATGGTCGCAAGATGATTTTTGGGACGAGCTTATTTGGTCAAAACGGCGAAATACGCATTCTCGACCTCGCCAGCCGTCAGGTCACGACTCTCCCGGGATCGACAGGTATGTTCTCGCCTCACTGGTCTCCAGATGGCCAATCCATCTTCACTTGGACCGAGGACATATCCAAAATGCTGCTCTTTGATATTAAGACGCGGAGTTGGTCCACAATTTACAAGGATCGTGCCGCATACTCAACTTGGTCACGCGATGGCCGCTTCATTTACTTCTTGAGGTATGCGAGCGATCCGGCGGTTCTTAGAATGCCATTTAGTGGTGGGACCCCGAAGATAGTCGCCAGCTTGAAGGACTTCACATATACGGGCACCTTCGGCCTGTGGTTCGGACTGGACTCTTCCGACGCACCGATCTTGCTACGTGATGTCGGAACCCAGGACGTCTACGCGCTCACCCTGGAACGAAAATAGCGGATCGGTTGGCGCGCCGAAGCAGATCAACTTGTCAACATTTGTGAGGTAGGGTTCTTTAATCTGTAAGAGAATCCATACACATTTTCAGTCCATGACAAATCGCCGAGTATTGAGTCCAGCGCCGAAACGTATGGAAACGCGCCGAGGCCTGTACACGACAATCCAGGATCATGCCCAGGCAGATCGGCAGACACAAGCCGGCCGTGTTAGTCGGCGCCAACTATCAATCAATGCAGCCTTCGCCCCCGTTTACCCAGGTTCGGGTCGTACGAAGGCGAAGAAAATCCGGCCTGCTTTGTGTCACGTACTCGAATTTCTACTGGCGCTAATCGTCCGAGAACAGACTTAAATTGATCGAATCGGCCATTGCTTTATATCCGGCATCGGTTGGGTGTCCATGGTCTCCGCTATCAAGAGCCGGAAGTATCCGTGCCGGTTGTCTGGGATCGCGCAGGACGCGATCGAAATCGATCACGGCGTCGTATTCCCCGCTGGTGCGTATCCACGCATTGAGGGCCTGCCGCTTGAGTTCATTCGCGGGCGTCCAGACAGGGAAAGGAGTTCCTGGTAAAAGAAACCCTTGAACGGGGTTGAGCGTGCATCCGAAAACCTTCACGCCCTTTGCATGCGCCCGCTCGATGAGTTGCTTGTGTCCCTGGATGATCTGATCAACCGTGACCGTTTCGGATGGATCAAGTGTAAAGATGTCGTTGTTTCCCAGTTGCACGATCACATAGGCCAACCCGGGCTGGCTGAGCACATCACTCTCGAATCGGGCCAGACCGTTCGGGCCCAGCACATCATGCAACAGCCTGTTACCATCCAATCCTTCGTTCAACATCGCCATCGCGTGCCCGTCCTGCTGAACTAAGCGCCGGGCCAACCCGTCTGTCCAGCGGTGATTTTGGCCGACACTTGATTGGGCCCCATCCGTGATCGAATCGCCAAACGCGGCAATTGTTCCTGACTGTAGAGGCGCCAACACGTCGATGCCCGCCAGCCAGAACCAGGACTGAGTGGTCGGCGATTGCGGATCGAGGGGCATGACCGTAGTTCCCGTGAAATCTCCCGGCGGAGAAATATAGGAGATTTGGCGCGAATCAAAGTGCCAGGTGGCCGGCCCAGTGGCTCCCGACACGAATAGACTCACGGCAAGGTTGGCGAGATCGGACACGGTAAGCTCGACCGGATCACTGACCACCGGTGCGCCTTGCGGTATCACTATGGAAGTTTTGCCGCCGAACGTCAGAGCACGGTCGGATCCTGCGACAATGCTCGAATCCCCGGCAGAAAGAGCGATGTGAGCAGCGTCGACGACGAGGGCGTTTGCTCCGAAGGTGGACAAACGCAGACGCACCCGTTGGCCCCCAATGCTGATATGCACGATCTGGCGCAGCGTCTGATTGTTGAAACCCGTGTTCGTGAATCCAGGTAGAAGTTCGGGGGCGTGCAGAGTTGTGGACCACGTACCAACCCAGCGTTCGTCATTTTCCTGGAGACCACCCAATTCAGCGGCTGCGGAAAACGCGGTGCAAACGCCAACCGCGAGAACAGTCAGGAATAGCTTCCGCAGCATGGGGAGATATCTGCGCTTTGTTTTGGCGAGCGAAATCCTGTTGCTTTGCATTTGAGACCTCCTTGGGGTCCGTGTGGCGCGTTCAGCGTTGCCTCGACCTGTCAGGCGGTCCGTGTGGAATACACCGTCCGTGCCGGGCTACCGCTATCCCTCGTAAAATTGCGCTAACGCCAGAGGCCTCGCAATTCATTGAAGGTGATTTCGAAGTCAAACGCTTATCGCCTGATAAGTTGTTTGTCCGTATATATGTAGCAAGGCGTATCGCTCGATGGATCGCTTCGGATTTGCGGTGTGATCGTGCTAGACTCCCGGCAAGGGGACATTGACGGGGGCTGCGTTCGTGGAAAACCGAACGAATACGACGCAATCCTGGCGTTTCGGCGTCTTCGAAGTAGATGCGCCTAACAACGAACTTCGTCGGGGCGGCGCACCCATCAGGGTTCGTGAGCAATCCTTCCGCATCCTGGTTTTCTTACTGGAACATGCCGGGGAACTGGTTACCCGCGAGGACTTGCAACGGGCGCTCTGGTCATCCGACACGTTTGTCGATTTCGACCATGGCCTGAATACTGCGGTCATGAAGCTGCGCGAAGCGCTCGGCGACCCAGCCGATAAACCTCTTTATATCGAAACCGTTCCCAAACGCGGGTATCGCTTCATCGCGCCCGTCTCGCGCGAAAAGGACCAAACGCTTCCGCCGGAATTTACACCTATGTCTCCGCCTGACACGAACGGAGAGGGTTCGGTCATGACGGCAAGCACGACCGTTGTGCCCGCCATTCCTGCGAAGGGCGAACGGCCTTGGAGACGCTGGCTGTGGCCGCTGGCTGCCGTAGGTTTGGTTGCACTCGCCGTGGGGTTTTGGTACCTGCGCCGTCCACTGCCGCCACCGCGACTTACGAACCCCGTCCAACTCACGCAAGACGGCCGGCGCAAAAACGTCGTCGGAACGGACGGGAACAGACTGTACTTGAATATCTTTGAGCCGAAGGCCGTTGGCCAGGTGCCGGTCTCCGGTGGACTAATCACCGAGAGTCCATTCGATCTACCCTCTCAGGGTGGCCAATGGGGTATATCGAGTGTTTCGCCCGATGGATCCAGTCTTCTGGTGTTCGATCACTTCGATCGTTTTCGGGAAGGTGCAAGGGTATCGATTGTGGGCAGTCTCGGGCATCCGGTTCGCTACTTGACGGAATCCTACGCCGCTATATTTTCACCAGACGGCAGGTTCGTGCTCTATGCAACTCCGCACGGGGACGTCTATTCAATGGCGGCGGAGGGGGGTGAGCCGCGGCTGATTCTCGCCTCACACGCTCCGGAGGGTGAGATCGTGCGAACTGGGGATCTGAGTTGGTCGCCGGACGGAAGCACCATTCGGTTCACCCGCGACCAGAAGATCTGGGAGGTTTCGTCGAGTGGCTCCAATCCACACCAGCTGCTTCCGGGCTGGCACCCATCGGCATCACAGTGGGGCGGTCAGTGGACCCTCGATGGGGATTTCTTTCTATTCGTGTCCGGAAGCATAGGAAGCTGGAACAGATTTCCGAACTACAGCCGGGGCGGCCAACTCTGGGCAATTGACGAACGACGCGGAAGGCTGCGCCCGCGGATTGCCGAGCCAATTCAATTGACATCCGGACCCATGGTTTGGGGTCCGTCAGTCTCCGCTCGTGATGGGCACATGATCTTCTCTCGTGGCATGTCCCTTCGTGGCGAACTTGTCCGCTACGATAAGGGGTCCAATCATTTCGATCCCTACCTGCGAGGTATTTCGGCTGAAATGGTGGTCTTTTCAAGGGACGGAACATATGTGGCTTATGTCACGTTTCCCGACGGCATTCTGTGGCGAGCCAACCGGGATGGCACTGGACTGCTGCAACTGACCAAGCCGCCCTTTTACCCCAGAGATGTACGCTGGTCGCCGGATGGTTCGGAGATCGTGTTTACTGACAATTCGCAGAATGGTGTGGATGCAATCTACGTCGTCCCTTCGCAGGGTGGCACTCCCGAGCGCCTCATTCCAGAAGAGAGTGGGCCGCACGCCGATCTCACCTGGTCTCCCGACGGCAAGAAAGTGGTGTACTCCACGATCCCCTGGCTCAGCATCGGAAACTACTCCCCGGCCAAAATTGAAGTACGGATTCGCGAACTTGCCACTCGGAGAACCATCACCCTCCCTCATCGACCAGAAGGATTTTGGTCGACACGATGGTCTCCTGATGGGCGATACATCGCAGGATTACCGTTCAAAACGGACAATCTGAGCATCTTTGACCTGAAGACGCAACGGTGGAAAGACCTTCTTCGGAAGGGGCTGAACAGCTTTCCCAGCTGGTCAAAGGATGGCCGGTTTATCTACTTCCTGCGCCCAACAGATGATCGTGGCATTTATAGGGTCCCCATCTCCGGAGGCGACGAGGAGCGCATTGTCGATCTGAAGGATTTTCGATACGCGGGGTGGTACTCGAGTGGTTGGCTGGGTCTGGACCCGACCGATGCGCCGCTGCGGCTTCGCGATGCGGGGACCGACGAGATATACGCTCTCACTCTCGAGAGCAAGTAAAAGAAATCAGTCGAGAGGGCTGCATTCGAAGCTCCCCGCGGCGAGAGCGACAACCACCTCAACGTCCGGAACGAATTGTGGCTCAAGTCGCTGCTGGATGGGAGCGAGACTCCGGTCATCGCCGACGACTATTCACGTTGGTACCCGCATTGGTCGCCTGACGGCATGCAACTTGTCTACGAACAGCGAAATCCAAGGACAAACGAGCACCAAATCATGTTTTGGTCGAGCAACAGCCATGAAGAAGAGCCGCTCACAGGGCTCAACGACGGTCTGGGTGGCATTTCCGATAGGTGTCCGGACGGCAAATGGCTGCTGACAGTGGCGCGGGATGGAATATGGCTGGTTCTGGTCACCTCAGTGTCACTGCGGAAGCTGCGGCCAAAAAGATTTCATCCAACCCGGCGTACGGCCTTTACCACGCACACATGTCGCCTGACTGCCGATGGATTGTCTTCAACGCTGAAATGAATTCTCCGAACCGTGAATCCTCGCTGTTCGTAATACCCGCTCCGGGTGTTCCGTGGACACGCTTTACCGACGGCAAGCACTGGGACGATAAGCCGCGTTGGTCGCTGATGGAAAAACGATCTACTTCGTATCCCGCCCCGGCGGCTTTTTCAATGTCTGGGGGATTCACTTCGATCCGGTTGCGGGCAAACCAATCGGGCAGCCGTTTCAGGTGTCCAAATTTGACAGCCCACGCTTAATGATTCCGCGGTGGATCGCGCCGGTAGGGCTTCTCTGACCCAGGACAAACTTGTGTTGACCGTGGTGCAACCATCCGGCAACATCTGGGTACTAGACAGCATCGACTGATAGCTCCCCGCCGAGTGGTAGCCCAGACAGCTTCCAGATTTTCTGATCTCTGCTGGTGACTTCAGGCCAAAGTGCTCATCGAACGCGCCTTGCGCGACCTGATTGGGATTAGTAGTCCTCACAAACCCAGATGTGGCCGGGAGGAATTCTGGGCATTATCGCCAAGTCGCGTTTCCACGCTCTGGAGGTGTGGAAACGTGATTTGGCCTGAAGTCAGCAAGCGAAACGGAGGCAATCATACTGTGCGTCGACGACTATTCGTTACTCAATCCCGCTACCACGGTATCGGGGTGTTACGCGGCGACATTCTGCGCGGGTTCGATTCGTCCTCGATCTGCGCGGCTGGTGAGGAATTCGGCGAATATCCAGCATGCCCCTATCGCAGCCAGATTGTAGACGGCGGCAGCCCATGTTGCCTGATTGTGCAGTCGGATAAAGATAGGAGGTATTTCTACAAAGCCTTCAAACAGCAACAGCATCAACGCAAGCAGCCTGGAGGCCAGGACATCCATGATTCCTGAGCAAATTGCACACCCTGCCAGAATGAAGGCGATTCCGGTTAGCACCGTCCAGAAATATCCAAACCCCATCCAGTGCGGAACGATGCTCGCGAAGACGCGAATGCCGATGAGGTGGAATAAGCCGAAGAGGACCGGAGGCAATCCCAGCAGCCAGCGCCCGGCAATCGATGCTCTCTCTTGCAACAGGGAATCTGGTGAGGCGGTGGAGGCGTAAATAATTGCTGCCGGAGCGACCAGCATTAACTGTTGAGCGAGCCCGAAGGAGATGCCTGCTAAGACGTCGATTCGCCAGCCAAGCGCATGAATTCCGGCATAGTATCGAGAGAGCCAAAATGTCGCAAAAATCAAGTAGGCGATGGCCGATGCCGCGGCGCCAATCTTTACGCTGCGCCGCCACAAGATTGCAAGACCGGCTGCGACCAGCCAGACACCCGCGCCGTAGGCCAATACGTGTTGACCAGGCACATTTTTGCCCAGAGCCTGGATGGGCTGATGCGAGCCATCGAATGCACCCCAGACAATATCCAGAATGCCGGTGAGAACGGTACCCAAGCCATAGAACCAAACGCCAACTTTCATCTGTTGATCTCCCATGAGTCGCTCAGCGAGTAACCAGAGCTCAATGACGATGCTTGCGTTTCTCGATTTCAGAATTGATACTATGGCACCATTGGTTCATCGAACAGAGCCATTTTTCAATAATCTTATTGGACCAATTGAGATGCCAAAAGCCATCAGCTCGTTCGAGCTCACTCTCAAGAGCCGGTCGCGCCATCAGACTCTGACCAATTGGTTGTACGGCGAACTGCGCTCTGCCATTCTTGACGGCCGGCTGGCGCCAGGCGCCAGACTGCCAGCTTCCAGAGATTTCGCCAGCCAGTATGAACTCTCCCGGGGTACAGTCGTCAGCGTTCTGGAGCGTTTACAAGCAGAGGGGTATACCACCTCCCGTGTCGGATTCGGTACTTGGGTCAATCGTGTGGACGCGCCCCGGCCGGCCCGCCAGGCAACCACGATACCGGCATACATTCACCGCGTCATTTCGACCTATAAACGGCCGCAACCCTGGATTGACCCGGCTTTTATTGGGGGGATCCGCCCCTTTCGGATCGGGGCTCCGGCCATCAACGAGTTCCCATCCGAAGTTTGGGGACGTATTGCCGCAGACCGAGCACGCAATTTCAGGTCATGGTTAAAGAAAGAGGCTGATCGGCGTGGCTATCGGCCACTGCGCGATGCAATCGCCGAGTATTTGCGCACGTCACGTGGGGTGCGATGCACTGCGGAACAAGTGGTCATCGTTTCCGGGATACAACAGGCACTCGACCTGTTGGCACGGCTGCTCTTGAAAAAGAACGATCCGATATGGATGGAGGATCCTGGATATTTCGGAGCTAGAATCGCGTTTGACAATGTCGGAGCCAGGATCATTGCTGTGCCCGTGAATGATGAAGGGCTGTCTGTTTCCGCCGGAACTAAGATCTGTCCGGATGCGAAGGGAGCCTACGTAACTCCGGCTCACCAATTCCCGCTGGGGGTAACGATGTCGCTGGAGCGGCGGATGGCCCTTCTTAGCTGGGCCTCACGCGCCGGCTCTTTTGTTATCGAAGATGACTATGACAGCGAATACCGGTTTGAGGGACCGCCTCTGCCTGCCCTGCAAAGCCTGGATAATCACTCAAGCGTGATCTTCATCGGATCGTTCAGCAAGACGCTATTCCCAGCCTTACGCGTGGGCTACGTGGTATTACCTGCGCCGTTAATAGATTTCTTCCTGAGTTTTCGCTACCGAACCGATTTCCGGAATTCATCCTTTGACCAGGCGGTACTTTGCGACTTCATCGTAGAGGGGCATTTGGCACGTCATCTGCGGAGGATGCGGAATCTGTATGCGGAGCGCCTCGCAACACTCATGCAAGGAGCCAAGCAACATCTGGATGGGTTGCTTGAGATCTCAAACGTCAGGGCAGGCCTCTACACGATCGCGTACCTCAAGAATGGGATGACTTCACGACGGGCGGAAAAGCTGGCCGCAGCCCAGGGTGTTGAGGTTCTCGCCGTCGATCGATGCACTCTGAGACGCCCTGATCCGAATGCGCTGCTCCTCGGTTTTGGCGGATTCAACGAGCTTGCGATACGGCAAGGACTCGTTCGACTTGCAAACGCATTGAGCTAGCCAGACCTCGGGACATGAGAGCAGTTCTCTCAACGAATGCCAAATCGCCATAACCGGCCAATGTGTGCCCGTTTTGAGGGTGTGTAGAATATCGTGCTCTTCGCCGGTGATGTTGCCTTAGCTCGGCTGAGATAACCATTGCTTGCCCTACAGCTCTTGGTTCCCTCGAGTCGCGATCTCCGCCACACATGTGGCTCTTTGGCCCTGGCGGCCTCCTGGACGCTCGATGGTATGTCTAAATGAGTTCCAGTCTGCCGCCGTTACCGGTGAGCGCGTTATTGCGGGCTGGGCTGACCTTGCCAGACAGGTAAGAAACCCGGCTGAAGAATAATAGAACACCTCTGAGCTCCGCGCCAGATCAGGGTTTTAGGCAATCAGCCAATTTGTAAAGTTGGCCGGTTATCTCCGCCAACTCACGCTTCCAGCCCGTCGGGGTCTGGAAACGCGCTAACGCCTCTTGGCAATAGTTGACGTTCACCGTGGGTGGAAATTCCTGCAGGCTGAGCGACTTATCAGGAGTAAATCTGCCAGAACGCTTGGCCTGTCACGAGGCAATACAGTGAATTTCTCAACCTGCAATAGAGTGGATCTAGTGAGTATCACGCTTCTGGATCGATCAAGTTCTTCGCAGATGCACGTTCCTCAGGAAGTATTCGAACGCGGCGACGTTTTGTGAGGAAGGCAAGGCTCCATTGCAGGCTGACAAAGAGCCGATTCGCAAATCCTATAAGAAAGTAGATGTGCACACCCGCCCAGACCAACCATGCCGGGAAGCCTGCAAACTGAGCGAGCCGCAAATCCGCCACGGCATACGCTCTCCCCACGATTGCGAGCTCACCCTTGTCCCAATACCAAAAAGATTTGGGTTGTGCTCGACCCGTTAGACGGCGCCGAATGACATCTGCAACGTACCTGCCTTCCTGTATTGCTGGTTGAGCTACACCGGGCATGAGCATCGGCGTACGAGACTTGATGCCAACTATATTTCGAACCGGAGCAACGAGGTGCGCGGTGTCACCAATGGCAAACACTTCTGGATGATCACGCACCGACAAGTCCGGTTCCACCTTGATCTTCCCGGAATCGTCGGTTTCTGCGCGCAGCCATTGTCCCGCCGGAGACGCAATGACACCAGCGCCCCAGAGCACAGTCCCGGCAGGAACTTTCTGTCCGCCGACCAAAACTCCATCCGAATCCACACTCATGACGCGAGTGTTGGTAAAAACTTGAACTCCCAGGCTTTCCAGGTGTCGTTGCGCGATGATCGAAAGAGGTTCCGGATAGGCGGGCAGAATGCGGGGCCCGCCCTCATAGAGAAGAATGCGAGCGGATGCGGGATCTATATGCCGGAAATCGCGTATCAACTCGATGCGCGACATCTCAGCGAGTGTGCTGGCCATCTCAACGCCTACTGTCCCGCCACCCACGAGCACGAAGGTAAGCTGACGACGAATTTCCTCAGCTTCCGCACCTTCGATCGAAGCCATTTCCTCAGCTCGCTCGAACGCACGCAATATTTTGCCGCGAATAATGTCGGCATCATCGAGCGATTCGAGGCCTGAAGCGAACTGACGCCATTCGTCGTGCCCAAAATAGTTGTACTGTATGCCAGTCGCCACGATGAGGTAGTCGTACGGTACGTCGCCCCGGCTCAGATGGACGACGCGCTGGCCGGAGTTGATGCCCGTTACGTCATCGAAAAGGATCTGGATGTTCTTCTGACCACTGAAGATGGAACGCAACGGGCTGGAGATTTCATCCGCCGAGAGCAGCCCCGTCGCAACCTGGTACAGCATTGGGCGAAAGAGATGATAATTCCGCTTATCGATCAGCGTGACGCTCACTAGAGCGCTACGCAAAGCGCTGGCCGCGGAGAGCCCTCCGAAACCGCCACCGACAATGACCACGCGCGGTAATATCAATCGGCACCTACAAAGTCAGATTGATTTAATCAGAGATGGCACACCACCTCGCTTACCTGATCGCGATTAATCATGTGGTGACAACATCAGGTAGCTCTTTATGGCTTTTCCTGCTTCCCCGCCGCCACTCCGACCGCTGCAGGTTGAGGAGACGCACTCGCAATCAGTAGTGCGGACTGAGCCAGCCAGGTTTCGAAACGGGTCTCGCCGAGACGTGCGTTATTGTCAGGGACGAGCGCCCTCTCCCTCACCTCGATGCCGTAGTACCGCCCATGAGGGTCGGAGATCACCTCGCGCGGATCCTGGTGCGCGTCGAGAAACCGCCGGGCGAGTTCATCGAGGCGAAACTGTTCTGGCCCCCCAATTTCAATCGCGCCATTCACAGGTGGGTCGGTCGCAATTCTGGCCACTGCACTCGCCACGTCATCGGCTGCCATCGGCTGGATGAGGGCCGCAGGCATGCGTACCTTGTTTCCCTCTGTGGAATAGTCGACGATCTGCTTTACGAACTCGAAGAACTGCGTGGCGCGGACGATTGTGTATGGATTTTTTGAGGCTTTGATCAAGTTTTCTTGTGCGAGTTTTGCACGGAAAAAGCCACTTTCGAGGAGGCGTTCCGTTCCTACGACGGACAAAGCGACGTGATGGCCAACGCCTTCGGCCGCTTCATAGGTGAGAAGGTTGCGGGTTGAGGTCTCGAAGAACTTCAACACTTCCGTGTCCTCCCACGAAGGGGAGTTTGTGACGTCGATGACCACCGAAGCGCCTTTCAGCGCATCTGCGAGCCCCTCACCGGTGACGCTGTTCACGCCACTTTTGGGAGACGCAGCCACGGCTTCGTGCCCGTGCGCCCGCAGATTGTTGACTAGCCTTGATCCGATAAGGCCCGTACCACCGATTACAACCACTTTCATCGATACCTCCTTCACTTTGACCAAGGCGTGGGAAGCCATCAGTCTCATGAGTGCGCTCAGATGGGCGGAACGAACACCACCGTGACGCAATCTCCGAGAGGGGAAGGGGGACTTGCGCCTTTGCATCAATCTTACCGCCTGCCGATGCGGGATCAGGGCATTCCCGAACGGCTGTCAACCGAGTTTTGCTGGAGTGCGGCACCACAAAGCTGATGTGCCGAACGCGGTTCGATCCGCTCGGCGACCAAGTCATGTCGTCGCAGAGTACAAGGCCGGGGTAGAAGACGTTTTAACATTGCCATGGAATACGCAAGCGGCTCCGATCAGCTTTGAGGATGCAAAAACTCGGTTCAGTGCTACTAAGGGAACCACAATGAGCAGAAGAGGCCTTAGTCCGGCCCGTTTAGAGGCACTTTTGGACGGCGTCATCGCCGTCATCATTACCATTCTGGTGTTGGAACTCAGGGTGCCCCAGCCGAACGGCTTAGCCGGCCTGCGCGTGGTGCTGCCCGCTATTTTTCTCTACCTGCTAACCTTCGTACAGATTGGGATCTATTGGGTGAATCATCATTATCTCGTCGACGAAGTCGAGACGGTCAGCCATGGAATTTTGTAGACGAATCTGATGTTTCTTTTCTGCCTCTCGCTCTTTCCGTTTGCCACAGAGTTGATTGGCATCAAGGGCCTTTCATCGTTCAGGACGTCACTCTATGCATCGGTCAGTATTTTCCCTGGGCTTGGATATATGGCGCTGTGGAGTCAGATTCATTCCAAGAAGACCACGTCGGCACACACAAGCTGGAGCAAGCAGATCGCGTCCGTCGTACTTTACCTCGCCGCGATTCCCATGGCCTACTTTCGGCCTGTTGCGTCTCTGGCGCTGATAGCGATCGTCTCAGTCCTCTGGCTGCTGCCTCCAAGATCCGAGAGCCACCCACAGTGAGAGTTGCTACAGGCTGCGATGGACAGGAATCGCACTTCTGGAGGCAGCGGCCGCGCAGCCGGTCATACTTGTTCAGAGCGAATCCTCGTTTGTTCCTCGGTGTTTGGGCGCGGAGATGCCTTCGCATCTCTCCCCTTGCGGGCGACTAACGATTGTTGTCTTGCGTGGATGTAGGCGGCCGGATGTTCTCATTGAGCCGCGCCCGTTTCTCGTCCACGTGGGACATCTGAGCCCTAAGCTACTACGATGTTGCGTCCGCTACCGTTTTCGCCGCTGCGTCAGGGCTCGGTGCGCAGCAGAGGCTTTTTGATGTATTGCGTAGGCACGGACAGGATTTGGTCTGGCAGTATTGCGTTGGTGCGGCGGCGACCTACGAGGCGAACGTAGCCGAGATACTCCCCACGGTCAGCTTCGAGAGCTTTGATCTCCGCTTCATTCTCGGGGGCTATGAGCCTGTGCCAGTCCAGCCAGAGCTGGCAACCGTCCGGCATCGTATCCGCGATCTCGATGTCCATAATTTTGGTGCGCTCCCAGTGGCGGCGCCACCAGGGTGCAGAGTGCAGGCACCAGAGATCGTTCGTCCACCAATCGCGAAAATGTTTCGGGATAAAGCTGTCGATCTCTTGCATGAGGCCAGCCCCGGCGATGCCGATAGCTCCACCAGGCTTCACGAATCGGGCGAGGTAGTTGAGGTACAGATCGTCGGTCCCGTAGTAATAGAAGGAATCAAGCGACACGATGACGTCGAAGAATTCGTCGCTGAAGGGTAGCGACCGGGCGTCAGCATGCACGGGGAAAACGCTGTCTTCGACTCCCACATCGCGGATTCTCTGGCCGTTCTCCGCGGCACTGAACCACAGATCGGTGGCCCAGACCTGAACGCCGAATTCGCGGTGGAGGAAGATCGAGGAAGTGGCGCGTCCGCAGCCAAGGTCGAGTACCCGCATTCCAGGTCGCAGATCGAGCGCGAACGTGAGCCACTCGGCCATCCAGAGTGGATTCGCGGCCCCGCTGATGCTGGCGAGGAGCCATTCCGGGTTGTATTGCGAAGAGCGGGGAAATCGCTCTGAAATGGTGGGATGGTCTGAGATCGTATGGGTCTCCGTTCTCGAACTTTAGCCTGTGCTGCGACGAGGGCGCGACAAACTCAGACGACAACCTCGTGTCTGCAGCATCTTAGCGGATTGTATCGCTCACATGGACGTGTAGTCGGCGATCCAGAAGTAATGCGTCGCAACCTCAGTTTGTGCATGATCGCCATAACCGGCCAATCTCTGCTCATTTTCATTCAGGTGATTTTTAGTTTTCGTATTTCGGCGAGGATCTTGGTAAGCCGGTTTGCGAGCCGGTCGAGACGGGCGCGTTTATCGCGTGGGAGGGAGCGGCGGAACAACTCCAGGGCATGTTGGGAAGCGATCAAGGAGTCAATGAGGCCGGAGAGG
>Ga0207092_1066_pt1 | contig 19552 bp, 21 predicted proteins | sample Alteio_BWMinHeat_48_FD_153533 | JGI IMG/M metagenome (GOLD analysis project Ga0207092, IMG submission 153533) | Enriched cells from forest soil in Barre Woods Harvard Forest LTER site, Petersham, Massachusetts, United States -... | ecosystem: Environmental > Terrestrial > Soil > Temperate forest >... | reverse complement strand
TGGTTTGAGGCGTGAAGGAAAGCATCGCGATGCAGTGAAGATGAATTCATGCCGCGTATCTCGCTTCGACGAAGTAATTATCCATGGAGCCTGGGTTCAGGTAAGGCGTATTCAAGGAGATCCCGGCCGATGCAAATCGATCGGCGACGATCGCAAGCCGGTTGTCGAGGTGACGTGCCTTTTGCTCATATGCCCGAATGATCCCATCAGCGAATATCCGGCAACGGTGTTGGCCGAAACTTTCGCCTTCGCCCGGATCTTCAGCAAAACCCACTCCAGGCGCCAGACACTTCGTGAACAACGGAATCTCGCTCTTTAAAAATGGCGCAAGCCGCGCAAGGACGAATTTAAAAACCGCAGCCACCGCAGCAAAATCCGCCTTTTGAAAATACAGGACGCCCGCGTCGCACCGGGAGTAAGCGGCAGGATCGTTCAATACCTTCAGATGGAAGAACAGGCCTCTATCATTTAGCTCTTGAGTGCAAATACGAAGCAGATGTGCGGCTCCCTCCGGTTTGAGGTTCCAGTAGACTCGAAGGCGCTGGTAAGCGTCGGCGTGATCCTGATCTCGATTACTCGCAGCCATGTAAAAGCCCGGCGAAGCATTCGCCAGTCCCTTGTTGGTGCGCAAGGTTACGATGCTTCCCGGTCTTGGAATTGCGCCTGGGTCAGCGAAGCAATCCTCCGGACGAAGCATCAGCCTGACACCGTTTCCCCGGCGCACCACCACTTCACTGGCGCTTGATGCAAGGACAATCCAGCCGCCCTGCATGCAGCCTGTGCCGGTGTTCGCGGCTGACAGGCCATCCCTGAAGGACGCCAGATCGCTTCCGGCCCCGGGGTTTTCCCAGGCAGATGAGTCAATGCCGCCTCGAACGTAAAAAACGCTATAAAGGCGGGCCTGGAGCTGCGACAGAAGATAACTGCGTGCTGTGCGCTCTGTCATCTCACGACGGAGCCGTGGTGACAATGCAGAGGAAACCTGTCCGCAGCACGCGAAACTTGTCGGCGAATGAATAACAGTGTGGCGCAGGGCTCGCGCGGTGGTCTGAAGGTGATCACTCATTGTGGAATGACTCTCATCTTTCTGAAAGTCCGAGGAGCTGAGCAACTGCACCCCTCGGTCTTTCGAGGATGTTCGAACTCAATTGAAGAAGACAGATGATATTGCCGGAAAGCGCCGCAGAGTGCTGCGTTTGTTCGAATGCCGTCTGGAGCAGGCGCGCAGCAGCATAACGTACGGCGCGCAGCAAATGACCGGCCGATTCAGCCCTATCGAGACACAGTCCGGCAACATAGGCTCGCCAGAACGCTTTGATGGGTGGATGAATTCGTTCAAGCGGATGTCGGGCAAGGTGGAGAAACTCGTCAGGGGCGCCCTGGCCGGAAACCGGCATGGAGAGAATCCACAACGACAAGAACGCGGCAAACACCGCTCCAATGTCCCAACAGGAGTCACCGAGGTTAGCCAGTTCCCAGTCGATCACCTTGAGACGGGTCTCCGCATCCGGCGTTCTCCGCCGCATGAGGAGACAATTGTCCCACTTGATGTCGTTGTGAATGAAAGCATTGGCGCGCCACCCCGCTTTTAGCTCATCGAGCAGTGCCGGCATAGGTCCGGCGCTCTGAATGATCCGCATCATCTCAAGACTGGATGCACTTGATTCTTGAAAGAGAAACAAACCTGGGCGGTGAATCGACAAAATCCACGGCAACCGTTCTTCCATGCCAAATGCGCGAGCCGTCGCATCCGAGGCGGAAATGAGATGGAGACGACTGAGCGCGCGCCCCAGTGCAGAAGCCGCTGAGATTGGAAATCGCCCCGTTTGATACACATGTTCGCGAAGATCGCGCGCTTCTCTCAACGATTCGAGGATAAGAACCTTGCCTTCGGCGTCATATTGGACAAATGGCGGAACAGAGGGCAAGAAGCGTTTCGCTTCCGGGGATTCGTTCAGGAACCGATAGACGCGCGCCTCGTGGGCCACTGTTCTTGTTGCTTCTGAACCAACTCCCTGCTTGAGGAAATAGGATGGGCCAGTGCTACTGCCAGCCCTGAAATTTCTATTCCTGCACGATGCCTCCGTCACAACAAAGTCGGAACCAACCAGGGAGGCAGTTGAAATCAGATCTCTTCCAAGCAGATAACGAGCAATTTGGGATTGGGTAAGCATGCCATGGAACCGTGTGAATGTTTGGGCCGGCCGAGGGTTGGACTTCGGCCGGCAGGTGAACAGATACAGCAAAGACACAGAGGGCGAATCAACTGAACGCTGGCTTCTCAGCAAACGAACGCCTGTGACGGGCAGAAGGCATTCTGCGTGCCGCAATTGATGGGCTCAATCGTGCATGGGTAGACCTTGGTTTGATTGCAGTTTGATGTCGGCGCCTGGCAGGCGGGGATGTGCCAGTTGGCTGTGTACCCGGTGACCAGGGCCGAGAGACCCCTCCGTGCGGGTGCCTCCGGAAAGTAGGAGGAAGAGCCCGCCATATAGGCGGAAGCGATGCTGCCGGAAAGGAATCTGGCCTGTTCGCGCGGGCTCACCACCCGGACGTATTGCATGGTTGCGTCGCTGGGGAGCCAGACCATCGTTCCTCCCAGAGGAGACGAGTCGATCGGTAGCGGCTGAGAATGTGCAACGTCCTTTTCTGAAAACTGCACGTACTCATCGAGCTTCGGGGTGAGAAACAGTTTCCATGTGCCGTTTTCAGTTCCCTCGCCGAGCCACCCGGTCAACTGAATTGTGGATTGACCCTTCGCCGGCGCCAGCTGTGCAACCAGAGCGTCGGCTTGTAACGGTTGCTTTGGGAGAATAACTGGGTTATCTTTGTTTGCCATAGCAGTGTGTCCTTTCGGGTTTTGTGTTCACGGCCCGCTCGGCATTTGCACAGGTTCGCTGCGCGCGAAACGATGTCATCGCCTTGGAACACAGTGGTTTGCGATAACCGATTTCGAATCCCTACCCGGGTCGGTAGTGCCGGACCAGCGGATCTGTCGACCTCAGTAAGCCGTGTAACACCCGAATAAGAAGAAATGAGAAAAACATTTCAGGATTCACTCGAACGGTCTCGAATATCTCGGACCTCACGCGGCAATTCGGCGAGAGAAAAGCAAGAAACCGGGGGCTGCGCGTGACTCAAACCCAAAGATCTGAACTGACGGGTTATTAACTTCACGGTGGACCGCATGCAGATGAAGAGGAGTTTAAGAATGCAGGCCATGACTTCTCATCGTTATGACTTCGGACTCATACGACGGGACGCAATCAAGCTGATGGTGATGACTGCCTGCACGTTCATGCAGTTGTCCGCTCAGCCGGCGAGTTCCTCGCTCGAAGATCCTTGTTCCCCCGCCAGAACTTCCTCGGGTGAGTCAGAAAGGGTTATTCGGCTGGAATCTGGAAAGCCGGTGAGCCACGCGCTTGAATCGAAGACGTCCGATACATACTGCATTTCTCCTGCGCCAGGTCAACATGGCGTGGTTACTGTGGGGCCGAGCGGAGTAAGGGTCAAGGTTCAACTGCTCGAAGTTTCCCGCACTTTGATCGTGGATTGGATCGCGCCGGAGCAAATCGACATCGTGGTTCCGAAAGAGGGGGCATATCTCCTGAAGGTTCTGCCCGAGTATTCGAATCACCCCACGACGCTCTACGAACTTAGGTTCACCGAATTGGGAGCAGCCTCGGACTCCGATGAGGCCTTGTTCGATGCCCATCGGCTCAGTACCCTGGTCCATTCGCTTAATAACGAGGGGAAGTTTGCAGACGCGCTGAAGACTGAGTTCAAGGCCGTTCAGCGGGCCGAGCAAGCAGGGCAAGCCGGCGAAGGACTCTTGGCGCAGTTGCTGGCTGATCTGGGATGGTTGCAGTCGAGGGCCGGAGATTCTGCCGAAGCCGAAAAGAGTTTCAATCGATCGCTGGAAATCGTCCAGCGAGATCCAGACAGGCGGATGCAGCAAAGCGCCCGCGCACACGGGGGCATGGGAATCATGTACGCGCGCAAGGAAGATTATGGGAGAGCAGAGGAAAATCTGGAGCAAGCCCTCGAAATCAACCGGCGTTTATACGGCGACGATCATCCCGACGTCGCATCCTGCCTCGAAGATCTCGTAATGATGCGCGAAGCTCGCGGCGATCATCAACGCGCCCTGGCTGAGATACAACGCGCCATCGCCATCGATGAAAAAGCATTGGGAGAAAGCGATCCGGCATTCATCCGTATGCTTGGTGGACTGGCCGGAGTCTACGTCGGCATGGGCGACAACGACGCGGCGCAACCGGTGCTGGAGAGGCAACTGCGGCTGGTACAGTCGACACTCGGGCCTTCTCATCCTTTCGCCGGGAGCGCTCTGATGGAGATGGGTCGGATCGCGAGGAAGAAGAAGAATTTCGCCCGGGCGTTGGACTATGACTGGCAAGCGGAAAAGATCGAGGAACAAACCTACGGTCCGCGGCATCCTGCAGTTGGCCTCATGCTTAACAATATTGGCAACGTGTATGAATCTCTGGGAGACTATCCTCATGCACTGGATGCCTTTCAACGATCCTTGGGCATTTTGGAAGATTCGGTTGGCCCGGACAATGACCGCACAGTCCTGGTGATCGGAAATTTGGCCAGGATCTACACGCGCCTTGGAGATATGGCTCATGCGTTGGAATTTCTGCAGCGCCTGAACGCGAGTGTCGATCGGACGGTTTCCTATAATCTGGTTGTCGCTTCAGAACGCGAGAGACTCGCCTACATCGAAACCTATTCCGATGCGATCAATGAAATCATTGCCATAAACCTGCAGAAAGCTCTTGGGGACCAAAGCGCGTGCGACCTGGCGGCGCTCGCCATTTTGCAGCGGAAGGGACGCGTGCAGGACGCATCCTCGGATGTGATGGCGTCCGTGCGGCGTCACCTGATGCCCGAAGACCAATCCCTGCTCGACAATTTGACCGCGACCACAACCTCCCTTGCAAAGGTCTCTCTGAGCGGTGGTGCGCGAAGTCCGGCACAGGAGAAGCAGCAGCAGATCAATTCGCTGCAGGAGAAGCGCGAGAAACTTGAAATCGAAATTGCCAGGCAGAGTCGTGGATATTACCAGAGGGGAGAAATCACACTCGAAGCTGTGAAGGCAGCCGTTCCAACCGATGCCGCGCTGGTGGAATTCGTCGTCTACAGGCCATACAGCACAAATGTCGAGGACATTGAGCCCAATGGCGACCCACGTTACGCTGTTTATGTTATTTCGCATGATCGCAACGTCGAGGTCAGAGACCTGGGAAGCAAAAAGGAGATTGACGAAGGCGTGCGAGCGTTTACGCGAGCCTTGCGGCGTCCCGAGAGCCGCGATTTCAAGGAGCTGGCGCAATCGCTGGATGCGCGCATTTTCAGGCCAGTGCGGGCGCTGGCCGGCGAGAAGAGACGTTGGATTCTGTCTCCCGATGGAAACTTGAACTTCTTACCTTTCGAGGCGTTGGTTGATGAAAACGGACACTTCTTGATCGGGCAACACATGATCACATACGTGACCACCGGTCGCGACCTGCTGCGCATGCAAGTCGCACGTCCAAGCCAGTCGGGGCCCCTTATCGTGGCAAATCCGCTGTTCGGCGATCGTGACACTCAAAACGTGAGCCAGAATGGATCTCCGCCTCTGCATGTTGGCAGCCAGCGCCGGGGCGTTACCGTGGGTGATGATCTTTCGCAATTGTTCTTTGCCCCGTTGAGTGGGACCGCTCTGGAGGCTTCTCAGCTTAAGGTCCTCTTTCCAGACGCCCGGATTCTGACTGGACTGCAGGCGTCGAAGGCGGCTCTCGAAAAGTTGGATGCACCATCCATTTTGCACGTAGCTACTCATGGTTTTTTTCTTATGGAGGAGCAGGATGGCAAGGCTTCCGGTCAGAAGTCAGGGCGCATCACTAATCCCTTGCTGCGATCGGGACTGGCGCTGGCCGGCGCGAACTTGAATAGCGGTGGGGACGACAACGGGATCCTCACCGCTCTGGAGGCGGCGAGCCTCAATCTTTGGGGTACAAAACTGGTCACTCTATCCGCCTGCGACACGGGTGTGGGCGAAGTAAAGAGCGGCGAAGGCGTCTATGGATTGCGTCGCGCATTTCTTCTCGCAGGGGCTCAGACCGTGGTAACCAGTTTGTGGCCTGTCAGCGATTACGCCACCCGACGGCTGATGACGGATTACTATATCGGGCTGAGGAATGGCGAAGGCCGCGGAGAGGCGCTACGTAAGGCACAACTTGCAATGCTGGGCCAAAAGGGCCGGGCCCATCCGTTCTTTTGGGCTGGATTCGTTCAGTTTGGTGATTGGACCAGCCTCAATGGGAATTAATCGAATGCTCATCGATTCCATTGCCAAATTTCACCTTGAATTGGCGGCTGCCATTCCCGTTGTATTTGGCCAAGGGCTGAATTATCTTTGTGGCCACAGCCGACTTCCCCGGATTCCGATAGGTCTGGATTGCCGATTCGGCAAAGTTCGAAACGCCTGAGGGTCAAGAGTCACGATCGGAGAGGCCTGACTGTGCCGATTTTGAACCGGCTTTGAAACTGCAGTTTGCCGGTTGATCATTGAAGAATAATGAAAGGGAGAGGCGACCCATTCCCAGGCTGCAACAAATTCGGAACTGGTCACCCACACCGGCGTCTTTACGTCAACTTTTAAACTGGCTGGATGAGGGAAAGGACTCCGGCGGGGAGCGTTACCTGGAGATCCGCCGCCGCCTGGTTTCTTATTTCGACCGCAAGAACTGCGATCATCCCGACGACCTGGCGGACGAAACACTCAATCGAGTGATGCGCCGCCTGGAGGAAGAGGGATCCATCGACAACACGCCTCCGGCTCGATACTGCTATATCGTGGCGAAGTTCGTTTTTCTCGAAGAGCTGCGGCGTCCAAAACAGTGTGAAGGTGATTTCGAGCGGATGGAGCATGCATCCTTTGGCGCACCCGCCTCATGTCCGGTGCACTCGACCGAATCGGATCTTCGGGAGAAGGTCATGGCGTGCCTGGATTGCTGCCTGAGAAAACTCGATCCGAAGGATCGCGAATTGATCCTTGATTACTACCAGGGAGAGCAAAGGGCGAAGATAGCTGCGCGTCGTGAGATCGCATCGAAGCTGGGACTTAGCATGAATGCCTTGAGCATCCGGGCATGCCGCATTCGGAGCAGGCTCGAGGCTTGCATGCGGAATTCTGAAACCGCACCTGAAGAATTTTGAAGCATTTAGCTTAACTGGATGAGAATGCCCTCCAAACACGATACGGTTCCGGACAGCGAGCTCAGGGACTACTTGCTGGGCCGGACTGGTGCAGAGGCGAGCGAGCGCCTCGATGAACTCAGTGTGTGTGACGACTCTGTCGCAGATCGGCTGTCGGCGACCGAGAACGACCTGGTGGATGCGTACGTTCGTGGAGAACTGCGCGGTAGAGAGCTTCGGCAGTTCGAGTCCCATTACTTGTCCACGGCGATGCGCCGGAAAAAGGTGGAGCTCTCGCGTGCGCTAAACGCTACTGTCAGGGCTGGGGCTGACGCTGACCATACCGCGGTTAGCGAAAGTTTCCGATCGCGAAATGCGGACCGAATGCGCCTCCGTTGGGGAAGCCTACGGCAGCATACAACTATGCGGTGGGCATTCGCCTGCGCGCTGCTTGCCATCTTGACGGTGTCCACCTCATGGCTGGCCATAACCGACTATCGTCTCCGCAGGCAGGACCGCAAAACGCGCGATGCTTATGACGCTCTGGAGAAGCAATATCGGCAACTCCAGGATAGGGCTGGGGGGGGACATTCGCAATCGCCTGCGGATGGGATTCAAGTCGAAACCGGCCAGAGCGCACCTGCAACGCAGGTCAGCAGCTTGTTTCTACCGCCGCCGCTGCGAGGTACCCAAAGTATTCCGGCTGTTTCAGTGGCGGCAGGGGACCAATGGTTTCAGCTCCAGCTCGGCCTTGAGTCGGATGATTTTCCCAAATATCAGATCTACCTGAAAAGCCTTGCCAGTGAAAGATCCATCTGGCGCAGTCAACCGGCCAGAAGTTACGACATTCTTCACCGGCGCGTGGTTGCGGTTCTCATACCAGTGAAGACTGTTCAAAGCACTGACAGCTATGGTGCAGATGTTTGGGGTATTGCCGCAAACGGCCAGAGAGAGCTGATCGGAACCTATATATTCCGAATTATCGCGGCGGCAAAGTAAAGCGTCTGAGCGTCAAGCCCAAAATCGGATTCACCGGTCGCGCAAATACGCCGAGTTCTTTACGAGCCAGCGCCGCATTTTCCGCGCTGGATCATTCCCCAGGGCTCCACGCTGACGGAGCGAACGTGGATCGCCATCTGATCTCGGGACGACTGAAATGTTTTGCGCTCTTCTTTCTTATCCCATCAAAGGGCTGCATTCGGCCGGAACCTTCCGGGGTACCATTTCTGGTTTCATGACGTTCAGCCCTCTTTGGTCTGCGTGATCGGATAGCGCGCGGCGCAATGTATGAAGCCCGTGCGTTCCGGCACAAAAGATTTTCTCCGCCAAGTTGAACCGATTCGTCGACTCTCGACACAATTCTTGGTATTGATAGGGCTCCAGATGGCCGTTTCTTGAGAGTTGTCGACCCAAGCGGCGGGCAACGCTAGCGGTTATTAGTCCGCCCAGATGTTGCCAGTGGGATTGGCCTTAGTCGATCAAAAAGTTGACCGAATCGTGACGATTCGACGACGGCCACGAAAGGACTTCCCCAGATATGTCGCTCGTCGCCACAGATACGGTCGTGTTGTCAGATGGGATCCCGCGCTCAGAAGTGCCGCAGCATTTGGCCTACGTTGGTTCGACATCCAGCCAGCCACCCATAGAGTCTCCGAAAAGATTCAGCGATTCCTCCTATCTCGCCCGGACACACCCTTCCTGGTATTGGACCTGGACCTGGTCGCCGCCAAGTACAACCACTTGCGAGCGAGCTTTCCACTCCTGAGCATTCATTACGCGGTAAAAGCCAACCCGGCTTCCGAAATATTGGCATTGTTGGCATCAATGGGCGGGTGCTTCGACGTGGCAAGCCGGTGTGAACTCGACCTTTGTCTTTCTGTTGGAGTTCCGCCGAGCCGACTTTCCTTTGGCAACACCATCAAAAAGGCAACCGATATTGCATATGCATACGGCCAGGGAGTCCGTCAGTTCGTCTTCGACAGCGAGGCGGAGGTTCGGAAGCTCGCGACACACGCTCCCAGTGCAGAAGTCACTTGCCGCTTTCAAGCACATTGCGAGAACGCGGGCTGGCCACTGTCTAGAAAGTTCGGATGCGATCCGGACATGGCCGTCGAACTCCTCTGCTTAAGCCACACTCTTGGGTTGCAGGCTGCGGGCGTTTCCTTTCATGTCGGCTCCCAGCAAACCGATCCAGCGCAATGGCGGATGCTGCTGCTCCAATCGGCGTTGCTGTTTGCCAGACTCGCAGAGGCTCGGATAACACTCGACACCGTAAACCTTGGCGGCGGATTTCCGGTTCCCTATGACGAAGAGGTACCGCCGCTCAGCGAATATGCGCGGGCGATAGACCAGGCTCTCGACGAAGCGTATGGAAGCTCGCGGCCTCGCCTCATGCTCGAACCCGGCCGCTCGCTTGTTGGCGAGGCCGGTATGATTCAAACCGAAGTGGTACTTGTTTCCCGAAAGTCAAACAGCGAAGACAGGAGGTGGGTGTATCTTGACGTCGGAAAGTTCGGCGGACTAGCCGAAACCATGGATGAATCTATTCGTTACCCGCTTCGCACTCTGCGTCATGGTCCTTGCGGTCCCGTGATCTTAGCTGGTCCGAAATGCGACAGCGTCGACATCCTGTATGAAAAACATCCTTATCATCTTCCACTCGATCTGCAGTGCGGAGACCGTATCGAGATTCTCAACGCAGGGGCATACACGAGCAGTTATTCTTCGGTAGGTTTCAATGGGTTTTCGCCGCTCCGAACCTATTGTTTGTAACGTTAGTTACCATGGCCTGAGAGGCTCATGAGAAGACGATGCACAAATTTATCGTAATGGCAGTTCTGGCGGCTCTTTCCTTCAGCATAGGCGGCTATTTCATGAAACTTTCGGCTGGCCTCACTCAGCTTCGCCCGACTCTTCTGGTGCTTGCCTGTTTTGGGATCGGGGCATGCTTTCAGACGATAGCCATGCAAGGCGAACAAATGTCCGTCACCTATATTGTTGTTCTTGGTCTCGAGGCCATCACCGCCTTCCTCTTGAGCATACTTCTCCTGAACGAGGGAATATCGCTGCCTAAACTGCTGGGAGTTGGATTGGTTCTACTCGGGATTCTTCTCTTGCGGGTCGGTAGGGGTTGGGCATCCGAATGACTCAACCAGAAAAAATGTAGGGAGGAGGACAATCAATTTGGGGCCGCTTGTCCGCTTTATCCACACCAATTTTATAGGCGACAGCCGTAAACCTGGGGTCCGTCCTGATGCTGTCAAATGCAAGACCAACCCGGAGCCAGTTGGCTTGTATGTTTCCGGGCCCGGACTGCTCGAGCCACGCAGAGCCTGCTCACGATAGCCGAGGGCCCGATGTTCGGAACCCGTGAAGGCTTGGCAGTCAACTATGAGCAATCTCCTTCAGTCCCACGATGAAACGATCTGGATCGGAAGCGACAGCAACGGTCTGAACCGCCTCTTTCCTGACCGAAGCATCGAATTGTGGAACGAGGCCGGTGGGCTGCCAAACCAGGCAGTATACTCTATCGGCGAAACTCGCGATGGCGATCTGTGGGTCGGATTCCGGACCGGTGGATTAGTGCAGATTCACCATCGGGTCAGGGTTTATCAGCATCCGCAAACCAGCCACATTTCTGTGAACGCGATTTTCGAAGATCGCGCGGGAAATCGATAGATTGGATTTTATGGTAGGAGAGTAGCCCCGTTCAAAAACGGGCACTTTGAACACCTGACCCAAACGCGTTGCATGAGAGCGTAGAGCGCCGTTTTCAATGGAGCCCGTCGGAGATTTACCACCGCAGATGGTCTCCCCAGCGATCATGCCAGGTACCGGCGCCAGGCCGAATCGACGATCTGCTCGAATCTATACGCCGACAGACATTCAATACGGAGGAACACAGAATTAAAATGACCTGCAGTATCGGTGTCTCCGTTTATCTGCCTGGAATCGACTCACCGGAACTTCGGGATATCCTGGGCATCGCCGACAGCGCTCTCTATGCAGCGAAAAATGGCGGACGCAATTGCGCCCGATTAGATCATTCCGCCTTGGAGCCGGCGCATTCGAGTTAAGCTCGGTAAAGTTGTCTCGAATTCACCAGCAATGGTGCGCGGGAGGAATTGGTGTGTGCAATTTGGCGAATTTGGTTAGCTGCGGCAATCCACTTGGCTGTATAGTCCGCTACTCGGACAAGTGACGCTTGTCGACCAAAGTTATGACGAAGGGATTTGCGTGTTTCGCGGTCGGGTTTGTGGAGCACCCTTGTGATACAGGATGATCGATCCTAAAACTCTGCGCTGTTCGCCGTCTTGCGGAATGACAATATCTGTGCTTGTGGCAACGCAACAGACGAATTTAAAGGTTGTAGGCCCGCCGGATGATACACCTTCGATGAGGACGAAGCGAGGCGCCCAGTGCCGTCGGCATTGCGAATGGTGTGCCATAGCTGTCCGTCGCTCCCGACCCCAATGACTTGAAGAGTGGGGTTTCCCACCCTAACGATGAACGGGCCACCTTCTGTTCCGGCGCAGCCGACCATATTGAACTTCCACGACCCGCCGACTGACACACTTTCGATAAGGCCGAAGCCGGGCGTCCATGTGCCGTCAGCATTGCGGATGGTGTGCCATAGCTGTCCGTCATCGCCCACGCCAACCACTTGGAGCGCGAGTCCATCCGCGCTACCGCAGGCAACATCTGTAAACTTCCCCGGCCCGCCGGATGACTCACCTTCGATGAGGCCAAAGCGAGGCGTCCATGTGCCGTCAGCATTGCGGATGGTGTGCCACAGCTGTCCGTCATTGCCTACACCAGCCACTTGAAGCGCTTGGCCGCCAAAATTGCCACAGGAAACGTCTGTAAACGTTGGCGGCCCGCCGGATGACTCACCTTTGATTAGGCCAAAGCGAGGCGTCCAACTGCCGTCAGCATTGCGGATGGTGTGCCATAGCTGTCCGTCATCGCCCACGCCAACGACCTGAAGAAAGTCATTTGCCATTGTGAAGACTCCTTGTTATTAGGGGAGATTCTCGGTTTGGTTCGAATACCAGCGGTTGTTGAAACGGCTGCGGCAATGGGAGCCGCAGAAAGTATTTTCACGAGGACCAGAGCCGCTAGAGGCACAGATCGCAACATGAAAAAGAAACTCGCCTTGCCGGCGCATTGTCTGGAGTTTTCGAAATGCCCGGCGTGGGCTCGGTGTGGATACAACTTCGTCTTCATAATCTTCCTTTGGGTGATTGATTTCCTTCGTTTGTTTGTAAAAGCCGTCTACTGGGCAAAAATGGGCGCAATACGGCCAAGCGGTCCCAGGCCCAAGGTGTAACTCCGGATTTTTAACTGTTACTTAGGCGATTGGCGGGGTGCGTCCAAGTTCGCCTGCCGCGGCAGCTTGTCGGGATTTGTAACCAGGTACAAATTCGCGATCAAGCCCTCGGCAGTGACGTCGAGCGACACCACGCTATATGGCCTGCCCGCGTCCCGTAGAAGAGCTCCAACTCCCCCGTTGACCTCGGCGAACTCTATGCTCAAGGCCGGGATCTTTCGGCCGATGCCGATCAGGAACCGAACGACTCGGTCCGCGCCGACGATGGGATTGAGAGCAGCACTGGCTTTGCCCCCGCCATCGGAGAACAACACCGCATCCTTCGACAACATGGCGGTCAGAAGGGTTGGGTCACCTGTAGAGCAGGCGGTGAGGAATTCGCGCAGTACTGCAGACTGACGATCGCGATCTACTTCGAAGCGGGGCCGGCCCTCCTGAATATGCTTGCGGGCACGCGCTACGATCTGCCGGCTGTTGGATTCATTGGTGTTGAGCGCCGCCGCTACCTCCTCGTAGCTTGCATCGAAGACCTCGCGCAACAAGAAGCCTACACGCTCTACCGGAGAGAGGGATTCAAGCAGGCGTAGGAAAGCCAGCGAAAGCGATTCGGCCATTTCCACGTGCTTCGTTCCGACCGGTTCCACCAGAGGCTCTGCAAGCCAGGGGCCCACGTATGTTTCACGTTGCCGGTGCGCGGCTTTCAATCCATCAAGGGCCAACCGTGCCACTATCGTTGTCAGGTATGATTTCGGCGACCGCACTTCATCGGCCAGAGCGGATTGCCAGCGCAGGTACGTTTCCTGCACCACGTCTTCCGCATCTGCTCTGATACCGAGCATCCGATAGGCCAGCCCGAACAAGAGCGGTCGTAGTTCCTCGAACTGTATCTCCCGGTCCGTAGGTTGCATCACGCTGCACTTTGCCTTTGCCGTTGTATCAGGTCGGCCGCCCGCAGCCCGGTCGCTACCGCCGCGTCAACGAGCATGCCTTCCCCGGCGACCCAGTCGCCCGCCAGAGCCACGCCCGGAATGCGGAGCTCATCGACAGCAGGACGGCCCTCCAGCGAGAAGACTGCGGGAGTAACCGTCATCTCGGGGAGAAAGCGGATCACCTCGGCGTGCCCGCGCCAACCGGGGATTGCAAGATCGACGAACTGTTCGAGTTCGGCGCGGTCGGACGCCGCGTCGGCACGCCCGCCCAGATACTTGCAGGCGTGGACGACTGCCGCACCTTCGGGCGCGAGCCTAGCAACCGTAGAGTGCACCGAAAGATAGAGTGGCTGATCAACGCCAAGGGCGACCCGCGCCGCCGATCGCGGCAGCGTACTCAGCCCCAGATCGAGACACGCCACCCGCACTGGATGCATAGTCCGGAGACGTCGACCAGTGATCCGTTCCACCGCAGCCGGTGGCACTGCGAGGACGATTCCATCCCCCTTGATGGCCCGAAGCGTTTCGACCCGCTCACCTAGCCGGATCTCGACACCAAGCTGGCGGGCCCGTTGCTCCAGCCCGGCGATCAGTGTCTGCCACCCTCCGTCCAGATAAAGCACGCCGCCCGTTGTGGCGCTCCGGAATTGTTCCAGAGCTGGACGAGCGCTCAAAACTGACAGATCGGCAGAGTATGTGCTGACGCGTATCAGCATCGCAACGAACTCGCGAATGCGTGTCGAGCGTGCGCGTTGCTCAATCCATTCCTTAATGGACTCACCCTCCGATGCGGGACCGCCCGACAACTGCTTCAGTACACGCACCGCCTGCAACTTTTCGCTAGTGCTGAACAGGCGTGTCGTCAGAAGCCCGCGAATTGTGAAAACCAGCGGGTACATCTGGCCAGTGCGCACCAAAAAGGACGCCGAGCTCGTGTCGGGTGGCTTGCCGCAAATTGGCACGCCCCAGCCCCGGAGGGTTCGTGCGGCCACACCGTTCCGGTGCAAAGCGTGCGGTCCCAGGTTCAGCAAATAACCGCGGTCCTGCTGCGTGATCCCACGGCCTCCCAAGCGATTCGATTGCTCCAAAAGCGTTACCTTGTGCCGCCCTCCGCCTGTGAGCGCGTTGGCGGCCGTGAGGCCAGCCAGCCCGCCCCCAACAACGATATATTCCTTCATCGGTTCCTTTCCACTCTGGTTCCGCAGCTAAGACGAGCGAGGTATCCGGTTTGTGACACTGCCGCCCAATTTGAGCGGAAATCGGGGCGACCGCGCTTTATCGATACTCATTCGCGCGCTGGCGGCATTCACTCCAAGCAAACTGGGTGCGATAAGAGGCAAGTGGTCGATGCAACCGCATGTGGCAGTGTAGCCGGCCGTCAATCGTGCCACTCACCATCACGGGCCTTGGTCTGGGTATTGAGCGCCCCCAGCAGGGCAAACGCGATAACTGCACCCCGCCGCTTCCGAGCATGCAAGCAGCCCGGTGGTTTGGAACGGAAGTCTCCACGGACCGGCTTGCAGGTGCATGACGTGATCGGCTCCGAGTGCGATGAAATGGTTGCACAGACCGAACAACAACGCGCCGATCATGGTTATGAACAAAATTGTTGCGCCGGTGCGTTGCCGACTTTGACCTCAAGAAAGAGAGCCCTATGATCGGCCCGATTCCCACGATACCGAGAACATAAATCTTGCCCATGGAAACAATTCGATGTTCAACTGCATGTGCGCCGCGCCGTGAAAGAGCATAACAGCCGTATGCACCAACACGACCAGAGCGGCTGTGATCACAGAGTTCCGTGGCAAAGGCTGGATGCTTCCGGCCATAGTCGTTTCCTTGCGAGTTGTACCCATAGAATCCATTTAACAATGATGCAAGTTAGGGCGACTGTCTAGGAATGGTTGTTTGCGACAATGAATTGATCGAGCATGCCAACTCCTGGAGTATACCGTTTGCGCCGAATTGACTGTCGTTTCTTTAGAAGTCAACGAGTCACCAAACCCAGCAATTCAGGGGTCGTGGAAATGTCACGGACTAATCGTCCCAGGCAAGAACCCACAACCCCCGGGGTCGTCCATTATGTAATCAAGCTATCAAGACGTACCACCTACCTTGCTCGCGCCTACCATCGGCCACCCGGCGATGCGGTCATTGGATGCATCTTCTAGCGAGTGCATTGGAAAGGGGTAAAAACAACGGACCATTGGAGGCTCGCATGTTGGTAGATCGACGCAAGTTCCTCAATCTCGCCGCAGCTAATACACTCTCAACGCCTATTTTTCCGCTCGATGCAGAGCAAAGCAACACACAATCGCGGACAAAAAGCGCAACTACGTTCGCCTTTCAGCAAGTTGACGTATTCTCATCCAAACCCTTGTTTGGCAATCCTCTTGCTGTAGTCGTCGGTGCCGACGCACTGAGCAATGAACAGATGTCGTCTCTCGCAAACTGGACAAATCTGAGTGAAACTACCTTTCTTTTAGAACCGAGTTCGCCATCCGCCGACTATCGCGTTCGAATCTTCAATCCCGATCGGGAGGTTCCCTTTGCCGGCCACCCCACCTTGGGCAGCTGTCACGTCTGGCTGGCCTCGGGCGGAAGACCAAGAGGCAGCCAGATCGTGCAGGAATGCGGACTGGGACTCATCCACATCCGCCGCGCGCCTGAGTTACTCTTATTCGCAGCTCCCAAACTGGTCCGCAGCGGACTCATCGAGCCGGAGATTCTGGCGCGGGTCGTCCACGGCTTGGACCTGGCGCCTGGCGCAATAATGGCCTCAAATTGGGTGGATAACGGCTCCGGCTGGCTGGCGATCATGCTACGCTCCCGCGAGCAAGTTCTGGCGCTGCGCCCCGACTACTCGACTCTGGCAGGCTTGAAGGTCGGGGTCTTTGCGGCCTTCAATCCCGTGAAAGACGGATCCTCCGCTCAATTCGAAGTGCGCGCCTTTAGCGCGGAAGCGGATGTAGGGCATGAAGATCCCGTGACCGGAAGCTTGAATGCCGGCCTCGCGCAATGGCTCATTGAAGCTCGGATCGCGCCTCCAGAGTATGTCGTCAGCCAAGGAACAGTCCTGAAGCGGATGGGCCGCGTTCACATACAACAGGATGGTTCCCAGATTTGGGTCGGTGGAAAAGTCCGAACATGTGTCATGGGCAAGCTAATGCTTTGAATGCGGATCCAGTGCACAGAAATTGGTTTCGCGGCTCTTTTGATAGTGCTATCAAACACGCCTGTCGCTTTTCCCGTCGAATAATCGATTTCCCCATTGAGAGCATTGCTTCCCCGACCATCGAGTCGCTAGGAACCAGAAACACGTTCCTTCGAAAAACTCGATGATAAGGCGGATGCTCCAGAGAGACAGGAGCGCTTATGAAACGCATCATCACAATCGGATTCTTTATCGCGACAACCTTTTTCCAAATGACACCCCAACTGAATGCCCAAGCGGGCGTTCTCAGAGCCCGCGTGCCGTTCCCATTCGCAGTCGGCAACCAGGTGCTTCCGCCCGGAGCTTACGAAATTAAACGTCAGGGCAGCTTTATCCGCCTCCAGAATCGGGATCGACAAACCGGCATATTTGTACTTCCCGCGCCGGGCGATCAATCGTATGATGGGCGGTCCCGATTGATGTTTGACTCTCTCGATGGGACATATTTCCTCAGGAAGATTCTCACCACTTCGTCGATGACCAGCTTAGATTTTCCCAAGTTCAAGCTGGAAGAGCGGGCGAATGAGTCGGGCTCCAGCATCTTCGTACGGAATTCTGGCCGGTAAGCAGTCCATGACCGCGACGTGCGCCAGCCAAATCGCGATGACAAGACTCCAGGAGAGGAAACCACCCAGTTCCGCAATTCCCGTGGGTTGCCTCTCCCCGAGCCTTGATTTGAATCAAATTCAACCTGTTCCTGATTTGGATGGCTGTTCGGACGAGATGCGGCATACACTTGAGCCTGACGGCGCACGAGCGGGTCATCGCCCGTGCTCTCGGTGGCGCCCAGGAGCTTCCGTGCTGCGCTCGCGGCCCTGGAAGATGGTCGTATCTCAATTCCCTGATCTTCGACCGAGTGAAAGGCATCGTCCTCCTAAGGAGCAATATCTTTGACATCGACGGCATTCTCTCCGGTAAACGACAGCTCGGATACAGGTGCATTTTTCAGTATGTTGTATTCGGAACTGCACAGACTGGCCAAACGGCAGCTGGCGGGACAATACGCCCCGGCGAGGCTAGGCGCCACCACTCTGTTACACGAGGCGTACCTCAATATGGCCAAGGGTGCGGGCCCCTCGTTTCCAGACCGCGCCCGTTTCATGGCCTATGCCGCGCGCGTTATGCGGGGACTCATCATCGATCACGCTCGTGCAAGGAGCAGCGCGAAAAAGGGTGGCAAGTATCACATCACTGCTGTAACGCTTGACAGGCTCGAGAATCCGGTTGACGCCGGTGAATTAGGCGTGATCAGCGACGCTCTTGAGGAACTCGCGCTGGTAGAGCCGGAGCTTGCGACCCTGGTCGACCTCAAATTCTTCTGCGGTTTCTCGTTTGCGGAGATTGGCGCGATGCAGGTGATCTCCGAACGCACCGTGCAGCGAAGATGGGAGAAGGCCCGCATCTATCTGCATAGAAGCCTCGGCGGAGTTGGCGCGCCATGACTAAACTCAGTTCCACTCTACGCAATGACGAATGGCGCCTGCTCAGTCCGCTCCTCGAGCAAGCGCTCGAACTGGAGGGAGATGAGCGACAAACATGGATCAAAGCGCAAGTGCCGGAGATCGCCTACCGCCTGGAGATGCTTCTTCTCGAACACAGCGTGCTCGCCTCGGATCGATTCCTCGAACGCGGTACCGTCGAATTGCCATCCACGACGGCAACGTTGGCCGGCCAAACAGTTGGAGCCTTCGAGGTCGTGTCGCAGATTGGCCAGGGCGGTATGGGCAGCGTTTGGCTGGCACGGCGCAATGACGGACGTTTCGACCGTCAGGTCGCTTTGAAGTTTCTGAACATCGCCCTTCTCGGAAAAGAGGGTGAAGATCGATTCAAACGCGAAGGCAAGATACTCGCGCTTCTTGCCCACCGCCATATTGCCGAGCTGATCGACGCGGGTGTAACCCACGCAGGTCAGCCATATCTTATTCTGGAATATGTTGACGGCGATCAGATCGATCGTTACTGTGATAACCGCCAGATTGATATTCAAGCGCGTGTCCGCGTGTTTCTCCAGGTACTCGATGCTGTTGCTGCGGCCCATGCAAACCTCATTGTGCATCGCGACCTGAAACCATCGAACGTATTGGTGCGCAATGACGGCCAGGTCAAGTTGCTTGACTTCGGAATCGCCAAGCTCATTGAGACCGAGACCAGCCCGAGACTGCAGACAGGCTTTACCCTCGGCGGAACCTTCTTTACGCCTGAGTACGCCGCCCCCGAGCAACTCAAAGGGGAGTCAATAACCATATCAACCGACGTAGCTCTGCACCCACTGAATCTGTGGACCGACCCTCCGCAGCGCATTGCGGGGATTCTGCGACGCTGCTCGCAGTTGTTCCGGGTTGATCGCCCTATTTCGGGAATTTCTCTCTTTATCACAAACTTCGGCATCGATGTTTTCTCCTCTCATGTTCGGGTCTCGGTGGATGCGCTGCAAGCTTCGGTTCTGCCGGCGTGTTTCGCAGACGGCGTATCGACGGTCGCTCGCCTGCTGCCGCGGACGGCTGAACCTTCGATCAAGCACGTTTAGACCCGATAGGAGAAAAGAAGATTATTCGTGAAAGACGACGCTACGGAGAATTTTTTTCTGCATCAATGGCCAGGCAAACGGGTGTCTGCCAGTTTACGCGCGCTGTGGGTGTCGAGGTGGTCGGGACCCAGCGTGGTTTGCAGATTCGCATAGGCCTTGCGCGATGCGGCCGGAGTTTGATCCTGCTTGCCTGACGCCTGGAGCGCCTGGGCCAGGGCCAGATAAGCGCGGCCGACATTACTTGACGGGATTCCTGAGTCTGCCTCATCCGCCAGAAGTTCGAGCGCTCGATTTGCGTCAGATGCAGCCTCCTCCGGCCTTCCGCCCTGGAGTTCGATACGGGACTTGCG
>Ga0207092_1065_pt1 | contig 19650 bp, 21 predicted proteins | sample Alteio_BWMinHeat_48_FD_153533 | JGI IMG/M metagenome (GOLD analysis project Ga0207092, IMG submission 153533) | Enriched cells from forest soil in Barre Woods Harvard Forest LTER site, Petersham, Massachusetts, United States -... | ecosystem: Environmental > Terrestrial > Soil > Temperate forest >... | reverse complement strand
ATCAGGCTGTCGCATTGCACGCGCTGGGCGCTGCTGCTTACCTGGATACCGCCAAGCTGATCAGGATCGCGGTGGAAACCGGTTGCGACGCCGTGCATCCCGGCTACGGCTTCCTCAGCGAACGCGCCGACTTTGCGCAAGCCTGCGCGGATGCCGGCATCTGCTTCATCGGTCCCGACATCGCGCACCTGGAGGTATTCGGCGACAAGGCCAAGGCGCGCGCCCTGGCGCAGCAATGCGACGTGCCGCTGATCCCCGGCACCGGCGCCGTCACGCTGGAACAGGCGCAGGATTTTTTTGCTGCACAGGCGGGCGGCAACGGCGTGATGATCAAGGCCATAGGCGGCGGCGGCGGACGCGGCATGCGGGTGGTGCAGCATGCCGCCGACCTGGCGGACGCCTATGCGCGCTGCGTATCGGAAGCGCACGCCGCCTTCGGCGTGGATAGCGTGTACCTGGAGCGCCTGATCGGCCGCGCGCGCCATATTGAGATACAAATTGCCGGCGACGGCCAACAGGTGATGGCGCTGGGCGATCGCGAATGCACCTTGCAAAGGCGTTTCCAGAAGCTGGTCGAGATTGCGCCCAGCCCTTCATTATCCGACGACCTTCGCCAGCGCATTACTAGCGCGGCGCTGACGCTCGCGCGCAGCGTCGGCTACCGCGGTTTGGGCACCTTTGAATTCCTGGTGGATGAAACAGCCGGCGACCTGCCCTTCGTGTTCATCGAGGCCAATCCCCGTCTGCAAGTAGAACATACGGTGACCGAGGAAGTCAGCGGCATCGACCTGGTGCAGTTGCAGATACGCATCGCGGCCGGAGAGTCGCTGGCCGATTGCGGGCTGGACCCGGCGGCGCCGCCGCCGGCGCAAGGCTATGCGATGCAATTGCGCATCAACGCAGAAACTGTCGATGCGCAAGGCAATGCGCGCGCCACCGGCGGCAGCCTGGAGCACTTCGACCTGCCGTCCGGCCCCGGCGTGCGGGTGGATACGCACGGCTATGCCGGCTATGCGCCGTCGCCGCACTATGACACGCTGCTGGCGAAACTGATCGTCAGCAGCCGCAGCGGCAACTTTGACGATGTAGTGCGCCGCGCGCGCCGGGTGCTGGACGAATGCCGCATCGCCGGCATGGAGACCAATCTGCGGCTGCTGCGCGCCTTGGCGGCGAGACCGGAATTTGCATCGCACGATGTGCACACCCGCTTTGTCGAGCAGCACTTGCCCGAACTGCTGTTGGCCGCCGAGAGCTTGGCAGACAAACACGGCCCTGCACCTGCTCCCGCAAAAAAAACCGGCCGCCACGCAGGAAGAGGAGTTCGACGACAGCCTGATCGTCATGCGCGCGCCGATGCCGGCCAAACTGGTGCAGCTCAGCGTCAAGATCGGCGACCTGGTCGCCGCTCGGGCGCCGCTGGCCGTGATAGAAGCGATGAAGATGGAACACGTGGTGCTGGCAGAAATGCCCGGCCGCGTGCTGGAAATCAGGGTGGAACAAAACGAATTCATTGCGCAGGGCCAGGTATTGATCGTGCTGGAGCCGGCAGATGCAGAAGCCGCCGCCCACGCGGCAGACCACCAGATGGACATAGACCACATCCGGCCGGATCTGCAGAAGATCATCGACCGGCATGCATACACGCTGGACGCCAACCGCCCGGCAGCGGTCAGCAAGCGCCACGCGCAGGGCGGCCGCACTGCGCGCGAGAATATTGCCGACCTGTGCGATACCGATAGCTTCATCGAATACGGCGCCCTCGCCATTGCCGCCCAAACGCGGCGCCGCAGTGTCGAAGACCTGATCGCCAACACGCCAGCCGACGGCATGGTCACAGGCCTGGGCAGCATCAACGGCGAGCACTTCGGCGCCGAAAATTCGCGCTGTGCAGTACTGGCCTACGACTACACCGTGCTGGCCGGCACGCAGGGCATGCGCAACCATCACAAGACCGACCGCCTGCTGGCGCTGGCGCACCAGCTCAAAGTACCGGTGGTGCTGTTCGCCGAAGGCGGCGGCGGCAGGCCCGGCGACACCGACATGCCCATTGTCGCCGGCCTGAACAACCATACCTTCAGCCAGTTCGCTGCGCTGTCCGGCAAGGTGCCGGTGGTCGGCATCGTGCATGGCCGCTGCTTTGCCGGCAATGCCGCGCTGCTCGGCTGCAGCGACGTGATCATCGCCACCGCCCACAGCAATATAGGCATGAGCGGCCCGGCGATGATAGAAGGCGGCGGCCTGGGCAGCTACAAGCCGGAAGAAATCGGCCCCAGCGATGTGCAGTCAAGCAACGGCGTGATCGACATCCTGGTGCCGGATGAGGCTCACGCGGTGCAGGCGGCAAAGCAATATCTATCCTATTTCCAGGGCCGCATCAACGACTGGGAGTGCGCCGACCAGCGCCTTCTGCGCAACGCCATCCCGGAGAACCGCTTGCGCGTATACGACGTGCGCAAGGTCATGCAGGGCCTAGTGGATACCGGTTCATTGCTGGAACTGCGCGCGGGCTTCGGCGCCGGCCTGGTCACGGCGCTGGCCCGCATCGAAGGCCGCCCGGTCGGCGTGATTGCAAATAATCCCCGGCATCTGGGCGGCGCGATAGACGTGGAGGCAGCCGACAAGGCGGCCCGCTTCATGCAGCTATGCAATGCGCACGGCCTGCCCATCGTGTCGCTGACCGATACGCCAGGCTTCATGGTGGGGCCGGATATAGAAGCGCAAGCCCAGGTGCGTCACGTTTGCCGCATGTTTGTCATCGCCGCCCACCTGCGCGTGCCCTACTTCACCGTGGTGCTGCGCAAGGGCTATGGGCTGGGCGCGCAGGCGATGGCGGCCGGCGGCTTTGATGCGCCGGTGTTCACCGTCTCCTGGCCCACCGGCGAATTCGGCGCGATGGGGCTGGAGGGCGCAGTCAGGCTGGGCTACAAGAAAGAACTGGAAGCCGCAGCTACCGACGAAGAGCGCGATGCACTGTTCAAAAAACTGGTGGCGCAGCAATACAAGAACGGCGAGGCGACCAATATGGCCGCTACGCTGGAGATCGATGCGGTGATCGACCCGGCGGATACCCGGGCCTGGCTGGTGCGCGGCTTGCAGAGCACCAAAGCAGCGGGCAAAGACGGCAGTTCATTTGTGGATACCTGGTAGCCGATGACCGGGGCAATGCGCTGAGAGGCTGCACTACCCTCTCGGCTTTGCCTCAGGTATCGGAAGACAGCTTGCCACGCATTAGCTGTGCGCGCGCAGAACCAAGCTGGCCTTCCAGCTCCCGTATGCGTTGCAACAGGCGCACCGCCACCGCCAAGCCGTGGCGGTCCAGTTCGAAGTCGTCCCGCAGGCGCCGCGCGGTTCGTGCGACGACGAGATAATGCTGCTGGAATATCACGCGCTCGCCACCCGCGGGTTTGGGCTGTATCAATCCCATATCGACCAGGTCATTCAGTTCCGCCTGCGACAGGCCGGACCATTCCGCCAGCTCGTCCATCGAGCAGAATTCCGATTCGTTCAGCCACACGGCCTCTACCGTCTCCAGCGTATGCGTAGGCATTTTGGATGTCATCATGCACCTCCACGTAGAAATTTCTCGAAATGCCCGCGCGGATTAAATCCAGCCTGAGCGGCCAGCTGCTGATACAGTTCGCGCTCCTGCGGCGCGATTTCCTTCGGCACTTCTATGCGCACCACCACGTGCAGGTTGCCCATGGTCCCGTCTGCCCTCGGCAAGCCGCGTTTTGCGAGGCGCAACTGGCGGCCATTCACCGTACCTGCGGGAACGCTCATCTCCACCGTACCGCCCAAGGTCGGGATTTTTACGCTGGCGCCCAAGACCGCCTCCCATGGCGTCAAAGGCAAGTCCATGTAAAGCTCCTTGCCGTCGACCCGGTATAAGGGATGCGGCAGCACGCGCATCACGATGTACAAATCGCCCTGCTTGCCGCCATGCAGGCCTGGGCCGCCCTTGCCGGGCAAACGCAATCGCTGGCCGTCTTCCGCGCCTTTCGGTATCTTGACCCTGAAAGTGCGCGGAACCCGATGCACCAAGCCATGCTCATCGTGCTCAGGCAAGCTGACGCTGGCGTCGATTTCCGTCCCGGTATAGACTTGCTCCAAAGTGATGGGCTCTTCGATTTCAAAATCCTGCCCGTGCAGCGGCCTCTGTTGCTGCGCATGCCCACCCGCCCGATGGCCGCCCTGGCGAGCCGCAGCAAAAGCCGCCATCAAGTCGGCCATATCGACATCGGCGAAGGCGGCCTCCGAATCGCCAAAGTTTTGCGAGAAATCGCCGCGCGGCGCAAAGTCCTCGCCCGCCTTATGCACGCCGAGCTGGTCATACTCCGCTCGCTTCTCGTCGTCCTTCAAGATCCGATAGGCTTCGGCAATTTCCTTGAATTTGCTTTCACCCTCCTTGTCCTTGGAGATATCCGGATGGTACTTGTGGGCAAGCTTGCGATAGGCTTGCTTGATGTCCGCCTTGGTGGCATTCCTGTCCACCCCCAGCGCCGCGTAGTAATCGGTATATTTCATACGTCCCCTGCATTGTTTTTCAGGAAAACCCTATGCCTAGGATATATTGCGCGACGCCGGATTTCCAGTAGTCAAATTAAAAGACGAAGGTAACGCCTACGAAAGAAAATCCCGCATATCGTCGGCGTGCTGCTCTTCCACTGCCATGATGCCGACCAGCATCTGCCGTGTCGTCGGATCGGTGTCGCCGATTTTTTCTATCATCTGGCGGTAAGACTCTATCGCTACCCGCTCGGCAATCAGGTTGGCCCTGACCATGGACTGCACGTCGCTGGAGTCATCGTATTCCGCGTGGCTGCGCCCGGTCAGCGTTGCCGGATCAAAGTCGGGATAGCCGTTTAGCTGCACGATGCGTTCCGCGATCTGGTCGGCGTGGCCCCCCTTCCTCCTGCGCATGTTGCAGGAACTCGGCCTTGACGGCGAGGTTCTCGCGGCCCGTCACCGTAAAATAGTGGCGCTTGTAGCGCATGATGCACACCAGTTCGGTGGCCAGCGCACCATTCAGCATGTCAATAATTTCCTGGCGATTGCCCCTATAGCCGGAAGTCACCGCCCCTTCGTCGAGATTTTGTGCGGCGATGCGTATCGCGGCGGTATCGATGGGCGCGTGGGCTTTCGGCTGGGATGGGTGATTTGAGCTCATGTTTTCCTTCTTTCATGACGTTTAATAGGATTAGTCCAACATGTATAAACACGCTCCACGCACAATTCGGTGCGCTGCTTCACACATAGAGCCATGCTTACCCACAAAAACTGTTAACAATGCTGTGGATAACCCAATTTCACATCGCTCAAGCAATTGATTTAAAAAGAAATTTTTATCCTGACTAAAATTGAGGCAGGAGAACCGGTCTATCCGCGCAATTTCCGGAAATCAGTATAAGCGCCCGGTTTTGCCGCACAATGATGCCAATATGTCTCGGCATTGACGACCATCCGGCTTTGCTGCAGTGCCATATTGTTGCTGCTGTTAAATTTAGGCTTCAATTTTGCGCATACTCACCGTTATAATCCATCCCTGTCTTCAATAAGGGTGTCTTATCGTGTCCGACCGTCTTGCCGTGTTACCGCAGTACCTGATGCCGAAAAAGGCAATGACCTCCTTTGGCTCCCTGATCGCAGACGCTAGGGCGGGTAGCATCACGACCGGCATCATTCGCCGTTTTGTCCGGAAATATCAGGTCAACATGAACGAGGCCGCCAATCCGGATATCACGAGCTACACCAGTTTCAATGATTTTTTTACCCGCGCGCTGCGCGAAGATGCCCGGCCGCTGGCCGCAGCGCCGTTTGTATGCCCGGTAGACGGCGCGATAAGCCAGTTCGGCGCCATACAGCAAGACCAGATTTTCCAGGCCAAGGGCCATCAATATTCGACCACGGCGCTGGTCGGCGGCGACCGCGAACTGGCGGCCCGCTACCAGGACGGCAGTTTTGCCACCATCTACCTGAGCCCAAAGGACTACCATCGCATCCACATGCCTTGCGACGGCAGGCTGGCGCGGATGATCTATGTGCCGGGCGAATTATTTTCGGTCAACCCGACCACGGCACGCGGCGTGCCCGGCCTGTTCGCACGCAATGAGCGTGTAGTCTGCGTGTTTGAATCGGAACACGGCCCGTTTATCTTGACCCTGGTAGGCGCCACCATCGTCGGCAGCATGGCCACCGTCTGGCACGGCGTGGTCAACCCGCCGCGTACCCGCGACATCCGCGAGTGGAAATACGACGACCAGAACATCGTCCTGAAAAAAGGCGAGGAAATGGGCCGCTTCCTGCTCGGCTCCACCGTCGTATTGCTGTTCCCGAAAGATGCGCTGCAGTTCAACCCGTCATGGGCGCCCGCTGGAGCGGTGCGCATGGGCGAAATGATGGGCGACAGGATAGACGAGACGCCGGCAGCCTGACAGTTGAACCGGCAACGGCGTCTATGGCAATATCATCGCGCCGGAATGCAACTGCGGCCCGCGGTCGCCCCGGCGATAACTCCTGAACAGGGCATTCTTTTGCGCATCCTGTGTACAGAATGTGCATAGCTGCAGATTGTCCACTTCGCCTATGCCGATCTTGCGCAGCGCCGCCTCGGCAATCGCATTCAACTCCAGGTGGCGATGGCGCGGGCTGATCGCAGCCGGCGCCATCCAGTGGAAATGCGCGATAAACTGCGCCGCCAGTTCCTCGCTGACTTCATAGCAGCACGATCCTATCGTCGGACCGACGGCGGCCACCCAGTCGCCCGGCGTCTCGCCTTTTGCCGCCAGGCGCTCTGCAAACGTATCAACTATCCCGCCTATCAAGCCGCGCCAGCCAGCGTGAAGCGCGGCAACCATGCCGCCGTCGCGCCGCGCCAGCACAATAGGCACGCAATCTGCGGTGATCACGCTGATCGGGATGCCCGCCACGGCCGAAAAGATGCCGTCCGCATCGCCGCAAGCCTGCTGCGCGGCGACGACTTCCACCACCTCCCTGCCATGCGTCTGTTTCTTATCCGGCTTGCCGGGCCACACTTCGGCCAGCACATGCGGGACCAATTCCTTGGCCGTCCCAAAGCCGTGCACTATGCCTGGAACCGATAGTAATAACTTGCTGGTGATCAAAATAACTCCGTTGCGGCATTAAGAGATGTTAACAATGTAGAACTCATCTTATCCACGAAAATCACTTGGCGTGGAACATGTTTTGTCTTCTCCCGGCAAGCAAATTGCTGTGCTGGATATACCCTAGGTAGCGCATCCGGGGGCTGACTTTTCCTGGGCTTGAGGGCGGGGATACAGCCAGCAAAACAGCAAGGTAGCCGCTGCCGCCCCCAACAGTTGGGCAATGATGAAACCCGGCACGTCCGCCGGGCGTATGCCGGCAAAGGTGTTGCTGGCGGCGCGCGCCAAAGTGACAGCCGGATTGGCAAACGACGTGGACGAGGTAAACCAGTAGGCCGCGGTGATGTACGCGGCCACCGCAAACGGCGTCGCCTCCGGCCTGCTGCGTGAACAGCCTATGATCACCGCCAGCAAGCCGAAGCTGGCGACAAACTCGCTCCAGCATTGCGCCATGCCGCTGCGCGCATGTTCCGAGGCAAAAAATACCGGCTCTCCAAACATCCAATGCGCTGCCGCGACACCGGCGAAGGCGCCGGCGACCTGCACCAGGATATACGGCAGCACGTCGCGCGCCGGCAGATTTTTTTGCCAGGCCTGCGACAAGCTCACGACGGGATTGAAGTGCGCACCCGAAACGCCGGCAAACATCAAGATCAGGGCGACCAGGCCGGCGCCGGTAGCGATCGCATTGGCCAGCAGCGCAATCGCCGTGTTGCCCGCAGCCAGGCGCTCGCCCATGATGCCGGAACCAATGACGATGGCGAGCAGGAAGGCAGTGCCCAACGCTTCCGCCACCAGGCGCCTTGCCAGATTAGCCTCCAAATTCATACATCCTCATCGTCTAACTTTCGCCTATCTTCTTGATCTCGTGCTGTATCGCGCTCTTATCCAGCAAATGGAGCGGCAGATTGACAAAGCTTCCGACCCTGGCAACGATCTGCCTGAATATCTTGCCGAACGCGGCACGCTTTTCTTCGTCGCTGCCCTGCACCGCCGCCGGGTCTTCAAAACTCCAGTGCGCCGACAAAGGATGCCCGGGCCAATAGGGACAGACCTCGCCCGCTGCGTTGTCGCATACGGTGATGATGAAATCCATAGGTGGCGCATCCGCCAGCGCAAACTCATCCCAGCTCTTGCTGCGCAGCTTATCCAGCGGATAGCCGGTCGCCCTGATTTGCTCTATCGCAAAGGGATTGACGGTGCCGCCCGGATTGCTGCCTGCACTATAGCCCTGGAAGCGTCCATGCCCCATCGTCGTCACCAGCGCTTCCGCCATGATGCTGCGCGCGGAATTGCCGGTGCATAGAAACAGCACATTGTAGACTCTATCGCTCATCGTTCCGTCTCCATTAGCAGCAGGCCGAGGCTTGCCCGGCCTTGGGCACGCAGCACGCTGTGCCCGAAGCAGCGCCGGCGGCTGCGCCATTCATTTCAGCGCCGCCGAACACTGGAATGCTATCCAGCGAGTGAAAGGTTTCCCAGGCAATGCCGGACGGATCGGTCAGCCAGTACTTATCCGATTTGGCATAGCAGCAAGCCACGCCCTCTTCCATTTGCACGCCGGGCTGCAGGGATTCCAGCCGCGACTGCATCTGCTTCAGCTCGGTGTCCGACTCCACCTGTATTCCCAGATGATTCAGGCCCGCCTCCGCGCCGCGCTGAGAAATCGCGAAGTTCATCCGCGGATCGTCCGGCATCCACTTGGCGTAGTCGGTCTTGGAGACGCTGGGCTCGGAGGCGAACATGGAAGAATAAAAGCGTATGCTATCGGCCAGGTTATCGACCGAGATATGTACGTGTAAACGTTTCATGATTTCAATTCCTCCTCATTACAACAAGCGACAGCAGCGGGCCCGCAAGGATTGCCGCCGCAACAGTTTTCAGTCAGGTAGCCCAGCAAGGAATTCATGGTCGTGAAGTTGGCACTGTAGATGATAGAACGACCCTGCTGGTTCGCCATCACCATGTCGGCGTGCGACAACTCCTTTAAATGAAACGATAAGGACGATGGCGCCAGCCCCAAGCGCTCAGCGATCTTGCTGGCGGCCAGGCCTTCCGGTCCGGCCTGCACCAGCAGCCGGAAAACCGCCAGGCGGGAATCCTGGGCCAGTGCCGCCAAGGCGGTGATAGCGTTTTTTGTTTCCATATTTCCATAATAGTCGAAATATGGAAATATCGGAAGTTTTTTTATTGAATGTGTCTTGGGTTTAATTAGCCTGGCACAGCACCAGCCAGGCTTGCACCGGCTGCCCATCCTCCAGTCGCGCCGGGGCGCTGGCCATCATTTGAATATGGAAGCCGCAGCTTGCCGCCAGTCTACGAAGGTAGGCCGCAGCGTGCGCATAGCGGCCGCTCGGGTTTAACCGGTAGTCTTCCACCCCGTCGGCATCCTTGCGCAGCAACGCATCCAGCGATTCGACGGAAAATGCGAAATAGGCGTCCGGCTTCAACAGCCTCTTCGCTTGCTCAAACACCCCTTCCAGCATGCCAATATAGATAAATACATCGGCGGAGGTGAGCACATCGTAAGACGCGGCGGCCTCCCGCTCCATCATCGCCAGCAATTCAGACTGCTCAAGTCGCTGATAGATATTGCGCTGACGGGCTTTCTCCAGCATCTTCGGCGACAGGTCCACACCCACCAGTTGCCTCGCGTACGGAAAGATAGCGGCACCGACCAGGCCAGTGCCGCAACCCAGATCCAGGATCGAGCAGGAGTCCGGCGCAGGCGATGCAAATTGTGCGAGCATATCGACCAGCCGTTGCGGCGTGTCGTATTGCAGCTCTTGCACCAGATGCCGGTCGAACGTGTCGGCACTGCCGTCAAATACACTGACGATATACTGATCCGGCGCCCGCTCGGAAATCGCGCCGCCGAGCAAGGCAATGTAATGCTGCGCGAGGCCGCTGCCGGGTTGCAGCCGCACCACCTCGCGGAAGCTGGCCAGCGCGTCTTCCGGCTTGCCGAGGCGTCTTTCGGCTATCCCCTTGTTATAGTGGGCATCGGCAATATCAGGATCCAGTTGCAACGCCCTGGTGAAGCATTGCAAGGCCTCCTCCCAGTTATCCTGGTCGCATAGCGCAACGCCCAGATTAAAGTGTGCATGCGCGTAATGCGCATCCAGATTCAGGCAGGCGCGAAAAGCCAGGATTGCCGCCATGTCGCGCCCGAGCGCGCGCAGTGCCGAGCCCAGGTTATTATGATAAATTGCCTGTCCGGATTTAATCGCTATCGCCCTCTGGATGAGCTTCACTGCCAGTTGCTGGTCGTCGGTTTGGTGGGCGATCACACCAAGCAGGTGCAAAGCGTCTGCATGCTCCGGCTCCAGGCTCAGAATGTCCTGATAAGCCAGCCTTGCCTGCTCAAGCTGCCCGGCTTCATGCAGCAGCAATGCCGACTCAAAAACAGAATCCGCATCGTCCGCCGTGCTGCCGCCATTCATCATAAACACGCCTTGAAATAAGTTAACGTCGATCGTGCGCGCCTACAGTTCCGTCACTTATAAGGCCGGTCCTGCCACCACGGGAAAAACGACGGCATGTCGTGGGACACCTTGTTGGTAAATACTGCGGGCCGTTTTTCCAGGAAAGAAGTGACGCCCTCCTTCGCATCGGCGGCAGCGCCGCGCGCATAGATGGCACGACTGTCGATCTTGTGCGCTTCCATGGGATGGTCGGCGCCGGCCATCCTCCAGAACATCTGCCGCGTCAACGCAATGGACACCGGCGCCGTATTATTCACGATCTCCAGCGCCAGCGCGCGCGCTGCGCCCAGCAACTCATCCGGTTTATGCAGGCTCCTGACCAGGCCGCCGGCCAGCGCCTCCTGCGCCGGGATTATACGTCCGGTGTAGGTCCATTCCAGCGCCTGGCTGATGCCCACCAGCCGCGGCAGGAACCAGCTGGAGCAGGCTTCCGGCGTGATGCCGCGCCGCGCAAACACAAAGCCTATGCGCGCCTCTTCGGAGGCCAGGCGTATATCGCAAGGCAACAACATCGTGATGCCTATACCCACCGCCGGCCCGTTGATCGCCGCGATGACCGGCTTCAGGCATTCGTAGATGCGCAGCGTCACCCTGCCGCCGCCGTCGCGCACCAGCTCGCTGCTCCAGTCCATGTCGCCGCTCGCCGTCAACGGCGTGCCTTGCTTGTCAGGCCGGTCGGTGCGCTTGGCGTAGTCGAAGGTGGCGGCGCCGCTGGACAGATCGGCACCGGCACAAAAAGCGCGACCGGCGCCGGTCAGGATGATGGCGCGCACCTCGTCGTCCGCATCGGCCTTATCGAAGGCGTCGATCAGCTCCGCCATCATCTGACCAGTAAACGCATTCAGCTTCTCCGGCCGGTTCAGCGTGATCGTCAGGATATGCTCGCTTATTTCGTACTTGATCGTTTCGTAGCTCATGTTGGGTCTCCCATCCTTGGTTTAGAGTTTATTTTTATCTGGTTCGCGTTCTCTTGCATAAAGCAGTTTCAGTGCTCCATCTGCAATGATGATACCGGAGCCTGAACGGATGCGCTTGCTGCAAGCCAATACGGCGAACTATCGCTTCAGGTGGACAACTCTTTCGCCAGCTCCTATGCTTGCTTGTATGGCCCACCACGAAACCAGGAGCAGATGATGAAAATTGAAGAGCGCCTGTCTGCGCTAGGGCTGATCCTGCCGCCCGCCGTCGTCCCGCCGCCCGGGGCGAAGCTGCCGTTCCAGTTCGTCCGGATAGTCGGCAGCCGGGCCGTCATCTCCGGCCACGGCGCGCAAAACCCGGACGGTTCGCTGGCGGGGCCGTTCGGCAAAGTCGGGCGGGACCTTACCGTCGACGAGGCTTATGTCTGCGCGCGACTCACCGCGCTGTCCATTCTCGGCAGCCTGAAACGCGCCATAGGAGACCTTGACCGGATCGCCGCATGGGTCAAAATCCTCGGGATGGTCAACTCTGCGCCGGGCTTCAACAAGCAGCCATCGGTCATCAATGGCTTTTCCGACCTGATCAATGAACTATACGGCCCCGTCGTCGGCGCGCATGCGCGTAGCGCGGTCGGCCTGGCGGAGTTGCCGTTCGACATACCGGTTGAAATTGAAGGCGAAGTCGAGTTGAGTCCATAATCGGCGCCCGCCTAGCGGGCGGCAATGCCAATGAATACGGTCTAATGAAGATTAGAGCTTCAGCAATTCCGGCTGCTTTTGCTCTGTCGCGAGCCAGTCGTTCAAAGGCATGGGCCGCGCAAACAAATAACCCTGCAGGCAATCGCAGCCGCTGGCGATCAGAAAATCGGCCTGTTCCTGTGTTTCCACGCCCTCGGCGACGACGCGCAGGCCCAGGTGTTTTGCCATCGACAGGATGGACTGCACGATGGCGGTGTCGCTAGGATTGTCTGGCGCATCCTGCACGAAACTCTTGTCTATCTTCAGCTCGTACAGCGGCAGCTTGCGCAGGTAGGCCAGGCTGGAATAGCCGGTGCCGAAGTCGTCGATGGAAAAGCGCACCCCCAGCGCGGTCAGCTGGACCATGCGCGCGATCGTGTCTTCCAGGTTGTCGATCAACAAGCCCTCGGTGACCTCCAGTATCAGCAGCGAGGCCGGCGCGCCGGTCTCCGCCAGTACCGCACACACCTTCTCGACAAAATCGACCTGCCGGAATTGTTTGGGGCTGACATTGATCGATACCGGCATTGCCTTGCCGGCCCCTAGCAGCCGCACCAGGGTCAGGCAGCCCTGCCGCAGCGCCAGGTCGCCCAGCTTCAGGATCATGCCGGATTCTTCCGCCACCGGAATAAAGATTGCAGGCGATACCGCGCCGCGCACCGGATGGTGCCAGCGCATCAGCAGCTCGGCGCCCACGGCCCGGCCATTGCGATCCATCTGCGGTTGCAGATACATCTGGAACTGCTCGGTGGCGATTGCCTCGGCCAGGTCTCTTTCCATCGTCAGGCGCTGTTCCACTTCGAATTGCATCGCCGATTCGAAAAAAGCAATCTGGTTGCGGCCGGCCGCCTTGGCGCGGTTCATCGCGGTATCCGCCTCGCGCAGCAGATCGTCGGCGGACTGGCCGGTTTTCGGCAGCAGGGTCACGCCTATGGTGCCGCCCGAGCTATACGGCTGGCCGTCAATGACAAAGGGCTGGGTCATCGCATCGCGGATTTTTTCGGCGACCGCCAGCGCGGCATGCGCGCCGCTGTTGATGTCGGAGGCGACATTGGACACCAGCACCACGAACTCGTCGCCGCCGATGCGCGCCACGGTATCCATCTCGCGCAGCAGATTGCCGAGGCGCCGGGCCACGTGCCGCAGCAGCGCATCGCCGACCGCGTGGCCGCGCGCTTCATTGATGTTTTTAAAGTGATCCAGGTCAATGAACAGGACGGCGCTGACCAGCCCGGTACGGCGGGCGCTGGTCAGCAAAGTGCCTATCCTGTCCAGCAGCAGGCGGCGGTTTGGCAAGCCGGTCAGCACATCGAAGAAGGCCAGCTTGTGGATGCGGGCCTCGGATTTTTTACGCTCGGTGATATCGCGCTCCACCGCCACCCAGTGCGTGAATACACCGGCGTCGTCGGCAATCGGCACGATATCGGCCTCCACCCAGAATTCTTCGCCGCCCTTGGTGTAATTGATCAGCTCGGTGCGCACCGGCTCCCACTTCTCCAGCGCGGAGCGGATGCGCTTCAGTTCGCTGCGCTGGGTATTGGGGCCCTGCAGGATGCGCGGCGTCTTGCCGAGGACCTCTTCGCGCGAGTAGCCGGTACGGCGCACAAACGCGTCGTTGACGAAGACGATGCGCGGTCCGTCCAGCGAAATGGGCTTGGCCTCGGTGATCAGCACCAGGTCGTTCAGGCGCTCCACCGCTGCCGCAGTCAGGCGCAATTCTTCATTGGCAAGCCGCAGGCGCTCCTGCCCCTCTTTCAGCGACTCTGTCACGGCACGCTGGGCATCCAGCGATTTTTCCAGTTTTTGCAGCAAGACGGCGCATGACAGCGTGATTGCCGAACAAACGAAGCTGAAATTGAGCGTGATAATCAGCCAGCGCAAAAACGGCTGGTCAACCAAGCCCTCTGCAACCGGACTGGCATTGCCCAGATAGCCGATGCAGAACATCGTGACGGCATCCAGCACCAGTGCGTACACCGCGGGGCGCAATCCCAGCAACAGCGCCGCCATGATAGGCACGGCTTTCAGGTAGATCTGACTGACCGGTATGCCGACGAGCTGGAACCACACGCCGGCAAAATACAGCACCGCAAGGAAATTGATCGTTCTCAGCCGGAACGAGATGCGACGCAAATGCCAGATGCAGCCTATCCACGCCAGCGCCACAACATCCATGACGGCGACCGACCAGTAGCCTTCGCTCGTCGCCAGCAGTATGCTGGGCACCGCCGTGATGCTGCCCAGCACCAGCACGACCACCAGGATGGTGGACAATACATGTTCGCGCCATTGCTGTATGTCTACCGGTGCCGATTTCGGCGCCAGGAAAGTGCGACTAATTAGTCGAGTAAACACACCACCCCCTTAAGAGGCCTGCTCAGTTTAACGCTACGAGCTCGCCCGCAGGTCCGGCCATAGTCTGCGCCTACCGGTTTAAGCCGCATAATTAGTTAACACTTGTATACTCTTATTAGTGGATTTTTGCCAGCCGAAAGACCTACAGCGTTGGTTTGACGCTATCGCCGCGCAGTTTGCAAACAAAAGAGTTTGATACTGCCTCGAAACAGACGTACTGCATCGATTTGCGGCGCGGCCTGGCATGCTTATTATTTCCACGTGGAAATAATTTACAATTCTACCGCAAACCACTGTTTAGGCAAGCGACCTCTTGCAACAGATTTGTTCATCTGCAACCTGCCGGCTGATTGCCGCCATTTCCTGCTGAGGCCGGCGTTCCGCCCATGTAAAAATGTAAACGCAAAAAAGCCCGCTAAAAAGCGGGCTCTCCATTCACTATGACAAACGACTCGCCGACAACCCATGCTATCTGCATAGTGCCGCCGGCTGACCAGCAACCCGTGCTATCTGCGCGGTGCTATTGGCGGTTGTGAGTTCGTTTGTGCGTCGGATGAATCGCGCTGCGACCGTCATCCGGCATAAGAATTATCTGCTTCACCTATCAACTAAACCATTTCCCAGGAGCCGCGTTAACGCGTGACCTGGCCGGCAAGAATTGATTGCGCGTTCAAGAGCGCCGGAATACGGCATTCTGTCACTGATGAGTTTTCATCGGCCAACTAAACCATTTCCCAAAAACCCAGGCTATCTGCGTGGTGTTTCCGGCCGGTGAGAGTCGGCCTGCGCATTAAAGCACATCGCAATGCGATGCAGCTTTAACAGGTGAATTTTGCTTCGTCGGCTTCCCGGTTGCTTCCAGGCGCCCGTGCTATCTGCACGGTGCGTCTGGACGGTATTCAACCTGGGATAGCAAATGAGGCTTAATGCGGTTCTTTCAAGGGCCGGCTGTACCGGCACTCAATTAAGAAATGACTTGGATATTGCTGGCTTTGTCGCCTTTTGCACCAACACTGCGCTCGAAAGAAACGCGCTGGTTTTCTGACAGGCTCTTGAATCCAGTGGATTGGATGTCCTGAAAGTGGGCGAACAGATCTGGACCGCCTGCATCTGGAGTGATGAAGCCGAAGCCTTTAGCGTCGTTGAACCATTTAACGATACCTGTTTGATTGCTCATGATATTTCCTTTTATTTTAAGAATAGGCAACATTGCCTGAAGGGCACTTGAAACCAAGAAATTAAAACCGAAGGAGATAAGACAGAACGACTAGAAGAAACAGCCATGCGGAATTGGGACCAACAATATTACGACCTGATGCAAGTACAAAACGCAATATACACGCTTTATACCGATTCACCTAAACTTATTTGTAAGCAAGTTTTACGACCCCCTTTCGCCATAGGGTAAACAAAACAGCTCAGCGAGCGGCAGCCCTTCCAAGCGCCGGTAGATTTTTTCAGACAACGTAGGGTGGGCACCTGTGCCCACGCTGTAGCTGCCAACCAAATCCGCGTGGGCACAGGTGCCCACCCTACCTAGCTCTCATTCTGCGGAAGCCTTATTTATGTCTGCACTAACCAATTTGCATCAACAAAGCGTCATCGTTGCCGGCGGCCTGCTGTAGCCTCTCACTGTTGCGCGAGCGGCAGCCCTGCCAGGCGCCTCCGGATTTCCGCATCCACCGCTGGTGGCGACGGCAGATTTTTCAGGGCATCGGGCCACAGCGTGCGCGCCAGCTCCACCGTATCCTTGACGGCCGCGACCGCGATGCGGGCCGAGATGCCGGCCTGCGTCGCGATATCTTTATAGGTTTGCAGCGTTTGCTGCTGTTGCCTGGCGTCGATGGCGACGTTGGTCGCAAAACCGGCAAAGCCGGGCAAGGCGCTGACACAGACGATATCGTACGCCGGCGAAAGTTCCGGCAGCACCCCGTTATGGTAGATGACGCTGAAGTTCTTCAGGTGCGCATCCGAATTGCCCAGCAAGGTGTTCACGGTTTGCCGTATGAAAAACTGGCGGATGTCTTCCACACCGCGCACGCTCAACCTGTCCAGTATCTTCAGCAGCGCGACAAAATATTTGGCGTCCGCATATTTCTTGATCGGCATCAGGGTTTGCAACTGGCAGGCATCTTCCACGTGGACGGCACCGTCCGGCGTCCGGTCGAACCTGTCCACCGCCAGGAAATGCTTGTCGGCGCCCAGCGCCTGCACCAGATCCGGCATGTCGATATCCGTCATCGCGCGCGTACTGCATGGCGCGATATTGACACCCGCCATTTTAGCCAGTTGCATCGCCGTATACTCGTTAAAGATCTGCGCATCGTCCTGGCGGGTCGGCAGCTTGGCGATGATATCGGACAGCTTGCCCTTGACCGGCAGCGTAAAGCGCCGCCCTTTGTGCGCGCTGGATAGCGCCAATTTATCCTGCATGCCGGACAAGGACGCCGCGCCTTCGGCGGCTTGCTCAGGCACGCTGATTTCCAGATTGTCCGAGCCGCCGGTAACGCCTGTCGCGCGGGCATTCGCGGTCAGTTTATCCAGGTCGGCCGGCAACACTTTTATCGCGCCGGGCAGATCAAGCCCGGCCGCGGCGAGTATGCCGAAGTCATCGGTATCGCGCGCATCTTTCCTGGTGGCAGCCAGGCGCTTTCTCAAATCGCCCTCCGGCAACAGCCCGGCAAAATAGGCGGGCAATTCACCGCGCTCCTGGTACAGCGCAGGATCGAAAGGGTTTTGCAGAATTTCGCGGGTCAGCTCGTCGCTGCCCGGCACCGTCAGCGACATCGACAGCGTGGGCCTGCGCATATCGGCAAGGTACGGCTCGGTGGCGACAAAACGCGTGGTGCGGCCCGCTTCGCACAACCATCCCACATGCAGGTCGCGCAGCCAGACTTCCAGGTAGCGCGGGCTCAGGTCTTCGCTCATCCCGCCCTACTCCCCGCGATTCAGGAACCGCTGCGCGGCGCTGGGCACATCATCCGGGCCTATGCTCTTGCCGGACAATATGCGCTCGATCTCCGGCAACAGGTGGCGCGGCACCAGTACCCACTTGGCATCCAGCGCATCGGCAAAAGCTTCCAGCGTAGAGGCCCGCACGTCGATTTTCCCGGCCAGGGAATTGGTTGCATTGGAAGGCGCCATCCCCACCAGTTTGGCGATCTCCCGGGTAGTTTTACCCAGCGACTGTTGTCGTGATTTAATTTGCCGGACCAGATTCATGATATGTAAAAACATAATATTTTGTGATTTATTATGTTTTAGCATAACAATCCACCAAAGTAAAGTATGTTAAGACATAATTTTTAAATAAAAATTATGTCTTAACATAGCATTTTGCAAGTGCATGCTTAAAACCACTCCTTACAGGCTCTCATTCAACTCAACGGCACGAACTTCAAAACGCCGCTGCCGGAACTCCGCCAGCAAGCTGACGTGGGCGCCTGGAGGCGGCTCTGGCGATACAGGATATTGAGCGACTTAGCGACTCCCGGCAGCCGAAGAACTACCCCTTGCAATGGCATTCACAAACTATCGCATCGCACTCAGCCCGCCCATTTACCGCAGCTTTCACTCAGGAAAACGCGGCAGCGGCTTAGCGCCTTTGGGCAAAGGGTACTGGGCCATATTCAATTGCATCGCCAGCAGCGTGTAATAGGCATTGATGCCGGTCAGGTCCACCACCCCGTTCTTGCCGAAGCGTTTATCCGCGCGGGCAAAGGTAGCATCGGACACGCGTTTGTTCTTATGCAGTTCAGTGGAAAAATCATAGACGATCTCTTCGTCGGCCGACATGCCGGCCGGCCGCCTGCCGTCGGCAATGGCATCGGCGATTTCTTTTTTGATGCCCATTTTCAGCGCAATCGGGTAGTGCACATACCATTCGTAGTCTTGCGTCCATTCGCGCGCGGTCACCAGGATTGCCAGTTCGCTCAGCGTATTTCCTATGGCCGAGTGGTAGCGCAAATAATCCCCCATCGCGCGCGCCTGGCTCATCACTTGCGGACTGTGCATCAGCGGCTCAAAGGGCCCGAACACCGGGACCTTACGCGACGCCAGGAATTCTTCCGCGGCTTTCTTTTGTTCGTCGGTATATTTCTCCGGGGCGATGGTGGGCAATCTGGTTTGCGCAAATGCAGTCGATGTCATGACGAGTCCCAAATAGATCGCGGCGAAGATGGTGCGTTGCATGGTGCCTCCCTTTATCATTTTAATTGCCGGCTAATTTCTCTCTAAGCCAAAAGACCGGATCACGCTCGGCAAAAAATGTTTCTATTTACCTACTGTATAAAAATAATAGGTCGCAGTATAGGGCACCCTTTCTTCAGCACCCTTCAGCCTGGCATTGCATTCCGCCGAAGGCGCCTTGCCCGCAGTCGTATACAGCCTTTGTATGCTCTGGGTTTGGCTGAACATGCCCTTGCCTGTCACCGTTTTGGCGCTGAGCAATAACCAGGGAATCGCGGCAGGATCGGGGCCATTGTCCTTGCCCTTTACCTCGCCGACGACCTTGCTGCCGTCATTCGACTCCCAGGTAGGCCCCTCATAATGCTTGCCGACCTTGTTGCCCGCATTGTCCAGCAAGGTCGCTTCAGGCGCCTTGAACACCCATTCATATTTTTGCGCGTCGTCCCTGCTTTGCCGGCATTCATAAATCTGTATGCCGGTGGCGCGCAAGACTTGCGATACTACCAGGCCGGGCGGCACCTTCAAGCTATCCGGCACGACCGGGGCCTTGTCCACAGGCATAGGAGAGGAAGCACAGGCGGCAAGCAAGGCAATCGATACCAGTACGGACATACTGCCGAGTAGAAATCTATTCATGGTTCACCTCTGATGGTATGTTGAAGACATTCGAACCGGATGGTTTACAGTGGCGCAGCATGACAATAGCATAATAACAATGTGATGGCGGTCTTGCGCAGCAGCTATGGCTGATGGCGTTACAGCAAACCGCGACGGCGATGCCGGCGCTGCACCCGGCTATCGGCGGCGGAAAGAGAATTCAGCGCCATCCTGCCGCCGCATGCAACT
>Ga0207092_1064_pt1 | contig 19675 bp, 11 predicted proteins | sample Alteio_BWMinHeat_48_FD_153533 | JGI IMG/M metagenome (GOLD analysis project Ga0207092, IMG submission 153533) | Enriched cells from forest soil in Barre Woods Harvard Forest LTER site, Petersham, Massachusetts, United States -... | ecosystem: Environmental > Terrestrial > Soil > Temperate forest >... | reverse complement strand
GAAGATTTACGGCCGTCTGTTTGTTAGACAGCAATGCGCTCTGCGCGGTAATCACATTCAAGTAGGGATCGATTCCCAATTTGTAGCGATCCAAGGCCAACGTGAGCGTTCTTCCCGCGGCGACCACCGCCGCGTCCTGATGTTCAATCTCGACGGAGAGGATCCGCAACGACGCGAGGTTGTCTTCCACCTGTTGGAAAGCCGTCAAGACAGCTTGGCGATAGTTGGCAACGGTCTCGTCGTACTGCGCCCTGAACTGCATCACGGTGGCGCGGCGCAAACCAGCGTCAAAAAGGGTTTCCGCCACGGACGGGCCCATGGAAAAAAAACGGCTCGGCCATGTGAACCAACTCGCGAACGAGGTGCTTTCAAATCCTGCGATGGCGGTCAGCGTGACGGTGGGGAAATATGCGGCTCGTGCAATGCCAATCTGTGCGTTTGCCTGAGCCATTAAGCGCTCCGCCGCGGCGATGTCGGGACGGCGCTCGAGAAGCTGGGAAGGCACGCCAAACGGAATCGCCGGAGGAGGTGTCTTGAGAGGCTCGACCGGAATTGAAAACGTCGATGCCGGCTGGCCAGTGAGCATCGCGATGGCGTGTTCAAATTGAGCGCGCTGGATGCCGAGAGCGGCGGCCTGCGCCTTCGTGGCTTCGAGGAGAGTCTCGGCTTGCCTGACAGATTCCTCCGAGTCGATACCTGTTTCGTACAAGGCCGTGGTGAGATCGAGAGATTCTTGAAAAGCGATCACCGTAGCATCCAGCAATTCGCGCAGCGAATCTTGGCCGCGAAGTTGGAAGTAATCCGCCACAACATCGGCCTGGATCGTGAGGCGTGTGTTCTCGAGATCGGCCGCGCTGGCCTGCGCTCCGTAGGCAGCCGCTCTCACCGTGTTGCGGACACGGCCGAACAGGTCCGGCTGCCAAGTCGCGTCAAAAGGGAGCGTGTAATCTGTGAATGTCCCTCTCGAAGAGGTTGTCGAGCTCGATCCGCCACCTAGGGTGGCCGACGGGCGTTGAACGGTGATGGCGGGATTGGTGGTGACTGTAGGGAAAAGCTGCGCTCGAGCTTCCTTGACGAGTGCGCGTGCGGCAAAAAAAGCGGCGGCAGCGGACGCGATGGTCTGGTTGGAAACATTCACCTTCTCTTCGAGCGCGTTCAACTCAGGATTGTTGAAGATCTCCCACCACTTTCCGCGAAGAGCATCATCTTTCGGCTGCGCTACTTTCCAGCCTTCTGTATCTTTGAACTCGGCGGGTGTGAGTTCCTTGTATGCCGCAGGACTGTCCGTCGACGGCCGGTGGTACTTCGGACCGACCATGCATCCGTTGAGAAGGCAAAGGGTGACGGCAAAGCAAATAGTGGCTCGCAGACGGACGATAATCATTTTCACATCGGTTCCATGATGACTCGAATTAATCCGCGGCACTGGGAGCCGGCCCGGGCCGATGCTGAATCACAGTATCCCGTTTTCCCTGCATGCGAAGGCGCAAGCGATCGAACGTCAAATATACAACCGGCGTTGTATAGAGCGTGAGCAGCTGGCTCATGATCAGGCCTCCCACAATCGTGATGCCGAGAGGCCGCCGGAGCTCATATCCGGTCCCAGTGCCGAGCGCCAGCGGCAGAGCGCCAAATAACGCGGCCATGGTGGTCATCAGGATGGGACGAAAGCGCAGCATGCATGCTTCAAAAATCGCATCCGCTGTGCTTTTTCCCTCCTGCCGTTCTGCTTGAAGAGCGAAATCGATCATCATGATGGCGTTCTTTTTTACGATTCCAATCAGCAGAACAATGCCAATGATGGAGATGATGTTCAAATCCTGTTTGAACAACATCAACGCGAGTATGGCGCCGACGCTCGCCGACGGCAGAGTGGAGATAATCGTGAGCGGATGCACCAGGCTCTCGTACAAAATGCCGAGAACGATGTACACCGCCAAAAGCGCCGTAGCGATGAGCATGGGCTCGGTGCTCAGGGATTGCTGGTAGGCCTGGAGAGTACCGGCATAAAAGCCTTGCAGCGTAGCTGGCGTGCCGAGCCGTTTTTGCATCTGAGCGATGTTCGAAGTGGCGTCACTCAAAGAGACGCCGGGCGCGAGGTTGAATGACACAGTGACTGAAGGGAATAAGCCGGTGTGGTTGATGGACAAAGGCGTTGTGTTGGCCTGACCCGTGGCCACTGTGAGCAGCGGAATGTTCCGGCCGGTGGACGTACGAAGATAGATGTCCTTCAATCCTTCCGGGCTTTGCCAATACTGGGGGGCGACCTCGAGCACCACGTAATACTGATTCAACTGCGTATAGATGATGGAAACCTGAGATTGTCCAAATGCGCCGTATAAAGCCGAGTCCAATGACTGGGCGGTCAGGCCAAGACGAGCAGCGGTAGCGCGATCGTAAGTCATCAACTCCGCAAGCCCGCCATTCTGCTGGTCTGTGTTCACGTCTTGCAGGCCGGGCAAGCGCCGCATCTCGCTCAGCAGGATGGGTCCCCACTTGAAAAGGTCCGGCACGTTATCGGATTGGAGCGTGTACTGATACATCGCGCTGCTGCCTCGCCCGCCGATGCGCAGATCTTGCGCAGCTTGAAGGAACGCGGAGGCCACCGGCAGACGGCTCAATTGGGGACGCAGCCTGTTGATGATCTCCGCAGCGCTGACCTTACGTTCGGCTAGAGGCTTGAGGGCGATGTAGACGTTGCCGCCGTTTGTGGCGCCACCTCCGCCCGTAAAACCAATTACATTGGCAACGGCAGGATCATTCTTGATGACGCCAACAATCTGCTGAATGGAGTTATTCATGGCAGGAAAGGATGCATCCTGAGGCCCTTGCACCCCGCCGGTGATTGCTCCGGTATCCTGCTGCGGAAAAAACCCTTTTGGCATCCTGATGATCAGCACGACGTTGAGCGCTATGGTGAGGAACAACACGATAAGAGTGAGAGCCGGATTTTCCAGAACCCAATGCAAAGTCGTGCGATACAACGAGAGCGTCCAATCAAAACCTTTTTCGCTGATCATGTAAAGGCGACCATGCTTTTGCTTGCGCTCGTCGCGCAGAAGGTAGGCGCACATCATGGGCGTGGTGGTCAGCGAGATAACCATGGACACGACGATGGCTGTCGAGAGGGTAATTGCGAACTCGCGGAAGAGACGTCCAACAATTCCGCCCATCAGCAGCAGCGGGATAAACACAGCGACGAGCGAAACGCTGATGGAAAAGACCGTGAAACCGATTTCCTGCGCACCCTTTAGCGCTGCGGCAAAGGGCTTCATACCATTCTCCAGATGGCGGGCGACATTTTCCATGACGACAATCGCGTCATCGACCACGAATCCGGTCGAAATAGTCAGGGCCATTAGCGAAAGGTTGTCGAGACTGTATCCGAAAAGATACATCACGGCGAAAGTGCCGATTAGCGAAACCGGCACAGCGACGCCGGGAATGAGCGTGGCGCGGCCGTTGCGAAGGAAAACAAACACCACAAGGATGACAAGGCCGATGGAAATAAGCAGCGTTCTCTCGACGTCATCGACAGAGGCCCGGATGGTAGTCGTGCGATCGAGAACGATGGTGGTGTCAATACCGAATGGAATGGAGGCTTTGATAGACGGGAGTTCCGCACGTATGCGGTCGACCGTGTCAATGATGTTGGCGCCGGGCTGGCGAAAGATAATCATGGTAATCGCGCGCTTGCCGTTCAAGTAGCCCGCGGCGCGGATATTTTGCACGGAGTCGGTTACCTGGGCCACATCAGACAGGCGAATGGCCGCGCCGTTCTTATATCCAACGACGAGCGGCTTGAAGTCTTCCGCATGAGAGAGCTGATCGTTGGCAACGATGTCGGCAGTCACAATACCGTCGGTAATCTGGCCTTTGGCCAAATCTTCATTCTGGAGGCTCAGTGCAGATTGCAAATTCGCCATGGTGAGTCCATAGCTGGCCAATTGTGTGGGGTTTGCGTCCACGCGCACTGACGGCAACGCGCCGCCGCCGGTACTGACCTGCCCCACACCCTGTATCTGCGACATCTTTTGCTGCATTACCGTGGAGGCTTCGTCATAAATCTTGTCGGGACCATATTTATCGGACGTAAGGCCGAGAATCATGATCGGCGAATCGGCCGGATTGACCTTTCGATAGGTCGGATTTCCTGGGAGATTGGCGGGCAGGTAGCTTCGCGCGGCATTGATAGCGGCCTCGACATCGCGCGCCGCGCCATCAATGTTGCGGCTGAGGTCAAACTGAATCGTTATGGATGTGTTGCCGAGGGTGCTTGACGAGGTCATCTCCGTGACGCCCGCAATATGGCCGAGTTGGCGTTCCAAGGGAGTAGCGACAGAGGAAGCCATGATGCTGGCGCTGGCTCCCGGCAGGCCCGCACTCACTGAAATAGTAGGAAAATCAACTTGCGGCAGGGGAGACACCGGGAGAACTTTGAAAGCAATCGCACCGGCAATGGCGATCGCAACTGTGAGCAGAGTTGTCGCCACGGGACGGTGAATAAAGGGTGCGGAAGTGTTCATGCCTGTCCCGCGGGCTCTAGCTCGTTTCCGATTTCAGCCCTCTTCGACTTGGGCGCGAAGCGATGCCCGAGATTGTCAAAAAAAATGTAGATGACGGGGGTGGTGTACAGCGTGAGCGCCTGGCTCAACAGGAGTCCGCCCACCATTGCGATGCCGAGCGGCCTGCGCAACTCCGAACCGAAACCAGTTCCAAGCGCCAGCGGCAGACCGGCCAGCAGCGCGGCCATGGTAGTCATCATAATGGGGCGGAAGCGGAGCAGACACGCTTCGTAAATGGCATCCGTGGCGTTCTTTCCGTGGTTGCGCTCGGCATCCAGCGCGAAATCGACCATCATAATGCCGTTCTTTTTCACGATGCCGATCAGAAGCACGATGCCGATGATCGCCACCACGCTCAGGTCCTGGTGAAAAAGAATCAGCGCGAGGAAAGCGCCAACGCCGGCCGACGGCAGCGTGGAGAGAATCGTGATCGGGTGGATAAAGCTCTCGTACAAAACCCCAAGTACGATGTACACGGTTACCAGCGCAGCAAGAATGAGCAACGGCTCATTGGCCAGCGAATTCGTGAACGATGCCGCTGTGCCCTGAAAACCTGCCTGGAGGCTGGGGGGCATGTGCATGTCTTTTTGGATTTTGTTAATCTCTGTAATCGCGCTACCGAGTGAGGCATCCGGCGCCAGATTGAATGACACAGTGATCGCCGGAAATTGACCCTGGTGGGTAATGGCGAGCGGTTCTGTGGTGTTTTCAAAGTGCGCGAAAGCGCTGAACGGCACCGCGTTGCTCATGGTCGAACTGTTGGCGCCCGCAGAGCCGGCTCCCCTGCTGGAAGTCGCGGAGGAGTTGCTCGCCGAAAGCGCGTTTACAGGAGGAGTGAGCGTCGCCGCTGATGGAGTGAATTGCGCTGAAGACGTTAGCGCATTGGATCCCGCGGATGATGACCCGGAAGAAGCAAAAGAGGAAGTGGCTCCCGTACCGGATGCACCTGAAGCCGCGTTGGATTGGATGTAGAGATGGTTCAGCTTATTTGGGTCTTTCTGAAACTGCGGCTCACTCTCGAGAACAACGTGGTACTGATTCACTTGCGTATACATCGTGCTGATCTGCCGCTGACCGAAGGCGTCATATAGAGTGTTATCGATCGTCGAAGGCGCAATTCCCAGCCGCGAAGCGGTGACCCGGTCAATGACCAGAGAGACCGCGAGTCCTCCCAATTGCTGATCGGTGGCTACGTCTTCCAATTCAGGCAACTGCTCGAGTCGACTGACGAAACGGTTGGTCCAGTCATTCAGCTCATTCGCATCCGGGTCTTCCAGCGCGTACTGGTATTGCGTGCGACTCACGCGGTCATCCACAGTAATGTTCTGCACAGGTTCCATGAAGAGCTGGATGCCCTGTATTTGGCTCACTCTTGACTTAAGCCTGCGGACCAGGTCCGAGGCGCTGATCTTGCGCTGGTTTAGCGGTTTTAGATTGATCGACATCCTGCCGCTGTTCAGGGTTGTATTCGTTCCATCCGCGCCGATAAACGACGAGACGCTTTCAACGGCCGGGTCATCCAAGACTGCCTTGGTAATCTCCAGCTGCTTCTCTGCCATGGATCGTGAGCTGATTGTTGGAGGTGCCTGCGAAATGCCCTGGATGACGCCGGTGTCCTGCACCGGGAAAAATCCCTTGGGGATGATGATGTAAAGGAAGATCGTAAGTAGAAGCGTAGCCAATGCGACAAACAGCGTGATCGTTTGATAGCCGAGGACAAATTTCAGCGTCCGCCCGTAAAACGCGATCATGCGCTCAAAGGCGCGCTCCGAGGCTCTATAGACGCGCCCCTGCTGTTCTTTTGGTTTGTGCCGCAAAATGCGGGCACTCATCATGGGCGTGAGCGTAAGGGAGACGACAGCCGAGACGACGATCGTGACGGCGAGTGTCACGGCAAACTCGCGGAACAGGCGCCCGACCACGTCGCCCATGAATAACAGCGGAATCAGCACGGCGATGAGGGATACAGTTAGGGAGAGAATGGTAAAGCCAATCTGCTCGGCACCTTTGAGCGCCGCTTCCATCGGCGGCACTCCTTCTTCGATGTAGCGCGAAATGTTCTCGATCATCACGATCGCATCATCCACGACAAAACCCGTGGAGATGGTGAGCGCCATCAGCGACAAGTTATCCAGGCTGTATCCAAGGGCATACATCGCGCCGAAGGTGCCTACCAAGGACAACGGCACAGCCACGCTCGGGATAATGGTGGCGTAGAGACTCCGCAAGAAGAGGAAGATGACGAGCACCACGAGTCCGATTGTGAGCAGCAGTTCGAACTCAACATCGGCAACCGATGCTTCGATGGCGGTCGTAAGATCGGTAAGCGTGGTTACCTGAATGCCGGCGGGAAGATTAGCCTCCAACTGCGGCAGCAGTTGCTTGATGCTTTTGACCACGCTGATTGTGTTGGCTCCGGGCTGCCGTTGGACGTTCAGGATCACTGCAGGCGTTTGATTCATCCAGGCCGCCTGGTTGTTGTTTTCTATACCGTCGACCACGTGTGCTACGTCGGTCAGCATCACCGGCGCACCGTTCCGGTAGCCAATGACAACGCTTCGGTAATCGTTGCTGGTGATCAGTTGATCGTTGGCATCGATCTGATAATCCTGGCTGGGGCCATCGAAGTTTCCTTTGGCGGCGTTGACGCTGGCTTGAGTCAGAGCCGTGCGGAGGTCTTCCAGGTTGAAGCCATAGGAGGACAGCGCCGTGGGGTTAGCTTGAATGCGCACCGCTGGTTTCTGACCGCCGCTGATGGTGACCAGTCCGACTCCGCTGAGCTGCGAAATCTTAGGCGCGAGGCGCGTGTCCACAAGGTCTTCGACCTGAGAAAGCGGAATGGAATTCGAGGTGATAGCCAGAGTGAGCACCGGTGCGTCGGCAGGATTCGTTTTACTGTAGGTAGGCGGCGAAGGGAGGATGGATGGCAACAAGCTCTGCGATGCGTTTATGGCGGACTGCACCTCTTGCTCGGCCACATCAATATTCACAGCCAGGTTGAACTGCAGCACGATGACGGAAGTGCCACCGGAGCTAGAAGAGGTCATCTGACTCAAACCCTGGAGTTGGCCGAATTGACGCTCGAGTGGCGCCGTTACAGTTGTCGCTACCACCCTCGGGCTCGCTCCAGGATAAAACGTGAGCACCTGAATGGTGGGATAGTCGACTTCCGGCAATGCCGAGACCGGCAATTGCGTATAGCTGACGATGCCGACGAGCAAAATGGCGGCCATCAGCAAAGATGTCGCAACTGGCCGGAGGATAAATGGACTCGACGGACTCACGGGGCGTTGCTCCCGGAGGTGTTCGCCGAGGCAGGTTTGTTCGAAACCACTACCGTAGCGTTGTCCTGCATCTTATCAAAGCTGCTATTCGCGACAACGTCGCCAGGATTGATTCCTTCGACTTGCGTTACGCCGCCGTCTGTAACTCCCCGCTTGATGCTGCGCATGTGGGCGACGTTGCCTTGAATCACGTAAACAAACGAAGCTTGCCCATTCTGTTGAATTGCCGATGCCGGAACCGTGGTCACCCCTTGCAGTGTATCCACCAGGAGTCGCACGTTTACAAACTGGTTTGGGAATAGTTCATCGTTTTTGTTAGCGAACTGCGCGCGGGCTTTTACAGTACCGGTAGTAGTGTCAATCTGGTTGTCTAGGGTTAGAAGCACGCCGGTGGCGATCTTTTTCTGTGCGGAGCGATCGAAGGCATCGACGGTGAGCTTGGCTTTTTTGCGCAGGCGATCCTGGACCGGCCCGAGGCTGTCTTCCGGTATCGTGAAAATTACAGTGATGGGCTGAATCTGTGTGATGACCGCGAGGGTTACGGTTCCTGCAGACTGCACCACGTTGCCCGGATCCACCAGGCGCAAGCCGACCCGTCCGCTGATTGGAGCGGTGATGTGAGTGTAATCGACCTGAATCTGATCGAACTGTACGATTCCCTGGTCGTTCTTGACTACGCCCTGATCTTGCAGTACGAGCTTTTCTTGGTCATCCAGGAGCTGCTTTGCAATGGCCTTGCGCGCCCACGCTTCACGGTAGCGCTCCAAATCCATCCTTGCCTGGGCGAGCAGATTCTCGTCTCGCTCCAGCACTCCTTGCGCTTGTAAAAGGGTTGCGCGGTACGAGCGCGAATCGATGTCGACTAGCGGATCGCCCTTTCGGACCAGCTGACCCTCCGTAAAATGCACGGCAACAACCAGCCCATTTACTTGGCTGGTAATCGAATCGGAGTAGACCGGAGTAACCGTGCCGATGGCATCAAGGTAAACGCCGATGTCGCCCTTTTGAGCAGTTACGGTGGTAACCGATGCTCCCGGCTTAGGGCGCGCCGCCGCGGCGGCCGCCGCTTTTTGGGCTTCCTCGTGGTGATGCCAGATCAGGAATATCGCGAGCGCAAGGGCGAGCAACACCACAATCCACACAATCCACCAATTGCTTTTTTGTCGGGGGTGCGGCGGAGGAACGTTGCCGACGAGCTGGTGGTCCGGGCCGATGACGGGATGCTCGTTTGTGTCAGCGGTCAAAAGGAGGCTCCTTATTCGGCTTCGAAACGCTCACGAATTGTACTGCTCGTATGCGAGTCTGCAAGGCTAAAGCTGCATCTGCAACCGAAAGGGGATCCACACGGAAACGGAGAAAATTAGAGCTGGCTGCGCTTCTCTTTTACCAGATTTATGGACTCCCAGCCAACACGAAGCTATGCTCGCCGCTCATAGCACTAAAGGCTATACACGATAAAAAGTAGGAAAAACCAATGATTTACGGTAGACGTTCCCGCGGGAAATGGCGCCTCGTTTTGGCACGCGGTAAGATTTGGCTCAAAACTACACTTTCTGCATCATTCACTCGTCCCGTCGGCCCTAATACTCGGATGGTCGCTCTATCTTGTGAGCCAAGGAAGAACGGAATGGCTGCGCAAAGTGAGTGGAAGAATTTTCTCGGTATTGAGAACCGAAGGGCATTTCTGTTCACGCCCGGAAAGCTTACTTCTCGGGGAGAATTCCCAGCCGGAGATGTTTCAGTTCCAAGTTGCGAGTTTATCGTTAAAATATAGCCGTGTGGCGAAGTCTCAACTCGACGACTCGATATGTGTGCCTGTGCGCCATAGTTCTCTGCACCCCCGTTGTCTTCGACTCCGCGCCACAGGCCCAACTGCAGGGCCTGGCTCAACCCAAAGGCCCGGCGCATTCAACGGCAACTTCGGAAACCATCGAAGTCGATCCAACCGCGTCGAGCCATCCATTTCCACACTTTTGGGAGCAAATGTTCGGATCAGGCCGTGCGATCCTAAGTCTGCGCGAGAGTTACCGCCGTGATCTCCGCGAGGTGAAGCAGGCAACTGACTTCAAGTACGTTCGCTTCCATGCAATCCTCCATGATGAGGTGGGTCTCTACGACGAAGACTCCGCCGGCAAACCGGTTTACAACTTTTCCTACGTGGACCAGATTTACGACGGCTTGCTCGAGAATGGCGTGCGCCCGTTTGTCGAATTAAGCTTTATGCCCAGAAAGCTGGCTGCGCAGCAGACTCTCCACGCCTTCTGGTATCAGCCCATTGTTTCGCCGCCTAAAGACTGGACGAAGTGGGGCGACCTCGTCTCGCATCTCGCACGGCATCTCGTCGACCGGTACGGAATCGATGAAGTCTCGCAATGGTATTTTGAAGTGTGGAACGAGCCAAACATTGATTTCTGGGCCGGCGAGCCCAAGGAGGAAACGTATTACCAGCTCTATGACGCGGCTGCTCGTGCCCTGAGGGAAGTTAGCGCGCAGTTGCGTGTAGGTGGGCCGGCGACGGCGCAGGCAGCTTGGGTAGACAGGTTTATTCGCCACTGCGCGGAGAATCGTGTCCCGCTGGACTTCGTTTCCACTCACGTCTACGGGAACGACACAGCTCAAGATGTCTTTGGCAAAGAAGAAACGATACCGCGTACGCAGATGGTTTGTCGCGCCGCGCGGAAAGTCCACGATCAAGTAAAGGCGACGCCGCGTCCCGACCTTCCGATCATTTGGAGCGAGTACAACGCGAGCTATAAGAATGAACCCGATGTGACGGATTCGGCATTTATGGGCCCCTGGCTTGCGGACACCATCCGGCAGTGCGATGGGCTCGTTGAGATCATGTCCTATTGGACTTTTTCCGACGTCTTCGAAGAGCAGGGCGTGGTTAAGCAGCCCTTCTATGGGGGATATGGGCTAATAGCGGAAGGCGGGCTACCGAAGCCTTCCTTCAACGCTTTTAAGCTGTTGCACCACCTCGGGCGGCGGCGAATTGCGGAAAATTCCGAGTCGGCGCTCGTGACGCGCGAGAGCGATGGAACTCTAAAGATCGCCGTTTGGAATTTGTTCTTGCCGGAGGAAACGGGGCAGCCGAAGACCGTGACGCTCGTCGTTAAGGGCGTCTCCGACCGCCATCGCGCTGTTATTTCGCGCGTCGATTCCACACATGGCTCGCTGTTGGACGCCTATGGTGCCATGGGTAAGCCCGTAAATCCGAGCCGCAAACAAATTAACGAACTGCGTCGCGCCGCCGCACTGCCCCCGCCGGAAGTCGTATACTTCCAGAATGGAAAACTCAGCCTCGCGCTCCCACCCCAAGGGCTTGCGTTAATCGAGATGCATTAGCTGCTCAATACTGTCTTTACCTGTCGTTAGGTCGTGAATCCGGCGCGTTCCATGCCCCGTTTCGCTTCCGCGTTCTTCATAAATGTTTCCCACACAAATCCGGATCGCGTGTTCTCCGCCATGAGCATAGTGATTCCAGTGTCGATTCCAACGACATCGCTGTCGTACCAGTTTGTGAGTGGATTGAATGCATCAACGAATCCGTATGGGTTCCATGCGCGAGCTCCATAGCGATCCCTAATTGTACGAAGGACGCGGATCGTTTCCTGCGGGAGGAACGGTAACGACCCTCCGGCGGCGCAAGGAACCACGGTTCCATCAATCGGGCCCGTTGCAGGAGGCCCTCCCCACACCACATAGCCTTTCGGGGAATCCGAGGCCGTGATGCCCCAAAGGTCTTCGCTATAGTCGGGAAACTGCGAAGCCAGATCCAAACAGAAGCGCCGATGGACTCCAGTGGCGATGATTGAGTTCTTGAAATAGTCGGCATATTGGTCGTGCTTGCCGCGAAAGTCAAACCAAGCCTGGGAATACTGATGAACGAAGAGAGGAGCGAACGAACCGATATAGCGGATGCCGTCGTATTCAAATGTGGCCCGTTTCCAAGCGCCCCAGGTTTCAGCGGGTAACGGATGAGTGGTCGATCCTAGTCCCAGCAAGTACATCATCATCATTTCGCTGTAGTCATTCCATCGGAATTGAAGGAAGCCCGATTCCGGCGACCACCCATGTGGCAAGATGCGCGTGTCTTCGGAAAGCCACGTCCAGTCCACGCGGTCAAAAATCAGGCGCGCGAGTTCGCGAATCTCCGAATGCTGGAAATGCTGGCGGCACGTTAGAATTCCGCAAAGCAGAATGGCGGTATCTACCGACGATACTTCCGAATCCCACAACCTTTCGCCGCTATCCACGTTGGCCCAGTGGTAAAAGAATCCTCTGTGGTTCGGCATTTTTTTCCACAGAAAGCGCAATGAATTTAGGACTCGGCCTTCCGCCTCGGGGCGTGAAACATACTTGCGTTTTTCGCCGATGCAAAGGGCTGTGAGTCCGAAGCCAAGCGCTGCGATGCTTCCAAGCGAACTTTTGTCAGGTTTGAGAACGTTACACCGGTCCCGGACAACACCGGTGTCAGGGTTAGCTTGCTCCCAGAAATATCGGAAGTTCCGGTTCTCGAGGTCCTCAAGTAGCGCATCGTCTTCCGGCGAAATAACCATCTGGCCCGCGAGGGGGGTGAAAGGAGTAGCTTTTTGTTTAGGTCTAATTGTCTCGTGTTGAAGAAAGGAACCGACAAGCGGCACGCAAATTGCAGCACGGATACCGTGCCGCATCAGCTCTCGGCGCGAAATCTTCATCGACTCCTTGTTTATCATCCATAAAATTATAGCCAGTCTGAGGAAACCCTCCAAACCCCTTTAATCGAATTAAGGTTCGTGTTCGCACCGGCAATCTGTAAGCGTGAAATCGCCTATTGATACCATGGCCGCCGCATTTTGTTAACATCGGGATTTGGGGGATTACTTGATGGCCCACGAAGGCACACGCGGGAAGCTGATCGCAATCTGGTCAACTTTCGGAGTCGTCTTGCTTATCGCCGTAGTTGCCGTTGTTATCCATTACACGAAGCCGATTTCACTAAGAGGGGCGGTTATCAAACAGGATGAGGACCCCAGGAGACAATCGCCCATCGCAGACGTGGAAGTCAGCGTCGACTCCGGCGTGACGGTTAGCCCCGTCAAATCCGATTTCTCGGGTTATTTCAAGCTGACGATGCCGCGGCGGATCCTCCCTGGCCGTCCCATTACCCTACGGTTTAGACATCCCGATTACCGGCCACTCGATTTGAAGGAATCTGTAAGCGACAAGATTTACGTGGTCCATATGATTCCGGTCCATGAGGCGGCGACGGCTCAACCAAGCCATCCTGAAATCGCCGTCGCGAACGTCTTCGTTCGCTACTCGATCGGGACAGCGACGACACAAAATATCGGTACGGGGCTCAAGACATTCCAAGTGCAGAACACGGCCAACATTCGTTGCGACAATCATCCACCGTGCTCGCCTGACGGAAAATGGAAGGGCAGCATCGCCACCGCATCGCTGGATGCGGGGGACGGAAACGCGTATGAAAATGCGCGACTCTCGTGTATTGCTGGGCCGTGCCCTTTTACGAAGATTGTGTCCGACGATTTCTCCCGCGGCGGCCGCAACATCGCTGTATCCGTGCTGGGCTGGTCCGATACGACCACTTTTCTTTTCCAGGCTGAAGTTTTCCGGCATCAGATAAGCGATATCGTGCGCGAATCTTACCCCGTCATTTTCGGTGATTCCCTCAATTTCACTCTGCCGGGCGCCGCAGAAGGCGCAAGCCTTGAAGCTGAAATCAATGGCGCCAATATCGTTTTTCCGCTGCGGCCATCTCCCACACTGAGCTGGGCCGATTGCAAAGTCCGCGTTGGAAGGGACCAATCGAAGATCTATCGATGTGAACTCAAGTCGGGTTATCGGTTCCGGTAGCTCCACAAACGTCCGCCGCGTCCAAAGCTGTGGTTCCGACGAGGTTCCAAGATGATGAGCACCCAACCGAGGTCACAGAGAAGTGCCGCCCCTTCCCACTCCAACGGGCGGCGATTCGTTTTTCTCGCTGCCGCATTCGCCGGTCTAGGAGGCCTGCTCTTCGGGTATGACACGGGCGTAATTTCCGGCGCTGAACTTTTCCTCAGGAATGACTTCGAACTCTCCGCATTTGCCCTTGAAGTAATCGTCAGCGGAGTGTTGGCCGGCGCTGCTGCAGGCGCCCTGGCTGGAGGAAGGTTGGCAGATTTGTTTGGGCGTCGAAGTCTGCTTATTGCGACAGCCATTATCTTCGCTGTTGGAGCGATCGTGTGTGCCGCGGCGACATCGCCGATCATTCTGATCTTTGGCCGGATTATCGTCGGGTTGGGAATTGGACTTTCCTCCGGCACGGTGCCCGTTTACATTTCGGAAGTTTCTCCGCCCGAAGCGCGTGGCTGGCAAGTGTCGCTCTTCCAACTAGCCATTACCGTTGGAATCCTGCTCGCCTACATAGTGGATTATTCTTTTGCCGGAATCCAAGGATGGCGCTGGATGTTCGGGCTCGCCGTTGTTCCTGCCGTGGTGTTCGCTGTCGGAATGTTGTTCTTGCCAGAATCACCTCGTTGGTTGGCCAAACGCGGCCGTCGCGCCGACGCCCGTGCGGTTCTTGCGCGGATCCGTGGAGTATCGGAAGTAGACGCGGAAATGCAAGAAATCGAAAATAGCCTGTCGCACGCTGAAGAGCACGGCGCACTGTCTGACCTGTTGAACCCGTTGCTTCGACCGGCCTTGGTAGTCGGAATCGGGCTCGCTATATTCCAACAGGTAACCGGCATCAATACGGTTATCTATTACGCGCCGATAATCATTCAATCAGCGGGAATTCCTTCCGCGTCCGGGGCAATTCTTGCGACTGCCGGCATCGGCATCGTCAACGTAATTATGACGATCGTCTCGATGTGGCTGATCGACCGCATAGGGCGAAGACCTCTCCTGTTAATTGGTATTGGCGGAATGATCGTTTCCTTAGGTCTGCTGGGGCTGATTTTCCGCGAATCTAGCCATACCAGCGCTTTCGCCTGGCTTGCGGTGATCAGTATGATGCTTTACGTTGCTTCGTTCGCTATCAGTCTCGGGCCTATTTTTTGGCTATTGATCTCGGAGATTTATCCGCTGAAAGTTCGCAGCTCGAGCGAGGGTCTCGCAGCCACATTCAATTGGGTCTCAAACCTTCTGGTTACTTTGACGTTCCTCACGCTGGTCCAGTACATGGGAGCCAGCCATACGTTTTGGACATACGGCCTATTTGCGATTGCGGCTTGGATTTTCTCTTACTACCTCGTGCCAGAAACCAAGGGTCGCACCCTTGAAGATATCGAAGCATCTTGGCGCAATTAAGAGGCAGGTCCTGGCGGGGAAGTAGCGAGTTGAAAATCGTGTCTTAGAGAACGGCTGAAACGGTGGTCCCGGCGGCGGCAAAAACCGCGGACGCTTCTGCTCGAGCGAGAGGCAGAAAACTTTTGACCACATCAGGGTCGAACTGCGTGCCGCTCGCTTCCAACAGCCGGCGCTCGGCTTCTTCCAAGGGCAAGCCCTGGCGGTATGGGCGGGAAGAGACCATCGCATCAAAGGCGTCGATCACCGAAACGATGCGGGAACCGAGGGGAATTTCCTCGCGTCGGAGCCCCGCCGGATATCCGTTGCCATTGAAATTTTCATGGTGGTGGAGAATCACCAGGCTGGCGCGTTCCATCCCAGGAATCTGACGCAGCACCGCCCATCCGTACTCAGGATGTTTTTTCATGAGCGCGTATTCTTCAGAGGTCAGTTTGGCAGGCTTGTTGAGAATTGCATCCGGGATTCCAACCTTGCCGATATCGTGCAGGAGCGCGGCGACTTCGAGATCCCCAAGTGAGCTCTCGTCTAGGCCAAGCTCTTCGGCGACGTGTAGCGCCCATTCAGCGAGCCGCGTGCTGTGGACTCCGGTGTTCAAATCCTTAAGATCGAGGAGTTGGTTGAACGCGCAGACCACGGACGTACGGAGAACCGCGAGATTTTCCTCCATCGATTTGACGTTCAAGCGATCGGAACACCAAACCGGCGAATCGAGCGGCGCTTTGGGCCTAAGCAGCCGCTCGAAACTTCCACCGAATTGCGTGATGTTCGCGGTTGTGTGCACAGGGATCCTAGTCTAAGGGGAGCAATCCCTGGACTGGATTGCTTGAAAGCAATGACAGATAAACGTCCAGTCGTCCGTTGCCCATATTGAAGCTGATCCACTTCGCGTGGCTGACGGCCCAAGCCGCTTGCGTCTGATTTTCCTGCGGCTGCAAGTTCAGGAGTAGGGACGCCGTTCCGGCAACCATCGGAGAACTGAAGGATGTTCCCCAGCCGGCGGCATAGGTTGCGAAGGGATAGGTGGTGACAATGGCTTCTCCCGGCGCTGCTACCCAGACAACCTGGTTGCCGTAGTTCGAGAAGCTCGAGCGCTGGTCTTGATTGTTTGTCGACGCGACGCCCATCACGTTCCGCAACCCTGCGGGATAAACGATCTCCTGCTGGCCGTCGTTACCCGAGGACGCTACAAGAATCAGATTTTGGTTCGAGGCGTAATTGATCGCGTTGACGAGTTCGGTCGAGTTCTGGCTTAGATCGAAGCTCATGTTGATCACATTGGCGTTGTTATGCACTGCGTAATAAATGGCGCGGATGATGTCTGAAAGATTTCCGGTGCCATCCGAATGAAATGCCTTGAGCGGCAAGATCTGCGCCGTCGGAGCGACCAAGTGGATTACGCCGGCGACCATCGTGCCGTGGCCGAATGCCGCGTACGCATTGCCGTCCACCATGGCAGCGGTGTGTTGGTCCACCATCGCGGCGGTGTGTTGGTTGACGAATGCAGCAGGACAGGTGCCGCACGCCGGAGGGTTCGATAGAGAGATATCGTTCATCTCTGAGCCGCCCGGCTGATTGCGGGTGAAATCGTAGCCTTTAAGAAGTACGCCCTTGAGCACCGGGTGATTCGGGTCCACACCTGTGTCGATATCGGCAACGATTCCTGCGCCTCCTACATTAAAGGTCGTCTGCGCTTTCGAAAGATGGATGATTTGCGCGGCGGGCTGATTGACGTATCCATCCCAGGCATTCGCGCCGTAATAATTCACCGGCGCGGAATCCCAAAGTCCCGGAGGCGGCATGTTCGCGAGCGTCTGGTTGGTAGGGTTCGGGGGAATATTCAGAACCTGATCCACTTCGGCGTCGAGGATTCCGGTCACAAGGCGCAAAACAAAAGCGAGGAGCTGCGGGATCAGTCCTTGCTGAGTCGGCCGCACCAGGAAGAGTTGATTGAGGCCGCCGTCAAGGTTACCCACGACGGTGCATCCGTTTTGCCGGCAAGCTGCCTGCAGCCCTGCCGGCCCAAGCGTAGTGCGAACGATTACGCCCTGGGGTTGCCCCGTAAGCAACTGCCCCACGTTCGACAGGATGCCTTGCAGCAGTCCTTGAGCTGAAGCCGGTTGGCCCCAGAGTCCGACTGCCAGCAGAATCGCTAACCAAATTGATCGCCTCATGATTGCAATTGCTCCTTTGTGTCGCTGCCGAATCGTGGAGTTAAGAGGTCCTAGTCTGAATTCGGCCACGTAGCTCGACAATGGTACAAACTGGCTATTTCTGGCAGTCCCGCACTAGCCTTTTCCCCTGGTACCTTTTCTGATCACGTTCACTAAATTCTTAACTCCCATAGAATCAGCTAGATTCCCAATATCCCCAGAATGTGCTGGGAGAGGGTCAACTAGTGACACCGAAACTTCCTTACCTTTCGGGAGCTTGATCCGCAGTTCAAGTTTGTTCCCCATGTCGCAGTGCAGATGAAATTCCCCGAATTGGTTCGTAGTTGCGCTTGCCAAAGCTTTGCTTCCCTTCATGAGGGCAACCGAGACTTCGCCAACCTCTTTTTCAGGGTTCGCGGAGTCAAGAATCTGCCCTACGAGCGTCACCTTGTCAGAATCGGTTTGGGGCTCGATACGAACGTCGATCCGGTGGTCTCCGGCCCCGTAGAGAAGCTGGCGAGGAAACGATCCGGTTGAGCGAACTCCAGCGGCTAGCGGGGCGCTGAAGCTGTCAAATAGCAAACCTGCAATAAGTCCTCGTACGCGCTTCGCTGTGCGTTCTCCGTGGACCGCGTACATACCCTTGACCGCTCGAACAGCGCTCTCTGGCGGAACGGCTAGCTTTTGGCGCTGAGCTGCCGCGTAAACCTTCCGCCAGAGACCTGCTTGCTCTGAGCATTTACCGCATCCGTTGTCGAGATGCCTTTGCATTAAGAGTTCTTGGTCCTTTTCTGCGGTGCCTCTTGCAAAATCCGCCCACGCTTCACTTGCGAAATGTTTCATATCTCCCCCCGAATAGCTGATCTCCATCACTGAGCATAAGGGTGCGAAGGTGCGTGAAAAGTATAGGCGCCTGCCGATTTAAGGCGCGGCCCATATCTATATTGTTCTTAGTAGCTTGCGGGAGCTTGGTTCCTAGGACGCCGCCGATACTTTGCCGACCAGCATGAACGGGGCCCAATAGTATGGGTGCGGATACGTTTCCCTAAGTTCCCTAACGGCGCTTTGGAACGCGACGGCGCGGTCCTGGCCATCGCAGAGCCGCCGATAAAAGGAAGTCATGAACTGAGACGTGCTCCCATCGTGGACGTCCCACAACGTCAGTAGCAGCGATTGAGCTCCCGCGTAAAGAAATCCGCGGATCAATCCCAGCAGTTCGTCTCCCGCGGCTACCACGTTGAGCCCGGTGGCGCAGCCGCTCAGAGTGATTAATTCAGCGTTGAATTTTAACTGGTACAGATCATAGAGGCTCAGATAGGAATCCCCGAGCCGAATGCCTGAGAACATGGGATTGTCCTGGCGGAACGTGCCATGCGTGGCGATATGAATCAGGCGCGCTTGCGATCCTGCCCGCAACGTGGGTTCGTTCGCTTCGCTGCCCAATGCCAGACGTGCGCCGGGAAAAACTTTGGAAACGGCCCGCACCTCGTCTTCGATGAAAGGCGCGCGCGCATCGGGAACGCCGAGGATCAGAGGTGGGCCCGGCGGCTGGGTCTTCTTGCGATGGCAGAGAGCGTAAACGCTGGCGCTGGGCGCGTAGGAGATCGAAAACGAGTCGATCAGATACTCGTTTCCATCAAACAATGCGTGGAATGGAACGTAGTGCAGCGCGCCGTGAGGAACGATAATCAGATGTCGCACGCCAAGGCGATCGCGCAACGGGACAATCAATTCCTGGTAAAGACCCTGAAGATGGGACCGGGTGGCATCAAAGAGATTCTTCTCGAAAGTTTGTGTATATTCCGACCCCAAACGGAATTTGGATAGTTGAAATCGAAGCATGCGAACGAGATTACCCACGCGCGAGACGGGCGTGACCGGAATGATCTCGAGCGTCTCGCGCGTCAGAATGGCAGCAATGAATTTGTCTTTTACAATAAAATATTCAATCAGCGCTCCCGACGCAGGCAAGCAAGCACGGATGCTCTCGAGTGAAACAACCCCATCGTGCATTCCGCTCCCGTCCGGCTCCGAGGAGCGGATGTCTCGCAGCGCGCGAACCAGGTCCATTTCGTGGGCCAGTGCTTTCTTTTGCAGCTTCTCGATCCGCTCCGGCGACGGGTCCTCTGCTCGCAACTGTTCGATCTCGATTCTGCGGTAATACCAATTGAGCTCCTCGCGCATCTCGCGGATGCGCCGCACGAGTTCGCTCTGGCCTTCCTCCGCGCTCGCCACGGTTGGGCCGTGCTGTCTTAAGAGCTCGGCGAGGCTCCGCGACTTCGCCAGCTCGATGTAGTCGAAGGATTCCACCGCGGAGTTTTTTCGACCCGGATCGCTCAAGCAGATTTCGACGAGGCTTTCGTACACTTCGAGCCGGTTC
>Ga0207092_1063_pt1 | contig 19697 bp, 26 predicted proteins | sample Alteio_BWMinHeat_48_FD_153533 | JGI IMG/M metagenome (GOLD analysis project Ga0207092, IMG submission 153533) | Enriched cells from forest soil in Barre Woods Harvard Forest LTER site, Petersham, Massachusetts, United States -... | ecosystem: Environmental > Terrestrial > Soil > Temperate forest >... | reverse complement strand
CGTGACAAAAATCTGCTTGCCGAAGTAGGGATGGCCCTCTTTGGCGGCGTCAATCTCGACGGCTTTTAGTAAGGCCAAGGCCGCGTCGGCTTCCTCCAGCATTTCCGCCCGCTTGTTCGGATCCATCGCGTCGTACAGCTTGGCGACCGTCTTCCCCGCCTGGCAGGCCTGGTCGGCCGTGATCGTTTGCGAAAGCATGTTGGCGAATCCTTTCAAAAACAGGGACCACGAGAAACATCGAACAGAAGACGACGGAGGGAACGGAGAAGATTAGCCTGGTTCGGCGGTACATTGAAACCATAGTCGTCTCCGTTCCCTCGGTTCCCTGCTGCTAGACCTCTTTGATCAGGATCCAAACGACGGCACTGGCGCCGCTGCGGGTCTTGGCCCGCTGGCCGCTCTTGGCAATGCGCCCCAGGTCTCGCAAGTCTTTCATCCGCCAGCAGACGGTCTGCAGCGGGATGTTCAGCGCCTCGCTGATGGCGTCGTACGTCAGACCATCACTACGAGCGGTCAACAACGCCACAATCCTTTGCAGGTCCTGCTCGACATGCGGCGCCGCAACTTTCGCCGCCATTCGCGATGTGGGCTGAAGATCGGCCGGCGGCTTCGGCGACGTCTTTTCGTGCCGTCGTTCATCAAAGAACGACATCTGTCGATCGTGCGGACCGCGGCGGCGTGTTCTCATAAGGCACCGTGGGTCAGGAGTCGGGGGTCAATGAATCAGAAGAACTAACCGCAGAGAACGCCGAGGGACGCGGAGACGAAAACTCGTCGACGGCGACCGACGGATGGCATGCGCGATAGCTCGCCACGGCCTGCTCGAGCGTCGGATGCCGCTCGCAGATGCTTCCTTCGCGAACGTGCCGCGGGTGGAACAAGACCCGCAGCAGTTGCGGATTCAGCGGGGCGATCTCGATGCGGATGCAATGATCGTGGGCCAGGAACACGAGCCGCGTCAGGCCATTGAAGTCGAACGTCGCCATTCCCGCGCGCAGTTTCACGGCGATGAAGTGATCGTTCGCCCAGTCGACCTTGCGCATCATGTCTTCTTTAAAATGGTGCAGGCCGTCCCACTCTTCGAGCAGCTTCGCCACCCGCAGGCCCACGTCGCTGGGTGGTCCCTTCGACCAATACTTCAAATGCTGCCTCTCATGGGCGTAGCGATCCGTCTCAACCGTCATGGCTTTTTCTCCGTGTCCTCTGCGTTCTCCGCGTTTCAAAGTTTGCTGATGCCCACTTCCGCGTTCGAATAGCTCCCCGCTTCGACTGGGTCATTCGGCGACGAATAGCCGCCGGCGGGTCGGACGAAACGATAGAGCTGCTCCCACTCGGCCAGGGCGTTGCGCGTGCGGAACAAACGATTGACCGGCGCGGCGCGAAACCCCAGCGACTGCAGGAAGAGCTGCGCCGGCAGATTGCTCTCCAGCACGTCGGTCTGCAAATGCGTGGCGGGACATTCCGGCCGCAACAGGATCTCGAGCAGCTTGCGACCGATGCCTCGCTTGCGCAGATCTTCCTTCACCGTCAGCCGATTGATAGTAATCCGGTGCTCGAAGGCAGGTGGTAATTGAGAATTGACAATGGACAGTTGAGAATTGACAGTCGTCAATGGCTTCGCTCCGCGATCGGTGAACACCACGTAGCCGGCAATTTGTGACACCCGTTTGTCCGTGCCTCTGACTTCGGCCAGATAACAGAACCGCGTGGCCGTCCGGCAAAACATGTCGCCCGGCCAACGCTTCTCCGGGTACGCGTCCCAATCGATCGACATCAGATAGGCCAGATCCTCGGTGCCTGGAATCCTGAGCGTGACGTCGCTGTCGCGAACGATCGGCTCGCGCAGGATCGACGGCGACGGCGTGCGATGGTTGAAGTGGGGAGGGTGGATGGGCATGGGAGGAAGAGGGAATTGAAAATTGAAAATTAGAAATTGCAAATTGAGATCAGAACGGTCAGGGAAACGCCCTTCCTTCACAATCGCTCCGCACCGCGTCGCCGGTTATGAGTCCCGCTTGCCGGCAAGCTTTCGAGAGTTCTTCATCATTGGCGGCTGCGAACAGGAGCAAGTTGGCTTTCTCGGCGAACGGAATTTGGTTAAGGGCGAGATGGCTGTTGTCGATTTCGAGCAGCCTGCCGTCGCGTAGTGCGCCGAGTTCGTCGAAGGTGAATCCTATCGACAGCACGCCTTTCCCCTCGGCCTGTCGATTGATGATCGTGATCATGATGTCCGTCCCTCCGCGGTCTCGGCGTGCTCTGCGGTTAGTTCTTTGGTAATCTTCGCGAAGCGTTCATCCCACTCGTCGCAGACAATCTGCGCGTGCCGAATGCCGGGAACTGGATGCAGACCCAACTCGATCGACCACTCGGCGACCTCGTCCATCGTGACGGCGCTTTTATTGTGGACCTTGCGATAGAGATTCACGATCGCCACCAACCGCTTTTGCGCCGTTCCTTTACGTGCCATCAGCGAATCCCTTTCTCTGTGCACTCCGGGTGCACAGGCTCGATCGAGTTGTTCCGTTGCGCTGAACGCGTCGCGCACAATCGACAGGGAATGACTCGCAACAATCCGCCGCACGTCGGGCAGCGACGGCCGCTGACCAGCTCCTCGCCGGGGCTGGTGGTGCGGTTCGCTTCCAGCGCACGCTTGCGATACTCGGGCAACGGCATCGACATAAGGCACCTCGCCATCAATTGTCCATTTTCAATTGTCACTTTTCTTCCGCCACACGCTCGCCAACGCGCCGGCTGCCAGATCGCAGGCCTCGACGGTCAACACCACGAGCCCAATCCCCAGACCCATGCCAACTCCCTGCACGGCTCCCAGCACCAAATAAAAACATGCTTCCTGCATCGTCCGCTCCTTCGTCGCGTAGTTGTCAGTTGTTAACTATCAATTGACAATTCTTTCCGAAACCTCCTCCCGGGCCGCGCACGTCGTGACCCGTGCGCGGCCCGGGGCTGTCACCCGGCCCTCGTTAGGAACTTGCCGGCGGTTCGGCGCCGGGATCGTACAGATGCGTCACCAGGTCGGTGAGTTGATCGCGCGTGCCGGCCAATTTCTTGCGGGCCATGTCCAGACCGGCGGCGGCTTTTTGGGCTGCCTGGATCGCGGCGACCTGGTCCGAGTCGGCGTTGGCCTTGGTATCGACGGCCGAGGCCAGGTTCTGTTTGTCGGTCTCGGCCTGGTCGATCAGGTTTTGCAGTGCGTCGGGCGTACTCACAGAAGAATCCTTTCGTGGGAAGAGATTAAAGATCAGAGATAACAAGCCGCTCATCGGGGTGGATTCCTCGCTACACGGCCCGCGCTCCACTGCCTTCGATCGAGACGCGGCAATTGCGATCGATGGGCGTCGACGTGCCGTCGGCATTCTTTTTGAAGCTGCCATGCCCGGAGGCGACGAGCTTGATCAGGCCGCCGTCATACGGCGCGCTGCCGTCGCCGCTGAAATTCTGGCCGAGGAGGCCTAGCAGATGCGGTAGCGCGGCATCGAATTCGAGCTTCGATTCATCCTTCAGCCGTTCGCTTTCCGCCTGCAGAGCCTTGGTGATGTTTTCCGGTTTGCCGATCAGTTGAATGCTCCAGGACATGACGACTCCTTTCAAAACAGAAGAAAATTAACCGCAGAGAACACAGAGCTACGGATAGAACGGGTTGGCACACCAGGCGATGAAGGCATCCATGTGCTGATGGTCCCAGATCTTGGAGGCGCGGATCGTGTCGAATCGGCCGACGTCATACACATCCTGGTTCCACCAGCCGCCGTCCGCCGGCTGGCTGCCGTTCCAAACGGAGAGCACGAACGCGGCGGCGTGCTGCGCGGCCGAGTCGGCTTCGCAACCACTGGCCCAACGGGCGAAACGAAATTGATCCCAGGGCTTCGTGCCCGACGCGCCGCGGAGCGTCGGGAACAGATTGCAGAGTTCCTGCATCTCATCCCGCGCCGACATGACTTCGAAACACCAGGTGGCTAGTGGCATGATCAGGCTCCTCAGTTATTTGGCGACGAATAAGAACGAACCGCAGAGGACGCGGAGGGACGCAGAGACGGAGGAGGTGCCCTCTGCGGTTGATTCTCTTCGGGAGACGTCTTCGCACGGCTGGCGGTCGAGATGTCGCAGACCGCCCGCCGAGCGAAAGACGTTGCTGACGACGCCAAGCCGCCAGCGGGTGACCAAGAAGGAAAAGAGCCACGGGAACGCAGGGAGATACAAAGTCCCTGCGTTCCCTTCTTTGTTGTAATCTGCGAAAGATTGCGCGCCCCGCAGCCGATGGATGGGCCGAGGTAGGCGAAACCGCAGCTTGGTGCAGCCGCGGGGACGCGCAAGACGGTCAGATTCCGGGCTGCCGCTTCTTCTTGTTCCTCTTCGAATCTTTCTTCAAGAATTGCGAGAGGTCGAACAGCGCCAATTGCTGCGGGTCGGGATCGAATTCCGGTTGCTGCAACTCGTCGACCGCGGCCCTGACGACGCCCTGATTGACATAGAACTTCTGCGTTGTGGCCATGTCGGAATGCCCGAGCAGAAGCTGCGCGGCGGCAGGGTTGAGATTGAAGACCGCCGTGCCCGTCGTCTTGCGAATGCTGTGAATGCCAAACTGCCGCTCCTCCGGAATGCCGGCCATTGCGAGCAGCCGTTTCCAATTGGTCTCGAACCACTTGGTGTTCTTGGGCCAATTCTTCCAGGGGAAAATCAATTCGCGGGGCGTGCGAATTTTCTCGATGGCCTGCAGCGCGGCCGCATTCAAAGGGACCTTGTTGCGCTTCCGCTGCCCTTTGCGAATGGTTCGCGGGAAGCAGAGCAGCGCCCCCCGGCGTTCGTCGAAGGTCAGGTCGGCATAGGTCACGCCCAACAAGGCCCCGCGGCGTTCGCCCGTATTGAAGGCCAAGATGATCAGCGATTGCCACCAGTTCACCGGTTTCACGCCGGGTAATTTCGGCAGCCGCATCAGGTGGCAGACGGCCAGAATCTTTTCGATCTCGGCGAGCGTGAAATCGTCGTCGACGTCGGGATCGTCCAAATGCACCGGCTCCAGGAACGGCACCTCGGACAGTAGCCGCTGCCCCTTCTTCGCTTTTTCGTTGCGAGGCCCCGCGAGCCGCAAACAGGTCTGAATGGCCCGTCGATGCTTGTCGACCGTGGCCGGCGCCATGAACTCCGCGCCGCGACCCGGCAACGTAAACAGACCGCCGATGAATTCCGCCGTGTGGAAGTCGTCGATCTGCTTCAGCGGCGGATCGCCGGTGAAATGCTTCCAATGCTTCAGGGCATCGCGATAAAGGCCCATCGTCTTCGCCGAGTCGTGACGTTCCTTGAGCCACGATTTGGCCACGTACGCCTCGAAGAATTCGCACAGAGTCATGCTGGACGAGAGGCCGAGTTTCTCGGCTTCGGTCGCTTCGGCCAGATCGGGCTCGAAGAGTTTCGGAATGAAACCCGACTGCGTTTCCTGCGGATATGCAGACATGAGAGAGCGCCCCTAAGGTTAGGCGGCTCGTTGTTCCGTCCGTGCCGTACTCCGTTGAAACGAGGCCGCTCGATGCGTTGATCCTGCCCGTGGCTGCGAGTTCCATCGCAGGCACGATCCCAGGATATACGGTCGAACGCGCCTTTCCAAACATTGCGTGCATCTTCGCGACGCTCCCTGTGAGATTCCGCACCTTGCGGTCTGCACAATCCATCTACGCAGAAAAGTCAGGCGTGGCGTCGCGGCCAGAGACGGCCGAGAAACTTCGCCTTGGCAAATTTGCCAAGGCGGCATCTTGGCAAATCTGCCAAGGTCCGTCAAGAGTCGCCGGACAATTTTTCGAAGGGGCCGCTTTTAAGCGGACCGTCGCCCATTCCTGGATGGACGGGGAAGAAGCTCGTCGAGACCTACTCCTAGGGCGGCGGCGATCTGGGAAATCATGAGAATTCCGGCCTCATGTTCGCCTTTTTCAATGCGGCGTATGCCGCTCGCGTCGGTCCCGACTTCTCTGCCGAGCCAGCTTTGGCTGCGGTCTCCGCGCAGAGTTCGAATTTTTTTTCCAAGGCGTTCGAGAGCCGAGCGATCTTCACTTGTGAGCATCGTTTGCATCCTCTCGTTTTAGCGTCATCGAGAAATTTCGCAACAGATGTTCAGTAGGCCCTCGGCTTTGGAAGCCGACGGCCGATTTGTCGTAAGTCGTTTTACTGCTGCGAATATCCCCGAGAGGGTTCGAACCTCTAACCTTCGGCTTCGGAGGCCGACGCTCTATCCAATTGAGCTACGGGGACGCGACGATTTCGGCGCGAATGCAGGGGAAAGTACTGAAAACAGAGACACTTCGCAAGCTGCCGCGGTTCGGACAGTTTATTGTCCCCAATTTCCGGCGAATTGCCAGATGGTGGGAAGGAGAAAAGACGGGCGCGAGGACGCCCCGGACGATAGGACGGACGTGCCGCGTGAAACCGCCTCGACTGAACAATCGCCAACAAGTCAGGCAATCCGACCTCGGGCACACCTAGTCGGCAAGATTGAATAGCAACTGGCCGCTATCGCCGTCGGTATCTTCGGGTTGTTGAAACCGTAGTTCCGAATCCTTGGCATAGCTGCGGTCTTTCTCGACCGACACCCAGCGGCGGCCTAGTTTCTCGGCCACAGATCCAGTCGTGTTCGATCCGGCAAACGGATCAAGCACAATGTCACCCGGTTCGGTGAGGAATTGGATGAAGAACCGGGGCAATTCAGCGGGGAATCGTGCGGGATGAACTTTCTGCCCCTGCCGCTTTGATTCTTTGATATAGCGGCTGTTCGATTCGTTGTTGCCGCATTCGATCAGATTGGGCGGAATCGATCCGCCTTTGTCGGCCGCAAACGTCGTCTTGATGTTGTGGCCCGAGGGACGCTTGGTCTGCTTGATTCCGCGCTTGATCAAACGTTCCATATCCTTACTGTAGGCTTGCAGCACCTTCGCATTGTCTGCTTTGGGGAACTTCGATGCTGAAAGCCAGAAGATATACTCGACGGAATCTTTGACCCGCACTCGACGCACGTTGACCCATTCGGCTGGCGCCGGCATCTTGGCTGGATTGTACCAAAAGAACTCTTGGCAGAGATTAAAACCCACGTCGTCGCACAACGCCAGCAACAGCCGGAAATGGTAGAGAGAACGAGTCGGAGCGCCGGGTGTCCACGCGCCACCCAAGTTCAGCACGAAAGAGCCATCTGGTTTCAGCACTCGCTTGAACTCGCGGGCAAAGGGCAGGAACCAGTCCACATACTCATGCTGGTCCGCATTGCCGTACTCTTTTTTGAAATGGAGTGCGTACGGTGGCGATGTTACGACAAGATCGACACTTTCATCCGCAATCGACGGTAGAAACTCCAAACTATCGGCACAATAGGCGTTTCCCAGGTCGGTCTTATAGAGCGGTTTCATCTGTGCGGCGGGTCCGAGATATGCTCCAAAAGTTCACTGAGATTAGTATACCAAGGCCGCGGGTTTTCCGCACCTGGCAAAGGAACCCGCTGGAAAACTGATAACTTTCCGACGTGTGTTTTGTGACCGGCTAAATCCATCGTGCGTGCGAAAACAAAGTCGGACCAATTGCCTGTCTTCTTTCCCAGACACACACCCAGAATGTCGAACTGCTCAACGCCGTAAAATCGGCTCGTGGGGTCACCTGTCCCGGCACGGGTCTTTTGCGTCTCAACTTTGTAGGCGACAATTTTGCCCCCTTCGCGGTAGGCTTCCCCTCCAAGCTTGCCGCTTTCGCGAACGTTCTTGCACTCGGCCAGCAGGGGACGTACGCGGCCGGGGAGCCAGATGCTAAAATCCGGGTGACCATCCAGGTCGTGGGCTTCGTAACGAACGACAATTCCGCCAACGAGCGACTGGATCTTCTTCTCCATTTGGACTTCGGCGACCGCGCCTTCCAGCGCGACCTTCAACCGGAAACGAGCATTCACGGCGTCCAAAAGCTCAGCCGACGAGAGCCCGTACTGAGATTCGAGCGGATGCGGTGCCATTGATGCTTTCAGGGCGTTGGCCCATGCAAGCCTTCGGCCAGGCGGGCCAAGGCCTCGGTCTCGATCTGACGCACGCGCTCGCGGGTCAGGCCGAGTTGCTCGCCGATCTCCTTGAGGGTCCGCGGCTCCTGGTCATCCAGGCCGAATCGCATCCGCAGGATCGTGGCCTCGCGCTGGTCCATCGTCTCCAGCATCCGCATGACGTGCGTCATGTCGTCGCCGGCCACCATTTCGTCTTCGGGACTGCGGGCGTTCTCGTCCATGACCATTTCGCCAAGCGACCAGCCGGCGTCGGCCTGGTCGGTCTGCGGGACGGAATTATAAATGCGAATGGCCTTCTTGATGATGGGCAACTTCTTCCGCGGCAGCCCCAGTACGCGGGCGATTTCCTCGGGCGTGGGCGTGCGGCCCAGTTCCTCGGTCAGTCGCGAAGTGGCTCGGCGCCATTTGCTCAACAGTTCGACCATGTACGCCGGAATGCGAATGGTCTTGGCCGTGTTGATCAAGGCGCGTTTGATCGATTGCTTGATCCAATAGCTGGCGTAAGTGCTGAAGCGGGTCCCCATCGCGGGATCAAAACCCTCGACCGCACGCAGCAGGCCCAGGTTCCCCTCTTCAATCAAGTCTTGCAGACCGAGCCCTTTGCCGGTGTAACCGCGCGCAATGTTGACGACCAGCCGCAGATTGGCGCGGACCATCCGATCGCGGGCGTGTGTGTCTCCCTGGCCGATGGCCACGGCCAGCTCTTGCTCATCCTGAGCCGAAAGCAGGGAGGTCTCATTGATCTCCCGCAGGTAGGTCTCAAGCGGCGATTGCACCGCGGCGTAGGATCTGCGTCGTGAAGTTTTTGGCATGGGGAGGGCCGATCGCGTGGAAGGTAGTCTAGGCGAACCTGACAGACTATCGACGGACGCTAGCATCATTCTGTAAAGAAGTGCCGGGCCGATGCGCTACGCCGAATGTGCGTGAGGTTAAGGAGATACCGAAAAGAACGACCCCGCCGATGTTGAGAGGGCGGGGTCGGGTGGTTCGGTTGATGGAAATGACGGCTTGCGGGTTTGGTCCGACGCACAGATCGGGACCAAACGCACCAGCGTCAAAATCGATATCTCAAGTCACGCACACCTTGCACAACGATGCAGGTCGTGCAGGTTATTCCTCGTTCTTCGGTTCGGCGGGTTTGATGAGCGGACCACTGTCGCCCCCGACGCCACCCTTAAGCTCGGTGGCCGGAGTGCTGGACGCGGAAGAGGCTTGCGACTCGCCACCCTCTTCAACTCCCTCGCCATCCTCTTCGTTCCATTCGACCCGCTTGCGCGAAAGGCCGATCTTGCGCTCTTCGGTGTCAACTCGCAAAATCTTCACCTCGATCTGGTCGCCCACCTTGACGACTTCCTCGGGGTTCTCGACCTTGTGATCCGCCAGTTCCGAGATGTGCAACAGGCCTTCCAAGCCGTTCTCCAGTCCGACGAACACGCCGAAGTTGGTCAGCTTGGTCACCGTGCCGGTCACTCGCTGGCCGGGCTGATACTTCTTCGGAATATCGCTGGCCCACGGGTCCTCCTGCAACTGCTTGAGTCCCAGGGCGATCCGGCGGCGCTGCTGATCGACCGACAACACGCGGCACTCGATCTTCTGACCCTTCTCAACGACTTCGCTGGGATGGCTGATCTTGCGGGTCCACGACATGTCGCTGACGTGCAACAGGCCGTCGATTCCCTCTTCGATCTCGATGAACGCGCCGTAATTGGTGAGATTCCGCACCGTGCCCGTGACCGGCGTGCCGGGAGGATAACGCTCGGCCACTTTGTCCCAGGGATTCTCCTGGGTCTGCTTCATGCCGAGCGAGATCTCTTGCTTCTCTTTGTTGATCCCCAACACGACGACTTCGATCTCGTCGTCGATATGCACCAGTTCGTTGGGATGGCTGATCCGCTTGGTCCACGACATCTCGCTGATGTGGACCAGCCCTTCGATCCCTTCTTCGAGCTTGACGAACGCGCCGTAGCTCATCACGTTCACGACCGTTCCCTTGTGGCGGCTGCCCACCGGGTACTTCTCGCTGACGTGCTCCCAGGGGCTCGCGGTCTTTTGCTTCAAACCCAACGCGATCTTTTCGCGCTCGCGGTCGATGTGCAAAATCTGCACTTCGATCTCCTGGTCGATGGCCACCATTTCCGACGGATGACCGATGCGGCCCCAGCTCATGTCGGTGATGTGCAACAGGCCGTCGATGCCACCCAGGTCGACGAACGCGCCGAACTCGGCGATATTCTTGACCACGCCCTTGCGCTGCTGGCCGACTTCCAACTCGGAGAGCAGCTTCGATTTCTTCTCGGCCCGTTCGCTCTCGATGAGCGAGCGGCGGCTGACCACGATGTTCCGCCGGGCTTCGTCGATCTTCAGCACGATGCACTGGATCGTGCGGCCAATGTAGTCGCCGATGTCCGACGGACGCCGGATATCGACCTGGCTGGCCGGCAAGAAGACGTTCACGCCGATATCGACCAGCAGACCGCCCTTGATCTTGCGAGTGACAGCGCCGGTCACGATGTCCCCTTCGTGGACCTTCTCCATGACCTCGATCCACTTGCGGATCTTTTCGGCCTTGCGCTTGCTGAGGGAGATCATGCCCCCTTCGTCCAGCATGGCCGTCGCGTCTTCCATCTCCTCGATCAGCACCTTGATCGTCTGACCGGGCTGCGGCGGCTCTTCGTCTTCGTCCCATTCGTTGAGCGGGATTGTGCCTTCGCTCTTGTAGCCGACATCGACCAGAACCAGGTCCCCTTCCACGCGGAGAATGCGCCCCTCGACGATCTGGTTGAGGGTGACATCCTGGCCGGTCCAGCCGATTTCGCCAGGGTCGGTTTCGTTGAGGGCGGCTAATTCCGCGTCGAGTTCTTCATCATCAATGTCCAGGCTACGAATGAGATTGCGATTAACCATATTTTGTGCGAATGGGGGAGGATCGCCCGAAGTGCCCAAACCGCCGGGAGAACCCCGACCGGGCAGGCGACCCAAGATGAAAAGGGTTTGCTTCGTCTGCCGGCATCCCGCGCGGGATACATTATGCGGCTTGGCGAAGAACTGAGCATTGTATCAATCGGTCGGATTCGCGGCTAGGGGGATGCGGAGAGCGGAAATCGGGAGAATGGCGTAAGGGAGAAGTGAGGTAAAGGAGCAGAAGCCCAGGGATTGCATTCTCTGTGTTTCACTGAATCGGAGATCATCTGCCCATGACAACACCACGTTTCGATCTGCGAAGAGCAGCATCCGGGTCCAACCACTCGACAAGTTTTTCCAGAGGGCTTTGAACGCGAGGAGGACAATCGCCGCCGCGTCGATAGGCTTCCTCGCTCATGAGGGAAGTGAACCTCACGTTGATGCCTCCATCAGAAAATCCCTCGGCGCGAATATCTGACAAACCTTCGGCGGGTTTCTCCTGCCGTGTGAAGATTCCCCCCACCAAGAAACCGATCATCGCCGCCACGCCAGCCACCAGACGTGCCATCTGCCGCCGGATCGCCCGCAACCCAACAGGACAGTTTCGCGTCAGTACGGTGCCGTCCGCTCGGCGATAAAACCGCACACAAATCCGTCCTTCGTGCTCACGAACTAGCGCCTCCGCCTCGTCGTGGCTCATGTTCGACAGGTGGTAGACATTCAACTCGCATTGGCGGACTTTGTTAGTCCCCCGCATCTTTTCCCAGTCGGCCTTGCAGGGCGAGGCCACCTCGATGATATCTAGCGAAAACGGTTGCTCGTTCATGACATACCTCGGCAGTTTCGTCAGCTGTCGCCGCGTTTATCCGACTCCGGCCCATGGGGTTTCGGCAGGAACGAACCAAACCCGCCGATCGCTTGCACGGGCGGATCGAGCCAGTCGATCAGGCTTTGAATCGGTCCGGCATGGGCTCGAACGGAGTCGCTCTCCTCGTCAAACGGCCGATTGCGGGCCAGCAAGCTGCCGCAACTCAGCACCGCGAGCAATGTCGCAATCCCCGCCACCAATCTGGCCGCCTGCCGTCGCAGGGCCCGCAGCCCAACCGGACAATCGGTCGTCATGATCTTGCCGTCCGTCCGACGATAGAAACGGATGCACACCTTGCCATCCTTCTCGCGAATCAACGTCTCGGCCTCGGGCCGGGTCATGCCCGACAGGTTGTAGACGTTCTTCTGACACTGGGCACAATGACGGGCCTTGTCGGTCCCCTGCATCTTGTCCCACTCCGCCGGACAAGGCGAAGCCACGTCGATGATATCCAGCAGCCAGACGTCGCGATTTGATGCTTCCGCAGTCGTCGCTTTTTGAATCACGATATCAACCTCCTGCCACGTTCAACGAGGGAACCACAATAGCCGCATTCGACGTACCGCAATATTTCAGTCGCACGATCCGATAGCCACACGCTCTCACGATCAGCAGCGAGCCTCCGATCACGGCCGCTTCCATACCAGTCCAGATCACGAAGCCCGGCCATTCTTTCAGATGTCCACACATATAAGGCCCCGCGACGCCCAACGCCGGCGCGACCAGGGCAAACACCAGCAGCCGCAGCCCACACCTTCCCGGACATAGTGTCGCCCAAAGAGCCAACAGCGGCACGATGCCCAAAGGAATGGCCACCGAGCCGATGGCAATCCATTCAGACAATCGCGGCTGTTGCAAAACATGGGCATAAATCAACTGGGCGACGCGCACCGCTACGCCGCTCAACAAAACCGTCACTAATAAACTTCTCAGCGAATACTGCCATCGTCTGCCCGGCACTTCGACCTGTTCGAGCTTTCGAAGCCGGAACCCACACAATTGGATCGTCAGCACGCCTAGAAAAACCACGGCCATTTGGCTGACTAGCAACTGAGCAGCGCGATTATTCGGTGATTGAATCCATGCCGAAAAAAATAGGTATTGGTCGTTCGCTACCGTAGCCACTCCCCACGCGAGCAGCCCGATCAAAGGCCAGCGCACAAACCATCGCCCTGGCCCCAAATGTGTCCACATGATCAAAAGAGCGATCTGCGCAAAGAGCAGACCGTCTTGGACCGGAAATAGTAAGTTGTAGGAAGTTAAAAAACTCTGCTGCGACCAGACAAAAAGTTGATCACTAACGCCCTCAAGCATTCGGTACGCCAGCAAGTGCTGTGCTAACAGCACCGCAAACAGGGTCCATTGCAGAACCTTGACCGTCGTTTGGGGCCTCATGGGGCCGCCCCCGAAACTGAGCCGGCTGAATGTCGACGAAAACGCCGCAAAGATATGCGAGCAAGCTGCCAGCCCCGGAAAAGCCGGCCATTCCCGCTCGTCCCCAGATTATAACAAAGCGGAGCCCCCGAGTCGAATATTCGAACAAGTGTGCCAAGTATTTTGTTTCTCAACCACGTCGCTTCACTTCATACGCCACAGGTCTCCTCGTTCTTACTCTTAATCTTAATCTCCGTTCGACCCGCGTCTCCTGACTTCACAGTCGCTCGACCGCTAGTCTCCGATCTCCACTTCCGACTTCTCTTCTCTCTCATCCCCACACCCTAACGCCAAGGTGTTCTACTTCTCAAGCAGATTTTTCACCCCGAAAAGTCGCGTCCGAACTGACTTCACGAGCCAACGCCGCACTCGCCTCATTTGCCTTACCCGTAGCAATTGCCTCCAACGCACCTTCGATCGCCACAATATGCTCCCTCAAAAACGGAACCGCCGCACCAGCCGCTGGAACTCGCGGCGTCAAACGCTCCGCCAACGCCAGCTCCAACTCACGAATCCCCTCCCCCGTCACCGTGCTGGTCCAGATTCCCGGCGGCTTTTCGCAGACGAAGCTCGGTCGCCCCATGAGATCGCTCTTGTTATGCACCACCACCGCACTGCCCCAATCGCGACATAAGCCATCATCGACCACCGTCCATGGCTGGCTGGCGTCAAACACCAACACCACCAGGTCCGCCGTCGCCAGTCGCTCATGCGTCCGAGCCACTCCCACTGCCTCCAACGGATCAGCCGTCTCGCGCAGACCTGCAGTATCCGACAACTCCACGGGCCAACCCGCCAACGCTGTCTGTGCCGACACCACGTCGCGCGTCGTTCCCGGCTGATCGTAGACCAATGCCCGCGTGTAACCGACCAACGCGTTGATCAGACTGCTCTTGCCCACGTTCGGCCGTCCCGCCAACACAACGCGAAACGGCTCAACCAGATGCCTGCCAAGTTCCGACCATTGCAGCATGTCTCGCAGCATCTGCTCCGCCCGCTGCGTCTCTCCTGCCGTCATCGCCTGACGGGCATTCTCGAACTCCCGCCGCAACGCCCCCTGATACTGATCGAGCAAGATCGCCGCCGTCCGTTCCGTGCGCGCTTGCGATAAGGCCACGAGCGCCTGCGCCTTGAATCGATCACGATCGCCATGTCGAGCCTGCCGCTCGCTCCATTCCTGCCAACTTACAATCTCGCACCCGACCGACTTGAGCGAGTCCAGAATCGCCCCCACTGCTGCTTCACCGCCATGCCCGTGGATTTCAATCTCATCCACTCGTCGCCGACACACGACGACTTCTTCGCCCACGTCTCCGCCCCAGCGCCCAAAGACAATTCGCCGAGTCGGAAAACTCACCAGATCGCGACCACTCGCCGCAAAGAAGAACCGGCTCACCAACTCGGTAGCCTCGGCGCCTTGCACCAAGACGCTGGCCACAGCCCCTCGTCCCGCGGGCGTCAGCATCACGGCATGGGTGCGAGGCTCGTCCATTGTCAGCAGCCGGCACTGGTTTCTGCGGTGAGCGCGATTCCCGCCAGCGTCAAGTACGGCACGTAGATCGCATCCTGCGACAACAGTCCTGCCACCGCCGGCGCGGCCCCGCCGGTCAGAAAGATCTGCGGAGTCGCTTTCGCCTGCTGACCCAGCCGCGTGATCAACTCGCGGACTCCACCCACTGCACCCCAATACAGACCCGATCGCAGCGCCTCGATCGTCGCGACGCCCAAGGGCGGTGGCGGTTCAGCCAAAGCCTGCATGTCGAGCAGCGGCAACAAATCCGTGAACTCATGCAACGCCCGGGCCGACGTGCCGATTCCCGGCAGAATCGCGCCCCCCATAAAATCTCCCTGCGATCCGACCAGATCGACCGTGATGGCCGTCCCCAGATCCACGACCACCGCCGGCGTATTCGGCGAGCGGAGCCGGTTTGTTCCCACCGCACTGAGCAGCCGATCAATCCCCACCATATCGGGCCGCGGCAACGACACGACCAGCGGCAGATCTCCCGCCGCCAGCAGCGAGATCCGCGTCGCTTGCCGATCGCGCAACCAGGTGACCAACTGCGACGTCACCGTCCGCTGCACGCTGCCGATCCACCAGCCGACCGCTGCCGCATCCCACGGCTTGAGCCACGCGATCAATTCATTCAGCTTGCCGTCTTGCGGCACCAGATCCAAAGTCCGCGACGGGACGGGCAGTCCCTGCGAGTCTTCGCCGGCTCTCTCAAACAACCCGAACTTGATGCGGCTATTTCCCACATCCACCGCGACCAGCGGCCAGGTCGGCGGACATTTCGAATCGGCAGTCCCTTGAGCGGACGCTGTCATTCTATGAACTCTACAATGAGAGAATCACTGTCATGCCTTGGCCTCTGCGACCCGCCGCTCATCGAGGGACCTTTGAATCGCATACAACAATTGATTCAGCCCCACCCCCGTCACGGCCGAAATCGCCAGCACTTCCTGGTGCAAATCTTCCGACAGTCGCTTACGAACGTCGGCCGCTCCCGGCAACTCCGACTTTGAAATCACCACGATCTCCGGCCGCTGTCCCAGGCTCGTGCTGTACAGATCCAATTCCGAGCGAATCGAGTGATAGTTCGCCAGCGGATCGGTTCCGTCCGTCGGCTCGGGCTCGACCAGATGCACCAAGATGCCTGCCCGCTCGACATGCCGCAAGAACTCATGGCCCAGGCCGATGCCGGCATGCGCCCCTTCGATCAGCCCGGGAATGTCGGCCATCACGAACGATCGATCTCGATCGACCTGCACCACGCCCAGGTTCGGATACTTGGTCGTGAACGGATACGACGCGATCTCCGGTCGCGCCCGCGACAGCCGGCTGAGTAGCGTGCTCTTGCCCGCGTTCGGCTTGCCGATCAGCCCCACGTCGGCGATAACCTTCAGCTCCAGGATCAGCTCGCGCGATTCCCCTTCTTCCCCCGGAGTGCATTCCCGCGGGGCGCGATTGGTCGAAGTCACGAACCGCAAATTTCCCTTGCCGCCGTGCCCGCCTTTAGCCGCGACAATCTGCGTGCCCGCGTCTGTCAAATCCTTCAGCACATAACCCGCCACGGCGTCGGTCACGATCGTCCCGGGCGGAACATGGATCACCAGATCCTCGCCGTTCCGACCATGACAGTCCGATCCCGTCCCCGGCTCGCCCCGCGGCGCCTTCCAATGTTTGCGATGCGAAAGGGCCGCCAGGCTATCGACGCCCGCCTCGGCCACGATCAGCACGCTGCCGCCGTCCCCGCCGTCCCCGCCGTTGGGACCGCCGCGGGGAATATACTTCTCGCGGCGAAAGCTGACGCAGCCGTTCCCCCCTTTACCGGCTTGCACGAAGATCTTTACGCGGTCGACAAACATGGCAGTAACCAAACATTTCTTCGTAGGATGGCTTTCCTGAGCCGTCTTCTTTCTCTTCGTTGCCGATCGAGAACCGACAAAAAAAGGGATGGCCCCGATCGGGACCAACCCTGGAGTGTATCACGTTCGTAGCCGAACTCGTGAGAGTTTGGGGCGCTCTTCGTCGATTACGGAACTACCGATCTGACAACTGGCAACCGGCAACTTCCTCAGCACCGCGTGTTCAACACGTTCACTCGTCGCCCTTCCTGATCGAACTTCACATACCCATCGACCAGCGCGAACAGGGTAAAGTCTTTCCCCTGGCCGACTCCCTTGCCGGCCCGGAAGACGTTGCCGACCTGGCGGACGATGATGTTGCCAGAGATCACTTCTTCGCCGCCGTACCGCTTCACGCCGCGGCGCTGACCGTTCGAATCACGACCGTTGCGGCTGGAACCTTGTCCCTTTTTATGTGCCATGGCAGTTATCCTGAATCTCTCGAAGCTGTGCGAATCTCGCCGCGGGCCAATACCCGCCGCAAAGTTTGCCAGAGCTTGGGTTTCAATTTGCAGATAGACCCGCAAATTTAGCGAAATACCCAGCGATAGTCAACGTCCCCTGGCGTCCCGAACTTGATTTCATCCTCGTGCTCGTGATACACGTCGCTCGGACGCCAGAAGTTCAATTCCAGGGCCTTATACTTGATCGTCCGGCCGGTCCCATAGGGGGCGCCCGCCGTATAAGCCCCCGGTTCTCCAGCCGGCTTATCTTCCCAAACATACGCATTGGTCAGCCCGCGAATGACGATCGAAAACTTGTCGGTCGTCGGGTCGATGTCTTCCCAAGTCACCACGCCCCACACATCACCGTCCGGACCCAACGCGGCCGGCGGAATCTCGCGGGTCATTTCGACCGTATTCAGCAGCGGACGGTTCGGGTCTTCGCGCTTGCGAATCTCCGGAATCGCCACCGGAATAATCCGATCGGGATAAATCTTCTTCGTCCGCAGGCTGTACAACTGGAACTGCGGCGTGAACAGCACCGGCTTATCGCCCGTGTTGGTCACGTGATAGACCATGTACCAGATCTGCTTCCGCACCATCCGGCCCAACGAATCGGGCTCATCGATCTCGCGAAACCGCAACGGCTTGAACGCGAACTGCAAGCACCATACATCGTGCTGAAATCGCACGTTCTTGGCCGGCGACTCAGCCTTTCGCGCGGGCTCTTTTGGATTGCCGTCCTTATCCTTCAGCCGATATTCCCGTTCGGCAAAGTTCGGATCGGCCGTCAGGATCTCGACGATATCGTGTCGGCTGAAGCGTTCGGTCCCCTCGATCTGCGGCATGATGACCTGCTCGACTCCCGGCGCCAATTTTCTGAACGGCCCCGGTCCCAGCTTCACCGGCTGGTTATTATCGATCGCCACCTGCGCATTCAACGGCGGCCGTGCCTGGCCCCACGCCGTGAGAGGACTAGACGGCAAACCAACAACCATCAACAGAGCAACCGACAACCAACAGAACTTAGCGACTCGCATAAGACGAACCGAGCCTTTTAGAAGAAACAAAGCCGAAGAGCCAAACGTGTCCTGACTATGACACCAGAACCATTGATTCTACTTACAGTTGCGCCCAAAAATCAAGCAATTTGTGATGAAACCACTTCTTGCCTCTCGTTCCCCAGGCTCTGCCCGCGAACGCACTGCCCGCGGACTCCCCCTGCTCGTCACTTCGCATAACTCCATACCCCACCAATCCTTTTTGCGTTCGCCCGGACGTCTGGGCTCTGATCTCCGCCGTCTCCCCTCTGACAACTGACAACCGACAACTTCCTTCCCCCTCCCAAGAACCTCAACCCCTTTCCAGGCCAAGAACATCAAAATCTCCCGCGTTTTTCGCAAGGCACTCAAGGACTTCAAGGCCTTCAAAACTGTTGCGTGCTCGTGTGTTTCCATCAGGTCCGCCCCCCAGCCTCTGCCCCTAGATTCTCTCGTCTCAGCTCGGCGTGCGCCGTGTGTCCTCTGCGTTTCAATCCCTGTCCTATTCCAAGAACCTCAACACCCTCAAGGCCCTCAACCGTTTTCCAGGCCAAGAACATCAAAATCTCCCGCGTTTTTCGCAAGACCGTCAAGGACTTCAAGACATTCAACGTTCTTGCGTGCTCGCGTGTTTCCATCATGTCCGCCCCCCAGACTCTGCCCCTCGATTCTCTCCTCTCATCTCGGCGTGCTCCGTTTCCTCTGCGTTTCAATCCCTGCCCTATTCCAAGAACCTCAACACCCTCAAGGCCCTCAACCCCTTTCCACGCCAAGAACATCAAAATCTCCCGCGTTTTTCGCAAGGCACTCAACAAGCGCAGCATTTTTGCGCGCTGACAACAACTTTCAAGAATGCCATTGGCACTCTTTGGCACTCTTGAAAAACACGCATATTTCCCGAGGATTCCTGCAAGAATGCCAACTGTGCCAAGAGTGCCAACGTTTTTGCGATCACACCCTCCACCTCCCAGCAGTGGGGTGCGGTTCGTCGTCAACCTGTCGCCAATTCGTTGCATAACGCTACCGTCATCGCGCGTCATCAGACGCCCGATCTACGTACCATGCGACCGAGGGGTCGCCGATTGGAAATGACCTGCCTAGAACCGCAAACGCAGAAGGCTAATAGAAAGGGATCAATAAAAACTCCTCGACGCAAACAATCAACTCGCGCGAGGACTGATCCCTCATCCAGGGCGGAATGATCGCGCCCGACAAACATCATATTAATGAATATTACAAATAAAGTCAACCATTTTTCTTCCCCTGCCCTGAGCATGTCGAAGGGTGGCCTGAGCCTGTCTGCAGTGAGCTTGCCGAACCTGCCGAACTCACCGACGTCCGACTTCTGACCCGCGTTTCATTCCGTTCCTTGTGTGCCAAATCCTCTTGCTTGTGTGCCACGTGGCACACAAGCTCCCTGCAAAAAAGTGCCGTAATTTCCAGAGTTTTCTGCTTGTGTGCCAACTGTGCCACATTATTTTCGCATTTTTCTCAAATCGGTCCGACCAATCGTTCTTAGCTCTTGCACCGCAATGCTTTGCAACAAGATCACGCACTTCCTCTCCTGC
>Ga0207092_1062_pt1 | contig 20338 bp, 19 predicted proteins | sample Alteio_BWMinHeat_48_FD_153533 | JGI IMG/M metagenome (GOLD analysis project Ga0207092, IMG submission 153533) | Enriched cells from forest soil in Barre Woods Harvard Forest LTER site, Petersham, Massachusetts, United States -... | ecosystem: Environmental > Terrestrial > Soil > Temperate forest >... | reverse complement strand
GCGGCGCTGTCGCGCATCATGGAATACTCGCAGCCGCGCCGCAAGCGCCTGCTTGTGGTGGAGGACAACCCCGCGGAACAGCTGGGCATCCGCGAGCTTCTCGGGCACGAGGACATTGATATCGAAGTGGTGGATTCCGGCGCCTCCGCGCTGCAGGCGCTGGACAGCGCAACGTACGACTGCGTCGTGCTCGATCTGCGCCTGCCGGACATGACAGGGTTCGAGGTGCTGGAGCAGGTGGGCAATATTCCAAAACTAAGAGATCTGCCGGTGGTTGTCTTCACCGGAAGAGAGCTGAACCCGGAGGAGGACGCGCAGCTGCATACGCTGGCGCGCAGCGTGGTGGTGAAGGACGTTGAATCGCCTGAAAGACTGCTGGACGAGACCGCGCTCTTCCTGCACCGCGTGGTGGCCAACCTGCCAGAGCACAAGCAGCAGATGCTGGACCGGCTGCACCGCTCCGACGATGCGCTGGCCGGACGCAAGGTGCTTGTGGTGGATGACGACGTGCGCAACATCTTCGCCCTGAGCAGCGTGCTGGAGCGCCGCGGCATGACGGTGCTTTCAGCGGGCACGGGACGCGAGGCCATTGCCACGATCGAATCCACGCCTGACCTGGCCATCGTGCTGATGGACATCATGATGCCGGAGATGGACGGCTACGAGACCATGCAGGTGATCCGGCAAAACCCGGACCTGCGGCGCCTGCCCATCGTCGCCCTGACGGCCAAGGCGATGAAGGGCGACCGCGAAAGGTGCCTGGAGGCCGGCGCCTCGGAGTATCTTGCCAAACCTGTGAACACAGAGCAGTTGCTGTCCGCGCTTCGCATGTGGCTGCACCGGTAGGAACATAAGGAGAGAGCGATGAGAGCGGACGAGAAAGTCAACATCCTGATGGTGGATGACCATCCGGCCAAGCTGCTGAGCTACGAGATCATTCTCGCAGAGCTGAACGAGAACCTCATCAAAACGACCTCCGCCACTGAAGCGCTGAACGTGCTGCTTAAGACCGACGTCGCCGTGGTGCTGATGGACGTGAGCATGCCGGACCTGGACGGGTTCGAGCTGGCTGACGTCATCCGGCAGCATCCGCGCTTTCAGAAGACGGCCATCATCTTCATCTCCGGCGTTCACCTGACGGATTCCGACAAGATACAGGGCTATCGCAGCGGAGCAGTGGATTACATCTCGGTGCCTGTGGTGCCGGAGGTACTGCGCGCCAAGATCGGCATCTATGTGGACCTGCACCGCAAGACGCAGCAGCTGGAACGGCTGAACAGCAATCTGGAGCGGATCGTGGAGGAGCGCACGGAGGAGCTGCGCCAGGGCCAGATGCAGTTACGCGAGCGCGCCGATCTGTTGGAGCTCGCCTCCGAGGCCATCATGGTCCGGGACCTGCAAGGCGGGGTGCTGTTCTGGAACTCCGGCGCGGAGATCCTGTACGGCTGGCGCAAAGAGGAGACGGCCGGCCATAACATCCATCATCTGCTGCAGACCTTCTATCCCGCGCCGGAGACGGAGATAGACCGCATCCTGATGGACAACAAATTATGGCAGGGCAACCTGGTGCAGCAGACAAAGGACGGACGGGAGATCGTGGTCGCGAGCCGCATGGCCGTAAACCATGAAGGCAATGCCGTGCTGGAGATCAACCGCGACATCACCACGCAGATGAAGGCCGAGGAGATGCTGCGCGAGACGGAAAAGCTGGCGGCCATGGGCCGCGTGGCCGGCATCATCGCCCACGAGATCAACAATCCGCTGGCGGCGATCACCAACACTTTCTTTCTGCTGCGCAACCATCCGTCCCTGGACGATGAGGCCAAGCATTTTGCCGAGCTGGCGGAGCAGGAGCTGCAGCGCGTCTGCCACATTACCCGGCAGACACTGAGCTTCTATCGTGACACGAAGCAGCCCATCGCGATCGCCATTCCGGAGCTGCTGGATGAGATCCTGGAGTTCCACATGCGCGGGTTCATGAAGAGCCGCATCGACCTGCAGAAAAAATACGCCAGCGTGAGCACCGTCCAGGGCTTTCCGGGGGAACTGCGGCAGATCTTCCTGAACCTGATATCCAATGCCGCCCAGGCCATGCCGGAGGGCGGCACGCTGCGGTTGAACGTGCACGAAGTGACGGATTCGGCGACCAAGCGGCGCGGGACCGTGATCTCGGTCATCGACACGGGCATGGGCATCAAACCGGAGGATGCGCGGCGGCTCTTCGAGCCTTTTTTCAGCACAAAATCCACCAAGGGGACCGGCCTTGGGCTATGGATCAGCAAAGGCATCGCACAGAAATACAACGGCCACATCTCGTTCCGCAGCTACCGTTACAAGGGCGGATGCATGACTTGCTTCCGTGTCTTTCTGCCCATCAGCCATCCGCTGAACGGCATCGCACCGCCTGCCGGCGCGGAGAGCGATGCGGCCCAGGCGAAGAAGAAAGCGATGGGCAGTAAACGAACTGCCACGAACAAACGCTCCAAGCCGAAAATTAAACCGTTCCCCGCTACGGATGGAGCCAAAGCAAAACACGGTCCGCAGGGCGCTGCGGTATAAAAAGCATTCTTTAACCGATGCAGATCCTCCGCGACTTGGCCAGACATTTAGCATTATCCGTGCGCGAACGCATGGGTAGCTCCTATGCCTGTAAGTAATAGAAAATAAAGCGAATACTGCCATAAGCTTTATGATCCGGAAGCTATGCCATCTGGCCGCGCGGTAGATACCAGCAATCGACGATGTGGTGGAGGCGGAATTTTTACCCGCCCACAAAATCGACACCGATTTGAGAGCAGCGGCGATTTTGCTGGTGCAAAATCGTCTGGATGTCTTTGATTCTTAATGGTCGGGGAGAGAGGATTCGAACCTCCGACCCCCTGCTCCCGAAGCTGGTCACGACTTTAGGCGCAAGCTATTGAAAAATATCGTTTCGCAAGCCCTTTAAAATCAAGCGCGCTTGTTGAAGTCTGTTGAAACGTCTACATCTGTGAGGCTTTGACGTCTCCAAAATCTACTACAGCGACGAAGCTACTTGTCTAGGTATTATGTATGCTGTCCCCGGATTATCTTATTATCGGCGTGATATATCACGCTGGGGCGGTCCTCAAAGTCGTCGTTCGCATGCCCAAGGTTATGTAGTCCCACCTGGGGGCAGGAGAGATGTTGGAGCTACATTGATTAGTCCCGCAATCCGCCTTAGCGCATCTCTGCTGTGGTCAAACCTTTTGGTGTTTCTAACTACCAGATCGGACATTACAGCTTTAGCTAATCGAGCATCCGTAGGAATATACCTACTCAACCTCTGCGCTTCGACGAAAGGAAATGTCTTGCCGTGATCCAGCATTATTGCCAGTTCGACCAATCTCGTCGCCGGAGTTTCACCTATTTCATCGATAGCCTTCGAATACGCTTTCTCCAAGTCTTGCACGCCGACAGCCCGAGATATTCCCAATATGCTGACGTTAACGCCAAGCCGGGTCACAACACCCACCAACAACTTCCACAGCTTCACGACTTGCTCAACTCCATCGGAATTGACACCTTGTGAAGAGGCAGCCTGGCGAATTGCTCCCTCGATTTGAGTGTCGATAGCGTGGATCATATCAAGGCCCGCTTGAAGACTTCTTAAACCAAGTCTTATAGCCGCATTTAGAATCTGGACCTTTCTTGTCCCATCAAGAGAGTCTGGAAAATTTCGAATGATTTGGCCGAGGAGGGCAAGACGCGCTTCTGCGAACTCCCAGCGCTGCTCATCGGACGCCGCCTCCTCGTATGCAATCTCAAGACTGCTAGAGGGGCGTGTGCGTAAGCCAGATTCATTAGCGTTCCACTCCTGCGCTTCTGACGTTTGCTTCTCCACCGACTCTTGCTGAGACCAACGCTTCTCTCGCTCTTGAGCTACGTTTACGTTCTCGTCGAGCGAGGCGCTCACAAATGCTAGAGATGCTGTTGAATCGCTTGGCGCGTCAGACTGCAGGCTCGCCTCGGCATGGCCGTAGAATGTTGCGTCGGCTAGATCAATAAGCCTGTCGATGATTGGGTCTTTCTTCTTGAAAAAGAGAAAGAATATCAATGTGAGTTTGTGATGCTTTGCAAGCGGTTTGTCGGCCATCGCGTTCAGATATTGTCTGAACTCAACGGTGTTCTCCCCATCAATTTCGTCAATGAACTTAAGAGCTAAAAAGTAGTATTGGAAATGCTCATACCTAAATTGAATGTAGCCATCAACCTTTTCCAGGATGCGTCCGTACAGCAGATCATCAAGCAACTCTTTGCCATTCACATTAGTCATCTTGCTGTGTGCAAAGTCCGCAACTATGCTCTCGAACTCCTGCTCCGATACTTGCGTTTGCTCGTGCTGGAATAGATAGAACGCTAAAGTTCGTAGCAGGTAGTCTTTCCTTTCGATCATCGGTTGCCGTCCCTGGCTTGCACTGAGGGCGTCTATAACGATCCGCTGGACGATGTAGCCGAACGAACCTGGGTCTAACAAATCTTCTTTTCCATGTTGTCTCGCCTGAAGTACTCCAAGAACGAGGTAGGGAAGAGATGGGAGCACGTGCTTCCCAATCAGGAAGTCAATCATGTTCTCTTCAGTTTCGATGGCTCTACTTAATGCTTCCGGATCTCCAGCAAGGCTCGTCTCCACACTCAGCCACTTCTTAATGAGTTTCCCCCGGGCGGCAGGACGCATTTCTCCAAGGACAAACAATTGCAGCAGCGGGAGGCCGTCTGGAGATGAGGTCTTTTGCGGAACGTAAAGATGTACGCTTCCCAACAGTGTGCTGACTGACGCGACGATGCATCCGAAGTATTTCTTAATACCTTCCAGCAATTGGACGACTTTTTCTGACTGAAGGTGTGAAAGGTCCAAATTGTCAATTAGAAGCGCGCGTCTTTCTCGGGGAAGCTGCCGAAAGTTTTCCACGCAGTCGTCCGCATACTGTTGCCCAACATAGGACCAAATCCTTTTTAGGAATGTGTCTTCAGACTGCGCAGTAATATCTTTCCCATCGAGCTTGACAGGCACAATGGCCGTAGAAGAAAAAATATCTTTCTGTAGGGTCTTGAGTAGCGCAGATTTTCCGGAGCGATCCGGGCCGTAGAAAAGGACATATCTGTCGTTAAGCACACGGTCGAGCAATTGATCGCCTTGGATCGCCTCTTGTCTTTTGTTCCCAATCGGATGAGTTACGGAAGGATAGACAAAGATGTCCTCTAGCAAAAGACGAGGTTTGTGATCGTGGCGGAACCCGAAATCATCTTCGACAAGCCGACTCAAGTATTGGTCGCTGAAGCGGAAGTGAGCACCTCCTTTAGGGATGGTTCGCAACGGATGTTCCGCACCATCAACTATGGCGGTGTATTTGTCGTTCTTCCACCGAAAAAGAAAGTACGACTGCTTACGCTCGTCGAGGTCTAAGAGTAGACAGTTGAATCCGCTTCGCTGAAAGTTACCCAATTCTTGAAGAACATCCCCTTCCACGTAGGTGATGCTGTTCCCATCTGCGTTCTGCGTGAGGTGATAGTCACTTTGATGTTCATGCCCTGTAAAAACAATATCCGAGGTGGTCTCAATTAGTTTCCTGAAAGCCCGTTTAAAATTGGCCTCCAACCAACCCTCAGAATGATGATGAAGAGCTATTGTTAAGTCGGCTGAGGAATCGGGAAGAATAGAAGATTCAAGCAAAGTTAAGGGTAGCGATAGTGACTGCTCTTCGTGGCGTTGCGATAAAAAGGCTGTATTGAATAGATTTACTCGGATGGTCTTACCGTGATGAACAACTGATTTGTGAGAACAAATCTTTTCCTGCCAAGTCACTGGATTTGTTCCGAGCGTCGCTGCAAAGTTGAAGAATCCGTCCTGCACGGACAACAGTTCTACCGATATTCCTGGGTCAGGTTTCGACCCACTCCCCGCGTCTGCTGCAGCGGCAACAATAACCTTTCGCAGAGCTGTTGTTTCCTCGGGTAAGAAGCAGTCATGGTTTCCCGGTATAAAGAAGAACTCGATCAATGCTCCTGGAAAGTCGTGCTCCAATTCGGCACGGATATCACTAAAGAACTTATTCGCCACAACATACTCTTCAGACTGTCCGGTCATCGCGACATCACCCGTCGCAAGTACGAAACATGCGTCCGGCGTTGCACCGACGGATCGAATTGCCGCAGCTATAGAGCTTGCCCTCGCCGCCACCGGATTTGAGGTCTTCCGAAAATGAATGTCGCTTAACTGCACAAGCAGTAATCGCATCTCGATCTCCTTCGCATACATCGCCCTGGGCAGGTGCGTTTGCAGGGCTGCCTACTTACGGCTCTAACGCGGGAATATGGGGACAGCATACATAATACCTAGCCCGACCCCCTGCCGCGAAAACAGGTGCTCTACCACGCGCCAACCCATTGATAAATCATGCAGCGCAACTCATAGAGCTCCACGAGGCCTATTGAAGTGTGTGGTTATGTGTTGATTTGCGGATATCTGCGAGGCGCGCTTGTTCCCAAAATCGACTACAGCAGAAAAATTAAAAAAGCAGGGGCTCTAGGCGAAATCGCCGTATCTGCTTAATTCTGAATAAGATGGAATGGTCGGGGAGAGAGGATTCGAACCTCCGACCCCCTGCTCCCGAAGCAGGCAACAGCTTTTTCAGCGAACTACTGATAAGTATGCGCTTACAACTCATTTGGATTCAGCGGCGCTTGTTGAGATTTGTTGAACTCTGTTGAAACGTCTACATCTGTGAGGCTTTGGTGATTCCAAAATCTACTACAGTGGATGGAGCAGGCTCCGCTTTCACAACTCTCTCGGCAACGGCACGCTCCTCCACGGTGATCTCGGCACGCTCCTTGCGGATGTCGAGTCGGATACGCGCGAAGATTCCCATATAGACATTCGCCACCCAGACTAGAGAGAAACCTGCAATCAGGTAGCCGCGCCAGTCGGGATAGAGGAGCTTGTAGCGCGTGATGAAGAGGAAGATGGCTGTGACGTAGTGGCTGAAGCAGTACTCGCAGGTGAAGAGGTAGAAAAATTTGCGTTCGTAGATGCGCCGGCAGGTCTTGCTCTTTGCAAGACAGAGATCGCGGAACTCACGCACTACTTCTTCGTGCGTGATGGTCCATGCAACGGAAGCAACCGGAAGCGCGAGAATAAACAAAGACACAACTTGCAGCGAGATGCTCATCGAATGCCTCTAGCGGAGATCAATGCAGCTGGTTGAGGTAAGCGGTGAGTGCTTCCAGGTCGTCTGGACTTAAAGTTGTCGGTGTCATGCCGCCATGAATCATCTTGTCGTTCGGCGCATGGAGTAGTGCAAGCAGCTGCGGGTCGGTGTACTTGTGGGCCACGCCGGTGAGCGGCCCTGCAATGGCAGTGCCGATGCCGGCCTCTCCATGGCATACGTTGCACGATCCAGCCTGAAAGAGGACTAGCCCCTTCGCCACCTTTGGATCGGCGGCAGTGAGCGCAGATGGCAGGGAGCCCGCAGCCATCTCAGGAACGAAGGGCGCGTTCATAAAGGCTTTCGCATCGGCATCCTGTTGGTGCATCTGCGCGGCCATGCTTGGGTCTTTGTAGTCGTCGCGATAGCTGGCGATGCCCAGTGATGTATAAGCGATCAGGAAAATAAAGAATGCTCCGACGGAGATAGGCCGTCTCCACGGACGCCGCTCTAGCTTTCTATCCAGAAATGGCGCGGCGGCAAAGATCAATGCAAGGAGCGCCGGAAGCATGATGCCGCCCACCAGAGACCATCGCCCGCTCAGGTACTTAAGCCATTGGAATGCAGGCCTGTAGTACCACTCCGGCCGCGGCAGAAAGTGTGTATCTGCCGGATTGGCGGCGGGGGCGAGATCCATCGGGATCGTCTTTGCGATGACGGCAAGGATGCCGATAAGTACCACCGCGAAGATCGCATCCATCGCCACCTGACGAGGGTAAAAAGGAACAGACGGCAGCTTGGGATGAACCGGATCCTCCTTGATCGGCCCTGCAGCCCCCGCCTTGCGGAAGAAGAAGACGTGCGCGCAGATGAAAGCGATCAGCAGACCAGGCAACACGAAGACGTGCAAGACGAAGAACCGTGAGAGCGTGAGTGTTCCCATCTGGTCGCCGCCCCGCACCAGCTTCTGCAGGACCGGGCCGATCCACGGCACCTCCGCCATCAGGTTCGTTCCGACCGCCGTGGCGAAGTAAGCTTTCTCATCCCACGGCAGCAGGTAGCCGGTGAAGGCCATGCCGAGCATCAACGCCATCAGGATGCATCCGGAGAGCCACAGCAGCTCGCGGCGTCCCTTGTAGGAGCCGTAGAGGATCGTCTGCCCGATGTGCAGCAGAAGAAGGATAATAATGCCGCTCGATCCGTACGCATGGATGCTGCGAATGAACGAGCCGGCAGTCACCTCTTTCACGATGTACGAGACGACGGTGTGCGCGTGATCGGCGGACGGCACGTAGTAGAGCGCAAGGCAGATGCCGGTGATGACCTGCGAGACAAAGAGAAAGAGCAGGCCTGAGCCGAAGATATAGGCCCAGCTCGCGCCGCCGTGGATCGGCTCGTCAAGCGACTCGTGCAGTATCGCGTCTATGCCGGTGCGCTCATCCAGCCAGCTGTCCATGCGCTCAATAACGCTGTCACTCTTCGCCTTTGGTGTGGGTTCATTCGTCATAGGTACCTCACGCCATCTCTTCTTTGGTGGTGACGAGCTGACGGAAGTACTGGTAGCGCACCTTCAGCGTGCCGTCTTCCACTTTGGCCTCCAGCGTGTCCATCGAACGCGGCGGCGGCCCGGAGATGCGATCTCCGTCCGCCGTGAACGATCCTGCATGACACGGGCAGATGAACTTGGTCTGGCTCTCGTCCCAGCGTACAGAACAGCCAAGATGCGGACAGATGGGCGACAGGATGCGGAGTTGGCCATCTTTTGACGGCAACACGTACACTGCCGTCTGCGAGGATGTCGTCTGCCACGCATCGCGGCGCTCCAGAGTGATCGTCTTTGCAACGGGCGCGGTGAGGGATGCAAAGTCGCCAATCGGCCCAACGTCCGACCATGACTCGTCCGTCGCTGACTTTCGCAGCGGATATGTAATGAAGCGGATGAGTGGGATCGCAAGCAGCGCGCCCACCGTAGCCCCTGTAATTGCAAAAAGCGCGAGTATGAAGGAGCGGCGCTCCGGTGCTTTGGGCGTGACGCTTATTTGATTATTCAATTCCATTCATGCACTCCTTTCATCCATCGGCTACTTCTTCTGCAGGGTGTGAACGTATGCCACCAATTCGGTCATCTGCGCAGGCGTCAGCTTGCCGGCAAACGCCGGCATCTTGTTCTTGCCGTTCTTGAGGACGACAAGAAGGTCGACGTCCGACTCCTTCATCGCCTCGGCTGAGTTGAACGCCCGCGCATTCAGCATCTTGCCTGCAGGCGTTGTGGCGGAGCCGTCCGCGCTGTGGCACATCTGGCACTTCGATGTATAAAGGTCAGCTGCGCTTTGAGCGAAGCTCGGAATACTTGCAGAGAAAAGCGTCAACAGAACAATGGTGTTTTTTGTGGATCGATTCTTCATCGGGAATGCTCCTTGTAACGGTGGAAGGGCTAAAAAGCGTAATGAACTGCAATGGTGGAGACATTTCCGCGAAAGTTGCGCGGCAGCGTAGGGCCGACAGGTGATCCTTCGCCGTAACCGTAGTGGGTGAACTCTGCCTTCCATGTCCACTCCGGCATCAGGTCGAAATCAACAGCAGCATAGGGCGATTGAAAATGCGACTGCAGCGAGCCGTTCACTTGGCGCACATTGATCATGTCTGACGTGCCGTTTACTGCGCTCACGCGGTAGCCACCGTTCATGTGGAGCCGCTTGACGGGATTCCACATGAATCCTGCGGAGAAAAACTGCGTCGGCGCGTTGTAATAGCCCGTGCTCTGAAGTGGTGTCGCCGCCGCCACGCAGACCGGTGGTGCCGTTTCTGCCGTCGGCGGCGCGGGCGTGGAGGCGTAGCACTCCACCGTGCTGGAGTAGACGCTGTCGTAGGAGTAGTTCACGTCGAGTGACCAGCGCTCGCTCGGCGCAATCGATGTTCCGAAGGAGAAGTCGCGGTTGTGCTCCAGATGGTTCACCGTCTGCACATTGTCGCGGCTCTCGCGGATGTTGATCGTTCCATCAAACGTCAGCCACGGATGCGGCCTGTAGGTGGTGCGTACGATGTAGTGCTGAAGCTGCCGCGGACTGATACGCGTGAAGGCGTTATCCGCGTACATTGCATCCACATTGAAGTTGACACGCCACTGCGAAGTCGGTCGCAGCGTGGAGGCGAAGAGGCCCCAATGCTCATGGATGGGAATGAAGTCGCCTCCCGCATCGGTAATGATGCGGCTCCGGTACCGGTAGCCTAGCGACGCACGCACTCGCGGCGTCACATCCCACTCTGCGATTAAGGTGTTGGTCTTGGTCTTCTGGTTGATGAACTGGGAGTCCAGCGTCGTTACCGGTGCAGTGGCGGGGCCGGGCGGCACCAGCAGCGACGCGCCGGCGTAGTTCGTGGTGGTGAAGGTGTTGGTTCCCGGCATGCGGAAGTCCCAGAAGTTGAAGGTGTCCGTGACCGCGATCTTTGGGGCGATCTGCCACGTCGCGCTGGCATCGCCGTTCACATTGATGCGACGGATGCGGGCGGAACCTGTCACGAGGGTTTGTCGCAGCGTACCCCGAGATTCAAAACCATTGAACAGCTCATTGAAGTTGTTAAGATTGCTGGTAGCAGCGCTGTAAAGAAATCGCCCATTCATCGTGAGCTTGGGAAGCGTTGCCGATTGAAAGAGTATCTGCTCAGTGGGAAAGAGCGTCCGCGTCGGCGCGGTGCGCGTGTAGCTCAGGAAGGCATTGCAGGTTGGATTCACAATGCCGGGCGTGATGAATGGCGCGGCGCACGGCGCGGCCCATAGCGAAGAGATATCAATGCCCAGGCTGACCGGCGTGCCATTCGAGAGCTGGTAGTTCAATCCTGTGAGCTGCCAGCTGGTGTCTCCCTTGTAATGCGAGATGAACTCGTCGTAGCTGAAGGTCGTGCGCGCGACCGGCTTCCAGTCGATCCCGATGTCCCAGCTATCGGTAGAGTTGCGCGTAAATTGCGTCAGTAGCGCCTCCGCGCCAACGTGGATCGTACTGTTCGACGGTCCTTCCATCACGTTATGGCTGAAGCTAAGCCGTCCGCTGATAACCGACAAGGGCGCTAACGTCAGATTGATATCCAGCATGCGTCGCACCGTGTTGTAGAGGTGCGGCGAATCCAGTATGGGAACGTAGGGAACAGATGTCGGCGGGATCAGAGGATTGGAGAAGAGGTCGTAGTCGAAGTACTGCCGGTCCCGCCGGAAGCTCGAACGCAGATCGTAGATCTTTCCCTTCGACATGTTCAGCGTGGTGACGCTGTTGGGGTCGCCGCCGTAGCCGAAGCTGTTTGTAGAGAGGCGGTCGAAGAGGATCGCATGCGATGGATCGACCGCGCGCAGATCGAGCGTATACGAGAGAATGCGCGGGCCTGATTGCAGATTCACCATCGTGTCATAGACTGCTCCGCTGCCGGAGCGCTGGACGATATGGCCGCCGAGATCGATTGTTTGGTGGACTATATAGCCATGCAGAACCTTGTCCTTCGGAGCCGGTGCAGAGGCAGCGACAACGGCAGGCTGCGCAACAGCGGCAGGAGCAGGAACAGTTTGCGCCGCTGCGGGAGCGACTTGCGCGACAGCCGCCGTCGCAACCAAACACATCATGGTCACAATCGCGAACGCACACTTCCTGATCGTCAAACCGCCCGATACCGGAAGCATTGCGTTCCTCATGCTGGCCATCCTTACTTGAAGAAATCCACATCGGCGTTGGAGCCGTGGATCTGTACGTGGCAACTGGTGCAGGACTGATACTGGTTCGCCTGGTTATGGAACGAAGGCGTGCCCGGAGCGGTGAAGTCTAAGGATGCCGAATGGCACTGCAGGCACATCGAGTTCACATTGTTGCGGATCAACAGTCGCGGATTCGGCGAGCCATGCGGATAGTGGCACGACAAGCAGCCCTCAAGCTTCACCGGAGGATGTTCGTAGACAAACGGACCCGCAGTCTCCGTATGGCACTTCGTGCAGACTGCATCCTGCGTTGCACTCTTCTGCAGCAGGCTGTCATTAAACGTTCCGTGCGGATCATGGCAGTCACTGCACTTCAGAACACCCTCGTTCACCTTGTGATGAAAAGGCTCGGCAAAAGACGCCTTTACGTCGGTATGACAACTCGTGCAAAGCTTCGTCTCCGGAGCCTTCAGTAGATGTGTCTCTTCTGGGAAGGCATGCACGACGTGGCAAGTGGTGCAACTCACGCCTGCTGCGGCGTGGGATGTTCGTTCCGAGTTGGCGTGGGTGTCGAGATGGCAGCCAATGCACTGCTTGTCTACTTCTTTTGAAGTGGCCTTCGCGAAATCAAATATCTTGGTCTTGTCGCCCCCGGACTCCACATGCGCCCTGCCCGGCCCGTGGCAACTCTCGCAGGTCGCGCCATTGTCGCCATGCATCAGCGCAAGCTTGGAGTGTGGATCTCCCGCAAACTGGGTCGCAAGATCGCCGTGGCACAGGGCACAGGTATCATTGCCGACAAAGTCGGTGGTATGAACTATTTCCGCCTTTACCGGCGCGCTGGTGGGAGCCTTCCCGTCTCCAGTGGTCTGCGCGAGCAGAGGCTGATAGAGCGAAAGCAGGACTACGAGGCTCGCGATTCCATAGAGCCAACGTCTCATCTAGCTCACCGATGGAACATCCTGCACTATGCCGGTGTTCGTCTCGATACTAGGCGTATGCAGCCCGTAAGACTGAGCGGTATTGCTCATGACGGAGCAGAAGTGTCTCGGAGGGTGAAAGGAAGAGAAAATCTAGCAGGGGGCCATGAGATCTGCCCCTAGAACAGCTGCTTTTCTAGCTATTCGACTGTAGTAGATTTTGTAGCAGTTGTTGCATCCTTCTCACAACAACTACCCAACAAAGACGCGGCATTCGACACTAGAGCACCTGCTTCAAAAGCAGATGCTCTACTTTAGAACTCGCTAAGCGACTGCAAAAACATTGATAAATAATGGTCGGGGAGAGAGGATTCGAACCTCCGACCCCCTGCTCCCGAAGCTGGTCGCGGCTTTTTCGGCAAACCACTGACAAATAGACGCTTGCAAGTCGTTTGGATTCAGTTTCGCTTGTTGAGGTTTATTGAAGCTTGTTGAAACGTCTACATCTGTGTGGCTTTGACGTCTACAAAATCTACTACAGCGATAAGGTGTTGTCCGATATTTTCGTCAGATGGAGTCTTGGCAACGCGCAATGGTAAAATCCTATTCATCGGAGAATATTGAACGCGTTTCTCTGACAGTGGAGGAGAGTGTTTATGAATGTTTCGATTGGTCGCCAGAACCCGCATCACATCGAACCAGAAGAGACTGCCGGTTCGGATCATCGTCAATTGGGCGGCGATGTGGTTCTCAGACGCAACTTGGTCTATAACCCTATTGTCCGACGTGTCCTTGATAGGACTAGCCAGAGTTCTGATCATGGACCTACCGCGCACTCGAAGCACTCAAGTCATTCCAAGCACGCAACCCACGCCACCGGCTGGTTGTCTCCGAAACGCTGACATTGCGGCACACTGGGGTTTTTGTGAACGGCGATGATCGAATGGCCCGCATTTTTTCTTGGTAAGGAGTATCCGGAACTTGATCGCGTCCGTTCCGAATGGCGTGTGATAAGGGAGGAGGCTCTTGGACTACTTCCCGCAATGATGTGGGTCAACGACAATCGGACGACGGGAAATGTCTGGGCATTCGGCCCGCTGATGCTGGAAGAGGGAGAACGAACTCCTGAACGCGATCAGTTGTGCGATGTCATGCGCCAACGAGCAACGAAGACGATGACTCTCTTACATCAAATTCCAACCTTACTTGGCTGTGGCTTCTCTCTTCTAGTTGCACACAGTAAGATTGACGAACACGACCATTCCAATCCGTTTGTTACCGCAATCCTTGGGCTATCGCCCGCCAATCCGTGTTGGATCACTGTTGGCGGTAAGACGCAGCATATCCGGGAGGGAGAATTAACGATTTTTGACTATTCCCAGCCTCACGAAGTGGTCAATGCCAGCGATGTGGACCGATTGGCACTTTTGATTCTCTTGCCGAATAAGGCTCGTCAGACACCCCCTAGAATTCAACAGAATGGTTCTAGTGTCCCATGCACCTTGCCATCCTCTTTCTAGCCTGGATAACTGGTCGATTCGAAGAGCCTATCGCGCATATGTTTGAAGAGTTGTTTCAAGTCTTCGCAATAGACAGAAGGATTAAGAAACCCATTCTGCCGACTGTAGCGATGCGGGATGTAGCCTCCGCCGCAATGGGCTAAGTGTTCACACTTCATGCAGGTATCACACAGTGCATCAAAGGCGGACATCCGCGAATAAAATGCTGGATGTGACAGGGCTTCTGAAAACGTATGCGAGGCTACGTTTAAGCCTGTGCGAGTCGCCTCTCGTCCAACCATCTTCAGCGTGTCAACTGCTTCGATATCACCGTTGGTCTCAACGACAATCAAATCAACAGACTTTGCGCCTATCTCTTCCGCACTCGATACGCCACCCAGCATGAGCGTAATGATCTCCTCCAAATATGGCACCTCAATATCAGGAAAATTGTTGAACCAAACATCAAAGAAGTCGCACAGCCATTTCCCATAAGCACCTGAGCCGCTATTGCTATATGGCGGTGGCGACTCGTGATGGGCATCGGGTAGAAGCAATTTCGCGCCAGACACTTCGAGATCAACGATAGCCTTCAGTACCTCGGCTGGGTCATTGCGAATGTCGATTACGAACAGCACACCTCCAAGAATTTGGCTCCAATTCGGGTACGACTGAAGTAAACGAATGGCGGCAAGCGTATCGTCATAAGAGCTGGCACCGCTATGGTAAAGGCGATGCCGATCATTGTGAAAGCGCGCTCCGTCAATGCTCAATCCCACGCCAAAACTGTGCTTGAACAAGAATCCGACAAGGGCATCATCAAGGAGTGTACCGTTCGTTTGCAGGCCCCAATTTATACGGCAACGAATCGCTGACGAGAAGATGTCAACAAGAACCTGTAATCGGCCAAGTCCCACCAGTAAGGGCTCGCCACCATGGAAAACAATTGAAACTTCGGTAAGCTCGTGTTCGGCAACGTGCTGTTGAATTGCGGATGCGATGAAGTGAGCGGTTTCCGGCTCAAGAAACTTGGGTTTTGACTTCCACGAATCGTCTGGGCTCTGGTAGACGTAGCAGTATGAACAATTGAGATTGCAGAGGGAGGAAACCTTCACGAGAAATGTGTGAAATGGCCTCCTAGACCTTTTTGAGTCCTCATACGTGAAGCCGTCACGAACCCATTTCATGGAGGATCGGTCAGCAACCCGATCTGGGCCGCTGCCATCAACCAATGGAGAGTCCTTCTGAGTGTCAACCATAAACTGACCTCCAAAATCGATGCTGCCGATTGGCCCACAACATGGTTTCACACCCGCGTTGTGGGCCTACTCCCTGATGGAACTTCACAGAGTGAGTGCATACGACAGAATCGAGGGGGCGGGTGGCCAGTATATTACCCCCGTCGCCTATTCTAACGCGCCACCGAATATCCTATTCACAAGTCACGATGAGAAAGAGAAGCGTATGCCAATACGGCAACTCCGATAGACGAAATTGAGCCGTTTCTAATATGGGTCAAATCAAAGAGCTAGCATATGCATTTTAGGTCTTGATATAAAATCTGTGCATCTCATTAGCGCTAGGCGGTGATATGAACTACACTCAAATATGGGCTTTATTAGATTCCATTCAAGCGCATATCCGCGCTTTTGACGTAAAAGCTCAGATAGCTATTACAGTAAACGGAATTCTTGCGGGTGTGATTGCAACGGAGATTGTCAAAGCCTCCGAGTATGGCGGAGCTGGAATGCACTGGCGATTTTTGTGTGTATGCCTTACAGCTGGCATGGGCCTTTGCGCTTCAATTCTCGCAATTTGCCTCGCTATCTACGTTGTGCATCCACAAATTAATCTCAATCAGCCTTCTTCGCATTTTTTCTTCTGGCATATCGCGGCGAGATATGAAGACGATTATGCTCTTGCTGCTCAAGAGATGAAGAATCTCTCGGAAGATGCAATTGTTGAGGATCTTGCTACTCAGGTGCTTGCGAACTCGATTGTGTGCAAACTTAAGGCACAACGCGGAAAAGGGGCCATTACCCTAACTGGTGTTGCGCTGATCTTATATGTCGCTTCCGTTCCCTGGTTCGCGAGCATGGTATACAGTGCAGCGAGCTTAGCGCCTGTTCGGTGAATAATGCACATCTACTTCCGTGACATATCTTGAGTAGATGAAGGCCCGTATTCATCGTTGACCCGGGATGCTGCAAATGCTATATTTCCCGTGCATCTACTCTATTAGTCCATAATCGATGCTCCAATACGATTGGGGGAACATCCAGCTTGGGATACCAGAACTTGACGCTCAAGCCAAATACCCATCGGCTGGATTCCTCTCCCTCGGGGTATTGGCTAGTACTCCAACTCGAGATATGTCTCCGCTCCGCCGACACAATAGCAATGGTGCTGAAGCACGCCAGCTATGCATCGTCACATGAGGGGCGCGTAGTGTCTGGGCTACTTTGTCCGCCTTTTGTAGGGGTGGCGGTCCCCACCCCTGGAGAAATTTATCCAACAGAACTCGGTGCTATTCGTGGGCTCTTCGCACGCATTGATCAAGCTCAACGAGATGATTTGCTTAGGAGATATATATATACGCTTGGCCTTACCGACTACAACTTGGAACATAAAGGCCAAATTTTGGAGTATAAGCAATCCAATCGCGAACCGGACAAATACAAGTGCTATAACATAGAGCGCTACTCGCTGGTTACAACTCATGAACGGGACATAGCAAATTTAGCTGACCCATTATGTCACGGTCAGTTCGTGTATCTCCCACTACATACCAGCAGTTCAATGAAATATCTGGCTCCCGCCAAAGCAAATAATATGGGCGTGAAACTTTCTTTCAGGGGTATGCCCCTCAGTTCCAACTTTACTACCCTGATGAGTGATCAGGATAATTTTGACCATCTCCAATCAGCGGCAATAGAAGTGCCACAACAAATCCTTGCACAGGATTACACCGGATTTATTTGCAAGATAGATCTTGCGCATTTTGGTTCTCTTTCGCAATCGTTGTTTGAAAATGTGACCATACCGTTTGCTGAAGGTCCAGATGTAGCGGCAAAATTCAGCTATTCACTTCAGGATTTTTGTCAGGATATGGCATTACAGCAGCATCTAATACATTATGTTTTTTTGGGTGATGGATTTCTGGCAGCTGTTCCAGATGGAACCATCGATACCGAAGTTGCAATTGCAGGACTGGGGAATCTCTGTTCGGAGATTGACGCTTATATCAAAAAACTCAACTTGCAATCCAAGAGCCCGTGGGTTGGATATCGATGCAGCATCATACATGGACCATATCGATATGGAAGATCGTCTTTCTGCAGTAGCCATGCGCAACTCAGTGGCTATTGCCTCAAAACAGCTGCCAGACTTGAAGAGGGACTCCGCGGTATCAGCGCTACCCCTGAAGATGCGCGTGTTCCGCAAATTGCGGTTGACCAGACGACATTTGAACAATATGAATTTTATTTTCAACAACATTTTAATGTCATAAGAGCAGGTCATGTTACCGTCAAAGAAGCAGCCCTAAACGCGACATTATGCAAGCCTCGCTCATAGATGTAAATCATATGTACAACGACTTTCCTCTGCTATCAGCTGCGACTCTCAGCGATGCAGACTTGTCTGACGTATTAGATGTGCTGCATTCTACTCCGCTTTGCGGAGACGGCGACCTTTGTCGCTACCGAATAGAAGAAGTCTCTATTAATGATGTGCAGCCGCTGTGCATTAACGTAATTCAAGGACGACTCAAGAAAGCATTTGCGCTGTTAGAGGCCTATCATAAGGCAAACATGCAGCCTTATTTACCCATGCTGCTTCACCACAAGGAATTTACTCATTTAGTCGCACCCCCGGTGATCTGGGAAAACGCCAAGCATCTTGTTCTTCTCGATGGCACACACAGGCTGTACGCCGCCCGAGCTTCCGGCATAAGCAAAATCAAAGCACTAGTCGTTAACGGGATGGTTCCTGCGTTACCTGGTGATCCAGTCGACTGGAAACGGCTTGCAGAGGTTTGCGGCCCTGTTCCCATCCACCAGCGATTTGAGAATTATCGATATACAAAGGCGGACATTTTGTACACAGATATATTCAATTCCTCTCGTGTACGACGCAAGCGCTCAAGGAGTGCGGAGGCTCCTTATGTCTAATTCGCTCGTGCTTACTGAAGAGATGCGTTCATTACTCAGAGAAAAAAAGCCGCGTCGAGCAATTCTAGTTGCAAACGCATTGATTTCTTTGAGCTACCACGGCAAAAAGGTCGTGCTTTATCATGATCGCGATCCTGTGCATTGGAAGCGATGGTTTCCACCATATGTTCAGAGCGAAATTATAGTACCGCAAAGCGTGGCGGAAGGGGATATAGATACATATCTGGAAAACAATTTCATCCCTTCCATGGGCGACAGAATCACATCCCTACATGCCGAACTCGGTGAATACACAAAGAATCTTCTTGCGCTGAAATCCGTTCTATTGAGCAAGGATCTTTTTACAAGTCGTCTTTCTTTGAAATTTTCGGCGACACAAAATGTATGGACCTTTTATTGTCTGGTTTTTTTTCAAGCTACAAAAGTTTCCTCGGATATAGCAGAACGGGTTGAACATAGAACGGATCTCGCATTTCTTCCCGTATCATGCAAAGAGTCCAGGCAGATGCCAGTAGTTGACAACATGCAGGATATACTTGCGGACCAAATTCTCGTTGGCCGTCTCACCCATGCTTCCCTTATATGAAAAAGTATGCGCAACGTTGATCGGCGCACTCTCCGAGTGTGCTGAAGTCATGGCTATTGCTGTGGGTGGATCTCATGGCCGCGGGGAAAGTACTGAGGACTCTGATCTAGACCTCTTCGTTCTTGTTCGAGAATCGAATATTGATAGAGTTGAAGCGCTAGCCACATCGAGCATTAGGGAAGTCTGCGAAATTTCAGTTGATGTTTTCCGGGGTCCCGTTCCAGGGATGGGAATAATGCACCATTTTCTCACTGCAGACTTTCGGATTGTGGATCTCTGTCTTATTCCGTACGACACTCATCGCCAATGGAATATCCAGCCGACAATGAATATCCTTTGGGAGCGTCGCGATTCACTCTCGGAGTTATGCGCGTCGGGAGTCTCTTTTGATAATGTGACACCGGAACAACGCGTACAAATGATCCAACACCACAGTGCTCGGTTTTTAATTTACATATCCGCTGCTGCTAAATACATTCGTCGACGTAATCTATGGACTGCCATTTATGAAACAGAGCGTTCTCGAAGCCACCTATTTTCTCTAGTTCGAGTCACCGTGCAAGACTATCCTCCATTTATGCATAAGCCAGAGCAACGCATGCATGGAAATACTTCTACCATCCTTGACGAAGTAGATTATCGAATATCTGCGGACTTTGAAACTATCAAAGCGACGTTATTATCTTTATTGGAATGCTTTGAGGGAGTTGGCACCGCATATCTTGACGTAGCGCGAGAATTGAGAAAATCAATTGGCGATATTACGCACGAGCCGCCCACGCACAGATGAAAGGATTTTTGTCAAAGATTCTGGTGTGTATCGCTGCAAGTCAACGGAGTATGGACGTAGGGATTCGATACTGTAAACATCGGTGTTTGTCTGCCGTTCTGCACCAGTGAGGACGAGTGTTGCGGTTCCTTTAACTGTTGCAGAAGCACAATGGAGAGTATCAAAAGAAGATTTATATGTATTTCCCTGTCCGAGGTCTGAACTATGGACGCACTTCAATAGATCTACACCCTCTTCTCTCAGTTGATATGTCGTACATCCAAGGGCGCGCGCATATGCATATTTCTTGTAGACCATTCCAGCCGCATCTATAGCAAACTCCTTCACACGCATTTTCCCAAGCAAAACGCCGGAAGCGAAATTCCATCGGTGATTGTGTACATTGCCTTCTGATCGAGGTGTTTCCCCCCAAAGATGGAGACGCAGGGCGAATTTATTCTCAGCACAAGTCATTAAAACTAATTTATGGAAACCGTTGTCGTGGGGGTATGAGCACTTACCGACCTCTTGGAGGCAAGTTCTACAGTCTA
>Ga0207092_1061_pt1 | contig 20414 bp, 19 predicted proteins | sample Alteio_BWMinHeat_48_FD_153533 | JGI IMG/M metagenome (GOLD analysis project Ga0207092, IMG submission 153533) | Enriched cells from forest soil in Barre Woods Harvard Forest LTER site, Petersham, Massachusetts, United States -... | ecosystem: Environmental > Terrestrial > Soil > Temperate forest >... | reverse complement strand
AGGGGTTAAGACATAAGGTCCCCATTTGTTGGATGCACCGACTAACGGCCACAAGAAACCAGTTTTACGCTGTTTGTCTATGGAAAAACTAAGATAGGGAATATAAAAAACAGGAATATCTTTGACTAAAACCCTGGCATGGGTGGCATAACCTCTACCATTATTTTTATCGAGCACAATGTGTTTGGCTTTAACACGCCAGGTGGGATGAATAGGCCTGCAAGTGCTGTAACTCGCACCCCATAATTCATAGACATTGGGTTTGGCTTGTGAAAATTCATCGGCGCTGCCAAAGGCAGTGAGCTTAGTGGTGATACCTATGGGTTTTTGACGGGTAATTATGCTGGTATCTATGGATGTGCGATATAAAATATCCAGCAGCGATTTGGATTGCGTGTTAAAACGATAACGTCCTGTTTTACCGAGAATTAAACTGTTTGCTTCTCGTAAATGCACATTGCCTATCATGTCTATGGTGTTTAATTTACCGGTAACAGGGTCACGGTATAAATACGCTTTATTTGCCGTTAATTGTTGCCCCGAACGGGTGACGGTGACGTTTCCTTCCAGGGTAGAGGTTGCCCGCTGAGATAATAAGCCGCCATCGCTAGTAATGGCTACGGTATCATTTTTTTCACTGAGCAGGGGTAACGGTTCATTTTGATAATAACCACCACAGAGCCGGTCAGTGTCGTTTACCCAACCTAATTGATGGGCCATGGTTTCAGCAGGCAAGGTGGTTGCAAGAGCAGAAAAAGGTGCAAGACAAGTCCAAAGGATAATGCAGTTGCGTATTATTTTTTTTCTTACAGACATTTCTTAATCTCTGGGCTATATTTATTTTCCCCAGCGAAAAAGTCATTCTTCGTTAGGATGTGATTCAGAGTGTAACGAAAAGGGGGAGCCATTGGAATCCACGCAAGTATTAAAAACATCAAAACATGAGCGAAAACAAGCCATTCTGGATTGGTTGCATTCAACGTGTGGAATAAATGCGCCTTCTTTAGAAGTGATGGCGGGTGATGCGAGTTTGCGTCGCTATTTTCGACTTTATACGGCCAGTCAATCGTTAGTGGTCATGGATGCACCACCGCCTGTCGAGAATTGTCGTCCTTACATTGCGATTGCCAAGGCATTACGTCAACAGGGCTTGCATGCACCAGAAGTGTTACACGCAGACGTGATGCGTGGTTTTTTAGTGATATCGGATTTGGGTGATGCCACGTATCTTTCTGCACTGACAGAGACAAATAGCGAAGCGTTGTATGGTGAAGCACTATCTGCATTGGCGACTTTGCAAGCCATGCGATGTGTAGAGGGGTATATTACTCCTGCTTTTACAGCTCATTTTATGCGACAAGAATGGGTATGGCATAAAGAATGGGTGTGGAATAAGTTACTCGGATTATCTTTGCCGCTCGCTGAAAAAACATTGGATGCATGCAATGAAGTCATCATCGAATCGGCGGTTTCACAACCGCAAGTATTTATGCATAGAGATTATCATTCCGCTAATTTAATGGTATTGCCAGAGGGTGGTGTTGGCATTTTAGATTTTCAAGATGCGTTTATAGGTCCTTTAACTTACGATGTGGTTTCATTATTGCGGGATTGTTATACCACGATTAAAAAAGATGAAGTAGAAGCGTTGGCTTTATCGTATTTACATCGCTTGCATGATAGTGGTGAATATACGGAGATTGATGAACAAACATTTTTACGCTGGTTTGATTTAATGGGGGTGCAGCGTCATTTGAAAGCTATGATGACGTTTGCGCGTAAAGCAGTACGGGATCATGAACCGCGTTATCTCACTTACATTCCCCGCACGCTGCAGTATTTGACGGATGTGACGCATCGCTATCCGGAGCTTGCTGTTTTGCATGATTATTTACGGGTGACGGTACAACCTGCTTTTGAACGGATAATGAAATGAGACGAGCAATGATTTTAGCCGCGGGTCGCGGTGAAAGAATGGGTGAGCTAACAGCGAGTGTGCCCAAACCTTTGTTGCGTGTAAATGGACGTTATTTGATTGAATATGCGATTGCTAGCATAAAGCAGGCTGGTATTAATGAAATTGTGATTAATCTTTCTTGGCATGGCGATCAAATTCAAGCTGCATTAGGAAATGGTTCAGAATACGGTGTTAATATTTTTTATTCCGAAGAGCCGGAACGACTGGAAACAGGCGGTGGTATTTTGAAAGCGTTACCGTTACTGGGTTCTGAACCTTTTATCGTGATGAGTAGTGACATTGTGACGGATTATCCACTGGAAAAATTACCGAAAACCTTATCAGGGCTCGCGCATATTGTGATGGTTGATAATCCGCTTTATCATATTCACGGTGATTATGGTCTTCAAAATGAAAAAGTAATGTTACAGGCGAATAAAACGTTTACGCATGCAAATATTGGGGTGTATAGTCCAGACTTATTCAGAGGTTGTACGCCCGGACATTTTCGTTTAACTCAAGTGTTAAATCCCGCTATCGTTGCAGATCAGGTGACTGGCGAACATTACCAAGGACACTGGCGTAATATTGGAACGAAAGCGGATATTGTGGCGGGCGACTCTGCATAGATTGAGGTTACAATAGTGGATGCTAAACATTACTCTTTTGTTAGAAAAAATTTAATTAAGGTAATAGAAAAAGTTTGTAATGATCACAGTATGATGATCATTACTGGTAAGAATTCTAATGCTGTCGTGATGATGCCATTGGAAGATTATAATGCTATTGAAGAGACTGCTTATTTACTTCGTAGCCCGTTAAACGCTGAAAGATTGAGATTAAGTTTACATCAGGCTTGTGAAAATAAAGTTATTTGTAATGATTTAATTGAAAAGTAAACTTATAGAAATATAATTTTTTATCGATAGTAATAATGTAAGCGTTCATGAATAACGACAACGATATTAACTTGCTGTTGCAGATGCGTTGTCATCCCGCGCATGCTTTTGGCGCGGGAACCAGCGACGTTCAAGAAGCTAAGTTTAAGTCACTGGTTCCCGCGCCAAAAGCATGCGCGGGATGACAACGCATCTGGTATTTAAGCATAATCGTTGTAGCTACCTCTGAACGCTTACGTAATAATTGGGGTATTACCCCCCCTCTCACTGCCCGCTACACACACCTCCTTCTTAATTTTTATTTTCTCTCTCAAAAAAGGACTAACCCATGACACTTGCAATTGTATACAGCCGTGCATCATCTGGTATTACTGCGCCACTCGTGACAGTGGAAGCGCATTTATCGTTTGGTATGGCAGGATTTTTTATTGTTGGATTGCCGGAAGCGGCAGTGAAAGAAAGTAGAGATAGAGTGAGAAGTGCATTATTGAATACGCATTTTGAATTTCCGAGTAAACGTATCACCATTAATTTAGCGCCAGCCGATTTACCTAAAGAAGGCGGTCGATTTGATTTGCCGATTGCATTAGGTATTTTGGCGGCTTCCGGTCAAATACCACATGAATTGTTAGCGGATTATGAATTCACGGGTGAGTTAGCTTTATCAGGCGAGTTGCGCGCGGTTAAGGGTGTATTGCCGGTTGTATTAAGTTCTTATCAATCAAGACGGCAATTAATCGTGCCTTTTCAAAATGCAAGTGAAGCGGCATTGGTTAAATCCGCAAACGTATTATCAGCAAAACATTTATTGGAAGTGTGCGCGCATTTAAAAGGTGAGCAGCCATTATCGGTTTGTGTGACAGATGAGATAAAAGTTCATGCGGAAAATACATTGGATTTAGTGGATGTAAAAGGTCAAGTGCAAGCAAGACGTGCGTTGGAAGTGGCAGCGGCGGGTGCGCATAGCCTTTTATATTTAGGGCCGCCTGGCACCGGTAAAACCATGCTAGCTAGCAGATTGCCTAGCATATTACCGGCGTTAACAGAAGAGAAAGCTCTGGAAGTGGCAGCGGTTGCTTCCGTGAGTAGTCAGGGGTTTAATCCAGCAAGCTGGAAACAAATACCGTTTCGTTCGCCTCATCACACCAGTTCCAGTGTGGCATTGGTCGGTGGAGGAAGACCGCCTAGGCCAGGTGAAATATCACTCGCACATCATGGCGTATTATTTTTGGATGAGCTGCCTGAATTTCATAGGCATGTGCTTGAGTGTATGCGTGAGCCACTGGAATCGAATACTATTACGATTTCACGAGCTGCTATTCAAACCTGTTTTCCAGCACATTTTCAATTGATTGCTACCATGAATCCTTGTCCTTGTGGTTATGCGGGTAGTAAAACCGATAATTGCCAATGTTCGAATGAGCAAATCAAACGATACTTAGGGAAAATTTCAGGCCCATTATTAGATCGTATAGACATGCATGTTGAAGTGACGCGTTTATCACCCGAGTTATTGCAGAAACTAAATCAGCATACGGCTGAAACCAGTGAGGTAGTGCGGCAAAGAGTGATACGATCTCGGGATTATCAAACGCGTAGACAAGGTAAGTTAAACGCGGCGCTTTCTGTTTCTGAGCTTGATCAGCATAGTAAGGTGCACATTGATGCCGAGCGCCTGTTGATGCAGGCTATGAGTAAATTTAATTTATCAGCACGTGCTTATCACCGAATTATTAAAGTGTCTCGTACTATCGCGGACCTTGAAGATTCATCAGAAATTTTGGCAAGCCATATAGGGGAGGCCTTGAATTATCGTTGTTTAGATAGGTCTAAGATAATGATTTAATGTGATAAGTAGTTTTTTTTGGCATAGCGTCTATAATCCGGATAGAGTGAAAAAATGAGGAGTATGTATGTCGTTGTTATTTTATCCGCAAGAAGATGTCTTAACAGGAACGTTAAGCGAAAGAATTGATAATTTGATGGAAGCAGCTGAGCGCTTCAAGGCCATCATGTTAGATGATGCAAAAGGAGCGGATGCGAAACGTATGACTCCAAGAGAGCAAGTGGCTGCTTACAACTGGGAGGAAATCGCGAGGGTGTTGCGACAAGTAAGAGAGGAACCTGAAAGTACCAAGATAGATAAAAAGAAAAAAAGCGAATTATTAATAAAACTGTCTGAGGTATATGAAATATTACGCGGCGCTAAAATGCCAAAACTGGAAGCGGTTAGGATAGCGTTGATTAGCGAGTCTTCTCATTTACAGGGTGGATAATACTTGTTTTCGTTTACTTATATCTCCAAAACAGCGGCCCGCAACTTCAACATGGCATTTTTTTCCAGCTGACGTACGCGTTCTGCAGAAATTTGATATTTATCCGCTAAATCTTGCAGGGTTAACTTATTATCATCTAACCAGCGTGTGCGAATGATATCCTGGCTGCGTTCATCCAGTTTGTTTAAGGCAAGATAAATCGTATCACTGGATTGTGTAGACCAATCTGCATTTTCCAGTTGATCTGCAGGGTTATAACGCATGTCTTCCAGGAAACCGGCGGGTGAGAAAGTAGGGTTGTCATCATCCTCGTAACCATCAAATGCAGCGTCAGAGGACGATAGACGCATTTCCATTTCTCTCACGGTTTCTGGTTTGACTTTCAAATCGTTGGCTATGTCGTTTACTTCTTGTTGGGTCATCCAGCCTAAGTGTTTTTTGAGATGGCGTAAGTTGAAAAATAATTTACGTTGGGCTTTGGTCGTTGCAACTTTAACGATGCGCCAGTTACGTAAAATGTATTCGTGAATTTCAGCTTTGATCCAGTGCATAGCAAAGGTGACAAGACGCACACCCATGTCAGGATTAAATCGACGTACGGCTTTCATGAGGCCAATATTGCCTTCCTGAATGAGATCAGCGAGTGGCAAGCCATAACCCAGATAGCCTTTGGCTACGCGAGCGACATAGCGCAAATGAGGAAGAATTAAATTTTTTGCAGCCGGTAATTCATTGTTTTTTTGTAGACGCACAGCGAGTTCATGTTCTTCTTCTGCAGTGAGTAAGGGAATTTGATTGATGTAATGCAAGTAAGCATCTAGGCTGCCTATGGGTAGTCTGGGGTCGAAGGTTTTTAGGCTGGTTGTTAGTGTGTTCATTTATTACTCTTTGAAATGGGTAATGAGTGTAAATTTGCGGGTCTCATCATACTAAATTTGAAGCGTCCTGACAATTGCGGTTGTTCAACAAGGAAGTCCCCTCTCCTCCCACGCTTCTCATGGGAGGAGAGGGTTAGGGAGAGGAGGGTTTTAAAACAAGACCTCCTCTCCCCAACCCTCTCCTCCAGCTGAAAAGCGCTGGAGGAGAGGGGGCTTCCTTTATCACTCTTCAAACAGCGCATCCACAAACTCATCGGCATTAAACGGGCGTAAATCTCGCATCTGTTCACCTAACCCAATGAATCGAATAGGAATTTTCGTTTGGTTTGCAATTGCAAAAATGATGCCACCTTTTGCCGTGCCATCCAGTTTAGTGAGGACAATACCGGTGACACCCATGACGGCATGGAATTGTTTTACTTGCGCCAAAGCATTTTGGCCTAGCGTTGCATCTAATACGATAAGGGTTTCATGAGGCGCTGTGGTATCGAGTTTGGCTAATACCCGTTTAACTTTTTGTAATTCAGTCATTAAATTGGATTGGGTATGTAAGCGTCCAGCGGTATCTGCAATGAGAATATCGATATGACGTGCTTTGGCAGCTTGCATGGCATCGTAAATGACGGCGGCAGTATCTGCGCCGGATTGCTGGGCAATGACTGGAACTTTATTACGTTCACCCCAGATTTGTAATTGTTCTATGGCTGCTGCACGAAACGTATCACCCGCTGCTAACATGATTTGCTGTTGGTCGGCTTTAAAATAATGCGCAAGCTTGCCTATAGTCGTTGTTTTTCCTGAACCATTAATACCAACGACTAAAATGACAAACGGTTTGATGTTAAGAGGAATGGATAAAGGTTCTGCGTAGGGTCGCAAAATCTGTTTCATTTCTTCTTTTAAGCAATGAAAAGCAGCTTCCGCATCATTTAATTCATTACGTGCTAGTTTTTGTGTCAGGGTTTTAATCAGTTGATCAGTGGTTTCTACGCCGACATCGGCAGAAAGCAATGCCATTTCAATATCGTTTAGTAAATCCTGATCTAAGTGTTTTTTGCCCAGAAAAAGGTTGGCCATGCTATTGCTAAAGGTGGCGCGGGTTTTAGCAAGACCTTGTTTTAGGCGTGCAAACAATCCGGTATCGGAAGTGGTTGTGATGGGGTCAGTAGATGTTTCGGTTTTTTTTCTTTTGAGAAAATCAAACATAATCAGTGCCTTTAAAAGAGTGACAAATGTTAGCATAGCTGTGTAGGTTGGGTTAGCGCTTTTTGCGTAACCCAACATCGAGCTAGAGGAGTGAAAAATGCAAGGCTCAGTGCGCATTATTGCGGGGGAGTGGCGCGGCCGACGATTAAAAGTGCCAAATGTTAAAGATTTGCGACCGACACCAGACAGGGTACGTGAAACCGTATTTAATTGGCTATCACCTTTTATAGCAGGAGCACGTTGTCTGGATTTATTTGCGGGCAGTGGGGCCCTCGGTTTTGAAGCATTATCACGCGGTGCGTTGTATGTTGAAATGGTGGATGAGGCGAGAGCAGTGGTCGCTCTTTTGCAAGAAGAACTGAGCGAATTTGGTGCGAAAAATGCACATGTTTATTGCGCAAGGGTTCCAGATCAATTGCAAAAAGCAGAATACCCATTTGATATTGTTTTTTTGGATCCGCCGTATCAAACCGATTTATTGTTAACGACTTGTCATTATCTCGAAGAAAATCATTATTTAGCGGATTCTGCTTATATCTATCTGGAAGCACGTGAAAATATAAAGGATAATGACTTGCCAGCCAATTGGCGATTTATCAGATCAAAGAAAGCAGGGCAAGTCCATTATCACTTAGCGTATAGAGAAAAAAATGAGCGAACAGCATAAACCACGTTTGGTATCCGGCGACACTTCTACCGGTCGTTTACACCTTGGGCATTGGGTAGGATCGGTTGAAAACCGTGTGCACATGCAAGATCAATACGATTGTTATTTTTTGATCGCGAATATTCAAGCCATGACAACGCGCATGGATAGACCAGCCGAGGTGCATCAGAATGTCATGGAATTGATGCTGGATTATCTTGCAGTCGGTATCGACCCTAAAAAGAGTACCATCTTCGTTCAATCTGAAATTGCTGCGATTGCAGAATTAACCGTATTTTTTAGTTTGCTAGTGCCTTATCCGCGGTTGATGCGTAATCCAACGATTAAGGATGAAATTCTGGCCAAAGGTTTAGGCGATAATTATTCCGTTGGATTTTTGTTGTATCCGATTAGTCAGGCAGCCGATATTTTATCGTTTAGAGCAGAAGTGGTACCGGTTGGTGAAGACCAAATACCGCATATGGAATTGACCAGAGAAATCGCGAGGCGTTTTAATCAACTGTTTTGTCAGGTGGATTCTCATGCAGATGACAGTAAACATATAGAATTAGGCGGTGTGTTTCCGGTGACTGAGACTAAGCTTGGTCGTACCAAACGTTTGCCAGGCATTGGTGCACCCAATGCAGATGGCAGCTTGCCCAAGATGTCAAAATCACTGAATAATGCCATCTTTTTAAGCGATGATCCCGATACCGTTAAAAAGAAAGTAATGGCTATGTTTACTGATCCTAATCGATTGAAGGCAACGGATAAAGGCAAAGTAGAAAATAATCCTTTGTGGATTTTTCATGAGACATTTAACCCCGATAAAACCTGGGTTGAAGCAGCAGAAGAACGTTATCGTGCAGGCACGATTGGTGATGTGGAATGCAAAAAAAATCTTATTGATGTATTGGTTGCATTGATTGAGCCCATGCGTCAACGTCGATTACAGTATGAAAATGAATTGCATTATGTTAAATCGTTATTAGAACAAGGCACGGCAAAAGCAAATGAAACCGCTAATGCCACATTATTATCAGCAAAAGAAGCCATGCGGCAGAGGTATTTTTAATGAAGAAAAACAATGAAATTCCATCCGGTGGTTATCGTGTTGGCAAATTAACCATTCTTGAAATCATGACGGTTTTAGCTGTGATTGGATTGCTGGCTACTTGGGTGTTGCATCATTTCTTTGTTGCTTAATGATTTCTTTGCAGCTATTTAAAATTGGGATAAGATACGAATTTTATCTTAGGGGTTAGCTAACCTCTATTTAGCTCACTAACTGATGTGTCATTTAATTAATAAGGAAAATACAATGCGTAAAAATCTTCTTTCTATTGCTCTCGTTGGACTGTGTGCCATTGGACTTGCCGGTTGCTCAAAAGGTGATAACAAAGCTGAAGATACAACGACGACTGCTATGATTCAGGAACAACCAGCCGATCAAGCTCAACAAACAGCAAATGCCGCACCTGCTCAATCCGATCAACAAGTAGCCGCTAACAATAATCAGAATGCTGATCAAGCTCAAGCTCCAATCAATACCGCTGATAGCACAACGACTACAACCACGACTACCGCTCCAGCAGCACCAGCTTCAGCTCCTGCTATGGGCTCAGCTCCTGCTATGGGTTCAGCTTCAGCCATGGGTTCCGCTCCAGCTAGCAATTAATTTTTCATCTAATAAAAAACCCCGCGCACTCATTGTGAACGGGGTTTTTTTATGCTTTTGTGATACCCTTGGCAGATATTTTTTTAATGCAAGCGGGATTTAAGAATAATGAGATTATTGAGGCCAGTGTTATCCGTATTCATCTCTAGTTTATTATTAACATCATCTGCACTCTCTGAAGTGAAGGGAGTGGTAAATTTAAATGCAGCCGATGCAGCGAAAAATGCTGAAATTTACGGCACGCCTATGGTCAATAATGGGGTCAATAATGGGGTTAACCATGCGGTAGATAAAAATGCAAAACGGTTATGGAATTTACAGGATGCAGATATATTAAGTGTCATTACAGAAGTGTCTCAGGAAACCGGTAAGAATTTTGTTGTTGATCCAAGAGTCAGTGGGAAAATTTCGCTGATATCGAGCAAGCCTTTAAAACAATCAGAAGTGTATCAGGTTTTTCTTTCAGTGCTTGGTTTGCTCGGCTATTCAGCTATACCGAGTGGCAACGTGATCAAGATAGTGCCTAACATGGAAAGTGGGGAGCAGGCGACTACTATTGCCAGTAATCAATTTCCGGGCAGGGGAGATGAAGTCGTCGTTAGAGTCATTCCACTGCAAAATGTTTCTGCATCACAATTGATACCCGTTTTACGTCCCATGTTGCCTCAATGGAGTAATATTTCTGCTTATACACCGGGAAACGTTATCATTCTATTAGGCCGTGCTTCTAATCTCGATCGTATTCATTCCATCATTGAAGATGTGGATAAAGCCTCTACTAATGGCATTCAAATTATTGCTTTGCATCATGCTTCTGCTCAGCAAGTATCAAACGTATTAAATAATTTGCAGGCAGCCGGTCGTGCTTCCGGTGAATCGAGTATGGTTTCCATTGCGGTAGATGAACGTAGTAATAGTATTTTATTAGGTGGGCCTAAGGCTGCACGTCTACGTATGCGTGTTTTGATTTCTCAATTAGATGAGCCTAGCAAAGCACCGGCTGGCAATACCGAAGTTATTTATCTTCGTTATCTGGAAGCAAAAACATTTGCACCTTTGTTAAGTAAAATTGCAGCTAATATTCAAGGTAAAAATACAGGCGCGCAAAGTAGTGCTCAGCAATATGAAATGATTAATCAAGGGCCAGGACCTGGTCCCGGGAGTGCACAATTAATCGCTAGTGCTTCTAAAGAAAGCGTGACGAATTCAACCAATATCCTCGCTGAAGTGAATACCAACTCCATTATTATCACGGCGACACCGACTTTAATGTCGGCTTTAAAAGGAGTCGTTGCCAAGCTTGATATTCAGCCTGCGCAAGTATTAGTAGAAGCCATTATTGCAGAGATAGATGAAAGTAATATTACGAGTCTCGGTATTCAATGGGGAAGTGTTACCCCTTCTGATACGACGTTAACCGCATCGATAGCTAATGTTCCCACTTCATTCCCACCTTTTGGTGCAGGTGTGTTTGGTGTGATTCCGCATGTAAAAATTGAGGCGGTGTTAAGTGCTTTACGCAATCAAAATGGGGTTGATATTCTTTCTACGCCATCGATTATGGTATTGGATAATCAAAAGGCGACCATAGAAGTCGGTCAAGATGTTTCTGTACAGACAGGTTCGTATGCAACAACGGGTAATGCAACGACGGCTACACCGTTTACAACGAATACGTATAAACCGGTTACGTTAAAGCTGGATGTGACACCGCAAATTAATCTGGGTTCCTACGTTAGACTGAAATTAAATTTAAAAAATGATACTTTGCAAAATCCACAAAACCCGGGCATAACGCCACAAATCAATACCAGTAAAATTGCCAATACCGTCATTATTAAAAGTGATGATGTATTAGTGTTAGGCGGTTTAATTAGCAATTCCAATAATGAAAACATGAACAAAGTTCCCATTCTCGGTGATATTCCGATTATAGGGTTAGCATTCCAGCAAAAAACGACGAATCAGCAAAAGAAAAATCTTATGGTCTTCATCAAACCAATCATTATTGAAAATAACGGTGATGCCATGACGATTTCAGAATCGAAGTATGGTGCAGTGCGTAGAACGCAAGCTAACTTCAGACAAGATTTAACAACCATTGGTGATACGCCGGTTTCTACCAAGCTGCCGCCATGGAAAAACAAACAAGACTTGCCATTGCCATTTGGAAACCATAGGGAATGTCCGCAAGGAGAATCATGTCCAGAGGGATAAATCCGATTCGATTTGCATTTGCAAAACGTCATGGCGTTTTAGTCGTTGACGTTCACGATAATGTTGCATCAGTGATTTATCATCAAACACCTTCTTTGATTGTGTTAAATGAAATTCGCCGTCAATTGCAAATGCCTATTCAGCTTGCAGAAGTCAGTCATGAAATATTCAACGAACAATTGGTTAAAACGTATGAAACCGATTCTTCAACAGCCATGCAAATGGCAGAAGATTTAGGGGATGCGCTTAACTTATCTGATTTAATGCATGAATTACCTAAAGCAGAAGACTTACTGGAAAAACAAGATGATGCGCCTATTATTCGTTTATTGAATGCATTATTAAGTGAAGCCATTAAAGAAGAAGCATCTGATGTACACGTAGAAACTTTTGAAGATAGGGTCACCATTCGTTTTCGTATAGACGGTGTGTTGCGTGAAATCATAGAACCGCCGCGCATTCTTGCACCGCTTATTCTCTCGCGCATCAAAGTGATGGCGCGTCTTGATATTGCTGAAAAACGTTTGCCGCAAGATGGTCGTATTACCTTGCGCATTGGTGGTCGAGCGGTCGATGTGCGAGTTTCTACCATGCCTACTAATCACGGTGAGCGTGCCGTCTTACGTTTACTCGATAAACAAAGTGCTAAGCTGGATTTAACCGCATTAGGTATGGATGAAAAAACATTAGCATTATTTATTCAGCTCATTAAAAAACCGCACGGCATTTTGTTGGTAACAGGGCCTACGGGTTCTGGAAAAACCACGACGCTTTATTCCGGACTCATCATTTTAAATGATAAAAAACGTAATATTCTTACTGTAGAAGATCCTATTGAATATGATTTGCCGGGAGTGGGCCAAACGCCGGTGAATAATAAAATTCAAATGACGTTTGCCAAAGGTTTACGTGCTATTTTGCGTCAAGATCCGGATGTGGTGATGGTCGGTGAAATTCGTGATTTGGAAACCGCACAAATTGCGATACAAGCGAGTTTAACCGGTCATTTAGTTTTATCGACCTTGCATACGAATAGCGCGGTGGGTGCAATTACGCGTTTAACGGATATGGGCGTAGAACCTTTTTTGCTTGCTTCCAGTTTGGTGGGGGTGCTTGCGCAACGTTTAATGCGGCTACTTTGTAATGATTGCAAAAAACCTATGCTGGCAACACCTAAAGAATGTGAGTTATTAGGACTAGCTGAAAGTGCATCGCCCGTTATTTATCATGCTATAGGTTGCATCAATTGCAGGCATACCGGTTATGCCGGCAGAAGTGGTGTATATGAATTGATTGCAATTGATGAATCACTTTCAAGCATGATTCATGATAAATCGCCTGAACAACAAATGCGTCATTACGCTCGTGGTTTGTATCCTAGCTTACGCCAGGATGGATTTCGCCGTGTGTTAAAAGGTGAAACATCGCTGGAAGAAATTTTGCGTGTGACCGGTGAAGATTAGAGACGTTTATGCCAGCTTATCATTTCATCGCCATTAATCAGCAAGGTCAGGAACAAAAAGGCGTGATTGAAGCGGAATCCGAAAAACATGCAAGACAACTCTTGCGTGATAAATCGTTTATTCCCATCAATGTGCACTCTGCGTCAGTGAAAAAAAAGATTAGTCAGTCTGCAGATTTCAGTGGGTTATTCAAATCGCGTGGATTAAACAGTAAAGAATTAGCATTAATGACGCGTCAATTAGCAACTTTGTTATCGGCAGGGTTGCCAGTAGAAGAAGCATTAGCAGCAGTCGGTGAGCAAACAGAAAAACAGCGCATCAAAGGATTGATTCTTTCAGTCAGAAGTAAAGTGGTAGAAGGTCATGCATTAGCATCTGCTTTACATGAACATCCGGAAGCGTTTTCTGATTTATATTGTGCGACGATTGCAGCCGGTGAAAAGACTGGCCATTTAGATAAAGTATTGCTGAGGCTAGCAGAATACACAGAAGTGCAATGGCAGATGCGGCAAAAATTAAAGACGGCACTCATTTATCCTTGCATGATTGTATTGGTAGCTATTGGAATAGTAGGGTTTTTATTGGAATACGTTGTACCCAAAATGATTGCGGTATACGGGCATCTCAATCAAACCTTACCCATGATGACAGAAGTATTGATATCGACTAGTCAATTTGTAAAAAGTTACGGTCTTTATGCATTGATCATTATTGTTGTTGGCATTTTTCTTTGGCGGCGTGCACTTTCTCAGAGCGTGATATTGCGAAAACAATATCATCATGTGTTATTGCGTTTGCCATTAATCGGTTATGCCATTAAGACATCGGATACTGCACGATTTTCACGTACCTTATCCATTTTATCTGCAGCAGGTGTGCCTATCATTGAAGCCATGAATATTGCTGCGCAATTGATAACGACGCTACCGATTCGTCAAGCAGTAGAAGAAGCTGTACATCACATACGTGAGGGTGCGACCATTCATCTTGCTTTAAAACAAACACATTATTTTTCGCCTATGAGTATTCACATGATTGCGAGTGGTGAAGCGAGCGGACAATTAGAAAATATGTTAGAGCGTGTTGCAAAAAATCAGGAAGATGAAATCACACGATTGATAGAAGTGTCGTTAGCATTGTTTGAGCCAGCGGTTATTTTAATCATGGGTGCGATAGTATTATTCATTGTGCTTGCGGTGTTGCTGCCTATCTTTAATTTGAATGAGTTTACGGGGTAAGGAATTTTTCATTACACGCAAACAGACGGACAGCTTGTTCTTATTAATTATTTTTATTGATGATGAGCATGCATCGCTTTCAAATGTGCGATAGCTTAATGATGTTCTTACTTGCCACCGCTTCAGTCAAGGATTTGAGATCATCATAAATCGACCCAAGCTCGCCATGGTTTAGCGCATTTTTATGCGCATCAAGCGATTCATCTATTCCGTTAAGATAAACTTGTGCTAGTGCTTCTGCAGCATCTTTTTTCTGTTTTGCTGAACAGGCGCCAAAAAAGCTGAGGTTAAATGAATGATTAAAAATACTGTAGGTTTTGTAATCATCGTCATTTCGCGGGTTTACTATTTTTAGATAGTTACGTAATTTTTGTTTGACAATAGCGAGAGCTATTTCGTTATGCCCCGTGAATTTGGCAAAAGAAAGCGAGGTTGTTCCAAGCAAGTGACTAATATCAATATTGGCACCGTGTTCGAGAAGAATATTGACTATGTCGGTATGTCCAGCTATTGCAGCTGTCATGAGTGGTGTTTCATTCCAAGGTGTAATAGTCGCATCGATATTGACACCATGTGCAAGGAGAGCATTGGTGATCTCAAGGTCGCCAACGAGAGCTGCGTAGTGAAGTGGTGTGTATTGACTGCCCAATAAAATTCCCGCTAAACCGGAATCTGGGTCTATTGTCAGATTGGGATCTAAGCCGAGTGTAAGCAAGGCATGGATAACATCAATGTGTTTATGTGCTATAGCAGCGTTAAAGACGAATGGGGTAGGGAGATTAATATTTGCTATTTGCGGAACCAGATGATGAATCTCACTTATTTGGTTAAATGCAGCGGCATAGACGAGCATTAGAGATTTTGGGTGTCTATTTCTAGAATTATAGTTGCCATAAGCAAATTCACAGACAAGGCGATAGCAATAATCCAGGAATGGTTGATTGTTTGCCTCGCATATCCATTGTGAAAGACCCATTCCATTTTTATCTTTTATATTCACATCGTTAAATTGTAGAATTTTTTTTAATTCATCAAAGCGTTCTTCCTTTACCAAGGAAAATAATTTTTTGCTTTTTTCATCAGGATATTCATTTTGGTAAGTGGTGTGAAATTGATCATACCAATTGGAAATATTCTTCACGTCAAGTTTTTTATAGGTATGAGGAAAATGTTGTATGAATCTGTGTTGCCAAAGTTGATTGTGTTTTGCTGAAATGCGGAGTTCTTGATTGACAAGCTGCATGTGTGAGAAATTTTCCAGCGTGAAAGATGAAAATATTTGCATCAGTATATCAATAGGCAGTTGATTTAAAGGGAAAATATCATTATTGGCTCGCATTCCACACCTCTTTATTGGGGATTTTATATGCGCATATATTAATGAAGTATCAAAAAATAGTCAAGATAGACTGGAAGTGGCCATTAAATAAACTATTTAACGCTTTGGTGTTATGCGATGGAAATAGTGGTATCAGATGTAAGTTGTTTATTTTATTGAGGATTTAAAATAGTATCGTTGTCATAAATTGCAATTGAAATAAATCTCGCATATAATTTCAATTGCAATGACGAGGAAATGATTATGCATGCTCAGATTAAAAAAGAATCCAGAATAGACAAGTCTCTTGTGTTAACCAAGGCCTTGCAACGGTTGTCTATTGAGCTTGGTTTAAGCCGTCATGAATTGTCATTGATCATGGGGCGTAGCGAAGCAACTTTTAGTCGGTTATTTAAAAATGATGCAAAACATTTTGAGCCATCGTCGAAAGAAGGGCAGCTCGCCATTTTATTGATAAGAATATATAAAAATTTGGATGTGCTTTTTGGCGGTAATGCCAAACAATGCCAATTGTGGTTGAGAAGTGATAATAAACATCTAGAAAAAAAACCAATTGATTTAATGAAGACAGTGGAAGGCTTGGTGACTGTTGTTCAATATCTTGATGCGATGAGAGGTAAAAATTAATATGATTCTTGATGTGTGGAAAGAATGCAAAGGTAAAGTGAATATAAGAACCATTAATGAGACAGCATGGAGAATGGTAGAATCACAGGAAAAAATATCAACCAGAAAATTAGTAGATTCTATCGAAGAACAAAAAGTATTAGATGGAATCATTGAAGAATCGAAGTTGGATGTTTCAGCATCGCAAACAGCATTTCATCCCTTTTTATATGACCAATTTAGTTATCCGCCATTAAAATATGGATCGCGTTTTGGTAAAAAAACGGAACCTTCCTTGTGGTATGGTTCGTTAAGCGCAGAAACAACGATGGTTGAGAAAGCATTTTATCGATTTGCATTGATCGATGCGAGTGTTGGTGATTTTGGAATGGTGTCATCTTTAATGACTTTATTTTCAGTCAGGTTGAAAATAACTAATGGCGCTAGGTTAAATGAATCGCCTTTTAATAAATATAAAAATCAAATTTCATCACCTACGAATTATGAAGTTAGTCAACTTTTAGGTGCGCGTATGCGAGCAAACGATCTTGATGGTTTTACGTTTGTTTCTGCCAGAGATAAAAATATGGGTATTAATGTTGGTTTGTTAAAGTTAAGCGCTTTTGCAAACAAACATCCGGATGCGGGATCATTTCAAACATGGCAGTGCAATACTACAAAAAGGAATGTTGAATTTACAAACTCTATTAATGACGATGTTTTTGTATTTCCTGTTGATGCTTTTCAAATTGAGGGAAGGTTGCCGTTTCCAGCGGTTTAATACCCCGCATCTACACCTTAAAATGCTTCTCCAAATGCGCATCAATTTGCTCAGAAGTGGGTCTCTTTTCTGGTTCTTGCTTCCAACACCATTTCACTAGTTTTGCAGCATGCGGCGTCATGTTTGTTTTATTAAAAGTAGGACGCAACCCCTTACAAATAAAATTCTCAACCTGCTCATCTTTTATATTCAATGGCCATGGATATTGTTGTGTATCCATTTCTCCTATCACAATAGCAAAACTAAAAATATCATTTGCAAAACAATAAGGATTCAAAGCATCAAATCGTTCAGGGCTGCTATAATGACAGGATGTCACTTTATACCATCGGGTTTCGCCTTGTTTTGCTGTTGATCCAAAATCAGCTATTAATAATCGATTACTTTCCAATAATATATTTGCGGGTTTAAAATCAAGATGAACATATCCTGTGCTATGCAAATAACCTAATCCCGCATTTATTTGTTTTGTAAACGAATAAAAAACTTGTGCTAATTGGAATTTAGAATGGTTATAAATAAATTGTTCTAACGTGCCTCCGCTTGCATAACTCATCACAATGCCAGCGTAATCATGTCTTTCTATCGCACAAATATAACGAATAATATTGGGATGATTTAGTTGGCTGTGAATAGTATCTTCTTCCTTCAAAGTATTCTGCCCTAAACACTTCGTACCCATTTTAATCGCAACGGGAAAAGATTTTCCTAAGAGATGTTGAGTGCCTTTATAAACTTGACAAAAACTACCGCCACCCACTATAGACGTACAAGAAAATTCAATTTCTTCATGATTCAACTCTTTTAATTTATGTTTTAACGAAGCAAACAATTCTTCTTCGGTAAAAATAAATGCTTGCTGATCATTCAGCGAAAAAAGTGAGCGGCAGACTTTTTCTCTATAACCTATGGTAGTGAGATCTAGTGTTAATAATTCATTTACCACCAATTCAGCTGTCACATTCACGCCGGATAACCGGGCGCGATGTAAAGAACTCAGTAATAGAGACGTTATAATCGTAATACATTCTTCTAGCTGGGGATCAAAGCAAGAAAATTTCATGGCTCGCAATACCGCATGGTGAATAGGTTTAAATTGAATACCATTAAGTAAATCGGGATTAGCTCCTTTACTTAGTAAGAATTTCACTACGTCTGCTGATTGAGATGAAGCTGCAAGATGAAGCAAAAAATCAGGTTGATCAGGATGATTGTAATTACCATTTAAAAATTCTGTATGGGTTTGAAATAAAAAATAGAGTTCCATCATTGCTAACAAAGGCAACGTATTTTCGTTTTCTTTCATTAGATAAGCGATAGCCAGTCTTAATTTTTCAAGCGGATTTTTTTTCTCAATGCTGAGCATCTTTAAATCTGCTTCAGGATAATACCGAATCGCCCATGTCGCTATTGGTGTTAAGCGACTATCATTTTCTAGGATTGCGTTTGCGCCATTTACTACCAATAAAACCATTAATACATAACTAAACGCACCGTAATCTAACGCATCATGCAAACAGGTATTTCCTCTTCCTTTCAGTGAAATATAGTTATTTCCCTGTATCATAAATTGTATAAAAGTATTGACGGCATCAAGCAAGTTAGGATTATGAATAATGTCATCTACGGTGCCACCTAAAATATCAGCAAGCACTGCAAAACCACTGAGTAAAGCTTTTCTATCAAGTTTATCGGGGTCTATTAATTCTCTTAATCGTTGATAGGGATTAGAGAATTCCATTGCTGCGTTTTCTGATTGTGTAAGCATGGTTATGCTTGAATCATTATGCATCGCATTTTGAATGGCTTCGTTTAATCGTGCATGCGTTAATCCATGCAAATTTTTTAATTGGGGCTGATGAATTCTGGATTTCAAGCGATATTCCTTCTTAATATCGGTAGCTGTTTTTCTTACTTTCCACTGCCTCAGTCAAGTGTTTGAGATCTTGATAAATGGATTTAAGTTTGCCATGGTCTAGTGCTTTTTCATGAGCATCAAGAGGTTCATCTAATCCTTCGAGATAAACCCGTGCTAGAGCTTTCGCAGCATCTCTTTTTTGTTTTGCGGGACAAGCACCAAAAAAACTAAGGTTGAACGATGTATTAAAAATGTTGTAAGTCGTGTAATCATCATCGTCTCGCGAGTTTGATTCTTCCAAGTAGCGACGTAATTGTTGCTTAACAATGGCTAAAGCCATTTCATGATTTCCTGTTATTTTAGCGAGTAGAAGGGGGCTCATGAGAAGTGTATGATTAATATCAGGATTCGCACCATGTGCAAGAAGAGTGTCGACTATTTCGTTATGCCCTTTTGTTACAGCTATAAGGAGCGGTGTTTGATTCCGGGTAGTTGTTGAATCGATATTGGCACCATTTGCAAGAAGGGCATTAGTGATATCGAGATTACCAATTAGCGCTGCTATGTGAAGAGGTGTTTCATTCATTGATGTGCTATCAGTAACATTGGGATTGAGCTGTTGCATAAACAAAATGTTGATAACATCAATGTGTTCGTGAGCGATAGTAATTCGGAAGAGGACGTAGCAATAAGGAGAAGTTTGAATATTTATATTGGGTTGCGTGAGTAGGGTACCAATTTTGTCTACTTGATTAAAACGCGCTGCACCGATCAAAAGTATAATGGGTATATTAAACCCGAGAACATCAAGGGAGTCAGCATATTCTTTGGTAACTTGATAACAATGATCTAGCAACGGTTGATTTTTTGTTATTGCTATCTCCTGCGAAAGGCATCTCTGATTTTTTTTATTTACTTTATCAAAATCTTCAAATTGTAGAATCTCTTTTAATTCCTCTACGCGTATTTCCTTGGCTAAGAAAAATAGTTTTCTGGTTTTATTATCAGGATATTCATCTTTGTTAGTAATGGAGAATTGCTCATACCAGTTGGAAATATTCTTCACTTCCAATTTTTTATAGTGCTTAGGAAAATGTTTGCTGAACGTGTTTTGCCAAAATAAATTATTTTGTGTTGCCAAGCATAGTATTTGACTGACAGACATCATGCCGAAAAAATTTTCCAGATTAATCATTGAAAATACGTGAAACAATACTTCGACTGGTAATTCTTCTAGTGGGAAAACAGTATTGGTACGCATTTTACGCCTCTCGTTTTAAGGATTTTATAGGCGCGTATACTAATGAAGTGTTAAAAAATAGTCAAATTATTTTGGAAGTGGCTATTAAATAAACTGCACTACTCAATAATA
>Ga0207092_1060_pt2 | contig 20423 bp, 25 predicted proteins | sample Alteio_BWMinHeat_48_FD_153533 | JGI IMG/M metagenome (GOLD analysis project Ga0207092, IMG submission 153533) | Enriched cells from forest soil in Barre Woods Harvard Forest LTER site, Petersham, Massachusetts, United States -... | ecosystem: Environmental > Terrestrial > Soil > Temperate forest >... | reverse complement strand
GGTCAGGCGCGCATCCAGGGCTTCAATGGCGGCGGTGGTGACGACCGCCACATCGCATTCGCCTGACAGCACGGATGCCAGCGCCGCATGCTCGGTCTTTTGCTCAAAGCTGACCCGCGCTTTGGGATAATCGGCTATCACGCGCTCAGCGATCTCCTGCCCCCAGCGCAAATGCAGCAAGGCAGGCGCGGCGATGCGGCATTTGAATGCCTGTTTTTCTCCGGCAAACTCTGACTGCAATTGTTCCGCCGCCGACAGCAAGGCCGCGGCGCGTTCTTTCAATCTTTCGCCGTCCAGGTTGAGTTTGAGCGCGCGGCCGTCGCGATCAAACAGGCGAACCTGCAATTCTTCCTCCAATCGCCTCAGGGATTTGGACAAGGCGCCGGGAGTAAGATGTAGCTGCTCGGATGCCGAGGCCAGGTTTTGGTGGCGGGCAATGAACAAAAAGTGCTTCAGCGTGGCTAAATCGATCATGGGTTCGGCTAAATGGTGAAAAATAAGACGCAATTATTGAATATTTATCGAACAAGAGTATATGAATATCGTCGATACTCTGCGCAATCGATAGCAAGCAAGGGGGAATCATGCGGACCAGGATTTTTAACAACAGGCAATGGTTTTACGTAAAACGGCCTGACGCGCGCGTGGGCGCCGAGCACTATGAATTGCGCGAAACTGCTATCGATGATGTGCTGGCGAATAACGAGGTGCTGGTGCAGGCGCGTTATATCAGCGTTGATCCATACATGCGCATCCAGCAGCACGAGCGCCGGACCTATGATGTGCCGCACCCTCTGGGCATAGTGCAGCGCGCGGGCGTGGTGGCGCAGGTATTGGCGTCCGCCAGCGAGCGTTTTCAGGCCGGCGACTGGGTGCTGGGCTATAACGGCTGGCAGCTGTTCGACAAATGCCATGCAAACGATTTGCAAAAACTTGATCCCGAAGCTGCACCTGTTTCCACCGCGCTGGGCGTGCTTGGCATGCCGGGCCGGACCGCCTGGTTTGGCTTGATGGAAGCCGGCCGGCCTCGTCCCGGCGAAACCCTGGTGGTATCCGGTGCCGCCGGCGCCGTCGGTTCGCTGGTGGCGCAATTCGGGAAGCGGGCCGGCTGTCGCGTGATAGGAATTGCGGGCGGCGCGCAAAAATGTGCGTATCTGCGCAATGAGCTGGGCCTGGATGGCGCAGTCGACTATAAGGCGTTTGCCAATGTCGACGCGCTGGCCGCAGAAATCCAGAAACAAACCGGCGGCGTCGATATCTATTTCGATAACGTCGGCGGCATGGTGACCGATGCGGTCATTCCTCTGATAAAACTAAGGGCTCGCATCATTATTTGCGGCACGATCAGCCAATATGACGGCGGCCTGGATCATCCGGATCTGGCGCCGCGCATACTGCAGCACATGCTGTTCCAGCGCGCGACAATACAAGGCATACTGGCAAGGGATTTTGTGCACAGGATGGACGAAATGCGTGCCATCGTTGCACCATGGGTGAAAAACCGCGAGATTGTATTCGATGAAACCGTCGTCGACGGCTTCGATCAATTACCACATGCATTGAATATGCTGTTTGAAGGTAAAAATGTCGGCAAGCTGCTAGTGCGTGTATAAATAAAACAGCCAAGAACGTGCAATAGTGCGCAGGCATCGGCGGTTTTTGCTATCGCTTGCGCGCTGCGTGGGCGCATCTTTTTTCGCGGCGTGGCATTTCCTCAGCCAGCCTGGCCAGGCAAAACTGCCAGCCGCCGTGGTGGACCTCCGCAATCACACAACTGGAATTGGCATCGATGATCAGGTGCTGACGGCAAACGGATTTGCTTATTCGGCCCCAATTCCAGCAACGCCTGATCCTCGGCACCTCCATCCAGGTCTTGACTTCCACATCCTGTATCTGCTCCGCGAACCTTCGCGATCCATCAGTTTGCTATGAATACTATGCCGGGCGGTAATAGACGCAGCCTGGAGCAAATATGTTTTCCCTGGAAATTTTGGCTTTTGTTGCAAATAAAGCCATAAGGGAATTAGCATTTTATTTGCATTCCAGACCGGCTTTGGCCATGTTTATTCCCTATTTTCTGCATTTCGTCGCATTGCATTAGCAGCAATAGGAGGATTTGTCTAAAGTGCTGACATCGACACAACGTCACCCGCCGGAGAAGAAAATGAAGGCCAGTACTCAACTGCAATCATCGTTCCAAGCCAAGATCGCTAAGATTGTTTTAGGCGCTTTGTTCGTCGCCGGCATGATAGGAATGACATCAATTGCTCGTAATCCGGCGCCAACACCTGCTATCATGGTGGACGGTACGGCTCATACTGTTATTATTTCGGCAAAATGTTTGTCTGCCGAAGAGAAACAGTCAATGACAGCACAGGATGCCTCCCAAAACGTCCAGACTGTTGTTCTCACTGCAAAACGCTGGTCGACATCGCAGAAATTGGCCAGCTTGCATGAAGAACATCAGGAAAAGTTGCTCGCCGCCCGCTTGCTTTCCCTGAACTCGACAGCAAAAGTCAAAGAAGCAACGCAATTTAGCTAAGATTCGCATATTATTACGATTAATACCCTGGAAGACAGAATAATCATGTTAAAGAAATCCGCTTTATTGGGCATAGGCTTGTCCACCATGATGGTTAGCAGCGCCTTTTGCGCCAACTTGCTGGCACTGAACATGCCGGACAAGACGGCGCAGATGGATAGCCGCAAGCTCAGCGCCGCATCTGCGTCAGCTTCGGCCGCCAGCGCCATTGCGCAACCCGTTTATCTGGACCGGACCGGCGTTGATCGTGCATCCATCCACCTGCAGATATTGCAGCAAACGACGACGCATTTTGCAGAAACCTGTCCTGACAAAAAAAGCTCCGCTGACGAGATCAACAGTGGTCGGGCATCAATGAAGTCCGGCAGCCAGTCTTGAACGCCCTGGCGACCGGGTCTCCCGGCAAACCGTTTCGCCATCCATAGCTTGTCTGGCCAAGCTCATATTGCCCCCCTGTCTATGCGCTTGCTGAGTATGATGGAGGTTGACGTCTGGCGCACACCGTCCAGGGCGCCGATCTGATCCAGCAAGCGATCCAGTACTTCCGTCGTGGCGCAACGCAGCGTCAGCATGTAATCGATGGCGCCGCTGACTGCACATAAGGTTTCCACCTCAGGCAGCTGTTGCAAATATTTCATCAAATTCGGCGCGAAACGCGCCTCTACCGATAGGCCTACATAGGCCCGCACCGCCGGCTGGAACATTTCCTGGTTCAGCTTCAAACCATAACCAGCGATCACCCCCCTCTTTTCCAGGGCACTGATACGAGCGATCACCGTGGTTCTGGCAATGTCTACCTGTTTGGCAATCGTTGTCACCGGCAAGCGTGCGTTATCCATCAGCAACGCGAGTATTTTGTTATCGATATCGTCCAGGCTAGGTTTCATTTCGCCATTTTGCATGAAATATTGGTCAAATTGATGTGAAACATTACATCTTGACGATATTTTACACTCTATTATCTGACAACACTTGCCAATACACTGACTCCAGATGCATTAATTACCAACCGTATTCTGGAGACCTCCCATGACAACCAAACTCATCCTGCTCGGCGCCGGCAAAATCGGCGACGCCATCCTGAACCTGCTTTCGCACACTGGCGATTACCAGATTACTGTCGCCGATCGCGATCCGCAGCGTCTCAAGTATGTTGAACAGGCAGCGTTTCCGAATGTGAAGGTGGTCCAGGCCGATCTGTCGGATAAAAATGCGGTGACCGAACTGATCCGCGGTCATCAGGTGACCCTGTCTGCCTGTCCTTACTTCCTGACTCCGATCATCGCAGGCGCCGCCAAGCAGGCCAATTCGCACTACTTCGATTTGACCGAAGACGTGGAAAGCACACGCGTCGTCAAGCAATTGGCAGAAAATGCCGATTGCGCGTTTGTACCGCAATGCGGCCTGGCACCAGGCTTCATCTCTATCGTCGCCAATGACGTTGCGAAACGCTTTGATCGCCTGCGCGATGTGAATATGCGTGTCGGCGCCCTGCCTACCTACCCTAGCAATGCCTTGAAATACAACCTGACCTGGAGCACAGACGGTCTGATCAATGAGTACTGCAATCCTTGCGAAGCCATCGTGGACGGCGATCTGCGCGAAACTTCCGCGCTGGAAGAAATCGAGCACTTCTCCCTGGACGGCGTCGACTATGAAGCTTTCAATACTTCCGGCGGCCTCGGTACGCTGTGCGAAAGCCTGGCCGGCAAAGTGCAAAACCTGAACTATAAGACCGTGCGCTACCCGGGCCACCGCGATATCGTCAAAATGCTGATACGCGACTTGCAACTGGGCCAGCCAGACCGCCGCCATATCCTGAAGGAAGTGATGGAAGCATCGATTCCCATGACCAAGCAGGACGTGGTGCTGGTCTTCGTCAGTGTCGCCGGCATCCGCGAAGGCCGCCTGGAGCAAGAGACCTATGCGAAGAAAATATATAGCCAGACGGTCAATGGCCAACTGCTGTCGGCGATCCAGTTGACGACCGCTTCCGGAATTTGCGCTATGGTGGATCTGGTAGTTCAGGGTAAACTACCGACACACGGATTGGTGCGCCAGGAGCAAGCCAGTTTGTCCGACTTCCTGGCTAACCGCTTCGGACGTTATTACGCTGTTTAATCAGGCTATACCCTGAATTAAAACGAGAATCTAGTTTTAAAATGGCTCTGCGGAGCCATTTCGGAGATATAAACATGGAAACAAATCAAGTCACCCTGGCGGCTTTGCTGTCTGAAATGGGTGTTCGCCTGGCGGACTACGAAGGCAAGGATATTGCCAGCGTATCGCCCATCAGCGGACAAGCGCTCGCCACTTTGCGCGCCGACAATGCCGACCAGGTAAGGGCGAAAATAGATCGCGCTCATGCGGCTTTCCTGCAATGGCGCAATGTGCCGGCCCCGCGCCGCGGCGAACTGGTGCGCCTGTTCGGCGAAGAACTGCGCACGCACAAAGAGGCGCTGGGCAAGCTGGTCACACTGGAAGCCGGCAAAATTTTGCAGGAAGGCCTTGGCGAGGTTCAGGAGATGATAGACATCTGCGATTTCGCGGTAGGTTTGTCGCGCCAGCTATACGGCCTGACCATCGCGTCCGAGCGCCCTGGCCACAGGATGATGGAAGTCTGGCATCCGCTGGGTGTGGTCGGCGTCATCTCTGCGTTTAACTTCCCGGTCGCGGTATGGGCCTGGAATGCCGCGCTGGCCTTCGTTTGCGGCAATAGCGTGACCTGGAAGCCCTCCGAAAAAACGCCGTTGACCGCAATCGCCGTGCACGCGTTGTTCCAGAAAGCTATCGCCCGTTTCGGCAGCGACGCCCCTGCCGGCCTGGCAGAGTTGATCATCGGCGACCGCGAAGCCGGCTCCCAGATGGTCAATGACAAGCGGGTGCCGCTGGTGAGCGCTACCGGTAGTACACGCATGGGCCGCCAGGTCGCCGAGCATTGCGCAACGCGTCTGGCCAGGACTATCCTGGAACTGGGTGGCAATAACGCTATGATCGTCGCACCTAGCGCAGACCTGGAGATGGCGGTGCGCGCGATTACCTTCTCGGCAGTCGGCACCGCCGGCCAGCGCTGCACTACCCTGCGCCGCCTGTTTGTGCATGAAAGCGTGTATGACACACTGGTGCCGCGACTGAAGAAAGTCTATACCGGCCTGCCTATCGGGAATCCCTTGCAAAAAACCACGCTGATCGGCCCCCTGATCGATCGCGCAGCGTTTGACGGCATGCAAACGGCACTGGCTGCCGCACGCGAAGAGCAAGGCCAGGTTTTTGGCGGCGACCGCGTGCAAGTCAACGGTTGCGAGGATGCTTACTATGTGCAGCCTGCGCTGGTTGAAATGCCGGCGCAGACCAATGTGATGCAGCATGAGACATTTGCTCCCATCCTGTATATCGTCCGTTACACGGATCTGCAGCAAGCCATCGCCCTGAATAATGCTGTGCCACAGGGCCTGTCTTCCAGCATCTTCACGACTGACGTACGCGAAGCGGAAACCTTTATGTCGGACAGCGGCAGCGATTGCGGCATCGCCAACGTGAATATCGGCCCGAGCGGCGCCGAAATCGGCGGCGCCTTCGGCGGCGAAAAGGAAACCGGCGGCGGACGCGAGTCCGGCTCGGACGCATGGAAGGCCTATATGCGCCGATCCACCAATACGATCAACTACAGCCACTCACTGCCTTTGGCGCAAGGCATCAGCTTCGACATCTAAATTAAGCAAGTTTTTAGCGACGCTCTCAAACCCGGCCTGCGCAAGCAGTCCGGGTTTTATTTTGTATAAGGCCTGATTAATCTTACGCGATCTAAAGAAATGTTTGCTTTCAGAAACATCCATCTTTGGCTATACTGAAACATCAAGCATCATCATTTCCGCCAGAGAGGTGTACAAGACTCGCGATATGATCGTAGCTGCCTTGGATAGCTCAACAGCGTTTCCTTAACAACAGGCCCTGGCGCAGACATGCAAAAAACATCGAGGGAGAAAGCCGTTAAACTGGAAAACTTGCCCAATATAGGCAAGGCGTGCGCGGCTGACCTCCGGCTGATCGGCATATTGGAGCCGCAGCAGTTGATAGGCAAGGATCCAATGCAGTTATATGCAAGCTTATGTGAAATGACCCAGGCCAGGCACGATCCCTGTGTTATCGATACTTTCATGTCTGCCGTGCGTTTCATGGAAGGAGCCCCGGCACTGCCATGGTGGGCTTACACAGCCGAACGTAAAGCGCTGCTCAACACAAAAAAATAATCTTCTTCGCATCATGCCAAAAAATTACTCACGCAGCGCCCGCCTCCGTCTTGCCGACGACTGCGGCTCTGATTTAACACTTTTTCCCTGCACCCAGATGCCGTGGAATGCAAAGGGGGCGCAATGAAAGGCGAAAATGCGCAAACATCGCTGCAAGGCATGACGCTGGAAGCAATCCTGACAGATCTGGTTGCCGTCTACGGCTGGATAGAAATGGGAAAACAGATAAATATCCGGTGTTTCACGCATGATCCCAGCATCAAGTCCAGTTTAAAATTTCTCAGGAAGACACCCTGGGCACGGGCGAAAGTAGAGGAGATGTATCTGCAATCCCGCCGTCCCGGCTAATGCATCCTGCACTTCTGGTTTTTAAGGCCATCACATGCTTGAAATAAAACTTCCTTTCGCCAGAAGCCTGCCAAACCACATCCTGTTTTTTCTTTTACTCTGCTGTGCGACATTCAGTTGTGCGAACGGCCTTGTCATTTATACCGAAGACTGGCCTCCCGTCAGTTTTCAAAATGGCGGAAAACCCGATGGCCTTGCCGTGGACGTCGTCGAAGCGATACAGAAACGGCTGGGTACCGCCACCCCTATACAACTGGTGCCGTGGGCGCGCGGATATAAAGCAGTCCAGGAAGAACCCGATGTCTTGCTGTTTACCGTCGGGCGCTCGGAGGAGCGGGAGAAATTGATGACGCTATTGGGGCCGATTGCAATTTCCCGCACCGTCCTATATGCCCGCAAGGGAAATGCGGCGCGCATGCTGGCACTAGGCGACGACATCTACAAACTGCCGGTAGGCGCCTACCGCGGAAGCATCTTCGCCGATACCGCGCGCAGACGCGGCTTTCTTTCCCTGGATCAGGCGGCGACCCCGCAAATCACGGCGAAAATGCTGATGATGGGGCGCTTTGATCTGTGGTCGGAAGGAAGCATCGTTGTGCCGTCGGTATTGAAGGAGATAGGTTATTCCGCCGATGACGTCGAAAAGGTCATGGTTCTGGATAGCCTCGAATTGTATTTTGCCTTTTCCCCGCACACTTCGGCTGCTACGGTAAAGCAATGGGAGGATGCCTTGCGCTGGTTAAAGAAAGAAGGCATCTTCCAGAAAATCTACCAGAAGTGGCTGCCGAATGAAGCGCCTCCGCTTGAGGTGGTCCGGCTGGGCCGCGCTCCTTAACAGGGCAAGTTCTAAAATTTCCCCCGTTATTTCAGCCATTTGTTGAATACCTGCTGGTACGAGCCGGTCTCTTTTTGCATATGCATCCAGGCATCGATCCAGGTCTTGAATGGCACGTCTCCCCTTGGAAGCATGAAGGCCTTCTCCGCGAATTGCAGCGGCTTATCCGGATGGATGGCGCACAACTCGGGATGCTGCTTGCTTTGCCATAAGGTCTCGCTGCTATCCGTTACCATGACGTCGGCCTTGCCTTGCACGATCTGATCGAAAATCGTGACGTTGTCGTTATGCACAATCAATTGCGCCTGCTTGAAATGTGCTCGCGCAAAAAGCTCATTGGTGCCGCCGGGGTTGACGATCGCCCGCGTCGTTGGCTGATCAATGGCCGCCAGGCTCTGGAATTTTGCCGCGTCTGCACAACGCGCGATTGCAGATTTTCCGTCCAGCAGATGCGATTCGGCAAAGCCGGCCCTTTTCAGCCGCTCCAGCGTGATCGAAACGCCGCCCATCGCGATATCGCACTTTTCGATAAAGTCATTCATCAGGCCGGTCCAGGTCGTTTTGACAAATTGCGCCTCTACTCCCATTGCCTTTGCCAGCGACGCCCCCAGATCGACGTCCATGCCCTCAAAAGTGCCATCGGCGCGTTGATAGCTAAACGGTTTGTAATCGCCGGTCATGCATATCCGTAATTTGCCGGATTTCAAGACTTCGTCCAGACGCGACACCTGGGCAGCGGCCAAACCGCTATGCAGTGCAAAAAAGGAAAGAAATAACAGAGTGAGCGTTTTTTTCATGTTGATTATCTTTATGTGCGCAGCCATATATGAGATGGGAAAGACGGAGGATGGGAAAGACGGCTTTACCATAGCGCAATAAGGGCTATTCCTGACAGAATCACTCAAGTTTGTTATACTTGATCAAATTGCTCAACATCTCAGGGCAAAAGCAACTATTTGATTAATAGCAACGCCGCAAAGCTTGGAGTAAATGACTCATGCGCCTTACCACCAAAGGCCGTTTTGCAGTAACGGCCATGATAGACCTGGCATTGCGCCAGGACAAGGGCCCAGTGACGCTTGCCGGGATCAGCCAGCGCCAGGACATTTCCTTGTCATATCTGGAGCAATTGTTTGGCAAGTTGCGCAGGCATGAAATTGTTGAGTCGGTACGCGGTCCGGGCGGCGGTTATAGCCTGGCGCGGAAGGCACAGCAAGTGACCGTGGCGGATATCATCATCGCCGTTGACGAGCCGCTGGATGCTACCCAGTGCGGCGGCAAGGAAAATTGCCACGGCGCCGACCAGGCCACAGGCGCCCGCTGCATGACACATGAGCTGTGGGCGACGCTGAATGCAAAAATGGTGGATTATCTGGATTCTGTGTCGCTGCAGGATCTGGTGAATCAGCAAAGACAAAAGAATGCGGAAAAGAACGTGGTCGTGATCCATCACAACCATGTGACGCCTTAAGTATTTAATATTATTTTATTGGAGCAATACATGAACGCCCCTCTGGAAAAAAGCTTGATAGATGCCATCAAGGCTCCGCACTTTCCAATTTACATGGATTATTCCGCGACGACGCCGGTCGATCCTCGCGTTGCGGACAAAATGATCCCGTTTCTGCGCGCGCAATTCGGCAATCCCGCATCGCGCAGCCATATGTATGGCTGGGATGCGGAAGCGGCCGTTGAAGAGGCGCGCGGCCATGTAGCGGCTCTGGTGAATGCCGATCCACGCGAAATTATCTGGACCTCCGGCGCGACCGAAGGCAACAACCTGGCGATCAAGGGCGCGGCACAGTTTTACAAATCCAAGGGCAAGCACATCATCACGGTAAAAACCGAGCACAAGGCTGTGCTGGATACCGTGCGTGAACTGGAGCGCCAGGGCTTTGAAGCAACCTATCTGCAACCGCAAGACAATGGCTTGATCACGATTGAGCAATTGAAAGCGGCGATACGTCCCGACACTATCCTGGTATCGGTGATGCTGGTGAATAATGAAATCGGCGTGATTCAGCCTATCGACCAGATCGGCGAATTGTGCCGCGAAAAGGGCATCATCTTCCATTGCGACGCAGCCCAGGCAACCGGCAAGGTTGCGATCGACCTGCAAAAGACCAAGGTCGACCTGATGACTTTCACTGCGCATAAAACCTACGGCCCAAAAGGCGTCGGCGCCTTGTATATCTGCCGCAAACCGCGCGTGCGCATAGAGGCGCAGATGCACGGCGGCGGCCATGAGCGCGGCCTGCGCTCCGGCACCCTGCCTACCCATCAGATCGTCGGCATGGGCGAAGCCTTCCGTATCGCCAAAGAAGAGATGGACAGCGAACTGGATCACATCAAGGCCATGCGCGACCGCCTGGCTAAAGGCTTGCAGGACATAGAAGAAACCTACATCAACGGCGACATGGAACACCGCGTGCCGCATAACCTCAACGTCAGCTTCAACTACGTCGAAGGCGAGTCGCTGATCATGGCGATCAAGGAAATCGCAGTGTCCTCCGGTTCCGCCTGCACCTCCGCCAGCCTGGAGCCGTCGTATGTATTGCGCGCACTGGGACGCAGCGATGAACTGGCGCACAGTTCCATCCGCTTCACGATAGGCCGTTTTACGACGGAAGAAGACATAGACTTTGCAATCAATTTACTTAAAACCAAGGTGGCCAAGCTGCGTGAGTTGTCGCCGCTGTGGGACATGTATAAAGACGGTATCGATATCAGCTCCATACAATGGGCTGCCCACTAATCCGACTGGGTTTTAATCCTACTCAACTCAATTAGGCAAGGAGCATCAAAATGACTTACTCAGCAAAAGTGTTGGACCACTACGAAAATCCACGCAATGTCGGCGCTTTCGACAAAGGTGACGAGACTATCGGTACCGGCATGGTCGGCGCACCCGCATGCGGCGACGTGATGAAGCTGCAAATCAAGGTCGGTGCAGACGGTTTGATCGAAGATGCAAAATTCAAGACCTACGGTTGCGGCTCCGCGATCGCGTCCTCTTCCCTGGTGACTGAATGGGTCAAGGGCAAGACGCTGGATCAGGCCTTGTCCATCAAAAACACCCAGATCGCCGAAGAGTTGGCTTTGCCGCCGGTGAAAATCCACTGCTCTATCCTGGCAGAGGACGCGATCAAGGCCGCCGTGCTGGACTACAAGACCAAGCATGGCGTCACCGCCGATCAGGCTGCCTGATTTCGATTTTACTTATTTAGGCTTCTGAACATGGCAATAACATTGACAGAAAAAGCCGCGAAGCACGTGACGCGGTATATGGAACGCCGGGGCAAAGGCTTAGGCTTGCGCTTTGGCGTCCGCACTACCGGCTGCTCCGGCATGGCTTACAAGCTGGAATACGTTGATGAAATGGGCACTGAGGACAGCGTTTTTGAGTCGCACGGGGTCAAGGTATTCGTCGATCCCAAGAGCCTGCCCTATATCGACGGCACCGAACTGGATTTCGCTCGCGAAGGCTTGAACGAAGGCTTCAAGTTTTACAACCCCAACGTCAAAGACGAGTGCGGTTGCGGCGAAAGCTTCAGGATTTAAAGCGCATAACGTCAAAAATACGGCAAAGCTTCGGCGCAAGCCTGAAGTTTTGCGCTAAACCGCCTTAAATCACCTCTCCACAGCCTGTATTGCACAATGCAAAATCACTTCGACCTGTTCCACCTGCCCCAGCGGTATACGCTGGATCTTGCACAATTGGATGCCGCTTACAGGGAGGTCCAGGCAACCGTGCATCCGGATAAGTTTGTGCAGGCCGGCGACGCAGAAAAGCGGGTTGCGATGCAGTGGGCCACGCGTGCCAACGAAGCTTACCAGACCTTGAAAAGGCCATTGAAGCGCGCCGCCTATTTGTGTGAAATGCATGGAGTGGATGTGCAGTCCCACTCCAACACCGCCATGCCGGCCGCTTTCCTGATGCAGCAAATGGAGTGGCGCGAGGCCTTCGAAGACGCCAGGCACGCAGGCGACGTTGCTGCGCTGGAAGCTCTTGAAGCGGACGTGCACGCTGCCCTGAAATCAGAACTCCATTCCGCCGGCCGCGCGCTGGATGCCGGGGATTATGACCAGGCGGCACAGACTGTCCGGGCCTGCATGTTCCTGGAAAAATTCATCGCTGACATCGCCGTACACGCCGAATAGGATGCCCATGGCGCGGGAATGAATTTCACACCAGCGTTATACTTCATATATCACATATTGTTTGCAATATTCTTAAAAAATTAAATGGCACTCCTCCAGATTTCAGAACCAGGCATGTCCACAGCGCCGCATCAACACAGGCTCGCGGTAGGGATAGATCTGGGCACCACTAACTCGCTGGTGGCCACCGTCCGCAATAGCATTCCTGAAGTCTTGAATGACGAAGAAGGCCGTTCTTTACTGCCTTCCGTTGTGCGCTACCTGCCGAACGGCCATGCGCATATAGGATATAAGGCGCAGGCCGCGCAGACTACAGACCCTAAGAACACCGTTGTTTCCGCCAAGCGCTTCATGGGTCGCGGGCTGAAAGACATTGCCTATGCGGAGAACCTGCCTTACGATTTTCAGGATACGCCGGGCATGGTGCAATTGAAAACCGTTGCCGGCTTGAAGAGCCCGGTGGAAATTTCAGCGCAAATCCTGGCGACGCTGCGCCAGCAAGCTGAAGATGCGTTGGGCGATGACCTGGTCGGCGCTGTCATTACGGTGCCGGCTTATTTTGACGATGCGCAGCGCCAGGCCACCAAAGATGCGGCCAAACTGGCCGGCCTGAACGTATTGCGCTTGCTGAACGAGCCAACCGCGGCAGCAATTGCCTATGGTCTCGACAATGGGTCCGAAGGCATTTATGCAGTCTATGATCTCGGCGGCGGCACCTTCGACATCTCCATCCTGAGAATGAGCAAGGGTGTGTTTGAAGTCCAGGCCACCGGTGGCGATTCTGCGCTGGGCGGCGACGATTTTGATCACCGCCTGTTCTGCTGGGTATTGCAGCAGGCGCAATTGCCGCCGCTGTCCGACGAAGACACCAGCCTGTTGATGGTCAAGGCGCGGGAAGCCAAGGAAACCTTGTCTACCCAGGCGTCCACGCATTTCGACGCGATCCTGAGTACGGGAGAAGAAGTCCACCTGGTGATCGAAGCATCCGTATTTACGGAGATTACCCAGCATCTGGTGGTGAAGACCATCAAGCCATCGCAAAAAGCACTGCGCGATGCAGGCCTGACGGTGGACGACGTGGACGGCGTCGTGCTGGTCGGCGGCGCTACCCGCATGCCGCACGTGCGCAAAGCGGTAGGCGATTTCTTTCAGACCACCCCGCTCGCGAATATCGATCCGGACAAGGTAGTGGCGCTGGGAGCCGCAATACAGGCCAACCTGCTGGCCGGCAATCGCGCGCCCGGCGACGATTGGCTGTTGCTGGATGTCATACCCTTGTCGCTGGGCGTGGAAACCATGGGCGGCCTGGCGGAAAAGGTCATCCCACGCAATTCGACCATACCTTGCGCGCGCGCGCAGGAATTCACCACCTTCAAGGACGGCCAGACCGCGCTGGCGATTCATGTAGTGCAAGGCGAGCGCGAACTGGTCAGCGACTGCCGCTCACTGGCAAGATTCGAGCTGCGCGGCATCCCGCCTATGGCCGCCGGCGCGGCGCGCATCCGGATTACCTACCAGGTGGATGCCGATGGCTTGCTATCGGTTTCTGCCAGAGAGTTGCGGTCCGGCGTCGAAGCCTCGATTGCGGTCAAGCCGTCTTACGGCCTGGGTGACGATGAAGTGGCGCGCATGTTGCAGGATTCGTTCAAATCTGCCGAAGGCGACATGCAGCAACGCGCGCTGAAAGAAGAGCAGGTCGAGGCTGAGCGCATTTTGCTGGCGACGCAATCGGCACTTGACGCAGACAGCCATTTGCTGACCGCGCCCGAGCGCGAAGCCATACTGGAACTGATGCAGCAGGTGAAGGTGTTCGCGGGCGGGGCCGATCACGCCGCGCTGAAACTGGCGATTAAGGCCCTGGCCGACGGCACGGAAGAATTTGCTGCGCGCCGCATGGACCAGAGCGTGCGTGCCGCGCTGACCGGAAAAAAGCTGGATGATATTGTCTGAGACGCCCAGCCACTTGAAATTTGAATAGAGAAAAAGATGCCTCAAATTATTGTACTGCCCCATCCTATGCTGTGCCCCGAGGGTACGGTGATCGATGCGCCCAAAGGCAAATCGCTGTGCGAAGCCTTGCTGGAAAGCGACGTCGAAATAGAACATGCATGTGAGATGTCGTGCGCCTGCACCACCTGCCACGTGGTCATCAGGGAGGGTTTTAAATCTTTGAACGAATCCACGGATGACGAAGAGGATTTGCTGGATGCAGCATGGGGACTGGAAGCGACCTCCCGCTTGTCGTGCCAGGTAGTCCTGGGCGACGAGGATATTACGATAGAAATACCCAAGTACACGATCAATCACGCACGCGAAAATCATTAGAACTCATTTCATCAATAGCATCCCACTAGCATTTATGAAATGAGTTCTAGGCAAACCACCTGAGGTGATCTTATGAAATGGATTGACACTACGCTTATCGCGGAAGCGCTATACGATAAATTCCCCGACATCGACCCATTGACCATACGCTTTACCGACCTGCACCGATGGGTGTGCGAACTGGACGGTTTTGACGACGATCCGCAGCACTCAGGCGAAAAAATTCTTGAGGCTATACAGATGGCCTGGATAGAAGAAGCCAAATAGAATTTAAACCGGAAAACCCGCCTCCTTCCAGGCGGGTTTTCCGGTTTTGGGCAAAGCATAACTTGCCGAAACGCAAAAAATCTTCTACTATTGGCAAGCTTGCCCGTGATGTAGAGAAGATAATATTAATAAGTCGGCCTATCAAATTCAAGATATCGCACTGGGTGCATATTGCGGCAGGCTGGTTGGATCGCATGTGGCATTGCTTTTGGAGTAGTTTTCAGTTTCGCGAATGCATTTCCATCAAATACCGGACATGCATTGTGCGTCCTGAGCTTCTCAATTCGCTCATCATAAAGTGATGCACAAGGATCTTGCAATGCAGTTTCGACATCTCTTATCTGCGATCCGCAGTCGAATCACCCTCAGATCAGCGATTATTTCCGCGGTTTGTGTCGGCCTGATTGTCCCGTCTGCGGTCCTGATTCCATTTCACTTGCATACCATCGGAGAAGCGGCGCGCTTGCGCATGGCCGAGGATCACAAGCGGCTGGCCGATATCCTTGCCGTTATTCTCAGCGAACCCCTGTGGCAGATTACGCCGGAGATAGCCAATGTCTCCAGCGAGGTCGTTTATTCCGATGAGAGGGTTGCAAAAATCGAAGTGATCACGCTACCCGATCACAAAAATTTTATTTCCAACGACAAGCGCATGGCCACCCAGACCGGCCCTTTCATGACCTTGTCGCACGAGATCAAGCACGGCGAGCAGGTCATCGGCGAGGTAAGGCTGACCATGGCAGAAGATCTGCTGCTGGAGAGCTTGCGTTCCGACCGGAATCGCTACGCGCTTACCTCCGCCTTATCGCTGATCATGGCAATTGCCTTCATCTTGCTGGTGTTGCAATGGCGGCTGGTGCAACCTATCCGGGTACTGATGAGCGAATCAGACCGGTTGGCAAATGGCGAGCTGAGCGAGCCGATTGCCTTGAACCGCGAAGACGAGCTGGGCCATCTGGCGCTCAGCCTGGAAGCGACCAGGCAGGCGCTGCAACGTTCGTTTTCTGATCTTGAGGTAAAGAACCAGCAACTGCTCGAATATTCCGGGACCCTGGAATCCAAGGTCAAGCAACGCACGCAAGAGTTGGAGAATGCCAACCTGAACCTGGAGTCGGCGCTGTCTAATGTGAACAGCGCGCAAAACGAGCTGGCGAGGGTGGAACGCATGGCAGCGCTGGGTTCAATGGTGGCAGGCGTCGCCCACGAACTGAATACCCCCCTGGGCAACTGCCTGCTGGTGGCCAGCACGCTGGAAGAAGAAACCAAGAATTTGCTTTCCTTGCTGGAGCAAGGAACGATGCGCCGTTCGGATTTGAGCCGCTATGCCGCAACGGCGGCTGAATCAACCAAGCTCCTGCTGCGCGGATTACAGCAATCCGCGCGCCTGGTTGGAGATTTCAAACAAGTGGCGGTAGACCAGTCCAGCGCGCAACGCCGGCAGTTCTCGTTGATGGTGATGTTGCAGGAACTGGCTGCTCTGCTCCACTCCAGCTTGCGAAAAACCCCATTTACCCTGGAACTGGACATCCCGGCAAATATAGAGCTGGACAGTTATCCCGGCCCGCTTGGCCAGGTATTTACCAACCTGGTCAATAATGCGGTGGCGCATGGTCTCGATGGGCGCAGCGAAGGGCATATGCGTTGCTTTGCGCAACAACAGGGAGACCATGTATTGATCGTGTTTGAGGATAACGGCAAGGGCATCCCTGCGGAAATCATCAACAGGATATTCGAACCCTTCTTTACCACCAAGTTCGGCCAAGGCGGCAGCGGTCTGGGCCTGAGCATTACTTTTAACATCATCAGCAATGTCTTGGGCGGCGAGATACGGGTGTCCAGCGTGATGGGACAAGGATCCCGCTTTGAAATCAGCATCCCCTTGACGGCCCCCGGCAACCTGGAATCCGGGAATCCGCTACTGAATCATTAGCAAGTTGCCACACCCAAGCCTGTTTCTCTACTTCCGGCAGTGGCAAAATTGAGACAGGCATCGCGCCTGTTGATCGTTTTTAGATGCATTTGCGAAAACCTGGCTGCATCCCGTCAATTCCCCCATCCGATATTGCACTGCAGACACCCTTGAGCACCTTGTCTAGGGTACAATCGCGGTAAACCAATTTCACTTTCGCCATGCAACAATATCTTGATTTTATGCGCCATGTGCAACAGCATGGCAGCAAAAAAACCGACCGTACCGGTACCGGTACGGTTTCTGTATTCGGGTATCAGATGCGTTTTGACCTGGGCCAGGGCTTTCCTGCACTGACGACCAAGAAGCTGCATCTGAAATCCATCATCCATGAATTGATCTGGTTCCTGGCGGGCTCAACCAATATTAAATATCTGAAGGATAACGGCGTTTCCATCTGGGATGAATGGGCGGATGAAAACGGCAACCTGGGGCCGGTGTACGGGTCTCAGTGGCGGAACTGGCCTGCGCCTGATGGGCAGCATATCGACCAGATCAGCCAACTCATTGAGCAAATCAAAAGCAACCCGGATTCTCGCCGCCTGATCGTCTCGGCCTGGAATGTGGCAGATATTCCACAAATGAAATTGCCTCCTTGTCATGCCCTGTTCCAGTTTTATGTTGCGGATGGCAAGCTATCTTGCCAGTTGTACCAAAGAAGCGCAGATATCTTCCTGGGAGTTCCTTTTAATATTGCATCGTATGCGCTGTTGACCCATATGGTTGCGCAACAGACTGGTCTCGATGTCGGCGATTTTATCTGGACGGGCGGCGATTGCCACCTATACTCCAATCACATGGAGCAAGTTCAGGAGCAATTGTCGCGGACACCTTTTCCATTACCCAAGTTAGTCATCAAACGTAAGCCGGATTCGATTTTTGATTACAAGTTTGAAGATTTTGAAATCACGGATTATCAATTTCACCCGCATATCAAGGCACCTGTGGCTGTTTAAGCGGCCATGCCTGAATTTGCGTAGTTTGTCTGCCGTAATACTGTAAAGCTAAGTAATCCCGGTGGCTTATGCCGCCATCAGGCGCTAGCATTGCACCAACCGTCATCACTATGTCATCACTCACTATTATTGTTGCAACAGACAGCAACATGGGTATCGGTATCGATAATTCCCTGCCATGGAAGCTGCCTGAAGATATGGCGCACTTCAAGCGCACCACATCCGGCCACGCCGTTATCATGGGCAGGAAGACCTTTGACTCGATAGGCAGAGCGCTGCCCAATCGACGCAATATCGTGATTTCCCGCAATCCGGACTGGAAGCATGAAGGCGTCGAATGCGTTCACTCATTGGAAGCCGCGATACAACTGGCACACGGTGCGGAGGCTTTTGTGATCGGCGGCACCCAGATTTACCAGCAGGCGCTGCCGCTCGCCGACAAACTGATTGTCACCGAGATCCAACGCCGCTTCGATTGCGATGCCTTCTTCCCGGCCATTTCCAGCGATGCATGGACAGAAGTAAGCAGAGAGCAAGGGCGCTCGGAGCAAAACAATTTAACGTACGCATTTGTAACTTATAACAAAAAATAGGGGGATCTATGTCTGAAGAATTCCACGTGCACGGCCCGCATGACCATGAACTGGAGCATGCCGCCCACGGCAACGACGACTTTGCCAGCAGGATCGCAGTAATGACTGCAATTATGGCGACCGTAGGCGCCTTGTTCGGCTACCAGGGAGGCGCCACCCAAAATGACGCAGCGATGCTGAAAAACGACTCCGCTATCAAAAAGACCGAAGCGTCCGATCAATGGAACTACTATCAGGCCAAATCCAACAAACAGAATCTGGCAGAATTGGCAATGACGCTGCCGGGAGTCGACGCGGAAAAATATAAAGCGGCAGCAGCGCGTTATGCAACGGAAAAAGAAGAAATCAAGAAAAAGGCCGATGCACTGGAAGCCGAGTCAGTTGAGTTTGAACATAAATCCGAAGCAGTGCTGCATGAACATCATCGGTGGGCACTAGCGATGACCGCCGTGCAGATTGCGATCTCTCTGGCAGCAATTACACTGCTGACAAGAAAAAATTGGCTGCAATATGCCTCGTACGGCGTGGCAGGCGTTGGCGTCGTACTGGCCGCATTCGCATGGCTGCATATTTGACGAGATCAATAAGAGAACAATAAAATGAAAAAAATACTCTGCTCCGTCCTATTGCTCAGTGCATTTTCGGCGCATGCGCAAACATCGGAATTTGCTCAACTCATTCCGTCGGCCTATATGGCCAAGGACGTGAATTATTCGCTGGGGGCTATCGGGCTCTACATACCTCGCTACACGGGCTCCGACGAGCATCGGTATGCCCTCTATCCGATGTTTGACGCCCAATGGAAAAACGGCGCTTTTTTTAGCACGGTCTACGGCCTGGGGTATAACTTCTCCAAGGACCCCGCTTTGCAATATGGTTTGCGCATGACGGCCGAGAGCGCCCGCGACGAATCCCGCTCCGGCAAATTGAGGGGCTTGGGCGACGTCGACACGATGTTTGAACCTGGCGCCTTTTTCAATTACCTGATCAACCCCAACTATGCCTTGCTGTCGTCGGTTCGCTATGGTTCAGGCGTGGACCATACCGGCCTGCAAGTGAGCGTGGGCGGCCGGGTCTCTGGCCTCCTGACCCAGCGGCACTGGCTGTCCGCGAGCTTGGGTGCGAACTGGACAAACACCAGTTACCAGCAATCCTATTTTGGGGTGAATGCCGCCCAATCCGTTGCCAGCGGCTATGCTCAATTCACGCCCTCCTCCGGGGTGGCCGATGTCTGGCTGACCACCACCTGGAACTGGAACATCAATGCCAACTGGTCGCTGACTACGGGCGCCTCAGTCAAGCATTTGATGGGCGATGCTGCCAGAAGCCCTTTCGTATTCCAGAAAAATCCCGTCACGGTCTTTTCTGCCGCAACGTATAGTTTTTAGACAGCCAACTCCACAGAGTGGGCTTGATTGCCCGCTCTGCCCCTCACCTCGGCAATCTTTGTTGTCAAATACACAGTGAAGCCGGCCACAGTATGACGAAAAGATGAAATTTTCGCCTAACAGGCAGATTTGAGATTTTTTTTCACATCTTCGCCCCCATATCTGAGAAAATTCGGTCTTTGAATTTTTCGGCGCGCAAGCGGTTGCCATAACCCGGCCTTCTATCGATTTCACCGGTTAACTTGCCCAGGCGTCTCCCTTTCATGTTCTCTGGAGACCTCCATGAAATTCCGCTTCCCTATCGTCATTATTGACGAAGACTTCCGCTCAGAAAATACCTCCGGCCTCGGTATCCGCGCGCTTGCCGATGCGATGGAAAAAGAAGGCATGGAAGTGCTGGGCGTGACCAGTTACGGCGATTTGTCCCAATTCGCGCAACAGCAATCGCGCGCCTCCGCTTTCATCCTGTCGATCGACGATGAAGAGTTCGGCGACGGCACGTTTGAAGAAACCGATTATGCGCTGAAGTCCCTGCGCGCCTTTGTCGAAGAAATCCGCTACAAGAATTCCGACATCCCTATTTACCTGTATGGCGAAACCCGCACTTCGCGCCATATCCCGAACGATATCCTGCGCGAGTTGCACGGCTTCATCCATATGTTTGAAGACACGCCGGAATTTGTTGCGCGCCATATCATCCGCGAAGCCAAGTCCTATCTGGATGGCCTGGCGCCGCCGTTTTTCCGCGCACTGGTCCACTATGCGAATGACGGCTCGTATTCCTGGCAC
>Ga0207092_1058_pt1 | contig 20736 bp, 18 predicted proteins | sample Alteio_BWMinHeat_48_FD_153533 | JGI IMG/M metagenome (GOLD analysis project Ga0207092, IMG submission 153533) | Enriched cells from forest soil in Barre Woods Harvard Forest LTER site, Petersham, Massachusetts, United States -... | ecosystem: Environmental > Terrestrial > Soil > Temperate forest >... | reverse complement strand
CGGGCTGATCCCGTGGGAAAAGCCGTGGAAGGCATTGCAGCACGCCGGAGGCCCTTTCCCTCGTCCTGAACGCACGCTATAACGCCGTCCGGACGACGATCATCACAACCAACTATGCCGTCCTGCCACCGGGTGCCGGAGGCATGAAGGAGGATACGCTCGGCGATCGCATGCGTTCACGCCTCCTCGAGTCGCGCCGCGTGGTCGAGATGAAAGGCGTAGATTATCGCGCCGGACGCGACAAGAAAAATCCTGCCCCGACTCGGGTGAAGTGATTTACCACGCTTCAGCGGGAAAGGGAAGGGAAGTCACTGCCCACAGATTAGCGCACGGCGTTGAACCTCTGGCTGCAGAGGCGAACGCAGATAGATGCCAGAGGAGGGTGTTTGGGATCCGCGAACAGAAAGTTGCCTTAAGAATCCAATGCTTTTGTAAGTTTTCTTGAGAATAGGCAGGATGCAGGTTTGTCAGCTTGAAGTGGTACGCAGGTGACTCTACGGTTTTGGCAACCGGGGCGGCTCCGGGTCAAGGCCCAAGGCGTTGATTCTCCATTGGCTGGTTTTGCGCCTAAAAATGAGATCTAACGCTAGTAAGTGTTTAGAGTATAAGATTAGATAAACGGAGGATGCCTCATGGGGTCGGTTCTCAATCTTGATCAATTTCGCGCGGCTTTTCGCTCAGGCGGCCTTCGGTCTGTGTCAATCCGGGCAGCGGGAGGGGAATTCTTCATTACCGCCGAACCGCGAACCGGCGAGCGCGTCACGCTGGCCACGACCCACGGCGGCAAACTGCGCACCTTCCGCGATCCCGGCAAAGCCATTGCCATCCTCCATGAGATCGGCGCCCACAAGGTCGGAGTCGATACTTCGGCCTGGTCGCCGGCCCAGGCAAACCTTCTCGGGCGCCGGCGACCCGATACCGCCGCGCGGCAGCGCCGTGCTCATGAGGCCGCCGCCCACGATGCGTGGTTTCGCACCGAAGTCGAGCAGGCTCTGCGCGAGGCCGACGAACCGGCAACCCAATGGATCTCTCAAGGCGAAGCGAAACGGCAAAGCGCCGGCAGGCGAGAGAAATGGCAGGCCAAGGCGGATGCTGAGAAGGCCGCAAGTTGACGATCGCCTGGCTCAAAACTGCCCTCCGCACCCGGATTGAGCAACTGGATTACATCGCCGCAGACAATGTCCGGGCTACAATCCGGCTGGATGAGGAGATCGACCGCCAAGTAGACTTGCTCGCCGCGCATCCCTTGATGGGGCGTGAAGGACGGGTGAAGGGAACCCGCGAGCTGGTCATCGGCCGCTCGCCGTTCATTGCCGTCTACCGTATCAAAGGGAAAAGAATTGAAATCCTGCGCATCCTGCATGGCGCCCAGATGTGGCCACAGATTCAAATTGCGAAAAAGTAAAAAGTTACGTGTGCAAAAACAAATTCAAGCCTTCTTTTTTCCGTTGTCTGGCCGACTTTCGCTCTGTTTCTTTTTGGCTCTAGGTTTGACTTCCCCTACACAAGCGGCGGGATACTCGCCAAGTCCTTCGAGAAGAGTAGAAAGCGAAGTCCCAAAGCGATGGGACATTCATCGGACCGCCACGCTCATATCTGCGCCACTGCGAATCGTGGTAATTGTGCTTGACGACCATATCCCGGAGCGACAAACCTCGCTCCTTCCTCATCTGCTGTATCCGCATTCCCAGCAGCTTTAAAAACTCTGCATAGTCCTGGTCAATGTCGGGGTCCATCACCTGCTGCCTCACAATCAAATGAGCAAGGCTTTTCGTTGCGCGCCGCGTCTGCGACAACTTAAATCTCCCGCGGGCGGGCAGGCAAACATGCTGAGTCTACGCTTGAATGTATAGGCGAACTGAGCGAATCTCGCGACGTAATTAGACCGATACGAAACTATACTGTCAATGTCATGATATCGTGCGGTCCAAAGAATCATAGTCTTAGATTATCCGGATTATATGAGAGCGATATTTTTATTTCTAAACTCTGCCCCGCTTGTCAGGACCTATCTATCGTACGTTTCCTGCTGTCCCGTATCGGTGGTGCATGCCTCGCCAGTAGAAAGTGGCGGAGAGTGGCATACGCGCATTGACCGAGTGGCCACTTCCGGTTTGCCGCACTCCCGCCGGAACGCCGGGAGACAAGCATCGATAGAACTCCGTTCTGGTGACTTCCTGCCTGTTGATCTTCAATGTGCCCCCGCAGGTCTGCGTTATCATGCACGCATGACAACGACGGGCTGGATTATGACAATTGCAATCCTCGCGTCGGCCGCGCCCCAGGCCCGTCTTGCAGCGCAAGGCGCCCCGCCTGCATCGGGCGCTGTCTGGCAACCACGGGGTGTGCAGAGTCTGGAACATGAACTCGCCATCCGTCCGCACGAGGCTGTCGATCTCGTTCCCGACAAAACCTATACACTCGCCGAGTTGATCGACCTGGCCCAACAGAGCAACCCCGAAACACGCGTCGCATGGCAGGAAGCCAAATCCAAGGCTGCCGCTCTGGGCATCGCACGCAGCGCCCTTTATCCAACCATTTCTGCAGTTGCCGTTGCCGTCACCCTCCGTACGGCGACCCTTATCGGCGAATTCTTTCACCGCCAGACGGAAGGCATCTTTGAGCCCGTTCTCCATGTCGAGTACCTGGTCTTCGACCTCGGCGGACGCAGTGGAGAAATTGACGCGGCGAAAGCCAACCTGCTGGCTTCCGATCTCGGGTTCAACGACACCCATCGTCGCGTCATTTATCAGGTCGCCTCTGCCTATTACCGTCTCCTGAACGCCGAGGGCCAGCGCCAGGCAGCCGAAGTCAGCCTCGAAAACGCCAAGACCGTCGAAGAGGACGCAAAGGCACGCCTCGCAAACGGGCTCGCCACCAAGCCCGACGAGCTCGAGGCCACCGCCGCTCGTATCCAAGCGGATTACGATCTGCAGGCCGCCGTCGGAGTGGTCGACATCGCCCGCGGCGACCTTGCTACTGCGGTCGGACTCGAGCCGGGCACGATATTCAAGGTGCAGGGCATCGACGAGTTGAAGCTTCCCTCCTCCATCGCCGACTCCGTCGATCAGGAGATCGATCGGGCCGTCATCCAGCGTCCCGACTTGCTCCAGCAATTGGCGCGTGTGCGCGCCGCCGATGCTTCGATCAAGCGGGTTCGATCCACCTACTTTCCTTCTCTCAGCTTCACGGGGGACGGTGGCCTGGCGCGCGCTTACGGCCAGCAAGATCTTCTTCCGGGCAGCTATGCGCAGGGAGAAGTCTGGGATGCCGAACTGGAGCTCAAATGGACCCTCTTCGACGGCGCGGGGCGCGAAAACCGTATCGCACAGGCCAAGGCCGACAAAAAGGCCGCACAAGCCCAGATCGATGTGCTTCGCGACCAGATTGCCAACCAGGTGTGGGCCGCTTACTCCGACATGCAGACCGCTCTGCGGCAACAACAGGCCGCCGCTGCCCTGTTGACTGCTTCGCAACAGTCATACGAAGCGGCCCATCAAGCCTACGGCTATGGCGTCCGCAATCTTCTCGATGTCGTCTCGGCGCAAAAGGTCTTGGCGCAGGCCCGTTCCGAAGACATCGCGGCGCGGACTCGGTTGCTGCTCCAGGTCACTAACCTTGCCTTCCGCACCGGCGACCTCATTCAAATCCAGCACTGGAGCCCAGGTCCATGACTCCGAACTCATGCGAATGGAGCGATGCAACACCGTGAACCGCGTTCAACCATTGTTGACTCTGCCGGCTGCGCTGCTCGCGACCGCACTCACCGGGTGCAGCCGCGCTCCTACGTTCAACATACTCGGATCTTTCTTCCCGTCCTGGCTCATTTGCCTGGTTGCGGGTATCCTCCTGGCTGCGATCATCAACCGCATCATCGCTCGTTTTGCGATCGACAAGGAGATCCTATGGCCGGTTGTCGTCTATCCCTGTCTGGCGCTCTTCTTGGCCTGCGCGCTTTGGCTCATCCTGTTTAGTTGATTGACTGTTTAGTTCATTAGAGGAGGAACAATGCCCTCTGACCCGTCGCACAACCATCTTCACTTCGTGGGCCGTGCCATCAGCATCGCGGTGATGATCGGAACGGTTGTGATCGCGTTGCTGGTCACTCACCAGGTGAATGCCAATCCGCGCACCGATGATGCCGAAGTCTTCGCGAACTTCATCGGCATGGCCCCGCTCGTCAACGGCCCCGTGACCCATTTGTATGTCTCCGACAATCAGTTCGTGAAGGCCGGCGATCCACTCTTCGATATCGACCAACGCCCCTATGCCTATGCTCTCGCCCGCGCCCGCTCCGACCAGAACGCGCTCGAAGGCCAGATCGACGACGAGCGCCGCATCATCGCCGCCAAATCGAGCGGCGTCGATGTGGCCAAGGCGAGTGTTCTCAGTGCCGAGGCCGGCGTTGCTCACGCCGCCGCTGCCGTCGAACAGGCCAAGGCTGATGTTGCCAACGCCAAGGCCGCCATCGAGCGCTCCAATGCGGAGCTCGAGTACGCATCGAATAATCTGCACCGCATTGAGCCGCTACTGGAGCGCCAGTTTGTCACGGTCGACCAGGTAGACCAGGCCCGCACCTTGCAGATTTCGCGTTCGCAGGCTGCCAGCCAGGCCAAATCGCAACTGGCATTGGCTGAGGCAAGCCTCCTCGCCTCCGAAGCGCAATACAAGCAGGCGCAGGCCCTGCTCGAGCAGAGCCGCCAACAAGTCCAGCAGGCGACGCACAGCGTCACCACGCTCGAGCCGCTGGAAGGGCAGCTTCCCGGCAGGCAGGCCGTCATCGACACGGCAAAATACAACTTCGACAACTGCCGCATCGTTGCCCCGTTCGATGCCCGCGTCACCAACCTCACCATTTCCCAGGGAGCCTACGCAACCGCGGGTCAGCACATCTTCACGCTCATCGACACTCGCATCTGGTGGGTCGTTGCCAACTTCCGCGAAACCCAGTTGCGCCACATCCGGCCGGGGATGGTGGCCGACGTGTACGTGATGTCCCGCCCCAGCGTTCGCTATAAAGGCATCGTCGACAGTCTCGGATTCGGAGTCACGCCCGATAGCGATCTGGTCGGCCACATCTCCGCACCGAGCCTTCCTGACGTCCAGCGCACTCTGAACTGGGTGCATCTGGCTTCACGGTTTCCCGTGCGGGTGCGAATTCAGGACCAGCCGGCTGACGTGTTCCGCCTCGGCGAATCCGCGGTCGTCATCATCCGCGGCATTGCGCCTCCGAATACCAGGGAATAGACATGGCCTCCGAGGCAATCCACATCCCGCACGAGGAGCGCTTTAACCGGTGGTTCCCCGACTTCCTCAAGAACGAACTCATGCCTTATCCCGGCCGCTGGGCGGTCGTCGCACGCATCGTTATCGCCGCCACCCTGACCATGATTCTCATCGTCACCTTCCGCATTCCCGGAGGTGTCGTGGGTGCATTGTCCGCCTTCATTTTCTCGCGCGAGAACCTGGTGGCCACGGCCCGCTCGGCGATCTTCCTGATCACCGCGTTTGCTCTCGGCACTCTCTTCATTCCCGTCGGCGCACGTCTGTTCGCTTCCACTCCCGAGACGCACTTCCTGTGGGTGGGCGGCAGCCTCTTCATGGTCTTCTTTGTCCTCCGCTGTCTTGCCAATTACGCCGTGGCCTCCGGTCTGGCACTCGTCGTTGCCAACGTTGTCGGCATCTGGTACCTGCCCGGTCCGCCGGAAAGAAATGTCGAGCTGACTTTGTGGCTGGTCGCCGCCACCGTCATCGGTGCGCTCGTAACGTTGTGCGTCGAAATCGTTTATTACGCCCTGCACGGCCGCGACGAGCTCATCGATGGCCTGGATACGCGCCTCGCCCTCCTTGAAGACCTCATGGCGGATTACGCCGCGACACGGCCCATTTCCCCCGCTACCCGAGCCCGCCTCCCGCAGTTCGCCATGGTGGGAGCAGGTTCCTTGCGCCGCCACGTGGCACGCGGAAGCTACTCGCAGCTCTATCGCACACGCATGAGCACCCTGGTATCCCTGGTGGGGCGCTCCATTGATTTTGCTGCCGCCCTCGCCGACGCCTATCCTTCGCTGCGCGGGCTTGAGGAGCGTACCGGCCGCCTGAATCGAAGCATCGCCGACATCCGCCAGTGCCTCAGCACGCACGGTCAGCCCTGCGAGGCAGTCCTTGAGCCCCGGCCCAGCCCGGGCACTCCGCTCTTGTCCGAGATCGAATCCATGGTCTCGCTCATGCCCTCCATCTTCAGCCAAGAGAACGCCCCCGATCCCGCCCTCCAGAACATCGAGGACCCGCCCGAAACCACTCGCATCCTCATCCCCGATGCCTTCTCCAATCCCGAGCATCTGCGCTACATCCTGGGAGGAACAACGGCGGCCATGCTCTGCTACATCTTTTACGTATCGCTGGACTGGCCCAATCTCTCTACTTCCGTCACCACCTGTGTGCTCACCGCGCTCACCACGATCGGCTCCTCCCGCCAGAAACAGATCCTGCGCATCGCAGGATTCGTCCTCGGCGGAGTCATCTTCGGCCTCGGATCCCAGATCTTCGTTCTTCCCTTCCTCGATTCCATCGGCGGATTCACGGTGCTGTTCGCCACCGCAACCTTTGTCGCCGCATGGATCGGAACATCGAGCACCCGGCTCTCTTACGCCGGCCTGCAATTCGCCTTCGCCTTCTACCTGATCCACCTCAGCGAGTTTTCCGTCCAGACCAATCTCACCATCGCGCGCGACCGCGTCCTTGGCGTCCTGCTCGGCATCACTATGATGTGGCTGGTATTCGAGCGGCTTCTTTCCCGCTCCGCCGCCGATGAGATGGTGCGCATCTTTGCCGACAATCTCCGCTTGCTGGCAGATCTCTTCTCGTCTTTTGCGCATGCCGATGACCGGGCAGCCATTCTCAAGATCCGCCGCCAACGCGAGGCCATCTATCGCCACTTCGGCGACGTCAACGCCCAGTCCGACGCCGTCCCCTTCGAGACCGGCCCTCTGCGCGCGGGAGATATGGCCGCTCGCGACCGCATCCGGCGATGGCAGGCTCCCCTGCGCAGTCTTTATCTGCTCGAAGCTCCGCTCCTGCAGTTCCGCATCTTTGCCAGTAGCGATTTGAAGTCTGGGTCATTTACCGCATTCGAGGACGATTTTCGCTTTGAGTGCGCGCGCATATTCCTGCACATCGCGGAGAGCCTCGAGAACCAGCTTGCCACACGCACTCATCGCGCCGACTCGGTCGCAAGCCTCGTCGATCGCATCGATTCTTCGCCGGAAAAAATCGAAACCGAATTCTCCGAGCGCGAACGCGCTCTCTTGCGCCTGACGCGGACCATCGCTCAGCTCGTCGATCGGCTCCAGAGTGAAGTCGCTTCCGAAGGGCTCTACGATGTCCTTCCACCCGCCCGTCCTATAACGGGCCCTGGAGTCTGATGGCGCCTGGGACGTCCCCGTTCGGTTTCCATGCTTAGACCTGAGAACCGAAGCAGCACTTCGCAGGGTAGCCTTCACATGGTTCAGGACAAGGAGCATGCTACTGTCTCGAGCAGGAACAAGTCCTGAAATGTACGGCTTGTGCTCGTCGATGCGTCCGGCCGGAGTCAAGGCCGAATCTGACTCAGTCCACGTACGTCCTGATAGACTGAGTCCTTCAATTTGCGGTCATCCAAGTTGCTGTATAACCGCCTTCGCTGCAAGTTGATTCCGGGTCGATTCCCGCGAAACCAAGTTGACGCGAAGCGGACTATTCGCTCAAGTGGATTGCCGCAGCGAAATGGCGCATTGGCATTCCCAAGACCCTGGCGCGTTTGCTGTACTTATGTGTCCTCGAGCCGTTCGGGTGGTCTTGGGTTGGAGAAGTCACTTGAGCTTTACAAGAGGAGTCAATCATGACGAATAGAGAAGCCGGAATCAATGTAGTCCGGGAAATGATGGGCGACCAGGCGGCCGCAAAACTCAGCGGTTCCGCTGACTCAAACACCTTCGGTGCCCCGATCGCTGCCTACGCGGTCGACCAGGTCTTTGCGGATATCTGGACTCGTCCCGGACTGGACAGGCGCTCCCGCAGCTTGGTTTCGATGTCCGTCATGATTGCCATGCGCCAGCCCCATGAATTCGCCATCCACATGGGGGCCGGGCTCAATAACGGCCTCACATTGAAAGAAATCGAGGAAGTTCTCATCCAGGCGCTGCCATACGTTGGCTATCCTGCCATCGCAACAGCACTGGCTGCTGCTGCCGAGGTAATCAAGGAGCATGGTCTGGCCGTCGACGAAAACTACGCTCGCCATCGCGGCCTGCTTTGAGACTAAACGGCATCCGCACTGCCGGTGTTGAACGCCGCTCGACTGTGCAACCCGAAGCTATCGTCTCGTGAACCACGATGGGTCCGATACCCGGGGCAGAGTCATGCATTCTCCCACCATGACGGAAAACACTACAACGCCGCCGCGGCTCACCTTGCCAACGGTCGGACCAGCGAATTCGTGAATCGCCAATTGCGATGATTGCCGGACGCCCTTATGCGCTTGACCCCGAGAAGGCAAACGCGCTCGACCGCGTGCCAACTTCCGGATTGCCGACTATCCACCCTGGAGAAGACTTTTGCCGAACACGACTCCTGAAAAAGCAAGATATCGTGGCGGGTTGCTACGTCGGAACCTGAGACGATGGTGTACTCGACCGACAGTTGAACTTCACCGGCTGCAGGATCGTTCAGATCACTTTCGACAATCGCAAGCTTGCTCTCGTCGCCGAACGCCGTAATGACAACTTTCTTTGTCCTGGTCATAAGCTCACCCTCGATGGATTCTCTCACCGAAAGAAGGATGCTGATAACAGCCAGAGCAGGGGAATGTCTCCAGCGATTTGGTCCTTCGTAATCCAACGGTCTTTGAATTTCAAACGCGGGTAAGATCATGCCCCCTGGTGAGCGTCAGATATTGATGGATGAACGCGATCGACATGCTGCCTTCGCCCACACCGCTGGCTACACGTTTGATCGAACCGTGACGAACATCGCCAGCGCAAAATACGCCCGGAAGGCTCGTCTCCAAAGGAAAAGGCTCTCGATCAAGAGGCCACGCGGTCAGGTCTCTTCCAGTGTAAATATAGCCTTTGGCATCACGCTCCAGGGCCGGTGGAAGCCAGGATGTGTTCGCGGTCGCGCCGATCATCAGCAACAACGCATCGGCACTACGCGTAGTGGAAATTCGTTCACGAGTGGTGGTTACGATACGCTCCAGTCGCTCTCCACCAAGCACTTCTGTAACTTCTGTCCATGATTCGATCCGAATGTTGCCCTTCGCCGCGATCTGCGCGATCAGGTATTGTGACATGCTCACGGCGAGACCAGCACCACGCACCAGCATGATTACTTCAGCAGCATAGTTAGAAAAGAAAACCGCCGCCTGGCCAGCCGAGTTACCCCCTCCGACCACGAATACCTTCTTCCCAGCTAGACTATGGGCCTCTTGACGAGAGGCTCCGTAAAGTATTCCTCGGCCAAGCAGGCGGTCCAGTCCCGGAACTTCGATTCGATGCCACTCGACGCCGGTAGATAGCAACACGGCGGGAGCCAAAATGTGCTCTCCGCCATCCAGTTCGAGGCGATAACCCGTATCTGTGACGAGTACCGCTTCGATCGACCGTGTTACGGCAATCTCCGAACCGAAATGGCGTGCCTGTTTGAGTGCACGTTCAGTGAGCTCATTACCGGAAATGCCGGAAGGAAATCCTAAGTAGTTTTCAATCCTGGATGAGGTCCCCGCCTGTCCGCCGGCGGCCGAGCGTTCGACAATCAGCACCTTTAACCCTTCCGAGGCTCCGTAGACTCCAGCCGCCAAGCCGGCCGGCCCCGCGCCAGCAATGACAACGTCATAACACTTGTCCTTCGGTGCGGTCTGGAAACCCAGCACGTGTGCAACAGTGCGGACAGTCGGAGTCACCAGTTGAGTCGCACCGTCGACGACGACTGCAACTCCATCGTTCGCTCGCGGAACGCAGGAGGAAGAGCGCTCTGGCTCAAGTTCGCTATCCACCCAGTCATACTGCACCTGATTCGCGGAAAGGAAGCTGCGGATAGCCCGGCAATGCGCGTCATAGGGGGACCCCACCAAAAGAACTCGTGAAGAGGGGGTCTCCTTAACGTACTGTGGCGCCATTGAGAGTCGGTCCGTCATCGTCTGAAAAATAGCGGTGCCGCTGGAGGCGGAATCTCGAATCAACTCCTGAAGTTGCTGTCGGTCGAAACGCGCCAGGCGGCAGCGAGCTATGGCCAGCACGGAGACGATATTTGCGGTGCCCAGGAGAATTGGAATCTCGCCGAAAAACTCGCCCGCCTTGAGTTGCTCAAGCTCCCGGCGTTGTCCAACAATATCTTTCACTACCTGGAGTAAGCCCTCGAGAACGACGAAAAAACGAGGATCCTCGCCTTCGCGTATGACCCAATCACCGTCTTCAACGTGGATATCCGCAGCCTTTGTGCGAGTCTTTGGCGCGTGGGTTCGTCCAGGACGGCGAAGAGCGGAATGGGCGCCAGTTCTGCAGCAGTGATCACGTAGTCGTTCCCCGCTACACCTAGAGTAGGCCCATAGCAGAAGATAAAGTATTTTTTCTTCAGGATCTCGCCAGTGCTTTAAGGTCGTTGCCGACCGGGAGCTTCGACATGAACTGATTGCCGTCCTCACTTCATGAGAAGAACGATCAACGTGGCGGCTGTCGCCAGATGAAGCAGGATATGCGCAGTGTTTGGGACCATTCCATTGCGCGGCGGCAAGAAGGAATGCGTTTTGCCGAACATGATTTGATAGCGAGCAGCTCGCTGTGGTTCCGGTCGGAAAAGATAAGGTATCCACCAGGCGCGAATTTGCCCGATGAAGAGCAGGCCATAGCTAATCACGAGCCAGTCGTAGAGCCAGTCGGGATAAGGTCGTTTAAAGTGCAACAGGCTAAAGCACAGCCCGATGGTCCACGGCACGCCTTGAATGAGCGTCACTGTGACGAGACGGCGTGTCGTATCCTGGCTGCGTACCGCTGTGACATCGTTGAGACGTCCAAGGGGAATCCAGTCGTGAACCCAGAGAAAGAGAACTTGAAATACTTGGAGAGCGAGCAAAGCCATCTCGATTTCGCGGTTTGCCGGGAAATGTTGCTGTGCCATTCTCGTCCTCTTAGCACCATTATGACCTCGATTGCTCCCGAATCGCGGACAATCACGGAAGTGATCCACTTGGCCGAATAACCGCCAAGTGTCCATGTTGCCGACCACTCGGAAATTGGCGCGAATGGAGATAAAATCCTGGACGAGGCTATCGAAGACCCTCCCTGCAGGGTAGGGAGCCTAAGGAATCCCCACCACGACCCTACTGCTGCCGCAAAGTCGACGCAATTACGGTAGCGCGCTCGTTTGAACTGCGCAGCCGAAGCAGATCTTTCTTATGGTTGGCAGATTTCAACCCCGGAGGTGAAAACCCAATGAGTACATATGGTGCAACGCCCCAGCAGGATCGTCGAACGCAGTTTGGTGCTCCGGCTCCCGACCAAACGGAGGGCCACTATGCACAGAAGCCTAGGCCGATCATCACTGGAGACAGCCAAGCGGAAGGTATCGCGAAGTTCGCCTCCAGGATGACCTACGAGGACCTCACTCCCGAGCGGCGGGAGCGCCTCAAAGTGAGCGTGCTCGATTCTTTGGCGTGCGCTATCAACGCCCTCGGCGCGCTCCCGACCATGGCGTGTCTGGAACAGGCAAAACAGTTCGGCGGTTCGGACGCTCGATGCACTTTGATCGGCGGCGGGAAAGCCAACGTCGTCTACGCAGCTCAGTGCAACACAGCACTCGTCCGATACATCGACTTCATGGACAGTTTTCTTGGCGGGGAGGAACTTTGTCACCCGTCGGACAACGTTGGAGCAGTCTTGGCGGCGTCCGAGCACGCGGGACGATCGGGCCAAGAATTCTTGGCCGCCTTGGCAGTTGCCTACCAAATCGAGTCGGCATTAACTGCCAGCGCTCCATTCATGGCCGACGGGTTTGACTTCACAACACAGCTCTCATTCTCGATAGCAGCTGGAGCATCCAAAGCCCTCCAGCTTGACCAGGCACGATCTGCAGCGGCCGTCGAAATTTGCGGTGACGTGATTCCACTGTTGGTCGTGCGCACCACACCGATCTCGCAATGGAAGGGCTTGAACTCATCTCAGGCGGCCCTGGCGTCTATCCACGGGGTCTTCCTGGCGTCCCGCGGGGTGACCGGCCCGCAGTATGTCATTGAGGGACCAAACGGGTTGGCGCAGGCGCTCGGCAAGTCGATCCAGGTCGACTGGAATAATATGAAGCTGGATTGTTTCGATCGGCTCGTTTTGAAGACCTACAACACAGCGATTCCCGCACAATCAGCCGTCTTCTGTACCCTCGCACTGCACGAGGCTCACCCATTTGATCCGGTCGACATTGTGAGCATCGAGGCTGATGTTTTCCAGGACGCTTACGATTTCACGGGGGGTGGGCGATTCGGTCCGAAGCACGATGTCCACACAAAGGAGGATGCCGACCACAGCCTGCCCTACCTCGTGGCTGTCGCACTCCTTGATGGCGATGTGCAGACCGCACAACTCGAAGCCAGCCGGATTGCGAAGAGAGACGTCCAAGATCTGCTTCAGAAGGTCACGGTGAAACCCGACGATGGCTTTACGGCGCGTTACCCGGCCGAGCTCCCGAGCCGGGTGACAGTACGGCTCCAGAAGGGCGAGTCCTTCACCCACGAAATCTCAGACTTCGCTGGGGCACCTACTCGACCATTCACGTGGAAAGAGATCGAAGCGAAGTTCGATAAGCTGGCGGCTGGCAATGCCACCGAGGAATCGCGCCAAAAGATCAAGAATGCAGTTCATTCGCTCGAGAATATCCAGGTCAGTGACTTGATGAAAATACTCAGCGAACTCAAAGGATGACGCTCGCAGGCTCGACGAGGCCGGACCTGATGACCACGTCAGCGGGCTGACCGCGGCGAAGCTCAGCGCTGATCGAGGTACGTCCATTGGCTCCGCCGCCCTGAGAGGCTCCCCGCGTCGTGGTGACTGTAATGCCAGAGCCTTTCTCGAATAGGGGCAGAAGCTCCTGATAAGGGGCTGAGAAGCCGCCGGATATCAGAACTCTGACCTGGGCAGGCGATGGGGAGGGCAAGGTGACAAGCGTCATGGTCGCGAAGACAAACACATGCAGCGACCGGCAAGAATTAAACATCTGGCCGTCTCCTTTCGAGCGGTCAGTCTCGGCCCGGCAGCGACCCTCGCGCTGCCGCAGAAACCTTATTCCCGCTAAATCGGATTCTCCTCGAAAAGGCGAGCGACCATGACGGAATCGAGATACGCTCGAACCTCAACAATCGTGCCATTCACGAAGCGACACACCCAACAGTACCGATTGTCGAACCGCAGGCCATTCTTCGCCGTAGCTAGGGAATGCAACTCAACTACCGCCCAGTCGCCACTCACCAGCGCATGCTCAGTGCGAAGTTGCGCGCCGTGCTGCAAGACCTTCTCCAGCTTTTCAAATGTGTGTGCGAGGAACTCGGCTTTGCTGTGATAGTGACCGGCAAGAGGATGTGATCCCTCGACGATCCAATCCACGTTGTCCGCCACATGGTCGAAGAACCCTTTGCCGTCACCAGATTCCAGGTTTTTGAAAATTCCGCGAACGTAGGCAGTGCTCAACTCCTGAGCTACAGCAGCTCTTGCAGTAGACATCTCAAGTGACCTCCTTCGCCTATCGTGATTGAAAAGGTCGGATGCGAGTTTGAGGAGGTTTGTTGCTTGATACGCGGGCCAGGACAAGGAAATTTCTACCCCTCCTAAAGGGACGTCGGGGCGGGGCCCCACAATTGGCTTGAGCCTGGATTGTCGTCCACCCGTCAGTCGTCCACCCGTCAGTTATATCTCAGTAAACATTCCTTGGGATGCTGTCAGGAATGTCGGCCAGAGTTTACGAATCCAATCCACCTGGCCGTAAAACCGCCTTAGCGGACACATGGCCACGTCAGTTGTTGGCGAGTCACCGCTTAGCGAGAATTGCGTCACAATCCTGGCGGTTCGTCGCCCTCGAAGTATGGGTCATATCCGCTAAAAAGGAGGCACTCCAGGCGCTCAGCGTCCCGCAGAACGTCGTTTGGAACACGCTTGCGTTCCGCGCAGAGGAAATCGACGAGTCCGTTGACCGCGGCGGCGACACTTTGTGAATCAAAGCATCCGCCTTTGTTAATTTGGCGTAGCATTCTGTCGCTGACCAAAACGCTTGAAACTGCTGGATGGGGTATTTCCGCTTCTCTGAGGAAAGGCTCTCCTGGAAATCCACCCAGCGATCGATGGCCTCAGCAGCCCAATGATCCTTTTGCGAGGTCGGCATCTTCTCCGTCTTTCTCCCACAGTGCTATTCGATGACGGCAGTGTAGCAACTCCTTTCGCGTTTCGGAGCATCTTGGCAGGTTCGTCAGCGCGAGAAACCCTTCATGAGCCGACCAACACTTGCATGTGGAGGTGCTGAACGTCTGGGCGGTAGGAGAATCGTTTCAATCTGCAAGCCCGTTTGGCTCAAGCGAGGGAGCGGAGCCCACGATTTTCGAAACCCCGGGAGTTCATGCGTTTGGTTCGCGCAATTGACTCACACATTTAAGCCGAATTCGCAGTACATATCCTATGGTTCAAACGAGGGAGGTGCGTCCTCCGCTTCAATCCCCCAGCTTTTATTCGGCGACGCACTTAGCTCAAACTCGATCGTCCCCCCGTGTTCAACAAAGCTCTGTGGAAGCCAGGTCTTCGTCCACACTTGTCCACTCACTTTTGCGTTTTGGACGTAGGGGGAATCCGTAGCCGCCCCGCTCGCCCTCACCAGGATGTCGCCGCTGGGGCGATGGATCAATATCTTCGAGAACAGCGGACTACCTAACACCAGCTCGGCACGGCCAGGAATCTCGGGATACATCCCCATTGCCGACCATACATACCAGGAAGACATCTCCCCAAGGTCATCATTGCCGGGCATTCCCTTCGGCGAATTTGTCCAGATGGTATTCAGGACTTTGCGTACCGCTTCCTGCGACTTCCACGGCTGGCCCAGGAAGTCAAAGAGCCAGGGCGTCTCAATCGAAGGCTCGTTATTCCGTTCGGCGTGCAGGCCGCCCGATTCCGTAACCGCCAGGCTGCCGTCCGGATTGTAGAAGAACGCGTTCAGGCGTTGACTCGCCTTGTCCGTCCCGCCCAGCATCGTGAACAAGCCCTTTTCGTTGAAGGGCACCATCCAAAGGTACTGAGCCGCGCTGCCTTCGACGAAACCTTCATCCGATGCCGGATCGAACTTCGGCCATGAGCCGTCGGCATTGCGGTTCTGAATGTACCCGCCCTCCGGCGTGGCCTGCGGATTGAAAATGTTCTTCCAGTATTGCGCCCGCACCAGAAACTGCTTGCGCGTTGCATCGTCGCCCATGCGCCGTGCCAATTCCGACACGGCAAAGTCCGCCGTGGCATCTTCCAGCGTATCCGCCGCGGGTCCCCAGGCATTCGCCCCAACCGGGATGTAATGCAGCGATAGCCACTTATCTAACGACGGCCTCTGCCCGACACATTCCACCTCGCAGCCATCTTTGCTCAGATCATGCGCCGTCGGCACAGTAGCGGCTCTTAGCAGCGATTGGTAAGCGGCTTTCGCATCGAAATTCTTTCCGCCGAAGGCCAGAATATCGGCAATCGCAGGCGCTGCCGGATCGCCATTCATCACGTGGGTGATGCCTGCATTGTGCGTCCATCGATCCCATTCGCCGCCATTTTGGTTCGCTTGATTTAGAAGCGACTGGGCCACATCTCCGCCTATATCCGGTGCCAGCAGCGTCAGTAATTGCAACTGAGAGCGATACACGTCCCACCCTGAGAACGTGCTGTATTGCGCATTTTGTGGAGCGGCCACTGTATGCACCCTGCCGTCCATTCCCAGATAGCTCCCATCGACATCGCTGTAGAGGTTCTCTCCCATCAGCGTGTGGTACAGGGCGGTGTAGAAGACGATCTGCTCGTCCTGTGTGCCGCCTTCGACCTCTACCCGCTTGAGTACTTCGTTCCAGGACGAATGGGCCTTCTCGCGCACGAGTTCGAACGGAGTTCCTTCTGGATTTTCGGCACGCAGGTTGGCCTCGGCGTTCTGTGCACTGACGTAGGAAATGCCCACCCGTATGCCGACGCTGGCTGACTTCGAAGTATCGAGAACCACCCATCCTCCGGAACCTTTTCCGGGCGGCACGAATCCTTTTGTTCCGTACGTCGTGCCGCCGCTTGCCTCTAAATTACCCGGCTTTACGGTCGCACCCTGCCAAGTTCCTCCACTCCGAAACGGCCTATCGAGGTGAGCCACGAAGTAGAGCGTGTAATAACTCCGGCGGTTAACGGTACCGATGTAGCCGCAGAAATTCCCGCTGGTCACGGATCCCGAAATCGTCCTCGTTTTGGGATCAATACGTATGTGCGCGTCCGTGCTGCCCGTCTCGGAATACGCCGTACGCACTAGCATCACTGCCGGCTTACCCTGCGGATAGGTGAACCGCCCTGATCCGGTGCGAAGCGTGGACGTCAGTTCCGCCACTACCCCATCGTCGAGTTCCACTTTGTAATAACCGGATTGCGCCGTCTCGTGATCATGCGAGAACGTGCTGCCGTATATCTCTGCGCCTGTGTCCTCCGCTGGCGACGTCGTGATTTCCCCCGCATAGGGCATAAATGGGATGTCGCCGCTGGCTCCGGCACAACCCGTCCCCATCAGGTGCGTCAATGAAAACCCGCTGATGCGAGTCGACGAATACTCATATCCACCCGGAGCCGCAGGCCGACCGAGATCGTCACGCATCGATCCGGGCACGCCCTGCACCTGCCGCCGCGGATGGTTACGTGGCTCCTCAGGACTCCACGCCACCATGCCCAAAGGCAACGTTGCACCTGGATAGTCGTTCCCCCCATTGGTGGTACCAATCAGCGGATTAACAAGTGCAGCCGGATCACTTGTGACTGAAATGGCGCTTTGACACAGGGTAGAGATGCTGCTCTCTGCATACCACACCAACAATCCAACAAGACATAGAATCCGGCAACCGTTCCACGTTAGCTCGCGCACCGTCGTCACTCCATCCGTTGGATCGTATGCCAACATCGCACGCATCCATAGTCGCATTCTAATGGCGAGCGATGCGGCGAAAGCGAATCGAGCGAGCCAGACCCACTTCCCGGTAGGTCCGTTGAAGGGGATGTCGCTAAGTTCCAGGGAGGAACCGTGCTTCTGAGAACCATGGTGGGGAATGAAATACCGGCCCTGAGGGTCCCAGGTTCGACACTACTGGCAATGCAGTCCGGTCCCGCATTCAGCATTGGGAGACGAAGTCGCGCAGGGCCCCGAGCAGGCGATGCACCTCTTCCAGCGTGTTGTAATGTACCAGGCCGATCCGCAGCATTCCACCCTTTTGTTCCAATTGAAGGCGCTCAGTCAAATTGAGTGCGTAGTAGTTCCCGTCCCAAGTGAAAATACCACGCTGGCCGAGGAATTGGGCAATCGTCTTCGGAGGATGATTCCCGATGCGGAGGGAGAGTGTCGAGCAGCGCTCCGCGAATCGTTTGGGGTCAGTGATCCCGTAGATACGTACCCCCGGAATGGTCTGCAATCCTTCAATGAGAGTCGAGATCAGGCGCCGTTCGTATGCGACGGTCGTGCCATAGGCGGCCGCCAGCGCTTCACGCCGAGTCTTCACCGCTGGATGGCTGTGGAGACCCACTCCAGCAATGTAGTCGACGGCTGCGCCGACCCCGGCGATCAGTTCGTGCGCCTGGGTGCCGGTTTCCCATCGATCTGGAATCTCATCGTGTGATGGCCGCACTTTATAGGGCTGAAATCGCTCTAAATGTTCACGCTTTGCAAAGAGCGTTCCCATGTGCGGCCCGAAGAATTTGTAAGGGGAGCAAACCAGGAAATCGCAATCGAGGTCTTCGACGTCTATCAGACCATGCGGCGCATAGTGCACCGCGTCAATGAACGTCAATGCGCCGGCGGCGTGGGCTAGGCGCGTGATCTCTCGAACTGGATTTATCGTGCCCACCGCATTGGATGCATAACCGACAGCTACGAACTTTGTCCGGTCACTCAACTTGCTTGTCAGGTCATCGAGATCGAGCGTGCAGTCCTCCTCGTGAATGTCCACCACCCGAATGACCACACCTCTTTCCTCGAGTGCCTTCCAGGGCGAGAAATTGGCGTCATGGTCCAGGGTTGTCAGAAGAATCTCATCTCCCGAGCCCAGCTCTCGCTCGATCGCGCGCGACATTGCGAACGTGAGGGTCGTCATGTTCGGACCAAAGACAACCTCGAGCGGGTCACAGTGGAAGAAATCCGCCATCGCCACCCGCGTATTGGCGATCATCTCGTCGCTGCACCGGCTAGTCGGGAAGGCTCCGCCGGTATTGGCGTTGGAGTTTATGAAGTAGTCCTGGACTGCCCCAATAACCCGGGCCGGTACCTGAGTGCCCGCAGGTCCGTCCAAAAAGGCTGCGGTCTGCCCCTTCCGCGTTCCGAGCGAAGGAAACTGCGAACGCACCCACGCCACATCCAACATCCTGTCGAGATCCAGTCCTACAGTGCTCATGGCCAACATCTCCTCGAACCGCACACGGCACAGTGTACATCGCAGGCTTCGCAGCAACCCGTCTTGACTCAAAGGCGAGTAGAGAAGAAGGAGCACGTCATAAATCTATGCGAGGCTCTCTCCATGAGAGGAATCCATTCGTCGAAAAGGCATTTGGCGCTGGGACGGGGCCCATCTTCCGCAGTTCGTCTCTATGGATGAGCGCAATACTACTCAACACTGCCCGACATATCAGGACTTATTCGCGATTTGAACTCAGTAGGGCGCCCATACCGTTGTTCACCTTTCCGGAGAGCGGACCATACAGCCATGTGGATTATCGACCTGTGCCGTGACAAGGCACGCCAGCACCAAAACCATGCGCGGCTGTTGCTCAACTTGTTACTGAAGGGTGGGGGTGATACAGGAACGACGCAAAAGAGAGGCTGAGACTGAGTTCATTCGCTGGACAGTCGGTGAGGTTCCTCGAAACTCGTGGATGAAGGGACACCGCGCTTCAGCCTTGCTCTAAACTCTCAGGGGAAGGAAACAGGGGTCAGCGGACGGAACTGTTCGTGGATCCCGCCAGGCGTAAGTTCGTGCGGAAAAGCTAACGATAGAACCGTCGAGGTAACAAGCCAGGCGTTCGACAGTGCCCGCTTACAACGGCTATTCTTGCTTATCCATCACGACAGTGACCTCAAAATTGCCTTCGTGAGACTTGATCCGGTTTATAAGCGTCAACACTTTTCCATCGTCAGACAGCGTCCAACGCTCACTTTGCGCGAAGTCGCCACGCTCCGCGCTGATCACGAGAACTTGGCCGTCCCACTTTGCTGTAGATGTGACCTCTCTGCTTCCGACTTTGTTGACGCTCGCAGACCCGTCCGTCTTGTACTCCTGGTCCAGAGTCCTCTCGCCTTCGTCATTTGCTTGGACGATGATCATCTTCAGAATTGGATCTTCATGGACTATCTTCCGTTCCATCCTCGTGGGCGCAGACACGGGGCATAATTGCTCTTCGCCTTGTTGAGCCGCCAGCCAGAGAAGTTCGGTTTAGCGGGAGCGGCGGTCGCGATTGCAAGAGCCGCGAGCACGGTAGTCATCATGAGGCATTTCAAAGCTCAGCCCTCCATTGGCAGACATCTTACGACGTGCGGTGCCAAAAAAGAACGGCATGCCCGCTCGTCCGTTGCTCGAAGGCAGTCCGCAAACTGCTCGGTGAGGATTCTCGAGAGCTTAATGAGCTTGCGCTTCCTCGCGGGTTCCGAGAGTATCGTCGCCCGGGACCGCGAAGGCGAAGGGCCCGACCTCCCGATCAGGCCATATCAAAGTGGACGTTAGCGTGATCGAAGGAGTCGGTAACGCATGTGATGCTGGAGGCAAAGGTCGGGAATAATGGAATAATACGGAAGAGGCAACACTCGATCGCTTCGTCCCCGACTACTTCACTACGGTTCAGGATTGGCTTGCCAAGCAAGTTCGGGGCTTTGAGCCACGCCAGATCGGAGGCTCGCTCTTGCAGAGGCCCGTACCGGCGCAAAACCGGCCAAAAGATTGAAACGCCCAAGCTCAACTGACCAATCGTCAGGGAAAGTCAGACAACTCAATAGTCTTGTTGAAAGTGGGTTTCACCACGCTGCCAAGATTGGCAGCTGAGTGCAATATTCCCGAGTCGTCGGATACTCGTACCCCACGGTGATCTAAATACAAAGCTCCAAGCCCTTCATCTGGACTGGCAAAGGCAACCACATTTTACAAAAGGTTACACGCTCTCGGGATGCTCCTAATAAATGATGAGATTAACGGCGGACTATACTAGGTAGCGGAATGGGCTCCCGAACTGACACCGCATCCGAATTCGGAAAATCCTTCGGCACCGGAAATATTACCGGCCTCCCCGCCAGCCACTCCAGAGCCCGCGGAATGATTGTCTGTACCGCCGCATCACGCATGCTCGCCGGCTGCACATCTCCGTCCCACACATGCCCGTAGGTAGAGATATAAATCCGCCCCTTGCCAAACGTAGTCGTCCACTCCATCGGCCACAGCATCCTCAATCCCGGCTCAGCGTCCCGCGCATAGGCCAGCACGCGAAGATG
>Ga0207092_1055_pt1 | contig 21004 bp, 14 predicted proteins | sample Alteio_BWMinHeat_48_FD_153533 | JGI IMG/M metagenome (GOLD analysis project Ga0207092, IMG submission 153533) | Enriched cells from forest soil in Barre Woods Harvard Forest LTER site, Petersham, Massachusetts, United States -... | ecosystem: Environmental > Terrestrial > Soil > Temperate forest >... | reverse complement strand
TTGGCGCCCGATCCCATGGATCTCCAGGTCGCCATGCCGAATTTCCGGTAAGACCGGCCTTGTCCGTAGATCATTTTTCGCCGCCTGTCGCTGAGAATTCAAAAGTTGAGTCAGTCGTGCCGGAGTATTCCGGCGGACCGCTTGGAGGCGGTTGCATAAAACGACTGGCCGGTCATCAAAGGCCCGGATAAAAATAGATGGGATCAAGTCGCCATCCGTCGATACCCCAGCCAAACCGAGGGGATGCTATCGGCGGAGGTGAACGCATGAGCGACGTCCGTCTGGCGGACGAAGTGGTGGGGAATGGAGGAAATGGGAGCGGAGGCCAAACGCCCGCTCCCCAGCGACCCGAAGGGGGCTCAAGCCGCCGGACGGCCATTCCAATCTCGACAGGCAGTCAATCGCCGCTCCTCGGTTCGCCGGGACAGCCTGACGACCTGACGGTCATTTCACAACGGCATCCTCTGCCAGGGGCGGCGTCCTCCCGGACCACCCTGCCCTCTGAGTTGGGTCAGATGCTGACGGGTCAGCGGTTGGACCATTTCGAACTGCTGGAATTCGTCGGCGGCGGTGGAATGGGGGCGGTCTTTCGTGCCCGCGACACCATGCTCAACCGCGAGGTGGCGGTCAAGGTGCTCTCGCGCGATCAAGGGGCGGAAGAAGAGACCCGCCGGCGTTTTCAAAACGAGGCCCAATCCGCGGCCCGGCTCGATCACGAGAATATCGCCCGCGTGTTTTACGTGGGGGTCGATCGAGGCCTGAATTACATTGTGTTCGAGTTCATTCGAGGCGTGAACATCCGCGAACTGGTCGAACAGCGCGGGCCTCTGCCGCTGGCCGAAGCAATCAGCTACTCGTTGCAGATTTCCGAAGCGTTGGCGCATGCTAGCAGCCGCGACGTCGTGCATCGCGACATCAAACCATCGAACGTGCTGATCACGGCCGAAGGGCGGGCGAAACTGGTCGATATGGGCCTGGCCCGTTTGCACCAGGTCGAGCCGGGCGATGATCTAACGGCCAGCGGCGTCACCCTCGGGACATTTGATTATATCTCGCCCGAACAAGCTCGCGACCCGCGCAGCGCGGACGTTCGTAGCGACATCTATTCGCTGGGTTGCACGCTGTACTACATGCTGACCGGACGGCCGCCGTTCCCCGAGGGAACGGTGCTGCAGAAGTTGCTGCAACACAACAGTGACGAACCGCCCGACGCGCGGGAGTTTAACCCCGATTTGCCGGAGGAAGTCTCGGCCCTGTTGCACAAGATGCTGGCGAAAGATCCGCGCCAGCGCTATCAAAGCGCCGGTGAGCTGATCGGCGAGTTGTTGATGATAGCCGATCGGTTGGGACTGCGGACCGCGGGAGGCAACGCCGTCGTCTGGGTCGCACGCAACCCGGTGAAGTTCTCGTTCATCGAGCGGCATCTTCCCTGGATGGCGCCCGTCGCCGCCCTGCTGTGCATTGTGGTCGTGCTGGATTTCACTTGGACCCGACGATGGCACAACGCACCCGAGCCGCCAGCGAATCCGAAGATCGCCAAGGTCGAATCCGCAATTCCGCCCACCCAGCCAGTTGATCAACGTCCTGCCGCCGAGAAGAAGTCGGACGGCAATTCAAGCACGACGTCGAGCCCACGAAACGGCAAGAAGAATTCCAAAAATTCAGGCGAGAGCCAATCTGGCGGCCCGAATTCGACGCGACCCAAGAAGTCGGATGCAAACTCGACAGTCGCTGACCCTGCGACGACGGACACAGCAGCGACTCCCGTTGGCGGCGGCGGAACTTCGTCGGGGATTGGACCTATCGCACAAATCTCGGCCTCGGCCAGCCTGGCAAGCGCGGATAGTTCCGGTGCGGGCGAATCCAACTCTCAGTCCGCTGCCTTCGGTTTGACGGGAGGAGACAAAACTGCGGCCTCGCTTAGTCTGGTATCGCCCAACGAGGTTGTCCGGCAGCCTGCGACTGCGACTTCGCCGACGATCGGGCCTGCTTCCAACGACAGCAACACAGCCCTGATAGCCCCGCGGCCCGGCTTGTTGATCGTCACTCCCTCGCCGCAAGGTTTGCAGCAATACGGCAGTCTTCGGGCCGCCTGCAGCGAAGCGAAAAACGGTGACGTGATCGAATTACGTTACAACGGCCGGCGGGAAGAAAAGCCATTCGTGCTGAACAACCTGAAAGTGACCCTGCGAGCGGCGGAGGGATTTCGGCCCGTGGTTAGTTTTCTGCCCAACGAGGTCGATCCGGTCAAGTATTCTCGCAGCATGATCACCGTGGCCGGCGGACAACTGAATCTGGTCAACCTCGCCCTGGAATTGGATATACCGAACCTTTACGAAGTGCCGGCCGATTATTGGTCGTTGTTCGAGACGCAGCGGACGGAATTGTTGAGCCTGGAAAAATGCTCGCTGACAATCCGCAATTCGACCGACGCCCGCAATGCGTCGCATACGAACGTGTCATTTATCTGTGTGCGTGCCGCGCCTGGTCGCGACGCCATGATGCTCATGGGCGACGATTCACCGCCGCAGGAGCCTGTCATGATCCGCTTGCAGCATTGCGTCGCGCGGGGCGAAGCGACCTTCCTGCGCAGCGACGAGTTGCAGCCGTTCAGCCTGGAGTGGGACAACGGCCTGCTGACGACGACCGAGCGGGTGTTCACATCGCAAGGGGTGCAAGCGGCGCCGCGGCATCCCGGCAAGGCACAGATGAGTTTGCGGCACGTCACGGCCGCCGTCCGCGGAGGAATGGCGCAGTTGACCTGCAGCGGCGATGCCCCGTATCTGCTCGATACGACGTTCCATTGCACGGACAGCATCTTCCTGGGTTCTCCTCAATCGGTCTGGATTGAACAACAAGGAGGAGACGCGGCGAGCGACGTGCAGAACAAGCTCGATTGGAACGGCGACCGGAATTTCTACGAGGGCGTGAATGCCAACGCCTTTTGGAAGATCCATTGGTTCGGCAGTTCAGATCCGCCGCAACTGATGCCCTTGGCCGATCGTCGCTCGCGCTGGGGACAGCAGCAAGAGATTCTGCCCACGTGGAACCAGGTCATCTGGAAGCAATTGCCTGCCGCTGACCGGGCGGCGCATTTATTGGTCGTCGATGATTACGCGCTCGACGATCGGTCGGCCAACAACGCAGCCCTGCACGGCGCCAGTGACGGCGAAGATGCGGGTCTGGAAACGCGATACATGCCGGTCTTGCCCTTGCCGCCAATCGGACCGGTGGGCGAGTCGAAGTGAAATACGCGAATTGAGCGCTAAACCGCAAGCGTTCTTCCGAACGTAAGCTGCCTTCCAGACGGTTGTTTCGCGAGTAGCGCTACGATTTCTTTCGTGCAGCAGGTTTTTTCTTGGCGGCAGGTTTCTTCGCGGCCTTGGTCGCAACGCCATTCGTACTGGTCTTTGCGCGAGCGGTTTTGGCTCTGCGGCCTTTCTTGGGTGGTCCCAACGCGGCGCGGGCGGCAAGTAATTCCAGCGCCTGTTCCATAGTCAATTCCTCGATTCCCGCGCCTTTGGGAAGCGAGGCGTTCGTCGTGCCGTCCGTCACATATGGACCATAGCGACCTTCCAGCAACTTCACGGGGCTCTTCGTCACCGGGGATTCGCCGAAGGTCTTCAGAGGTTCCTTCGGAGCGCCAAAGCCGCGACGCATCTGCTTGGGTTGGGCCAACAGGTCCACGGCCTGTTGGAACGTCACGTCCAAGGGCGAAATGTCGCTGGGCAAGCTCCGCGTTTCGTCGCCGCTCTTCACGTAAGGTCCGAACCGGCCGTTGTAGGCCACCACCGGCTGGCTGGTTTGCGGATGATTTCCTAACTCCCGCGGCAACGAGAGCAAACGGATCGCCACTTCGAGCGTCACGTCCTCGGGCTTCATGCCTTTGAGGAGCGAAGCGTTTTGCGGCTTCTCGTCGCCGTCGGCCATGCCGCGCTGCACGTACGGTCCAAAGCGGCCGACCTTCAAAAAGATCGGCTTGTGCGTATCGGGGCAAATGCCCAACGGCTCTTCTCCCTGGGCCGCCTGGTCGAGCATGGCGAGGGCGGAGTCGATGGTGACATCATCGGGACAAGTCTCTTCGGGAATGCTCGCCCGGCGTTCGCCCTGCTCGAGGAACGGTCCGAACCGGCCCACTCGCACGAAGATATCTTCGCCCCCTTCGGGCTTGCCGATGAAGATGCGGCTGATGTCGCGGGCATCGATTTCGTCGGTCTTGTTGGCGAGTTGTTTCTTGAGCCCCGCATGGCCATTGCCGAAGTAAAAGTTCTTCAAATAGGCAACGTGTCCCGACTCGCCGCGGCTGATGGCGTCGAGATCGTCTTCCATTTGGGCCGTGAAACGGTAATCGACCAGGTCAGGCAGGTGGGCTTCGAGCAGTTGTGAAACGGCAAAGGCAACCCAAGTGGGCACCAATGCGTTCCCCTTTTTGAAGACGTATTCGCGGGCCAGGATGGTGTCGATGATCGCGGCGTACGTGCTGGGGCGACCGATGCCCAGTTCTTCCAAGGCACGGGTCAGCGTGGCTTCGTTAAAGCGACTGGGAGGTTGCGTGGTGTGGCTCTTGGCGTCGAGTTGCCGGCAGGCGAGCGTCTCGTGCAGACGGACGTCGGGGAGCATCGTTTCCTTGTCGGCGAGTTCGGCCTGCGGATCGTCGGACCCTTCGACATAGGCCCGCAGATAGCCGGGAAAGTCGATCGTCTTGCCGCTGGCCGAAAAGACGGCGCCGCCCCCTTCAAGCGTCAATGTCATCCGCCGGCCGCGGGCGTCGTTCATCTGGCTGGCAATCGTGCGTTTCCAGATCAACTCGAACAACCTGAACTCTTCGGCCGATAGCTGCGAACGCAGCACCTCAGGAAGCTCAAAGGGATGCCCCGCGGGTCGAATGGCCTCGTGGGCTTCTTGCGCGTTCTTGACCTTCGTGCGATATTCGCGCGGCTGATCGGGCAAATACTCAGGCCCATACTGATCGGCGACCAATTGCCGCGCGGCGTCGATCGCCACGCTCGCCAGATTGGTCGAGTCGGTACGCATGTACGTGATATGGCCGTTCTCGTACAGACTCTGGGCGACTTGCATCGTGCGGCGGGCGGTGAATCCCAACTTGCGGTTCGCCTCTTGCTGCAGCGTGCTCGTCGTAAACGGAGGATACGGCTTCGTCGTGTACGGTTTATCCTCCAGGTTGGTAACCTTGAACTCGGCCTTGTGCAATCGCTCGGCGAGCGCAGTCGCCGCCGGCTCATCAAGCATCAACAAGGCCGGATTCTTGATTTTTCCGGTGGCAGAGTCGAAATCTTTGGTCGTGGGAATCTTGCGGCCATCCACGCTGTCCAGGCCGGCCTCGAACGACTCTTGCTTTGGCGTGGCGAATAGACCCAACAGGTCGCTGTAGGTGGACGAGACAAACTTCATCCGCTCGCGTTCGCGCTCGACGATCAGCCGCACGGCCACGCTCTGCACACGGCCTGCGGACAATCGGGGCCGGACCTTGCGCCACAGCAGGGGCGAAACTTCATAACCAAACAAGCGGTCCACGATGCGGCGAGTTTCTTGCGCCCGAACCAAGTCGTTGTCGATGTCCCGCGGATGGGACAGCGCGTCGAGAATGGCTTCGCGGGTGATTTCGTGAAACACCAACCGCTTGACAGGCACTTTGGGTTTCAGCAGTTCGAGCAAATGCCAACTGATGGCTTCGCCTTCGCGGTCTTCGTCGGTCGCCAGGTACAGTTCTTTGGCGTCTTTGACCAGACCCCGGAGCTTGCGGACCTGTTCGGTCTTGCCGGGCGGAATGATGTACACCGGCACGAAATCGTCGTTGACATTGACGCCCAGATAGGCCCATTCCTCTTTCTTGAATTCGGCGGGGATCTGCTTAGCCCCCTGAGGCAGGTCGCGAACATGGCCAATACTGGCCTCGATCATAAAATCGCGGCCCAAAAACTGGCTGATGGTGCGGGCCTTCGCGGGGGACTCGACGATCACCAGCGATTTACCCCCCGAATTTACAGTCTTTTTAGCCATTTTGGGCCTTGGTTGCTGGGCGATGCAGATGCGAGAGAATCAAAGCTGACCTGTTTTACCTAGTCGTTGCTATCGGTACATATTTGTCCGTTTGCGACGGTTTTCTTCAACAACAACTTCTGCGGCCGGACAACCGCTTCAATTGGCGCCAGTGGGTGGCCTTAAAAATAGAAAAGGTAAATCGGACGACACGATTGTTTGAGACGGCATTGCATCGAGGAATCACCACAAACCCCTCTCCATGGTGGATTCTCGACTTGGCGAAGTGCCTCGTCAAAACCGTCCTGAATCGCCCAGACTCCTTTTTGGGATTGCGTTTACGTCGTTTGTTCTTAAAATCAACCGCTTCGGCGGCGTATCTTTCTCCGCTCACTCCTTAATATCTGTATCACCCGGCTGTCAAGGCTTCTTTGCCCAGTCGCGGTGCCATCTGCCAAGGATTGACCACGATGGCTTCTCCCTTTTCGATCTTCCGTAAGAACCAAAAAGCCGCCATGGCGGCCCTCACGATCATGTGCATGCTCTCGTTCTCGATCGTGGGAGTGATAAGCTACTCCGACATGTTCGGCCGGGCGTATAAACCCAATGACATAGCTCGCACTCGCTACAAGACTTACACCAACGAAGATCTTGACCGGCTGACAAGGTCACGCCGGATTGCGACGAATTTCATCCATTACGCTCGATTGCTAGCTGCTCGTGATCCTAACCTGCCTGCCGACTTTCCGCTGAGATTTCTCAACTCCCCACGTTTCGCCGAACCTTTTGGCAGCCTATCGCCTCAGGCCGTGATTACCAGCCGGGTGCTTGCCGACCAGGCGAAGCGGATGGGCCTGGTCATTTCCGACCAGGCTGTCTTGGACTATATCAATTCGGCGGTGCGGGAGTTTGTCGACATCTTCCGACAGTTCAATCCCGCACTGACGGGCCAACTCACCGACGCCGACTATGCCAACATCTTAAAAGATCTGGGGACTGGAAGAAGAGAAAAAGTTGAATTCTGGCAAGTGGTCGAGGCAATCCGGTCGGAAATGCTGGCGGGCAGGCTTAGCGAGATGTATGGTTCGAGTTTCCAACTCACTCCGGTTCAGCGCTGGGAGTTCTTCTTGCGACTGAACCGCAAGGTAAAGGCCGAAGTTTTGCCGATCAAGGCGGAGGACATGGTCGGGCAGGTTCCGAATCCGTCCGAGAGCGAATTGCAGGAGTTTTTCAATAAGTACAAGAATCAGGAAGCCAGTCCGGGCTCTCCCGAACCTGGATTCAAGGTTCCCGCCAAGGCGGCAACTCAGTATTTCGCCGCGGACTACGAAAAGTTTTACGAACAAGCCGAAGCATCCATCACGCAGCAAGATATCGAGAAGGAATACGAACAGAACAAAGAAACGCAGTATCGCTGGCAAAGTCTAGGCCGCGGCGCCGATCCGGACGATTTGCCGGTCGAGGAGAAACCGAAGACCGAAGCTCCCCAGGGAGAGACGCCCAAGAAAGACGGTACTGAAAAAACCGCAGAACCCGCGAAGCCTGAAGCGAAGAAGTCGGACGAAAAGAAATCCGCAGATCAGCCCGAAGAAAAGAAGTCCGACGCTGCAGAGCCCAAGAAGCCGGCAGAAGATTCCGACAGTAAGAAGTCGGGCAGCTTGCGTCGGCTGTTGCCGATTCTGGCCCTGGCAGGATCCGATGTTTGGACGTCCGGTCTCCACGAATTGTTCTTGTTTTCCGCCCTTTTGAGCGGTGACGAGGATGAGGCCAAGAAGGCTGCGGACAAAAAGGGGGCCGACAAACAAACCAAAGCCTCTGCTGAGGAGTCCGCGGACGAAGATAAGGCCGCGGAGAAGAAACCGGCGGCGACGGGCGACGACAAGACTAAGACTCCTGACGGGAAGGAACCGGCAACGACGAAGCCGGCTACGGTGTTTCCAGGCACTCTGCTGCAGTCCGCTGAGCCATCCGCCGGCAAAGTTCCGGTGAGCCCGCCTCCTATCATTGAGGAAAAGGACTTGCTTCCCCTGAGCATTAAAGATGGGCCCGACCCGATCTACAGTCCGCTCTGGAAGGTCGAAAAGGATATTCGCAAGAAACTGGCCGAGCAGCGGGTGACCGAAAGGGTCAAAAAGGCTTTCGAAGACATCCGCGAACAGTTAGAGACGTATTTCGTCGAATGGACGACCTGGGAGGCTGATCGAAAGAACCAGCCTAATCTGAAAGAGCCCACGCCCGTGGACTATGAGAGCCTGGCCAAGAAGTACGAATTGAGCTTGCATACCACGAAACTGATTTCGGCCTTGCAGTTTTCCAAGATGCCGGACCTGGGCGAGGCAACGATGGGGCGCGATCGGCTGGTGGCGATTGTCTTCGGGGGGCTACGCCTCTATCAAGCGCGCGAGGCGCAAGACATCAAGGGAAACCGCTATCTGGCCTGGAAAATCAAAGACGAAAAGGCTTACGTCCCGACCCTCGACGATAGTTCGATCCGTAACGAAGTCGTGCGGACCTGGAAGTTGATGAAAGGGCGAGATCTGGCCGTGAAGGAGGCCGAGAGTCTAGCCAAACAGGCGAATACCGCCAAACAGTCGCTCGCGGATTTGTTCGGTAATCAGCCCGGCAAGAAAGTTACGGAGACGAACGAATTCTCGTGGATGACGACGGGGACCGCCGGAGGAATGGATTTCAATCGTGGAATGCAACCGACGCTCAGCGAAGTTGAGGGCGTAGACGAGCCCGGCGAAGCATTCATGCAAAAAGTCAGCAAGCTGGACGTGGGAGACGTGGACGTGGCGCTAAACCAACCCCAGACTACCGCTTACGTCGTTCGGATAACCCGCGTCGATCCGGAACTCCCCATATTGCACGACCGATTCGTACAGACCGGTTTGGGCGCCTACGAGGCGGTGGCGCAGCAAGAGATAAGCCAACAGCAACAAGCCTGGGTCCGTCACATGCTCAAGGAAGTTGACTTTGAATTTCTTGGGCGGTTGGCCAACGACAGTGAAGGTCGCGACGAAGATATGTGACGTCGTGGCCAGCCAAATTCGTGGGGCGGTTTGCCAAACTGCCGCTTATGTTACGGCAGGTCGGCGGCCTGCCCCACTTGGCCTTCCTATCCGCGGCGCGGCTTGAGTACGATCGTGGCCAACGGGGGCAGACTCAATTCGATCGAATAAGGACGGCTGTGACTGGGGTGGTTGACTGCCATGGCGCCCATCGCGTTCCCCAGATTGCTACCGCCATAGAAGGTCGAGTCGCTGTTGAAAATCTCTTCGTACCAGCACAACTCCGGCACGCCAAATCGGTGCACCATCCGCGGCACGGGAGTGAAATTGCAGCAGATCAGTAAATAGTCGTGTGGGTCCTTGGCCTTGCGGATGAAGGCCAGCGCGCTTTCGTCGTAATTGTGGCAATCAACCCATTCGAAGCCATGCCCCTCGAAATCGACCTCGTGCAGCGATTTCTCGCGGCGGTACAGGCGGTTGATGTCGGCCACCATCTTATGCAGACCTTGGTGCGACTCCCACTGCATCAGGTCCCATTGCAAGCTGCTGTCGTAGTTCCACTCGTTCCACTGGCCGAAGTCACATCCCATGAAGAGCAGCTTCTTGCCCGGGTGGGTCCACATGTAGCTGTATAACAGCCGCAAGTTGGCGAACTTCTGCCACAAGTCACCAGGCATCTGATCGAGCAGCGAACCTTTGCCATGGACCACCTCATCGTGCGACAGAGGCAGGACAAAGTTCTCGGTGAAGGCGTAAATCAGGCTGAACGTCAACTCGTCGTGATGGTACCGCCGATGGATCGACTCATGACGCATGTATTGGGTCGTGTCGTTCATCCAGCCCATGTTCCATTTCAGGCTGAATCCCAAACCGCCCAAGTAGGTCGGCCGCGACACTCCGGTCCAAGCGGTCGATTCTTCGGCGATCGTCAACACGCCCGGATATTGCAGATGGGCCTCTTCGTTCAGTTCCTTCAGGAACGAAATGGCTTCAAGATTCTCCCGCCCGCCAAACTGATTGGGAATCCAATCCCCTTCATTCCGGCTGTAATCGAGGTACAGCATCGACGCCACGGCGTCCACGCGTAGGCCATCGACGTGGTACTTGTCCATCCAGAACAGCGCGTTCGACAGCAGGAAGTTGCGGACTTCGTGCCGGCCGTAATTAAAGATCAACGTGCCCCAATCGCGGTGCTCCCCCTTGCGCGGGTCGGCATGTTCGTACAGCGACGTGCCGTCGAACATCCGCAGGCCGTGTGCATCGCGGGGGAAGTGGGCCGGCACCCAATCGAGCACGACGCCAATGCCGTTCTGGTGGCAGTGGTCGATAAAGTACATGAAGTCTTCCGGCGAGCCGTACCGGCTGGTGGCGGCAAAGTATCCGACGGGCTGATAACCCCAACTTCCTGAGAAGGGATGCTCGTTGACCGGCATCAATTCGAGATGGGTGTAGCCCATCTGCAGGCAATACTCGACCAATTGATGGGCCAGTTCACGATAAGTGAGCCAGCGAGACGGATCGTCTCCAGGCCGTTTCCAACTTCCCAGGTGGACTTCGTAGAACGACAAAGGCGCATCGAGTCCGTTGGTTCGAATGCGGTTTTGCATCCAGTTGCCGTCGTTCCACTGGTAACGGTTGAGGTCCGCGACTTTCGAGGCGGTTCGCGGCGGCAGTTCGGCAGCGAAACCGTATGGATCGGCCTTATCGACGACCTGGTCGCCGTGACGCACCTGATATTTGTAGACCGTGCCCTCGCCCATGCCGGGCACGAACAGCTCCCAAAAACCGCTGGGAATGTGTTTGCGCATCGGATGTCGGCGGGCATCCCATTCGTTGAAGTCGCCCATCAGGCTGATGCTAGTGGCATTGGGGGCCCAGACGGCGAAGTTGACGCCATGTACTCCATCGATGGTGCGGAGTTGAGCGCCCAGCCTTTGGTAGCTCTTCCAATGCTTGCCTTCGTTGAGCAAGAAGAGATCGTAGTCTGTCAGTAATTGCGGAAAAGCGTATGGGTCGTGCATCGTGGCTCTGTTTCCCCGATCATCGGCAAGTTGCAACAGGTAGCGGTTGGCGTCAACGGCCCCCTCGGTCCATGGGCAAATCGCTTCGAACAAACCGGACGGATGAATCCGTCGCATCGGTCGAGGCGTTTGCACATGCGAGGGATCGACGACCCAAGCCTGTTCGGTTTGAGGCAGATATGCCCGCACCGCAAGGGCACGCCGTCCATCTTCGACCACTTCGTGCGGTCCCAGAATCTCGAAGGGGTTCTCGTGTCGGCCCTCAACGAGTCGGCCGACTTTTTCCAACGGGACAGTGGTACGCACGATCAATTCCTCCTTGCCCAATTTCCGTGATTGTTAATCTGCGTGGATTGTGGTTCGTGATGGCTGCCCCGTCCAGGGGCCGTTTTGGGGGCGGATAGGTTCAGCCGCTGTTCAAATGGCTCACTTATGCAAGTCCCGGGCCGTTGCGTGCAGGTTTGTCTGCCGCGATGCGGCAGCGGCTCAATTGATCCAAGGACTTGGCAGGAAATAGGTTCCGAACTGGGAACAGCTCAATTTGGTGGCTTCGAACCGCTCTCGGGCCCAACGGCGGAACATCGCAATGCCCCGTTTCCAAGATTTATGGCCAGCGGGTGTCGGAGATTCGATCGCTTCAATCTCGGCGGGCAATTCGTGAAAACTGTCCGCGGCGGGTGCCAAAGCCTCGGCATGCGGGACATTCGGCCCTGCATGAGAGGCGTCAAAGCGGTAACGGCGCACCTCGACCCGGTGGAATTGCACCGCCCGATCAACCCGTTGCCACAGATCTCGGTTCTTGACTGGGACCATTTCGCCAAAGCATTCCCAAGTCCAGCCGTTGCGACGCCATTCGTCCAAACCGTAGGCCAGGCCGCGATTTACATACCGGCTTGCCGTGACCAAGGTCACTCGTGAAGGTTGATCCAGGGCTTCCAAACCTCGGACCAGGGCCAGCAACTCAAGTCGCTCGCCGTGCGTTTCCGGTTCGGAATCTGCCGCTTCGAACGTCGCCGATCCATCGGCCGCTTGCAGGACGAAACTCCATTCGCCCTGGTCATTTCTCCCGTGTGAAAACAGGAGAAAGTGCGGTGTTGGAACGCTCATAGGTGGATTTTCACGCCATTCTCGGGAAGGGTTGACCTGGATGTCCGAAGCTGGACCCGCGGCAGAATGTTTCTGCCTGACTTTGCTTATCGGCAACCTCAACCTACACTCACCAGTTTTCCTGGACGTTGTAGTTAAACATTTTTGGTTCACATCTGTGTTCGACAAACGAATGTAACGAGCAGGACCGTCGCGTTCGTCTCAGGAACTCCTCAAGGGTACAATTCCCGTCTTCACTCCCCGCCGTCGCCCACGCTTGCGGTTTAGACCGTCCTTATTCAACAAGGAACGAACCATGACCAAGAAAAAGATCCTCCTGCTGATCGGTGACTTCGTGGAAGATTACGAAGTGATGGTCGCCTACCAGGCGCTTGAATTGGTAGGACATCAGGTCGATGCGGTCTGTCCGGGCAAGAAGGCCGGCGAATTCGTCGTTACCGCCATTCACGATTTTGAGGGCTTGCAGACTTATACCGAAACCCGTGGTCACCGCTTTCGGCTCAATGCGACGTTCGACGACGTGCGTCCTGAAAAGTACGACGCCCTGTTCATTCCCGGCGGCAGGGCGCCGGAATATCTACGCCTCAATCCCCAAGTCTTGGGCATCGTGCGACATTTTGCCGAGACGAACAAACCGATCGCTGCGATCTGTCATGGTCCGCAGGTTTTGGCAGCGGCGGGCGTATTGAAGAACCGCACTTGCATGGCCTATCCGGCAATCCGTCCCGATCTCGCGGCCGTCGGCAGTCATTGGGCCGAACCCAACGCCCAACTCGACGGGGCCCACGTCGATGGCAACCTCGTCACCGGTCCCGCATGGCCCGCCAACACGGCCGTCATCCGCGAACTGCTCAAGTTGCTTGGCACGCCGGTCGGAGTGTGAGGAAGGATCGAATGACCATCACGGAGCGGCCCCTTTGGAGTCCGACAGAAGGACAGATCGCATCGGCGAATTTGACGGCGTTCATGCAGTTCGTGCGAGACCGATGGGGTTCACCGATCTCCGACTATGCGTCGCTCTATTGCTGGTCGATCGAAAAACCCGACTTGTTTTGGGAAGCGATCTGGGAATTCTGCGGCGTGATCGCCAGTCAGAAGCGGGATCGGATCGTCAGCGATTTCGACCGTATGCCGGGGGCCAACTGGTTTCCCGGCGCTCGGCTGAACTTTGCCGAAAACCTGCTGCGCTACCGGGACGATCGGCAGGCACTGGTCTTCTGGAACGAGCGAGGATTTCAGCGATCGTTGACGCACGCCGAGTTGTACCGCGAAGTCGCGCGACTTGCCGTTTCGCTCCGCGGCCTCGGGCTTCAACCAGGGGATCGCGTTGCCGGCTTTGTACCCAATTTGCCTGAAACAGTCGTGGCAATGCTAGCCGTAGCGAGTCTGGGAGCAGTCTGGTCATCATGTTCGCCCGACTTCGGTCTGCAGGGGGCCTTGGACCGTTTTAGCCAGATCGAGCCGCGGGTGTTGTTCACGGCCGATGGCTATTTGTACAGCGGCCGCGAATTCGATTCGCTAGAGCGCGTCGCCACACTGCGTCAACACATTCCGTCCATCGAGCGAGTCGTCGTCATTCCAAATCTGAACGCTCGACCAAATCTGCACGACCTGCCCAATGCCGTTTTGTGGAACGACTTCTTGCAGCCGCACCCGTCGAGCAAATTGGTGTTTGAGCAATTGCCTTTCGATCATCCACTCTACATTCTCTTTTCATCGGGAACGACGGGACCTCCGAAGTGCATCGTACATGGGGCCGGCGGCATTCTGGTGCAACATCTCAAAGAGCATGTGCTGCACTGCGACTTGAAGCAGGACGACCGGGTCTTCTTCTTCACCACCTGTGGATGGATGATGTGGAACTGGCTGGTCAGTGCGCTGGCCGAAGGTTGTTGCGTGCTGTTGTACGACGGCTCGCCGCTGGCGCCCGATTCCGGCATTCTATTCCGCATGGCCGAGCAGGAGCGGATGACCATTTTCGGCACGAGCCCCAAGTTTCTCAGTTCGATCGAAAAGGCCGGTTCGACCCCCGGCCGCGATTTTGATCTGTCACACCTGCGGGTCATGCTTTCAACAGGTTCGCCATTGGGCGGCGAGAGTTTTGATTACGTCTATTCGCACATCAAGTCCGACTTGCGGCTGTCGAGTATGTCGGGCGGAACCGATTTGTGCGCCTCCTTTGCTACCGGCAATCCGTTGGGGCCGGTCTATCGGGGTGAAATGCAGTGCCGAGCGTTGGGATTGAACGTGCAGGTCTTCAATGACGCGGGGCAACCCGTCAATGAAGAGAAAGGAGAATTGGTCTGCACTGCGCCCTTTCCTTCCATGCCTCTCTCATTCTGGCAGGACACAGGCGAAGCGTATCAGCGGGCGTATTTCGCGCGGTTCCCCGGAGTCTGGTGTCATGGCGATTATGCCGAACTGACGAAACACGACGGCGTGGTCATTTACGGCCGGAGCGACGCCGTTTTGAATCCGGGCGGCGTGCGGATCGGCACTGCGGAAATCTATCGGCAGGTCGAGCAACTCCCCGAGGTGCTGGAAAGCGTCGTCGTCGGCCAGGAGTGGCAGGGAGATGTTCGCGTCGTGCTTTTCGTGAAACTACGAACAGGTTTCACGCTCGACGAGACATTGTCCACTCGCATCAAGCATCAAATCCGTGCCAACACCACGCCGCGTCACGTACCGGCCCGAATCGTTCAAGTGGCCGACATTCCCCGCACCAAGAGCGGCAAGATCGTCGAGCTCGCCGTCCGCGACATGATTCACAGCCGACCCATTCGCAACGCCGAAGCCTTGGCGAATGCCGAAGCGTTGGAGTTATTTCGTGATTTGCCGGAGTTGCTGGAGTAAGCGTCGCACCCGGGTCGGATTACACTCGTGACTTCCAAGCGAAGTCATCTCGCGAGCCGTGCAGTACTGCAAGTACCTCGACCATATCGCCGGAGATTACATAGTAAACGACGTGGTGAAATTTCTTCACGCGCACTGCGCGCACGCCCTCCCAAACCACTCCGAATGCCTCTGAGTTTGTTTCAATTCGTTGGAAGCTCTCGCGCAGCTTTGCGCTGAATTTTCGTCCTGACCCTGGACGGACTTGTTCCAGATAATCATATGCGCGCTGAATATCTTCCTCGGCTTCGGGACGAAGGACAACCTGGCGAATCATGATTTTCCTTCGAGCCGATCAATTACTTCGCGCCACGGTTTTCCGACTCCTGGCTCAGCCTTCGCTCGAGCTAGTCGAGACGCAAGCTCGGCGAGGTGCCAGTCCGGCAATTCCTGCGGCTCGATCTGTTCCGGCAGACTGTCCCAAATTTGTTCGATGAGTTCCAATCGCTCCGGAACGCTGAGTTGATGGATACCCAAGCTTTCGATACTGACGCTCATACCGGTGTCTCCTTGCTTCCTTCGCCTGTAAGTAAGTCTAGCAGCTTCTAAAATGGCTTGCATGTCCTACTTTCGTCATTCGGATTTTTCTTTCCCCAGTTTCTCTTGCCATTGTTTTACAAGATTCAGCGCCGCCAAGGGAGTTAAATTGTTCAGATCGATGTCGCGGATGTCCTTGAGCAACGGATGGTCGACGGGCCCGAACAAGGTCAACTGCAAATCGCCGCCGACGCGGAGCTTTCGGCGTTTGGCCATTTTAGGCCGACCCGACTCGTCGAGATGCTCCTGCTCCAAACGCGAAAGAATTTGCTTGGCCCGTTCCAGCACTTCGCGGGGCACGCCGGCCAGTCGGGCCACATGAATGCCGTAACTCTTGTCCGCCGCGCCGTCGATAATCTTGTGCAGAAACACCAGCTCTTCCTGCCATTCGCGGACCGCCACATTCAGATTCTTGACGCGGCTTAGCGACGATTGCAGGTCGGTCAATTCGTGATAATGCGTGGCGAACAGTGTGCGACAACCGACGTGGTCGTGCAGATACTCAACGATCGCCCAGGCCAGCGAAACGCCATCGTAGGTACTGGTGCCGCGGCCGATTTCATCCAAAATCACCAGGCTCCGCGGCGTGGCGGTGTTGAGAATGCGGGCGGTCTCGGTCATCTCGACCATAAAAGTGCTCTGACCGCGGGACAGTTCGTCGCTCGCCCCCACGCGAGCGAAAATCCGATCCGCGATGCCGAGGGTCGCTTCTTCGGCAGGAATAAAGCTACCGACCTGCGCCATCAGCGTGAGCAAAGCTGCCTGACGGATGTAGGTGCTCTTGCCCGCCATGTTGGGCCCGGTGATCAGCAGCATCTGCCCCTCGTCGGGCCCGGCCGTAATGTCGTTGGGAACGAACGAACCGTGCGGCAACAGCGAATCAAGCACCGGATGCCGGCCACCGATGATCCGCAGCACGGGCTCATCGACCAGCGTCGGACGGCAATAACTTCGATCGCGTGCCAACTCCGCCAGCCCTGCCAGAACATCGACCTGGGCCAACACGTCGGCCGTTGCCCGCAGTCGCCGACCATGCGCAGCCACCGCGTCGCGCAGCTCCAAGAACAACTCGTGCTCCAACTCCTTGGCCTTTTCGTCGGCCGTTAGAACTTTCTCTTCGTACTCTTTAAGCTGCGGCGTGATGTACCGCTCCGCATTCTTGACCGTCTGCTTGCGATGATAGTCGGTCGGCACCTTGTCGCGATGTGTGTGAGTGATTTCCAGGTAGTAGCCAAAGACGTTGTTGAAGCCGACCTTCAAAGGAATACCGGTTCGCTCAGCCTCCTGACTCTGATAGCGGGCAATCCACTGTTTGCCGCCGGTCGTAAGCTCACGCAGAGCGTCTAACTCGGCGCTAAAACCGTCGCGGACGAATCCACCTTCGCGGCTGACCAACGGACATTCATCCATCAAGGCGGCATCAAGCTGGGCGCGAACATCCGGACACAGATCTAACTCCCGTTCCAATTGCGCCAGCAGCGGACTCTTGCGCGCCGAGAGCTTGGCCTTGATGGCCGGCAGCGCCCGAAGCGTACGGGCCAGGCAGTTCAAATCGCGGGGACTGGCCCGACCGGTCGTCACACGGGCCAGCAGCCGCTGAACATCGTAGATCTTATTGAGGTGCTCGCGCAACTCGCTGGATAACACTCCGGCAGCGACGAGTTCTGCCACGGCATCGAGCCGCGCGTCTAATACCTGCCGATCGGTCAGCGGGTTGGCGATCCAATCGGCGAGTAGCCGCGAACCCATCGCCGAAACCGTGCGGTCGAGCACCGCCAGCAACGAGCCTTCGCGGCGACCTTCCCGAATCGTGCGATGAATCTCCAAACTGCGGCGCGTCGATTCGTCGATCTCAAGCGTCGTCCCGGCTCGATATGGAATCAATCGGTCGAGATGCTCCAGCGACCCTTTCTGAGTCTCTTTCAGATAATCGAGAATCGCCCCTGCCGCCCGGACTGCCGGCACGTCGTCAGCCGTAAAACCAAAACCTTCCAGCGACTGCGTGCCAAAGTGCTTGGTCAGCGATTCGCGGGCCGAGTGGTGCGAAAAGACCCACGCCGGACGCCGCGTAACGAGCAGCTTTTCACCACTTAAGGAAACTGGCAAGTCCTCAGCATCTTCACTCACCAATAATTCCACTGGCCCGATGCGGGCTAACTCATCACTCATTCGAACGGGTGCGAATTGCGCCGCCTGAAACCGTCCAGTCGAAAGCTCAACCCAGGCGACTCCTGTTGGCTTTCCCGGGACCAAAGCCGCCAGGTAGTTGCATTGACGCGGATCGAGCAGCGCGTCGTCGGTGACCGTGCCGGCCGTGACGATACGGGTCACTTCCCGTCGGACGATTCCCTTGGCCTGGCGCGGGTCTTCAACCTGATCGCAGATCGCCGCTCGCAAACCGGCGGCAATCAACTTGCCCAGGTAGCTTTCCAACTGATGATGCGGGAAGCCGGCCATGGGGACCGGATTCTCACCCTTGTCACGACTGGTCAGCGCCAGGCCCAGCACACGGGCTGCCGTCTTGGCGTCGTCGTGAAACATTTCATAGAAATCGCCCATGCGAAACAGCAGCAGGGCGTCGGGACACGCCGCCTTAGCGTCCTGGTACTGCTGCATCATGGGCGTCACGGTCATTGTGGCGCGATGATAGCAGACGGGAAGGCGACAGAAAAGGAGGAAATCAAAATGTGGGGCAGGTTGCCAACCTGCCTGGACAACAAAGGCAGGTCGGTGACCTGCCCCACCTGCCTTACGGAATAAACTCCTCGGCCTCTTCGCCGGAGTTGATGGTGATTTCGCCAGTATCTTCCAAGCGGCGGATGATATCGACGATCTGCTGTTGTGTCTGCTCGACCGTCGAGGCTCGAACGGGACCGAGGTACTCCATCTCTTCGCGGAGCATATCGGCGGCTCGCGAAGACATGTTGCCCATGATCTTCTGCTTGAGATCCTCGCTGGCCCCCTTCAAAGCCAAAGCCCACTGCGAGTTCTCCACGTTCTTGAGAACGGTCTGCACATCCTTCGGCTGGAACTTCGAAATATCGTCGAAGACGAACATCAGCCGGCGAATCTCTTCTACCAGGTCGGGGTCTTCCTGTGCCAGGTTCTCTAGCAGGCTCCGTTCGGTGGCCCGATCGGTGACGTTGAGAATCTCCGCCACACTTTCCACGCCGCCTGCTGCCTCGAACTGCTGGCTCATGACGGCGGCCATGCGGTGTTCGAGCCCCTGCTCGACCTCGTGGATAATCTCGGGATTCGTCTGTCCCATCGTCGCAATGCGGCGGATGACCGCCAGTTGCCGATCGCTCGGCAGCCCGCCGATGATATCTGCCGCCTGCGCGGGTTGCAGGTGCGAAAGGATCAGAGCAATCGTCTGTGGATGCTCATCAATGATAAACGTCAACAGGTTCTGACTGTCCACCTTCTGCAGGAAGCCAAACGGCATGGCTTCGATCTGCTGGCGGACGTTTTCCAGCGTGCTGCCGGCATTCTTGCCGAGGGCTCGCTCGACCAGGCTTTTCGCCAGGTCCAGTCCGCCCGACCCTGCGCCATAACTCGTGGGATTGGCCTCGGCGAATTCCTTGATCGTCGATTCTTGCTCGTCGCCGTTGACACTTCCCAGCTTGGCAATCTCGATGGAGACGGCTTCGACCTGCTTGGGCGTCAGCTTGCTGAGCAACTTGCCCGCTTCCTCTTCAGGCAGGCTGGTCAACAGAACGGCGGCTTTGCGAATTTCGCCCAAGGCAATCAACTCCGAGAATGCAGCCAATACGACAGCACGCCCAGAGCGGCGACAGGCTGTTGGCGAACCAGCTTATTGAGACGCTCGCGACGCAGGCGGTTCGCCTCAAGCAGCGCAGCGTCCTCCGCTGGCGGCGATTTTGGTAGGACAGGCAAAGCGCGCAACAGCGCCTCGAAATAGAATTTGCTCATTCCCCCCGCTCCCTTACGATGCGGCAACTTGCGAACTTTGGCAAACTTTGCCGGTTATGCTGCGCAAATTGGGCGCAGCCTGCGTATCGTCAAGGATCGGGACGGAACTTGAATGGAATTGAGAATCGCCGCTCACACCTGAGCAAGCTCGATGGCCGGCGTAAATCCCACTTCCAGCGTCATCTCGCCCCAAGGTGTCTCGTACGGAATCGAGATCGCTTTGACATTCGAGGGGAAACGCACTTCATGGTCGCGCCCCGTAATGACGCTCGGCAGACTGATCGAAAGCTGATACGCCTCGAGCTCCGATTTCGCGGCGCCGGCAACCATGTTCGCCAGTTCACCCACCGCGTCGATGACGTCGGCATTGATTTCGGTCGCCTCCATCATCAGCATCGCCGAGGCAGCCTTGAGTGCCACGTTCTTGGAGAAGCTCAGCACGACCATGCCGACCGCGTTGCCCGACAAGCCAATCACGCCGCTGATCTCATGCACCGGGTGGTTGCCATCCTTCAGATGAAGTTGGCCTCGCTCCACTTCAACGCCCAACATGGTCGAAAAAGCGTTCGAAAGAGACGTCAGAAACGGATTGATGTATTCGACTCTCATGACAGGGGGCCCATGGATTGGCAGATTTGTCGCAGTTAAAGACTTCCGTCACGCCGCGCTACACGGTCGGATTTTTGCCCGAGAAAGCGTAGGTTGCCCCCACCCGACGTCAACCACCACCCCTTCGACCGGGGCGAATCTGCATGCCCCCGATGTAGCAGAGTTCCGTCTGTAACGGATATGCGGGGGATGCACGACTACCACCATCTTCTTTGCGTCTTTGTGATTTGGAATTTGTTTGTGATTTGTCCTTTGAGATTTGTGATCTATTCCCCGTCGCTTGCGGTTTAGCGCTTTCTCCTTCACTCCCCCCGAATCTCACACACCGCCGCTTGCCCCTCGCATTCATCCACTTCAATCCGCACGAGCGTCGGACGAGCCCCGACCCGAGACTTTAAATCACTAAGCAACTTATGCCCAATATGCCGGGCAAGCAATTCCGACGTCGTATTGGGAATCGGCAGCAAAATACAATCGCAGCGTGGAAACACCCAGCGCCGCTCGCGGAACGTAACCTCGACCTCATGGTCGTCGGCCTGCACGCGTATCAACGGATGACCGGTCGGCAACAACATATGATGGTCGAGCTCGTCGACGATCGCCTTCAACGTGTCTCGCAAGGCGATGAAATCGACCACGTAATGATTCTCATCCAGCGGCCCATGCACCTCGGCCGACACGCGATAGTTATGCCCGTGCAGACGCTCGCACACGTCTCCATTGAACGTAATGAAATGCCCCGCGCTGAAGACCAGGTAATCCTTCGACAAGCGGACGCAGTACGACTCAGTCATCGGGTTTTGTCTCTCAATTTTCTCTACACAAAAAACAGTTAGCCGCGCTCGCTTGCGACGCGCTTCGTCATCCAATCACACCCGGCTCTCACCCATAAAA
>Ga0207092_1054_pt1 | contig 21154 bp, 21 predicted proteins | sample Alteio_BWMinHeat_48_FD_153533 | JGI IMG/M metagenome (GOLD analysis project Ga0207092, IMG submission 153533) | Enriched cells from forest soil in Barre Woods Harvard Forest LTER site, Petersham, Massachusetts, United States -... | ecosystem: Environmental > Terrestrial > Soil > Temperate forest >... | reverse complement strand
CTTGGGGGAAATCAATCCCATAATCGATTTGACCGTGGTCGATTTACCCATGCCGTTGCGGCCCAGCAGGGTGATGAACTCACCCTGCAGCATCTGCAAATTGACGCCAAACAACGCCTGGCAACTGCCATAACATGTCTCTAGTGCTTCGATGCTCAATAGCTCGCTCATTGTGCTGGTCCCTGAGGTGTCAGTTGTCGTCGCCGAGATAAGCGGCGCGAACTTCGGCGTTTGAGCGAATGGCTGCAGCGCTATCGCACGCAATTGGCTTTCCGTAAACCAGTACGGTAATCCGATCGGCAAGTGAAAATACGGCATGCATGTCGTGCTCAACCAGCACCATCGCGTAACTGCCCTTTAAGTTAGCCAGCAACGCCATCATCTGTTCCGATTCGCCCTGGCTCATGCCTGCCATGGGTTCGTCCAGCAACAACAGCCGCGGCTCGGAAACCAAGGCCATTGCCAATTCAAGCTGGCGATGCTCGCCGTGTGCCATCTCTGCCACACAGGCATGCAGGCGGGAGCCCAGGCCGACCAGATCGAGTACGTATTTGGCGCGCTCACGTAGCGGCCGGGAGTCCATCATCGGTTCCCAGAAACGAAAGCAATGTCCCGCTTGCGCCTGCGCGGCCAGCATCACGTTCTGCAACGCCGAGAATTCATTGAACAGGGATGTGATCTGATAGGAGCGCGCCAATCCCATTCTGGCGCGCCGATAATTCTTTTCTCGCGTGATGTCCTTTCCATCAAATATGATGCTGCCCTCATTTGATCTCAATTCACCGGACAATTGACCTATCAGGGTCGATTTTCCCGCGCCGTTTGGACCGATGATTGCGTGCGTTTCTCCGATGTCGACTGTCATATTGAAATGATCCGTCGCCAGCAGTCCGCCGTAGCGTTTGACCAAATTGCTGACGTTCAGCAAATTCATTGCGCCTCTCCCTGCTTGTCATACTTGGCGGACGTGACAGCGGACCCGGAAAGAGAAGAGGAGGCCGCCCCAAATTGCTCCCAATCTTGTATGAATCCATAAATGCCGCGCTTGGTCAGCAGGACAATGCCAACAATCAGCAGGCCTAAAATCATCATCCAATGCTCGGAATAGGCTTTTAATGCCTCTTCGAGCAGCGACAGGCTGATTGCCCCGAGCACCGGTCCCATCAGGCTTGCAACGCCGCCGAGCACCACCATGACGATCAGGTCGCCCGACATGGTCCACGACAGATAGGACGGGGAGGAAAACAGCGTCAAATTGGCATATAGCATGCCTGCCACCCCGCATGTCATCGCGGACAGCACATACGCTGTCAGCCTGTAACGCAAGGTCGGGAATCCCAGAGCCAGCATGCGTCGTCCATTTGACCTGGAGCCGCGCAATACCATGCCGAAGCGCGCGTGCACAAGGCGAAATCCGGCAAACATGACCGCCAGTAGAGTGACATAACAAACATAGTAAAAAACAGTGCCGTTATTGAAATCCACGCTGCCGAAATTGCTTCTTCCGCCTATCGATAGTCCGTCGTCGCCGCCGTATTGTTTCAGGCTCACGAACAGAAAATAGAACATCTGCGAAAACGCCAGCGTAATCATGATGAAGGCAATTCCGTTTGTGCGCAGCGCGACCAGGCCCGTCAAAACAGCGACGATTGCACAGCAGGCTACTGTTGCCGTCAAATGCATCCAGCCGTTCAGCAATCCGTGACTCGCCAGGATTCCAACTACATAGCTCCCTATGCCAAAGTACAAGGCGTGACCAAAGCTCACCATGCCGCCGTAACCGAGGATCAGGTTGAGCGAGGAGGCTGCAATCGCGAAAATCAACATTCGGCCGAACAGGGTCAGGTAAAACGGTTCGCCTAGGTATGCCGCATATATCGGCACCAAGCCGAGCAGCACCAATACCAGCGAAGCAAAGTACATTCGGGGACTTGGTTTCATGGAGATATCCTCAGCCGTTCTTGACAGGGAAGAGCCCTTGCGGACGTAGTGCCAGGACGGCTGCCATCAACAGATAGATCGACATCGATGCCAAAGCAGGTCCGGCGGCGTTCGCCGTATTGCGCTCGAGGTATTGGCGAAGAATGAGTGGCAGCGCAGTACGGCCAAACGTGTCAACCATACCTATAATGATGGCGGACAAAAAAGCTCCCCGAATCGATCCGACGCCTCCAACGACGATGACAAGCATCGTCAGGATCAGCACGGGCTCGCCCATTCCAGGTTGCACCGACATGATAGGGCCAGCCATCAGGCCGGCAATGCCGGCTAGTGCCGCACCCAATGCAAATATCAGGGAATTGAGCAGCTTGATATTGACACCCAGTGCGCCCACCATCAGGCGATTGCTCGATCCGGCTCGAATCAGCATGCCGACGCGTGTGCGGTGGATCAGGACATAGCAGGCGGCGGCAATCAGCAGTCCGACGAGGATAATGACAAAGCGATATGCCGGATAGGGGATGCCAAACAGATCGACGGTGTCGGATAGTGCGTCCGGCACTTGCATATAGTAGGGCGTTGGTCCCCAAATAGTGCGCGCAAGTTCGTTAAAAAATAAGATCAGGCCAAATGTTGCGAGAACTTGATCAAGATGGTCCCGGTCATACAGCCTGCGCAGAGCGACATATTCTATGGCCAGTCCGAGCAATAACATTGCCGGGAGCATGCCGATCGCGGCCAGCCAGAATGAGCCGGTGAAGTTATACAGGCTCGCGGCGATGAAAGCGCCCATCATGTAGAGCGAGCCATGCGCCAGATTCACAAAATTCATGATGCCGAATACCAGAGTCAGGCCGGCGGCCATCAGGAATAGCAAAATACCAAACTGAAGGCCGTTCAGACCTTGGACAAAGAGTAGCGAAAAAGACATGGCGGGCCGCTGCCTTCATGGTAAGTGGATAATGGGTGGGGGAAACTTGAAACCCGTCTAGAGCCCATCCCGCGTCGCAATGAGCCGATCAGTGGATAGCATCAACCTCCTATTTCATGGCGCACTGTTGCGCATATCCGTCTTTATGGTTTTCGAGAATGACACCCTTCGTTGAAAACATTGCGTGGCCGTCTGCGCCCTTGATCACGTCAACGCGGTAAAAATTGGCGATAGGGAACTGATTGGAGTTGTACTTGAACGGGCCGCGTACCGACTTAAAATCCGCCTGCTTCAGCGCAGCGCGGAAAGCCTCCTTGTTACGCAAGTCGCCCTTCACTTTTCGAATCGCCGAATCGAGCAGCATTGCAGCATCGTAGGATTGCGCTGCATACAATGACGGCAGGCGCCCATACTTTTTTTGAAAAGATGCGACGAATGCCTTGTTCTGTGCGTTATCGAGGTCGGGCGCATAAGGGGAACTGGTGATGGCGCCGATGGCGATATCTTTCAGCGCAGGTAGCGTGGTGCCGTCAACAGTGGAAACCGATAATAACGGCAGCTTTCCCAGCAAACCGGCTTGACGGTATTGTTTGATGAAGTTAACCCCCATTCCACCCGGATAGAATACATAGACGGCGTCCGGTTTGGCCGCCTGCATCTGGGCGATTTCGACCGAATAATCGGGTTGATTTACCTGGGTGTAAATTTCGTCCAAGACGATTCCCTTGTAGTAGCGCTTGAAGCCGGATAGCGCGTCCTTCCCGCCCTGGTAATTGGGGGCCATCAGGTACATTTTCCGGTAATGCATATTGGTGGCCAGCTGGCCTCCCGCCTCATGCAACTGATCGTTGTTCCAGGAGGTTGAAAAAAAATACGGAGAACATCCGGTGCCCGCCATTGGCGCCGGGCCGGCATTCGATCCGATCAAAAATATGCCGGCCCTGGAAATCGGTTGATGGATAGCCATCATGACATTGGAATACACAATGCCAGTGACGATGTTCACTTTTTCCTTTTCAATTAATTTTTGCGCGATCTGTACCGCAACATCGGGTTTCAATTGATCGTCTTCCTTGAGTACCTGGATGGCGGCGTCACCCAGCTTCCCGCCGCGTTGTTCGACCGCCAGCATAAAAGCGTCGTACTGGTCCTGGCCCAATGCTGCGCCCGGGCCGGACAGGGTTGTTATGAATCCGATCTTGATTTGAGCTTGAGCCGGTAACCCGTTGAGCGCGGCGACTATTGCGGTCGCGATTGCGAAAAATGGTTTGTTGAATTTTGCTTGCATGACACCGGCTCCAGTTCGCGATTTACATTTGCATGACGAAATATTTCTTTTGGCCGCCCATGCAATCAAGCGCCAAAGTCAACAGACAGAGTTCCAGTCAATTTCTTGCACCAGCACCAGCAACAGCGCCAGGGACCTGGGTCGATATGAGTTTGTAGCGGCGCGATCTCATCCCATATCAGCCTATTCCCCTGTCCCTAATGGCGCTTTGGCGCTATTGGGGACGTGCCTCAAACGATTCGTTGCATGCTCAAATGCTAGTGCAAATAAATTTATATGTATACGTATAAATTAATATAAGTTTTTATTTGTCTATAAAAAGACGGATAATATTGAAAGGCACGCGGCCTTGATATAAAAATATGGAATATCTGGGGCTAAATTATTCATTTTCACTTATTCCAGCAGCGATGCATACTCAAGTCATCAAGCTTGGAAATGGGCAAAAAATCTTCGAAAAATGGGCTGTGAATGCTAGCAGGACAGCATGTGTGCGCAGTCCACGGTTCATGGGGAAATGCCATTGCCGGCTGCAACCTTAAGGATGATTCATATGAAGTTGAACAGGCAAGACTGCATCGCTCTGGATGCGCAGGACCAGCTCGCGGCGTATCGCGAAAAATTTTCCCTGCCGGAATCTGAAATATATCTGGACGGCAACTCTCTGGGCGCCATGCCATCGCATCTGCCGCAACGCATGCAGGATGCTGTCGCCAGCGAATGGGGCAACGGTTTGATCCGCTCATGGAATGACGCAGGCTGGATCAGCCTGCCGCAACGCGTGGCAGCAAAAATTGCGCGGCTTATCGGCGCTGGCGATAACGAAGTGATGGTGGGCGACTCTACCTCGGTCAACTTGTTCAAGGCCCTGGCATCGGCCCTGCGCCTGAATCCCGGGCGCAAGGTGATCCTCACTGAGCGCGGCAATTTCCCTACCGACCTATATATAGCCCAGGGCATCGCCGATCTGTTTGACGCCCAGATACGTTATGTGGAATCGGACGAAGCGGCCGTCCTGGCGGCGCTGGACCGGGACGTGGCCGTCCTGATGCTGACCCATGTGAACTATCGCAGCGGCCGCATCTACGACATGCAGAAAATTACCGCGTCGGCCCATGCCGCAGGCGCCTTGTGCATCTGGGACCTGGCGCATAGCGCAGGCGCCGTGCATGTGGAGCTGGATGCCGCGAAGGCCGACATGGCGGTGGGCTGCGGCTACAAGTATCTGAACGGCGGCCCGGGAGCGCCGGCGTTTGTGTACGTCGCGAGCAGGCACCTTGATCAGGTGCGCCAGCCGCTGTCCGGCTGGCACGGCCATGCGCGGCCGTTTGAATTTGTACAAGAATATCAACCGGCTGCCGGCATCAACCGCATGCAGTGCGGCACGCCGCCTTTGTTGTCGATGATAGCGCTCGACGCGGCGCTGGATGTGTTTGACGGCCTGGACATGCAGCAATTGCGCAGTAAAAGCAGGGCGCTAGGCGACCTGTTCATACGGCTGGTAGACGAAAAACTGGCCGACTACGGCTTCGGCATCGCTTCGCCGCGCGATAGCGCCTTGCGCGGCAGCCAGGTGGCGCTGACACACCCGCAGGGATATGCGATAGTGCAGGCCCTTATCGCGCGCGGCATCACCGGCGATTTCCGCATGCCGGACATTTTGCGCTTCGGCTTTGCTCCGCTGTACGTGCGTTTTGTCGATGTCTATGACACGGTCGCGGCCATCGCTGAAATCATGGCGGGCAGTGAATGGAATCAGGAGAAATTTTTAACTAAGAAAGCAGTGACCTAGATCGGCCGGGCTGGCGCATGTCTTGGTTCATGCATCGCTATTCAGGCAGCAGAAAAGTTCCAAAAATGAAATTGATGCGTTTTAAAGAAATCAATCAATGGGATCAGCAAGATTAATTAAAATCTTTAATGGAGGAGGCAAAATGAAGTTCAAAGGGATAGTTGTATCAGCACTACTCACTGCCGGAGCGGGTATGACGGCAGACGTACTGGCTGACGAGGGCGTGAGGATATCGGGATTCGTCGATTTGAATCTGGAGCGGCTTTCGACTCCGCAAAGCAGTACCAGCCGCATATCCAGCGGCGGCCTGAACGCGTCGCGTCTGGAATTTAGCGGCAATGAAGACCTTGGCGACGGTAATCAGGCGTTCTTTGTACACCAGATGCAGTTCCAGGCCGATACCGGCGCCGGTCCAACCCCGCGTGAAACCTATGTCGGCTTGAAGGGCGGCTGGGGCGCTCTGTCGCTGGGGCGTCAAAATACGCCTTCCTACTGGATTGCAGGCTATGCAGACCCTAGCTGGTCGGCAGATTACAGTGTCGTCAATAGCATGCAGTTCTTTTATGCGCCGTATCGGGAAAATAATTCCATTCTGTACGTCACCCCTGTCGTCAGCGGCTTTAAAGGACGCTTTATGGCGACTGCCGGCCAGGAAGACGGCACCAAGAACGGACGCGTCCTCAGCACCGGCGTGGAATATCGGGATGGAGCGTTGTTTGCCGGCGCTGTGAGCGACCTGAAATATCTTAAAAACATCTATTCCAGCAATATCGAATCTGCGCGAGACAATTATTTTTCGCTTGCCTATAAATTTGGCGCGGTCGAACCGACATTCATCTACCATACTTACAATGGGTATTATGCCTATCCGCCGTATGTCGGCTTCCAGAGCAAGGGATGGGATGTACAGCTAGGTGCGCGCTGGAAAATCGATGAACTCAACAACATGTTTTTTAGCTTCGTCCACAAAAAAGACAACAACAATGTCAAGCTAAGCGATGCGGACGGCTTGCTGGTGGGCTATGGCTACAAATTCTCCAAACGGACGAACGTGTATGTCAACTACGGCCGCATCGATATCAAGAACCATCCCGCCGTAGCTTATCCATTGACCTTCAACAGCAGCGGCGCCGCTCCTGACAAAGGCTTGCAATTGGGTATACGGCACGCCTTTTAATTTTCTGGCCTGAGCCGCGTGGCTGATTTTGGATTGCAGCCACGCCTGTCCATTGAATGAATCTGCCTCTTTTGCAGATTTTCGGATGAAAGAAAGAGCAATGAAAAATAGAATTATTCAACATGTCATGATGACCTTGTGTGTGGGCTTGATCGGAACCGCCTACGCCCAACAGCCGCGTAGCGGCGCCAATCTGAACGCGCCGGACGCGCCAAAAGCCGTCGACAGCAAAGATCACGTACTGCTGCCGGGCGAACCGGCCTATCCCACACCGGGCAGCTATGGCTACGATAAGGCCACCGGCAAATTCAAGAGCCCGGAAGCGACCCCGGATGCTTACGGTGCGCATCCGGTGGAAGGCAGCTTGCCTTACCTGGATCAAAATCAGTACCTGAAAAACGTCAAGGTGGAAAACTTTACCCCTTCCGTCGCCGGCGCCGGCCACAGTTGGCAGGCATCGTTCGATTTCAATGGCCGCCGCTATTTGTACGACTACGAAACCTGGATGTATAACCTGTTCGACATCACCGATCCGCACGACATCAAGGTGGTGCAGCAAAAGACTTTCAACACCCGTGCCGGCGAACATCAATTCGGCCCGTTCAACGTCAAGTTCAACAAAAAGCTGAACAAGATGATCGCGGTGCAGTGCTACGAGATCACCCGCTACGGCTTGCTGTCGAACAAGTACACCAAGCCGGACGAGGTCAAGAATGTGCGCGAGCGCAAGATGCTGCGCGGTTTTCGCATGTTTGAAGTAACCAGCCCGATGTGGACCGACTGGAAACTGCTGTCGGAAACCTCGCTCGATCCTTACCACTCGGCCAAGGACCAGCCGCAAGAGGGTTCCGGCTGCCAGGACGTGCCTGTCTATAACGGCGACCAATACCTGTTCGTCGCCGGCGCGCCCGACAACAGCTTTGCCAACCAGGAATACAAGACTTACCTGTACACCGGCGGCCAGATGGCGTTCGACGTGTCCGATCCCAGCAATCCAAAACGCTTGTCGATGTGGTGGGCGCCAGGTTCGCGTTTGGGCGAAGAAGCGGAATACAAGAAAAACCCTCGCGCCGGCAACAAGACGTCGTGGATGGGCTCGCGCATGCCGCTGTTCATTCCCAAGCCAGTGGAGCAGGGCGGCAAATACGGCTATGCCGCAATGGGCGGCTTCGGCTTCTACGTGATCGATATCTCCGATCCGAAGAACCTGAAAGCGGTGTCGCATATCGATATGCCCGTCAGCGTCACCGGCACCGAAGGCGACAACATCGACGTCTCCAAAGTCGAGGCTACCGGCATGGTCTACTACAGCGGCTATCCGATGAGCGAAGACTGCTACGAGCCGCTCAAGGCGATTTATTCGATCGACGTCCGCGATCCGCTGCATCCGAAGATTGTCAATACCTTGCCGACGCCGACGCCGCCGAAAGAAGCGCCATTCACCGATTTCTGCCAGCGTCGCGGCAGCTTCGGACCGAAGCGCAGCGGCTATGCGCAGATCCAGCCTGGCACGCCGAGCCCGCGTTACATGCCTTACTCGTACTACAACGCCGGCATGCAGATGTTTGATGTCAAGAATCCGCTGAACCCGACGATTGCCGCCTATTTTGTGCCAAAGATGATCGACGTCAATCGCAAGACGACTGACGGCCAGACCTTGTCGATTCGTGCGCTGCCCAATCCTGTGCACAGCATCTTTGTCGAGTGGGATCGCAACCTGGTCTGGGTCTTCTCCAACCACGGCATCTATACGCTGTCCGTTCCTATGCTGGGAGAGCCCGTGTTTGGAATGCCGCAAGCCAAAAAGTAAGCAGGGGTAAGTGTAAGTAAAGCTGTGTTGTGCGACTGCCTTGAAGCAAGGTGTCGCTCAACACAGCTTTTTTTATTGGGAGTTGATGGCAAAGCCTGCCGCCGGACGGCGTCCGGTTTTGCAACGAACTTACAGGGCATGACACTAATATCGGGAGCAAGACATCATGAAAACCATCGCCGTCGCCATCGCTGCCGGCCTTGCCTGATCCGGGTTTGAAGAATTGCCGCTCCCGATCCGCAGGCGTTAACTTGTAGTAGCTCCGACTTGATATGACAGCGCTTGTTTGATTGTAAATGTCAAAAATACGCCGCACCTCCCAGTCAAGCCGGATTCCTCAATTAGCTGCAATGCAGAGGAAGATGCCCTTTGATTTTTTCTTGCGACTGAGTACAATCGGCCAGAAGCAGACACCTAATCATCTCGAGGTTCAACGAGCGCGATGGACGAAAAAATGAATCACGAGCAATACGTTCACTCTATCCGCCAACAGATTGTGGAGACTGCAAAGGCTATGCTTGCCGGTGAGTTATCTTACCTCCTGGGTTCTAGAAGGCTTGCTGCGCTCAGGTACGAGGCTGCAGTAAAAGATAACGACCCAGATTTCATGATATTTGTAGCGATTGATTCTGACACGGACGATTTGCCGCAGGGTTCAGTTCGAGAGTATTGGGATAAACACGCACTAGAAAAGCTTCAATCAGAAATTGAAGCTGCTGAAGTGTGGGCAAAAGAGCACGCCGAGACTGAATGCACGAAGCTCGTTGTACGGTTCAGTTAATCGCTGGGCGTCTATAGCCGACCAGGAGCGGACACTTGAAAATAGGACAAATAGTGGTGGCGCAGATGACTTCAGCAGGGTGGATTCTTATCGCAATTGGCGCGGTCATCATTTGGCTTGATGCCTATGCGATACGAAGGGTATTCACTTCGTCGTTTTACGAAGCAGGGCAACGTTGGGCGCAAGCGGCGCTGATTCTATTTGTGCCGATAATAGGCGCATTTCTCGCACTTTACTTGTCCCGCGAAAATGTACCTTTGTTTCAGAAGCCGCCTGTAGACCATGTGAAAGATATAGACCCGACCTGTAGCGACATCGACTACCACGGGTGATGTCTTTAACGTCCGCGTTGTGGTGACCGCCGCCGGCCAGAAGCTGCCATTAGTAAGCGCTACCAATTTGTTGTTGCACAGACATCTTTTGTATGCCAGCATACGTCAATCATTTTTTGTATGGTCGCTATGTCGAAATCCCTTTGGCTACTAGCTCCTTCTTGCGCGTTGAGTTTTGCAGCTTCCATCGAGTTAAATGAAAGCGATTTTTTTTCGCCAACGGAAAAGATTTCATGGTTTCTTATCGTATGGCTTATTCCCTATGCGGGCTTCCTAATGTTTCGCCGCGCCGCGCGAACGAAAGGTTGGTCACAGCGAAATTCTGGTAAAGATGCTCAAGGACTCTGGGACACTGCCGAAACCGATTTTCGAGAGCCTGGTAGTTCGTCAGAAATTCATGACAGTTCAGATGGATTTTGGAGTGATGGACACCATTGATGTATTTTTTTACTGCCCATTTGCGACGGTCGAGTAGTACATGTGATGAACGCATGCCAGGACCCACAAATGGCGTATTTCCCAATGGTGTGAATCGAACGCTGTTGGCCAAGGCCAGCCATTCGCCTCAACATTGAGGTCATCTACTCCTATTGGGAAAGCGCCTATCTTCCTATGCAGGGACGGGTTATCATTTGTGCCCAAAGCTGGGATGCAATACAGGGTTTTTCTCGACGCATCATTGCTGCCGGGCGGCGTCTGTCAGGCGACCTTGCTAGAACGGCCGGAGGCCGCACAGAATTGGAGCCCGGCAGCCGTTACCCATGTCTGCCGTCTGACGAAGTAAACAGGTTAGGCGTAGAAATCGGTTGCATGTGACAAAGAAAATCAAAGGATTATTTATTTAGTTAGGTCTGTTCTATGAAAAGATTATTTGCCCTCCTCGCACTGACAATTGGACTCAATTCCTTCGCGCAAGCGGGGCTTGTTGAAGGGTTAGCCGCCATCAAGGCCAAAGACTACGCAGAAGGATTTAAACAGCTTTCACCGATTGCGGAGCAAGGTGACCTCGAAGCTCAGCACAATTTAGGTCGCCTGTATGCGTACGGCCTCGGTACGCCGAAAGATGGCACTAAGGCTCTCTATTGGTATACGAAGGCAGCAAACCAAGGCTATGCACCTGCCCAATATGGTCTAGGAGTTATTTACTCATCTGGCGACGGCGTTCCGATGGACGACGTACAAGCTGTGTCATGGTGGCGCAAGGCAGCAGACCAGGGAAATGCGAATGCGCAGCACGCTCTTGCCATCATGTATGCAGGCGGACATGGAGTACCAAAAGATTACGCTCAGGCGGTAGCCTGGTATAGAAAAGCGATTGAGAGTGGCTCCGTGTTGTCGGTCTTTAATCTTGGCTTGATTTACGCAAATGGTGCACCGGGAATTGCAAAGAATTTGCCGATGGCATACGTCATTTTCAGCCTAGGGTCGCCAAGCGACGCAAGCAGTCAAGGCTACAAAGGGATAGTTGCAGCCCGATTGGAGCCAGAGCAACTCAAACAAGCCAATGCGCTTGTGAGCGCATGGAAACCCGGAACGCCACTGCCTCAGATGTAAAGCATCTTACGATGGTCGCTAGTCGGCCAATGGCGGTCAATCAGGTTACTTGCTGAACTCGCCGAGTTGCTCATGTTGTCGAGCGATTCGCGGTCTAAATTGCGGTGAAATTAATCGGGAACGCATATGGTTCGTAAGATCGGAGATGATGTTTCAGAACGGAAAGTGATCGACAATATTGCCCAGTATGGGTGGCATTGTATGAACATTTTAGCTGAGGGGGATTCTCCCGGCTTCGCGTTTACTGTGGGAACTTCCATTCGTATAAACACCCGGAGTTCATCATTTTTGGACTTCCATCGGATGTGGCACATCAAGTGCTTAACCTTACAGTTGCTGGACTGAACAGTGGTGCAATTTTTGATCTCTCTTTGCCGACTGATGAACTTCTCAATGGCTACTCATGCGTTTTTGTTCGGGTGCCAGAATCCGAATATCACGAGCATGTAGGCTTCTGTCTGTTGATTTGCACTGAAAACTGACCCACTTTGCTAGGAAATTTGCATGTAATTCTGACCCACGTTTAGAACACAATCCTACTTATCTTGATGAGTAGGAGATTGGAGTGATCGACGTGGCATTACTAGGCATTATTCGACGCTGGCACATTCGTGACCAGGTCCCCTTGAGAGAAATCGCCAGACGCTTGGGCATCTCTCGAAATACAGTCCGGCGCTATCTGCGCTCGGAAATCACAGAGCCGGCCTACGCGGAGCGGCAAACAACAAGCGCCATCGACAAATACGCTTTCCAGCTTTCAGGTTGGCTAAAGACAGAGGCAGGCAAAAATCGCAAACAGCGACGTAGCCTGAAACAACTACATTTGGATCTAAGGGAATTGGGATTCGAGGGGTCATACGACCGGGTGGCAGCCTTCGCCAGGCAGTGGAAGGTGGATCAAACAGACCGGGTCAATTCGGCGAGCAAAAGAACACACCCTGGTCTGGGCTGAGTCAGCAATTATCCTTGTCAACTCAACTGGAAATCATGAGTTGGCATTAGAATATTTAAAAAAATGCCGCATCATTTTGGACTCTGTCAAAAATCACGGATGGAGCGTGGTAACAAAAAGAGCTGCAGTAGAGCACGCCGCCGTAATGGCTAATCAAGAGTGGGTGTAATCTTTTGAGATTCAAAAAATGCCCGTTGTTGTCCGGAATGGACAGTTACTCTTCTCGGCCAGAAGCTGCCATTACGTTGTTGCGGCGGCTTCAGCGCTAGGTATCTCGTCAGTCCATATCAGGCAAAGAAAAGGAAAAGATGCTGACCATTGTTCTAATGCCAGGTATGGATGGAACTGGATGCCTGTTCGATTCGTTCATTTCCGCGCTTGGCGAAGAGTTTGCCGTAACAACCGTTTGCTATCCAACAAATGAATCGCTTGGATATGAAGACTTAGAGGAAATCGCGCGACGTAAGTTACCGACGTGCGGCAATTTCATTATTCTCGGCGAGTCGTTTTCTGGGCCAATTGCGGTGTCACTCGCAGCAGCACAACCAAAAGGGTTGGTTGGCCTCATACTTTGCAGTACCTTTGTTCGAAATCCGAGACCAACTTTTAAAGCAATTCGCATGTTAGCGCACGTCTTACCTGTCAAACTAGCGCCAGATATTATTCTCAGTTATTTTCTATTGGGCCGCTATTCGACGCAATTGCTGCGGTCGGCCCTTAAGGCAGCGGTCTCTCAAGTTTCAGGCTCTGCCTTTCGAGCCCGGCTTAAAGCGGTTTTATCTGTTGATGTATCTGCCAAGCTGAGGGCGGTACAGGTACCATTGCTGTATCTTCAGGCGGCGGCGGACCGAGTGGTACCGCCGGAAGCTGGCGGCTATATCGCCGCTGTCTACCCGAAGACTCAGGTGTTATCGGTCGGCGCTCCTCACTGTCTTCTCCAAGTGGCCCCGGGTGAGGCAGCGAGTGCAGTGAAAAAATTTGCCCGAGAAGCGCAATGCGAGTGAATTATCTGGAGATACTGTGTCGGAATTACCGTAAACTAAAATTGAATTGACAGGCAGGTGCCGGCCAAAACCAGACCAATTGAACAACTAACAAGTCCAGAAAATGAAGACTGAAATGCGCGCCGAGCATTGGCAAAATCCGCTTCACACGGAGCTGTGGGCCGCTCGAACCGAGGCGCTTGGCTATCTTGAAAGCCAACGTCCTACCCAGCTTGCGATTCTATTGCGGACGCTCCGTCTCATCGACGAGAGTGTGGATGCCTATGAATCGTTGGCCGGCGACGATGTTTACGCTCGTATTTGCGGTTTAACCCTGCTTAAGGCAAAACATCTTGCTCTGGGTGCGTACAGTCTTATCCTTGATGGTTTAGGCCAAGAATCGGGAGGATTACTACGTCCCTTCATCGAATACGTTGAATTGCTGACCTATCTTCGCAAGAACCCCGAAATGGCCTCACGCGCGGCGGAGAATGATTTACCAAAGGCGGGTGAACGGGCAAAGGCAATCGGCGGAATATATAAGGATTTTCGCAGCTACTTGAATAGTCACGCGTCTCATAGCTCGTATAGCGAATACGCACTCTCCCATCTTTTGGAACCTAACACTTTTCGATTTAAGAAACTTCAACGTGCTGTGCCGCAGGTGCTTGATGCGAATGTAAGAGATTATGCTATCCAAATTTATCTATTAGCCCAGGAGAGCGTCCTAAGTCTAGAACGAATAAGTCCTACCAGCTTTGAGGTGCTTGCGACCCAGACCGACCAACTGAGAATCGACCTGCTTCAGGCATTTGAACTACATGCCGAGCAACATAGACCTTAGTGTCTTCGACTACGTACGGCCATAACCGGACCTTTGCCGATAACAAAGGTATTGAAAGTATCCCTGGAAGAATAACCTAATGCAGTTACACGACCGTCTAGAATTAGTAACCGATGAATCCACCTTTCTCGCATTTGTCGAAGCACTTGCAGACGACCGCCGCTCAGGCAGAGACGGGACAGTTGATAAATTTGGGCGGAATGAAAATGGTTGGGAGAATCACTCAATTGAGGATTTTCTAGAGGCTGGGCTCGCATGGGCGCAAAGCTCAGATTTCGGCGCCACGCAAGATTTGGCGTCAGCGTCGCCGTGGAAGAAGTTTGCGGCCTTCCTCTATTGCGGGAAAATATACGAATAGGTGGCCGCAGGGATGCCGCCGGCAGAAACGGCCAGGAGCGGGCATTAGAAAGTGACCCAAAAACAAGGTGTTCTCTATACGAATACATCTGCTAATGAAGTATTCAATTCAATCTATTGGTGCTCAGACAAAAATGAAAAAAATACTTTCGCTGTTGAGTTGCCTACTTGCCGTACAAATATTGGTTGGCTGCGCAACTGACACTATGGATGGGGATTTGCCGAATCGTGGTGAAATGAATTTAAATCGAGTCGCAAAGGAGGGAGCCGAACCTGTTGCGTCTATTAGTAACGCGGAGTTAAACACCAGAGTTGCAACTCAGTGGTCGAAAGAAAGCTTTGAAATAGCGAAGACGTCGGGGTTTGAACAAGAACGAATTTCTACCATCCTAAGGATGTTTGTTGTCGACGCGTCTTTTGCAAAATATATGAAACCGCAGCTAACAGATGGATGTGAATATTTCGACCTAGTGGATATTCAAAAATGGGGAAATCAGCAGCCCCAAGCCAGTGAGTTAATTGAGCAGTGGACCGTTAGGATGTGCTCAAGAACAGAAATCTACAAAATCGCGTTTCCAAAGAATTCGTTGAAGATTGTCAGAATCTAGTAAACCACGAGATTCCCAATTTGACAGTTTCCCTCATCATGTTCCAGGCTATGACCACAGCGGGGGGCAAACACTGTTACAGGACGATTTTGCACACCTTCAATATTTGAACGTCCGCTATCGGGAAAGACGTATGACCGCAACGGGGCGACAGCGGTCTATTGGAAAAAAATATGAAGGTCCGCAACCAGTCTTTAACGGAACGTCAAATGATGTAGCTCGAACAATTGGTTATTAACTAGCGGAGGCCGATTTTTGAAAATAGTTTTGTCTCAACTAAATCGGGCGCCGAACGTGCGATGAGGTCTGAGCTAATACAGTTAAAAGAATTCCCTAGCTTTGATGCCGGATATTCTTCCGGCGTTGGCTTCATCTGAAAATATCGCCGGAAGCGTCTGGTCAGTCAAAAAGAGCTGCATTACTCTGAGCGATGCAGCTCTTTTTAGGGTTTGACATAGCCGTCTTGCTTGCGTATCGGCGCCAGGATAGTTTAGCGCTTGCGGTACCACACAAAATACAGGATGCTCAGCACCAGCACAAACGGCACGCCGCTCAGCAAGGTCATCCGGAATTCTACAGTGTAGGCGGTGGTGAGCATGATGGCCAGCATCAGGCCCGCGCCCAGCAGTGTCAATCCGGGAAAGCCCCACATGCGAAAGGCCAGAGCCTGGTCGCCCTGTGCTTTCCAGCTGCGGCGGAAGCAATAGTGCGTGACGAAGATCATCATCCAGGTAAACATGGCGCCGAACATGGAAACTGCCATCATCAGCGTGAAGGATTCTTGCGGGTACAGGATGCTGAGTGCGGCGGCGACCGCTATCCCCACGCACGACAGTACCAACGCGTCCATAGGCACGCCGCGCTGGTTGACCTTGCCGAAGCGTGTCGGCGCATAGCCTGCGCGCGACAGGCTGAACATCATGCGGGTGGTAATGTACAACTGGCTATTCATTGCCGACAGGGCGGCGATCAGGATGACGAAATTGATGACGCCGGCAGCGCCTGGAATGCTCAGCGCTTCCATTACCTTGACAAACGGGCTCTTGTCGCTGCCGGCGGCCGTCCAGGGCACGATGGCCAGCATCAGGGCCAGGGTAAGCATGTAAAAAATCACCAGGCGCAACATGGCGGCGCGAAATGCACTCGTGATGGCCTGTTCAGGATTCTTGGCCTCGCCGGCAGCGACCGCGATCATCTCTATGCTGAGATAACTGAAGATCGACACGATGACGGCGATCCACATGCCCTTGCCGCCATGCGGGAAGAAGCCGCCGTGCAGCAGATAGTTCTTGAAGCCGATCGGGCCGGCCGTCGGCGCCGCATACACCATGTAGGCGCCCAGCAGGATAAAGCCGACGATGGCCACGATCTTGATGGTGGAAAACCAGTATTCCACCATGCCGAAGATATTCACGCTCAGCGCGTTGACCATGATCAGACAGCCTGAAAACAGCACTATCCATAGCCATGCCGGCGAACCGGGAAACCAGTATTGCATGTACAGGGCCACCGCCGTTACTTCGGTGCCTATCGCCAGCACGATCGACGCCCAATACGCATAGCGCACCATGAAACCCGCCCAGGGACTGACATAGTGTTCGGCATAAGCGCCAAACGAGCCGGAAGTGGGGTGGGCCACCGTCATTTCAGCCAGGCAGCCCATCAGCAGCAGGGCGATCAGTGCGCCTATCGCGTAGCTGATCAGGACGCTGGGGCCGGCGAAGCTGATGGCGAAGCCGCTGCCCAGGAACAGTCCCGTGCCTATGGCGCCGCCGATCGCGATCATGGACATTTGCCGGCTGCTGAGGCTGCGATGCAGGCCCTGTTCGCGCGCGACGATGTCGTCGAAACGATTGGAAGTATTACTCATGTCATCTCCGTTTTTTTTGTGCTTAGCTGCGCTTAGATAGCGGAGTGACGCCTGTGCATCGCTCCGCTATTGTTGTTGTGTGGAATTTTGCGGGAAATCTACAGCAGGAAAAATTCTTTGGCGTTACCGCCTAGCAGGCGCTGGCGGCTGGTGTCCGACAAGCCCGATGAGCGTATCAAGCTGCCTACTTGCTGCTCGCCCAGCGGGTACGGGTAGTCGGACCCGAGCATCACCCGCTCTTCTCCCATGACGTCCACCAGCAGGGACAAGGCGCGTGGATCGAACACCGCCGAGTCAACGTAAAAACGATTCACATACGAAGACGGCGGATGCGGGCAGTTCTCACGGACGATGTCGCGTTGCCGCCATGCATTGTCCACCCTGCCCAGCAGGAAGGCGAAGCTGCCGCCGCCGTGCGCAAAGCAGATCTTCAGCGAAGCCGGCAGGCGTTCAAAGGCGCCGGACATGATCAGCGACAATATGCCGAGCTGGGTCTCCGCCGGCATCGCCACCAGCCAGGGCAGCATCCATTTCTTCATCCGGTTGTCGCTGCCCATCATGTCCCAGGGGTGGACCAGGATGGGAATGCCCTCGTTGGCGCAATGGGTCAGCAAGACCAGCAAGCCCTCATCGTCCAGGTCGCGGTCGCCGAGATGGTTGCCTATCTGTATGCCGACGTGGCCTATGGCCTTGGCGCGGCTGGCTTCGCGGCAAGCGGCATCGATATCCTGCAGCGGGACCTGGGCCAGCGCTTTCAGGCGCTGGGGATTATGCGCGCAAAGTTCAATCGCATAGTCGTTCATGCGCATCGCCCACGGCAACGCCTGATCTATCGCATAGCGATAGCCGAACATGACCGGCGTTGCGCACATCAATTGGATATCGACGCCGGATCTGTCCATTTCTTCTATGCGGCGGGCGGAATCCCATAACGCTGAATAGACCGGGCGAAAGGGCTTGTCGCCCGTCATGATCATGCCGTGCTCGTTGTCCTGTATCTGTAACCAGGGTGCGGCGCTGGCATCCAGCGCGGCAGCCTCCTTTTGTGTAATCGGCGGGAAGAAATGGGAATGGATATCAACCACTGTTGTGTTTTGTTTGCTCACTATGGATTTTCCTTGCGGTGGTTGAGCTAGGCGGCAGCGGCGTGCGCGTGCTTGCCTGGATGTACGGTCTTGCATTGCGGGCAGACGCGCAGTGCAGCATTGCCGTAGAAACGCTCGAACAGCGGCGGCAGGTCGTCGACGATGCTCTTCAACTGGATATCCACCCTGTGCACCAGGTGGTTGCAGTTCAGGCAATACCACTCAAAGCCGTCAACGGTGCCGGCCGGACGCTGGCGCTCTATCACCAGGCACAGGCTGCCTGCTTCGGGGCGCTGCGGCGAATGGCGCACGTGCGGCGGCAACAGGAAGATGTCGCCCTCCTTCAGTTCCACCCGCTCGACCTTGCCGTTATCCATGATGTTCAGGTAGGCGTTGCCTTTGAACTGGTAAAAAAATTCCTCAAAAGGATCGTCGTGGTAGTCGGTGCGCAGATTGGGACCACCCACCACGGTGACGATGAAGTCGGCATCCTGCCAGATTTGCTGATTGCCTACGGGAGGCTGCAGCAGGTGGGAATGCTCATCCAGCCAGCGCTGGAAATTGAAGGGCATGCCGAATTTGAACATGGTGTCTACCTCATTCTTGGTTAGGTTTGTAGGCGATGGCCTTGATCTCTATGAGCAGGTGAGGATGCGGCAATTGATGCACGGCCACCGTAGTGCGGGTCGGCCCGTCGTAGTCGAAATACTCGCCGTACACTTCGTTATAGCCGCCGAAATCGTTCATGTTAACCAGAAAACTGCTGATTTCCACAATGTCCGCCAGATCTGCGCCGGCGCTGCGCAGGATGTCGCGTAGATTTTCGATGACGGCCCGGGTCTGTTCGCGGATATCCAGCCTGGTTGTACCCATGCTGTCCACTTCCACGCCGGCCAGGCTGTTGTCCGGCCGGCGGGAGCTGGTGCCGGACACAAACAGGAAGTCGCCGGCGCGCTTTAAATGCGGAAACTTGCCGCGTGGCTGAGCTTTTCCCTCTACCAGCAGGGCTTGCGTGGGTGTGGTTGCGCTCATGCCTGCGCTCCTGTCAAGAATTCTACTCGACCCAGTCCGCCGATCTCCGTGCTGACGTGCGCGCCGGGGATCAGGGCCTCGGCCGCCGTCGCCGCGCCGGCCATGATCAGCGAGCCGGCCGGGATGCTGATTCCGGCCTGGTACGCAAGTTGCGCCGCCTGGACCACGCTACGCAAGGGATTGCCCAGGATCGCGCCGGTGCTGCCTATCAATACCGGCCGGCCGTTGAAGCGTACGACGACGCCCCGGTTGGTCAGGTCGCCGACATTGCGGTTAAACGCGCCGACGACCACGCCTGCAGAGGAACAGTTATCGGCGACCACGTCTTCGAGGGTAAACTTGAAATTGCGGTAGCGGGAATCGATAATTTCCATCGCCGGGGCCACGCCTTCCAGATAACCGGCGGCCTCCAGCAGGGTCAGCGGGCGGTCGATGTCGCGGCCGGTGAGGAAGCAAACCTCGGGTTCGACGCGTGGATGGATGAAATCGCCCAGGTCGATTTCGGCGCCTTCCTCATACAGCATGGCGTCGGTCAGCAGACCCCAGATCAGGCTGTCGACGCCCATCTGCACCATCTTGGCGCGGCTGGTAAAGCCCAGTTTCAGGCCGACCGGCTTTTCACCGCGGCCATGGCGCAAGGCGATGGACGCGCGCTGTATCTGATAGGCGTCCTGCAGATTGAACGCGTATTGCGGCGTGAGCGGGTCTATCTCGCGATGGCTGGAGGCGGCCTGGTCCAGGGTCCTGGCCAGTCTCGCAATATCCAATGTGGCGACGTTTGCCGCTGTCTCGACTTTACTCATGCTGTCCTCGCTGCTGTTCGTTGCTTGATCAGGTCCAGCGCAACGTCGACGATCATGTCTTCCTGCCCGCCCACCATGCGCCGGCGGCCCAGTTCCACCAGGATATCGACGGCCGCGATGCCGTATCTCGCTGCTGCCGCCTCCGCATGGCGCAGGAAGCTGGAGTAGACGCCGGCGTAGCCCAGCGCCAGCGTCTCGCGATCCACCCTGACCGGCCTGTCCTGCAGCGGGCGCACCAGGTCATCGGCGGCATTCATCAATGTGAATAAATCCGTGCCATGCTGCCAGCCCAGCCGGTCCACGGCGGCGATAAAAACTTCCAGCGGCGCATTGCCGGCGCCGGCGCCCATGCCGGCCAATGACGCATCCACGCGGTCGCAGCCGTTTTCCAGCGCGACGATGGAGTTGGCCACACCCAGCGACAGGTTATGGTGTGCGTGCATGCCGGTCTGGGTCTCCGGTTTCAATACCTCCTTGAACGCCTGGAAACGCTGTTGCACGTCGCTCATGGACAGCGCGCCGCCGGAATCGACCACGTACACGCATTCGGCGCCGTAACTTTCCATCAGCTTGGCTTGCTGCGCCAGTTGCTGCGGACTGGTCATATGCGACATCATCAGGAAGCCTACCGTATCCATGCCCAGCTTGCGCGCGTGTTCTATGTGCTGCCGCGAAATATCGGCTTCCGTGCAGTGGGTAGCGATACGCACGGTGCGCGCACCCGCTTTGTAAGCAGCGTCGAGATCGTGCACAGTGCCTATGCCGGGCAGCAGCAAAGTTGCGATGCGTGAGTGCTGCAATACTTCGGCGACCGCTTCTATCCATTCCAGGTCGGTATGGGCGCCAAAGCCGTAGTTAAAACTGGAGCCGCGCAAGCCGTCGCCGTGCGCGACTTCTATGCTGTCCACTTTTGCCGCATCCAGCGCCCTGGCAATGGCCACGGCCTGCTCCAGCGAATATTGATGACGGATGGCGTGCATGCCGTCGCGCAGGGTCACGTCGGAAACGTAGATT
>Ga0207092_1039_pt2 | contig 21679 bp, 15 predicted proteins | sample Alteio_BWMinHeat_48_FD_153533 | JGI IMG/M metagenome (GOLD analysis project Ga0207092, IMG submission 153533) | Enriched cells from forest soil in Barre Woods Harvard Forest LTER site, Petersham, Massachusetts, United States -... | ecosystem: Environmental > Terrestrial > Soil > Temperate forest >... | reverse complement strand
TTCGCCTTCTGGCGAATGCTGGCGTTGCGCAAGAATCCCAAGAAGACCCTGAAAGACAGCCACACGCCGCAGGTCATGAAGCTTCAGCTTCTGTTCGTCCCTGCGTTGCTGCTGGCGATTTTCTTGGACTTGGTCATACGCCCTGCAGTGCCTGCATCGGTGCTCGTATGTGTTGCCTTTCTGTTCAGCACGCTGCCGTTTGCGGGGCGAGCCCTTCGGAAGGCCCCAATCGTGGGGTTGCTTTCTCCCCTTGTGCTGGCTGCTCGATCCTGCGCCCAAGTATTGGGGGTAGCTGCTGGCGTGATCTATGTCGGACGCAAGCTAGCCAAAGCGCAAACCGAAGCTCGCGCCTAAGTTTCAATAGAAGGAGCGTTGTCGTTGGCGCCCACTAGGGCGGTTTGTTGTGTTAAGAATATGAAGTGGGCTCTGGCTATTTCGAAGATGACGAAGGAAGTTCTCACAGAGAAATAAACCGGTTGTAAGGCCTTGCCCTCCGCCAAATTTGAGCAGATGCACAACGACCAGAAGCTTACGAGCTCGTCGATCGCCCCAATAGCATTGGGCTTAGAGACCGACAGTGTGTGCCTCGGTACGTCCGAGAATACTATTGAAACGAAGTCGCATCCACCAGTGAGCTGTATTGTTTTGAATTGGAATGGATGGGCAGACACGATTGAGTGTCTTGACACTCTCAAAAAATGCAGGTATCCACGTCTGACCATTATCGTGGTGGACAATGGTTCAACTGACGATTCCGTTGCGAGAATCAAGGCTGCTCGTCCTGACATCCTGATCCTAGAGAGCGGAAATAATCTTGGTTTTTCGGGTGGCAATAACATCGGCATTCGGCACGCTCTCGACAATGGTGCAGACTACTTTTGGTTACTGAACAACGATGCACGACCGGCTCCGGGCGCACTATGCGCACTTGTGGCCAAGGCTGATTCCGAAGAGCGCATCGGAGCAGTCGCGTCGATCTGCTACTACGCCGATGAGCCTTCGAAGGTACAAGCGTGGGCGGGGTCGAGAGTCAATTTGTGGGTCGGATACGGACGTCTGTGTACCGAACCTCACAAAGATGATTGGTTTCATTCGCTCAACGGCACCAGCATGCTCGTTTCGCGGGCCGCGATAGAACATGTCGGGCTGCTGGATGAAGGTTTCTTCCTCTATTGGGAGGACACCGAGTTTTGCCTGAGACTGCGGGAGAAGGGGTGGCGGATTGCTGCGGCGCCCGATTCGCGCGTTCTACACAAAGTCAACGCGAGTACTGGAGGAAATAAGATAGTCCTCGACCGTTACCAAACTACCTCTGGTCTGCGCTTGCTGCGTTTGCATTCGCCGGCACCCAATTTGGCCCAGTTTTTGTTCCTGGCAGTGCGGTTTACGCGGCGCATCTTAAGGCTAGAGTTTGCTCGCTGCAAAGCCGTGTGGGCGGGGTTTCAAGACTATCGCCAAATGCATCCGGTAGGCCAAAGAACAAATCGATAATGCCCGATATCCCCAACATTCCGTGGACTGCACTGTACTGGATAGACGTCCTCGCCATCCTTCACTTTGTAATCTCTTATTACCGCAATTGTTATCGTAACGGATATCGAATTGACTTTTGGCACGTACAGCTGTTCCTTGTCTGCGTCTTTCCCAACATGCTTTTGCTTCCGTTTTCTAAGAGCGATGTCAATATGATTGTCGTCGGGAGCGATATGGACGGTATCGTCGCAGCGTTACCGACGGTGTTTCTAATTACTCTGCTTGGGTATGTGGCGATCCTGGCGGGAGGCGGGCTATGGAGACTCAAAGCTGGTCTGGGACTGCGGAATGCAGCTTACCGGACCCTCAACCTGCTTCCACACTGTTCGATGATGCTAATGTCGTCGCGGGAAGTTCTGGTCTTTCAGGCGGTGCTCTGCGTTGTCCTTCAGTGGCTGCTTCTGGCTTACTACTTTTCTCGGAGTGGATTCGCATTTGACCTGCGCGGCTATACCTTCGCAAATCCTGCGCTCCGTCCCGTGGCTTTGCTAATTTCCAATTACTCCATCAATATTGGATCGCACTGTCTTGCTCGGTACGTCGATACGAAAGAGCGGGTTCTCTTGGTTTGTACTCTGGTCCTGACTTTCGGTTTGGTTTTCTTCGGCGCCAGAGGCAATCTCGCCTATATCTATATTCCAGTGTTGGTATGTTACTTGGTGATGCTGCGGACGAGGATCAGCCTGCCTCGAATCACAGGCTTGGGCATTGTCATACTCGTCATTGCTTTCTATCTCGGGAACGTGCGCGCTGGCGATTACGATGTGGGTGGTTTTTTCGATTCCCTTGCCTATCTGTTGCTCTTTGGAAACAACTTTTCGGATCTTCGGGATTTCGCTTGGGTTTATTCGTCATGGGACCACGTATTCTGGGGAGGCAAGACCTATCTAGTCGCACTGCTCTCATTCATGCCTCGTTTCTCTTCTCAGTTTCGAAACACCTGGGCGGTCGGGGTGATGACGACAACGATCATTGGTCAGGATCCGGAAGTTTTCGGGTTGAGGCCAGGGTCATTTGGAGAGGGATTCTTCAATTTTGGAGTTTTCGGCGTAATCGCAGTCGGTCTTCTGGTTGGCATCATTGTGCGGCGAGTTGATCTCGACACAAAACGCTTTTTGACGACTTCTCCACCTTCTATGATGAGAGCATTTGCCTCTACAACGCTCCTCAATGTTTCCGCTACAGTGGCCATCACTGCCGGTTTCTCAGCTTTCTACGTCCTTGCAGGAATGTACCTCTTTACCTGGCTCTGCCTATGCACACAACGTATGTTTCGCCCTACGACCGTTACTGTCGATTAGTCAGGATGAGCGGCGACGCGTTCTCCCCGTCGATTTCGAAAGTGAGACTTCCGGTTCTCCGGCATTCAGACGTTGCACTGGAGTCTTTGCCCAAGTGGGGCTCATGCCTTGTGCCAAATGAGAATGACTTGCCGCATCCAATACTTCACCGCGGTATGAGCGAGCCATCGATCCGCGCGGTCGGCAATACGGAGGAGCACATTGTCAGCAGCAAGGGATGTTAAGGAGGTCAGCATCGCCACCGGGACAGAGACTAATCCCAAGAAGTAGTGCGAAGACCGGCCAAAAACGACATCTAAGCGGCGAATATCGGATCGTGTCAAGGGTTTCTCATCACTTGTTCGAGCCCTAGGTGTCATGAACCGAAGCAGTTTAGCCCCCGGGTTGTCCGCCAGTGGCTCAATAAAAACTGCCTTGCCCCCGCGCCGAAGGACTCGGCGGATTTCCGCAAGAGCTTGATCGAGGTCCAGATGGTGCAGGATTGCCCGCCCTACGACAAGATCGAACGAGTCGTCTGGAAACGGCATGGCGTGAGCGTCTCCCACGTAGAATTTCGCCTCGAGTCCGAACGTGATCCTTGCCTTTTCTATAGCGGACTCTGAAATGTCGAGTCCCGTAATACTACGCGGTTGCATCTCACGGTAACGTGGGACCATCCATCCGTCATAGCAACCATAGTCGAGAATATCTTTGCCCGCGGCATATTCTCTAATCGCGCTGTCAAGAAAATTTTCACCTTTCTGCGAATTCGGACACTCAAACACGTGGTGAAAGCGAGCTTGGAGCTTACCACTTTCCGCGTGAACCGTACCACCATCGTAAGCCTCTTTTTCGCGAGCTACCCTATCTGCTAATTCGTTCAAAATCAATGCTCCTTGGAGAATCCACTCGAATTGCGTCGTGAAATCAATTTCCCTGTTTCCACCACCTTCACCACTCCCAGGTGAAACTCGCAGTGATCTACTGTAGCAGGATGGCGGTTCGCGTTTCTATTGGCTCGACAACTACGTTTAACCCAATTTGTTTTCAGCAATCACCGACTGGTATTCACGGGAAAAAGTGCGAGCTAATGAACACTGATGATCAATGTCCAATCGAAGGGTGAATCAAGGAGTTCCATAAAGCTGAACCACGCCATTGTTCTTGATGGAAGGTAATCCTGTGCTGGCTGAAATGTACGGAACGCCATCCACCATCACTTCGTCGGGAAACTCCCAGCCAGTCCCGAGCACTCCTGCCCCAGAAACGGAGCCAATGCTGGCGAAGTCATTCGTAGGTGCGACGATCTTGCTGCTGTCGACGGAGTCGAGAATCACCTGCCCGATTGAACCCCAGAGGAACGCATCGAGGAGCGGAGAATTCTGCGCGGTAAACCCGTTGAATGAAACCTGGTCGATTCTGGACCCGTTTCCAAGCAGCGTGGCCACCCCCCCACCTCCCGAGATTCTGCAGTTCTGAAATGAAAGACTCGCTCCGATGAAGGGATCGAAAGGTCCCGCTGGCGCCAAGAAACCGGCCAACACGGACGGCGAGTTAAAGGTGACGTTTTGGAGAGAAATACTCCCGAAATTCTCCGCGACTCCGAGCACCGTAGGAGCGGTCAAGCTGCAATCAGAAATGGTCAAATTATCGATAGCCTCGGGCACGCTGCCGCTGGCCAACCCAAGTAGGAAGGCCGGTACTTCGAGCCTGCCTGTGCAATTGCTCACACTGACCGAATCGATTCTGAAGTTGACGGGGTGGGCCCCTCCCGTCGTCGTATAAAGGCGCATCAACGACAAGCTGTCAAACCTGCAGTTGTCAACCGCAACTCGTAAGATGTCACCCGTATATCCCTCGGGGCAGTTCAAGGCGATCGAGTCGTCCCCTGTTCTGAATCCGCAGCCCGAAATTGCTATATCGTTTGCGGGTCCGTCGAAGTGCAGCCCATCCGTGTTGCCACCTTTGCTCCAAAACATACACCCGGATACCTTTACGTTCCCCACGTTCGAAAGCCTGACGTGGTACGCGGGAGTATTCACCACAACCACGTTCTCAATCGTGATGTTATCTAAGTTCATCAAGTTGATGCCGCAATACCACACACGGCCGAACACTCCCTGTCGCTTTCCGCTTGTGGAGGTTCCGTCAGAGCCATTTCCCTGATTACCGTTTACCGTGAAGTTGCTGAGTGAGACGTTTGCTCCGCGTGCTGGTGCTGGAGGCCCTGGATCAAAAGGGATAGCCGCATCGGGAGGTCCGTTGTGAATGCCGTCGTTGTTGGTACCCGACTGTACAAAAAACCCAGTTCCACAACCCAGTCCGGCGATTGCCCAATGTCCGCCAGACGGCAGGAACAAACCTGAGATTAGAGCACTTCCATCGATAATAAGCGTGATCGGATGGTCGGCGGTTGCGCCAGCCAATGCCGCGTTTATGCGTGGTCCGTCGTCAGTTGCAGGCCCTCCAGTGTGCTTGTTTTGCCCGCTACTCAGGTCGCAATCAAGTGCACACCCAATCTGAGACGCCAGGATGTACGTCATTCCCGGGACGGGCGTGGGTGGTGGGGCGGGTCCTAGGCAGGGGATGACGAAATCGGAATTGCTGCATCCTGCCAGCGAGCAGGCCAAAGCCGAACCTGCTGTCAGCAGTCCCGCGTTCCAAATGAACTGGCGTCTGTTGAGCAAAGTTGTGGGACGGCCAGCGATCGCTTATTAGTCAACTCGACGTTGTACTCTCACGTGGATCTGACTTGGGACGTGTAGGCTTCCGTTGATACGATCGTTGTCGCCGCAAGAGAGTAACCGATTCACTTGAGACTGTGCAACAGCGGGTCCTTTCTATCAACCAGAGATCTCATTTTGCCTCGGAAAAGGGACCGTGCATTGCAGCACCTACCAAACTCGCCGCGACCAAAGATCCAGTGACCACGATCACAGTCTAAAGATCCTATGTGGCGGGGCGCCAAAACAGGGTTAAGATGGACCCGTACAGAGCGAGAGAGCCTTTGAGCCTCGCTGTGGTTCCATCGCAACTACGACCCCGTAGGTGTTTAGTGTACAGCACGAGGCCCAGTGTCCTTTACGCGGTCGGTTGCACTTTGGCAGTCGAGCGGCTCACAGCCAAAACGAGACACAACTCTCGGAGTCTAGTCTTATGCGGTTTGCCTCAATTCTTTTGGCAGTCTGTATTGTAACTGCTGTCCCCGGCTACGCGCAAACATTCACGGTTTTGGACAACTTTCCTTCAGGCCAGGGCGCTTGGGGTGTAGCGTTTCAGGGCACGGACGGAAACGGTGTATGGAACGATTTCAGGAATTCTTTTGACCAACAATGGGTGTGGTCAAGGGAGCTGCGGCGGTGTTTTCGATATAACCATGGCAGGTGTGCCAACGACCCTGTACAGCTTCAACTTTACGGGCGGTGCGCTACCCATGGGATTGGTCCAAGGTAGCGACGGGAACTTCTACGGCACAACCGAGATTGGCGGAACTGGAAGTGGCTGCGACCCTCTTCAGGTTCCTTGTGGCACGATCTTCACGCTTACGCCACAGGGAGCTCGACCCAGTTAGCCTGATTCAAGGGACGGATGGGAACTTCTATGGCACCACCCACGGCGGCGGGGCTAATTGGGGCGGCACAATGTTTAGGATCACACCGACGGGCACGCTGACCACGCTCTACTTGTTCTGCTCGCAGGCGAACTGTGCCGACGGTTCCTATCCTGAGGGGGGTGATCCAAGCCACAGATGGTAACTTTTACGGCACCACAACCTACGGAGGAACGGGCGCGGCATGTATTGCTTCTTTGAATGGGTGGTGCGGCACCCTTTTTAGGATTACGGCCTCAGACACTCTAAGCACGATTTTACAACTTTTGTTCGCAACCAAATTGCGCTGATGGCAACTGGCCAGGCGCGCTTGTACAGGCTTCAGACCGACTCTTCTATGGCACTACATCGCAAGGTGGAGCCAACACTAATGGGGTATTTTCAGCTTTTCTGCGGGACTTAGTGGAAACCGGACGTCGAGCACTAGCCTCGCTCTGGCACCCTCGACGATTTCCGAGGGTTCCAGCCAGCCAGTCGCGATTACGGCAACCGTGTCGTCACAGTCCGGCGGCACACCAACCGGGACGGTTGCCTTCTATAGCGGCACTACTTATCTTGGAACCGCCCTACTGAGCAATGGGGTAGGCACTTTCAGCTATGATGCCGCAAATCTAGCAGTGAATACGTGCCAGATTTCCGCGAACTACAACGGTGACGCTACATTTAACGTTTCCACTTCGCCGGGCGAAACGCTCGTAGTGACTCCCATGCCGATCGCTACTACCCCAACCTTTTCGCCCGCAGCTGGCTCTTACGGCTCGGTTCAGACGGTAACGCTTTTTGACACAACGACTGGGGCAACCATCTACTACACCACGGATGGAACAACACCGACCACGTCATCGGGGGTCTATACTCAGCCAATCACCGTCAATTCAACCGAAATGATTGCAGCCATTGCCGCCGCGAGTGGATACTCCAACAGCGCCGTCGCGACCGCAACATACACGGTCACTCTATTGCCCGACTACCAAGTAGCGGTGAACTCGTCGACCCTGACCATTACTGCCGGCAAAACTGGGACGGCGACGCTCACGGTTACTCCTGCCAACGGATTCAACTCACCGGTGAGGTTCACGTGCAGCGGCTTGCCTTCGGAAGCGACCTGCAACTTCAATCCGGCGTGTGTTACCCCTTCCGGTGGGAACTCGATCACTTCTACGCTGACCATCGGCACGATGGCTGCGAGTAATGCCCTGCAAAGGCCAGTAACCTATCGCTTTGGGTTGATGTATGCATTCTTGGTTCCCTGTTTGGGCGTCGTTTTTTGTATCAGACCAAGCCGCTGAAAGATGCGCAATCGCTTCGTTATTTTCAACACTCTGATGGTACTTGCCTTGGCGGTGGGTCTGATATCCTGCGGGAACAGCGGCAACAAGATTGGGAACCCATGCACTCCGGTCGGGACGAGCAAAGTCACGGTCACGGCCTCAACCGGCGGAACGGGCGCAATCAGCCATAGCGCGTCGTTGACGATCACAATCGTTAGGTAGAGTCGGGCACAGTGGAAGGTCCCGCTGGGACCGTCTCCTCCGCAGGGAGGCCCGGCAGCTATTTGCAATTCGCCGAAACCGGCGTTATGGATTGCGTGGCGAGGAGATGGTGCACCTTGTCTACCGTATTTGTCCAGGAAAACTGGCCGGCTCGGTGTAGCCCTTTTTCCCGGAGTTGAGTGCGCAGGGAATCGTCACAAACGATTTGCTCCATGGCCCTAGCAATCTGCTCAACGGAGGTAGGGTCTGCCAATAGGGCAGCATCTGCGGCCACCTCCGGCATCGCGGCAACATTTGAGGTTACCACGGGCGTGCCGCAAGCCATGGCTTCCAATACAGGAAGTGCAAAGCCCTCGTAAAGCGAGGGAAATACCAATGCCTTAGCCCCGCGGTACAGCGATGGAAGTTTCTCCTCCGGAACCAAGCCCACGAAATTAACGCGCTCCCCCAACTGCAGCCGCTCAATAAGTCGCGCCAGATCGGCGGTAGGCGCAGCGGTGAATACGAGGTGCAGGCGGCGGTCAACATCCGCTTTGGCAAAGGCTTCCACAACCCGAAACTCGTTTTTGTGGCGCTTGCGGTTGCTCACGCATAGGAGATAAGAAAATGCAAGTTCATACTTGGAACCCTTTGGCTGATACGCGGGGTCAACGCCGCATCCGACGTTAAAGACTTTGTTGGGCGAGACTCCCGACCATTTAATGATCTGCGCACGCGTGAACTCGGAAACAGTGAGAATCTTCTCGGCACGATAGCAGGCTTGCTTCATGATGGTTGCATAGTAAAGCTTAATGGCCAAACTGCTGTTCTCTGGACAGTAGATGTGCCCCAAATCATGGATGGTGAATACAAAGGGCGAAGGACAGAACAACGGGGCGTTATACCCAGGAGAGAAGAAGAGGTCATACCGGTTCGATTTGTTGAGGGCGCGCGATAAGAACCAGCTATCCAATGGCGCGGCAGGGTTGGATTTCAGCGGGACCGGGCAATACTCCAAGCCACCAAGCACATGCTTTGCAAAACGCCCGATGCCGTGATTGCCAATCCATCTCTGATCGGCGTAGATCAAGGCTTGGCCTCGAGATGTGCCACGATCGCGCTGCGCTCGACCGGAGGATGCAGCGACATTCCGCACTGACGAGTGGAGTTACAGAGCGACGGCGAAGAGCGCGCACGGTGAGAATTGGGACAACCAGACCGATTTAGATCGCGTTCCCTCATGGAATTCCGAACACCGCGCTGTGTCACTACCAGTAGGTCAAACACGACGATTCTATCAAGTAGCCGCGCAAGAAGACTGAAGGACTCCGAAAAGGACTGAGATCTACTTTACTCGAAGACCTGTATCGGCTATCGATCCGCAAGCGCGGGGATCGATCGTAAGACTTCCGACCGGTAGCGTCGCGCCAGCCGTAACGCAACGATAAACAATACTATTTCCCGCTCCGCCAAACAGATTACCGCTGCTATCGGTTATTTTGTTTCCGTTGCTGTAGTACCCGGCACTGACATTCATTGTTCCTCTTCCGACGTCGCCTCTGGTTGCACCATTGATGAAAAATCCCCCGTTGCCTCCAGCCTCCATTGCTCCAGGACAATTGTTGTTCATGGATCCGCCGCCTGCTTTTATCAGATCTCGGATGTAAACGCCGATGACGGCTCTCGAGCAGTTGACGACCATAGTTGGGAATGTCAGGTTCGAATCTGATGGCCTTAGATCGATACTGGCTCTATTCACTTGCCCAGTCAGGTTAATGAGCGCCACACTAGGCGCGCTTCGGGCAGCCCATTGTGCATTGTGATCTGCCTTCAAGTCTGAGATTGTGTTGCCGATACTCAACAAGCCGCAGTCAGTGCAGGTCGGCTCGACTCTAAGATCGTCCAATGTGAGGCCATGAATCTCCCCGACACCCGAATCGTGAATGAAGTATGATGCCGAGTTCAGATTCCCGAATCCGCCGAGCGTAACCGGTCCAAGGGAAAACCCGCCGCCCGGCTCCAAGTCGACTGCGTCTGATGTCCCACCAGCGCTGAAGATGCCCCAAACGCTAACCTTTGTCATTGAGGTGGACTTGGGAAGAGTAGAGAAGGGAGAGGTTATTCCAATTCCGTTAGCCGATGTGATTTTGATTAGATCGACTCCGCCCGAGCCGTGCTGGTAGAAATAGCAGTAATAGCAACTCCAAACTTCTGCGCCGAAGTTGTACACTTGATAGTCTCCATAGCCTTCAACCGTTACATCGTCCCAGTGGATCGTTTGGCTATTGCCAACGGTAGTTTTTGCCATAAGCACAGTAACGCGTGGAGCATTGGAGATCGATGTTCCGCCGTAAAAGTTCACGCCTCGTACAGTTATGTACTGGGAGCCAGAGAAATCGATGCATACTTTTGTGTTGGATGTATTCTCCTGACACCAGATGATTGACTGGAATCCGGCGATAGAACCTTGCCCAATGATGTTTATCTCGTTGTTTATGTTCGTAAGATTCAACTGGGATACGACGCACCCGTTCTGGGTTGCAGGAATCAGCAAGGGCCGCGTGCTATGCCCGTTGTTCGGGAAGGCGGCCTTGATGGCATTCTGAATCGCGGTCGTGTCATCTGTAGCCCCGTCGCATTTTGCTCCGTAACTGAGGATGCTCACAGCTCCATTCACATCGCCAAAATAGTCACTGTTGCCGACTGGATTGACGATTGATATCGCGTTGAAGGGGGTATTTGCGGTAAGCATGCTGTTCCCGTTGAATTGAGAGATGGCGGCTTGCGATGCGGTGGTGTGTTGAGACAAACTTGCCGAGAAGGCGATGAAAGTAAAAAGCAAAACTGCCCAATATTTTTTCATGCTTCTTCGTCTCCTTCTGTTGAAGATTAGCGAAAATCTTCTGCGCCTGCTTCTCATCGATCATGCTTGAAGTTCTGCATTTTGACTGCCCGGTAGCTGATCGGTGCCATGTTCGGCGAAAGAGACCGCGATCGTTAGGACTGTCCAAAGACGGTTGGTTGCACACTGCGGTGATCCCCCACCCATACGTTAGAAACTGAGTCTGCCTAGAAACGAGCGGGCAGTCAAAAGCAGCAATAACCCTTGAAATCTGTCAGCAGTTCACTCCCGTAGCGGAAGACAGTGTCGGAAAACATGACACAAATCAAAGAATCGATGAGATCGGGAGGGCTGGGTTTGGCGCTGAAAGTATGTCGCCTGCGAGCTTCATTCACGAGCGCGCACGCTCGGGCCCAGGATTGAACGACTCGTCGATTCTGCCAGACGCGGGGACCAGCGACTCTGCTCGTGGCGCGTGCCATGCTCGGTCGATTTTGCGAATGCCCCGCAACATGGCTAACCAACCGCCAGCGAAGAGTCTTGGCAACATTATGAGCGGATAGACGCAAAGCCAATACAGGGGACGTCTACCGTAGAGCGGACGCATCAGGGCATGAGGCGGGGCGGTCTGAGTCAGCCGCGCCGATTTGCTGAGGCCGTACCAGTGCGTCGGAAACCATGAATACAGCTGATCATTCAGCACAGCGTTTTGCACTTCTGATTCTGAATCGAGAAAAAGGGAGGCTGCTTTGTGCCAATTTACTCCAAAGACCTTTGCGATATCGAAATTTCTGCTTGGGTTCGCGGCACAAACCGCAAACAAACCACGCTGAATGAACAAGCCCTTTTGAAAATTCCTGAGGGCGGTGAACACCCAACCCAGTTGTATCAGATTGGTATTGCGCCCATCTTCGAATTGTCGATGTTGAACCGCATCCACCTTCCTTTTATTCACGATAACCGAACTGATGAGAGCAAAATCTCCGTTGAGCCCGACAGCGTGTACAAAGGCCGAAGCATCTGAGAATACTTTGATTTTCGGTGTCGGGTTGATCTGTCCATCTTCTGCTGGATCTCCAAAAAAGGTGAAAGGCCTCAGGTACACCAAGTCGAAGTCCTGATTGTCAATAAGCCGGAGAATGGTATCCACACAACCGGGCAAGATGACGTCATCATCGGAGAATATCCAGACGTATTCCCCGGATGCCATCTCATAACACTGCAGAAAATTGCCATCGGGACCGATATCCTCTCGGTTTCGGATATAGCGACAGCGAAGACCGGCGTCAACGAAAGACTTGACAACGAACGGTGTATCGTCTGGCGAGCAGTTGTCCGAAATAATGAGTTCGACGCGAGGTTTGTTTGTCAACTGTGGAGCGAGATTTGTGAGAAGAAAAGCTAATTTCGTACTCCGGTTGTATGTAGGCACAGCGATCGTAAGGATCGGTTGGCGGTCCTCCGAGGTGTACGTCTCGACTGACTCCGCAGCCACATGGATTTCACTCATCCAGATTCCTCAAAAAGCAGCATATCCGAAGGACGCGGGCTAACCAAGAATGTTCCCGGTTGCGAACCCAAGGGGTCGCGATAATTCGGGTCAAATCAGAATCTCTAAGCCCGAAGGATTCGACCGAAAAAATTAATGATACCAAAGCGAAGCGACTGCTGACTAAGCGCAATCTAGGCGAACTCGGCAGATTACGGGGCATGCCAGAGTATTCGATATTTGCGAAATTTGTACGTCGCCCAAATCAGCCCACCGAAATTGAGGATGCAGCAGCTGAGAACAATCCCTGCAGCACCGTAGCTACGGCCAACGACGAAAGTGCTCAACGCGACAGCCACCGCCCCGACGAGGGAATTAAGGAAAAAAACCTCCTGCTTGTGCGCGCGGAGATAATAGGCTTGAGCAAAGATAATGATGTTTACCACCATGTAAATCATAAGAAACCCGAGAGAAGTGGGAGGGAGCAAGCGCTGGGCAAACCGAAAGTGGTGCAAATTAATATATATGCATCCAAGCCACGCTGCCAGAGCCCCAGCGATTGCTACAGCAAACGATTGCCGGAGGGCCCTTGAGAACGTTTCGTCCAACTCCCGATATTTCTTGCCTGCGATGAGCCCACCGAAAGGAGCGGACTTTGTGCTCACCCAGGAAACGGCGATGGCCTGAATCGCATTTACCAGACTTAGGGACATCCCCATTTGGCCCGCCTCGATGGCACCACGATATGCAAATAGCACGGGATTGAAGAGTGAGAACAAGAAATAACCCGAGGCCCAACTAACGGCTATTCTCCATTGAAATGGCCAGACTTCCTCGCCCCAACGGATCCGATTGCTTCCAGTGTCATACCACAGAAGTCCAAACAACAATTTTCGTTTGCTGCACAGCCACACCAGCGAGCAAGATGCCATTCCGAAAAGCATCATCGATGGCGCGAAGAGGCCATGACCGCTCGCCAAGGCGGCCCAAGCCAGTAAACTGCCCGCGATGGACTGCATGAACCTGAGGCGCGCCACTGCCGAAACATATCCGGAGCCCTCCAGAAAGGACAGAATGGGATCAATCTGGAAGTTAAGGGCAGCCATTATTGCATCAAAGTACCATGCCAAATGCCACGAGACGGTGTCGCCATGCTGATGCATGGCAAAAAAGTAAAATCCCGATGGAACGAGTGTTGCAGCAACCAGTACCGCACCCACTGAATACCAGCGAACCGATTTCTGAAGCACGGAGGCCAGCCTGGCGTGGGCGATCGGGTCGCCGGTAATTTCATAGTCATCGGAAATACGAAGACACGACCGCTCGTGACTGGCCAACTGCAGGATTACAAACGAAAACCCGAGCTCAAACACGATCTGCAGTGCGACCAAGCTTCCAAACGTGTAGTAATATCCTTGCTCGGCGGGAGAAAGAAATCGCGCGATCAGGGCAACGGTTACAATGCCAGCGGAGCTTGCCCAGACTCTTGCAAGGACGGTAAATCCGACCGCCCGATCGACCCCAAGGACATGTCTAATCCAATAGCGGATTTTGGCGAAGAGAGCCTCGTTCGACTGGATAGGGGCAACAGACAAGTTATTCGTGTCGATTTCTAAGCTTTCCACTTAGCGCTGATTGTTAACCGATGGGCCGCTCGCTCGCTGAAACTTAACCATCAATGCAGGATCGTTCTTTCGTCCGGCACAGCATAACAAGCCAAATCCCACCCCTCGCTTCCATGCGGACGCAAGTAGAATCGGTAGTTCTCGCACACTTCTGCTAACTTAAGCGGAACACGCCACAAGTGGTCCTGGAGATGATACGCGCTAACCGCGAGTACCGGACGACAACGGGAAATCGTGTTTCGCGCTCCGACTAACGCATCCAACTCCGCGCCTTCGATATCAAATTTCATCAACGATGGCTGGACGCCTTGCAGCGCGTCGTCCAGCGTTACACATTGTACTGAGTTTGCGCCTTGACCTACCCGAGATTGATCCGTTCCACTGCCGCTGAATGAGACGATTTCAGTTCGGGCACCAACGGCATTGGGAAAGGTTAGAACTTTCTCCCGGATCGTGTGCGGATAGCGGTTCACACGATCCCGAAGTTTGCCCGCATTGGCTGGGTCAGGCTCAAAAGCAATCAACGAGTGAAACATGTCACCTTTCCGTCGAACAAACTCGTCAACTGAATCGCCATCAAACGCACCACAGTCAACCAGTACCTCGTCATCTCGGAGTTCCACTAATTCGCCCGGGAAATAGTGTTTGCAGCCCCGACTATATGTCAGACCATCGTAATCCAAAAGCAACCGAAACGATACCTGCGCGACGAACTCCTCCCGCGAGAACTCGTCTTGAAACAAGTTGAAAGCAGCCACTATTGCAGGAGTCGAACTCAATACCTTATGTGGCAAATCCAAAGGAAAATAAGGCAGGAAGACTTCGGGAAACTTCCAGAACAGGAAACCCGCGGGCACCACGCATTTGCAACCCAAGTCGAGTAACTGGCGAACTCGATCAGACATTCGGTCGGTAGCTTGTGATCCCCATATCGTGATCACAAATACAGCTTCGTCTCCGTACAATTCAGCAGCTTTTGCAGGTTCACACACTGGTACGTTGTCGATGTTAGTCCCCCACAAATCTGAATTGTTGTCGGCCAAAACCAGCGGTCGAACGCCAACGGCCCTGAGTTTCTTAATCGTCATTCGACCGAGGCCGCCCGCACCAAAGAGAACCATGCGGTCATTGAAAGGGGTGGCGAACCGATCAAAAGCCGTGCGTTCGCGTTCCACGGCATCCGCCGGGGATTCACTCAACAGCAACTCTAGCCGATTGGTTGCCTTGTCTCGATCAGCGACTTTTGCTTGCGTCCCCATGTCACACCTTGCATTGAACATATACATGACGAACACCGCGTCGGCAAAACTTCACCATCCGACCTGGCGTTACGGAATCTTTGCAATATAGCATGACCATGACAATGAGGAGCGCAGTCGTGACAGAACTGACGCATGATAAAGCGTCGGTAACTCGACCACCTGTTTCGCCTCCTACCGTGACATGTCCCCGATTTTCTAGTAAACAATTAGCTGTACTCTGAGAGTGCGGCAAGGAGGCGTGGTGGACGCGTGCAGGAACTGCGGTTCACAGACACTGGAGCAACTCGGATTTATCGGTGAAATCGCCCCTTTCTTTTTGAAACGGGTCTTAAACCTCGAATGCGGCGAAGCACCGTCAATGCATCCACTTAAAATCATCCTGCGGAGACTTAGGTTTGTAGCCCGATCAGTTCAAAAGATTTATGGCCACTCAGCTTTAACGGAGATGCAGGTCTGCCGTTCGTGTTGGTTTATTCAGACGAGGGTTCCCTTTTCCGACGAGGCGATTGGAAGACTTTACGCTGATTACCGCGCTGCTTCCTATAATCGAGAAAGAATTCGATACGAACCTGAATACGCGGTGATCGCTTCTAGCGTGGGCACCTGTCCACAAGAACTCCAAGCGAGGAAAGTAGGCTTAACGCGGTGGTTGGAAGGAAAATTGAATGTGGAATCTGATTTCTCGATGCTCGACTATGGAGGGGCTGACGGAAGATTCCTGCCACAGTTGCCTGGACGTAAGTACGTATTCGACATCTCGCCCGTCGCGCCCGCCGAGGGAATCATGAAGGTTAAGAACGAATCTGACCTCCGTTCTTACCCTTACATCCAACTGGCTCATGTATTGGAACACGTTTCTTGTCCCCTCGACCTTACGAGGAAAGCAGCTAGTCTTCTCTGCGACGCAGGGCATTTGTACATCGAAGTTCCGCAGGAGCTAGACGATAAAACCATGCGACTCCTCACCCAGGGTGATTCTCGGATTAAGGTGAGCATTCATGAGCACATAAACAAGTACTGCCGAAAGTCTGTAACCGAGCTTCTGCGAACCGTCGGCCTATCGATCGTAGCGATTCAATTGGAGGAGGTGAACTTCGGTTGGACTTCGGCAACTGTGATACGAGCTCTCGCTCGAAGATCCTGAAGAAGAGATACAAATTCGCTGGCTTCAACAGCCCGCCAAGGTTTCGTATTCCGCAATCTGCTTTGAGGTGAACTCCGCCATGTCTAGGTTTTGATTCCACGCGCGATACCAGTCGATGGTCCATTCCAGCGCCGTCTTGATCTTCAGCCTCGGTTCCCACCCCAGTTCGAAGCGCGCTTTGCTGGCGTCGAGCCTCAGGTAATGAGCCTCATGCTGTCCGGCATCCGCATCACGGGTCCAGGAGGCGCCGTTGCCCCACATCTGGACGAGCTTTGAGGCAATACGTTCGACGGGCCAGCTGTCATCATCCCCAGGGCCGAAATTGTAGGCCGTAGCGAATTTTGCAGGCTCGGTGAGGAGCCTCTGAGCCACCATCATGTACCCGTGTAGTGGTTCGAGCACATGTTGCCACGGACGGATGGCATTCGGTCTTCGAATCAGAACCGGCTGTCCGGAACAGAAGCCACGGACTAGATCGGGAACGAGCCTGTCTTCGGACCAGTCTCCGCCGCCGATAACATTGCCTGCGCGCGCTGTCGCCAGCGCCGTACGGCGTCCATCCGATTGATCAAACGAAAAGAACGAGCTGCGATAAGCTGCGCTGACAATTTCAGCGCAGGCTTTGCTGGAGGCATACGGGTCATATCCGCCGAGCGGGTCCGTCTCGCGGTATGGCCATACCCACTCCTGGTTCTGATATACCTTGTCGGTGGTGATGCAGACCAAGGCGCGCACACTCGGAGTTTTGCGGATGGCTTCCAGCACATGGACTGTACCCATCACGTTCGTTGCGTACGTACCGACCGGGTCGGCATACGATCGCCGTACAAGTGGCTGCGCCGCCATGTGAAATACGACTTCCGGCGCAAATTCCTTAATGCAGCCTTCCAACTTCGGGTAGTCACGAACATCGCCACGTACATCGTCTAGGACGCTTCCCACAGAAGCTAGCGCAAACATGTTTGGCTGAGTACAAGGATCGAGTGCATATCCTCGAATCTTCGCTCCCAACCGGCTTAGCCACAACGCCAGCCATGCCCCCTTGAAACCGGTGTGCCCCGTGAGAAAAACTCGACGCCCTTGCCAGTGATTCACCATACCTTCCAGGGCGCCCTCCCTCCGGCCCACAATTCCTCCAATCGCTGCTTGTCGCGCAGCGTATCCATTGCCAGCCAGAAACCCTGGTGCCTGAACGCGTGTACCTGTCCTTGTGCGGTCAGGCTGTCCATTGGTTCCCGCTCAAACATCCACGCATCATTGTGAATTTCGCCCAATGCGGCCGGCGCCAGGACGAAAAAGCCGCCGTTGATCCATCCACCTTCTCCCGCGGGCTTCTCCTGAAACGTCGTAATCGTGGTGCCGTTCATACCTAAAGCGCCAAACCGCGCAGGAGGCTGCACGGCCGTGATCGTTACGCGGCCGCCATGCTGCAGGTGGAAGGTAATGCTCGCCGTTATGTCAATGTCGCTCAGTCCGTCTCCGTAGGTCATGCAGAATGCATCTTCACGGTCCACATAGGGAGCAATTTTTTTCAGCCGTCCTCCTGTGCCGGTCTGATCGCCCGTGTCAACAAGGGTAACTTTCCATGGCTCAGCGACGCTCTGGTGAACCTCCATTCGATTCGCCTTCATATCGAATGTCACATCTGACATATGCAGGAAATAGTTCGCAAAGTATTCCTTGATCATGTAGCCCTTATATCCGCAGCAAATAATGAAGTCGTTGATCCCGTGATGGGAATACAGCTTCAGGATGTGCCACAGAATTGGGCGGCCGCCGATCTCAACCATTGGTTTGGGGCGGAGGGTCGTCTCCTCACTGAGACGCGTTCCAAATCCCCCTGCTAGAATCACGGCTTTCATTGACTCTCCGGATCGTTGCGATTATTGCACGAACAGACTCTTTATCCGGGCACTAGCATCACCCGCGGAACCTCTCCCAACAGCCCTCTGTGGAAACTGCTGTCGGTCCACCGGTTCAAGAATGTGCAGGAAAATTGTTCTCATCATAAGCCACGCTACGTTGGAATCAAGCGCCCAGAGACGCTGTGAATGGTATCATTTCAATACTCTCGTTCAACGTATGGCAGATAACGCGGCCCAGATTCGCAGGCAGATCCTTGACCTGACGGTCAAATATTATTCGGAACTGTCATCCCCAAGGGATTTCGTCCCTGGCGTTACACCGGTTCCAGTTTCCGGAAAAGTGATCGATAGCGCTGACGTCAGTGCGGTAGTAGATTCCGCTCTTGACGCCTGGTTTACAACCGGGCGCTTTGCTGAAGTCTTCGAACGCAATCTGGCGCGTTTTGTCGGCGTTCGTTCCGCATCGCTGGTCAACTCAGGCTCCTCGGCGAATCTCGTTGCCCTAAGCGCTTTGACTTCTCCGAAACTCGGTGATCGGAGAATGCGACCTGGTGATGAAGTCATTACGGTGGCTGCCGGTTTTCCGACGACGGTCAACCCAATCTTCCAGAATCGCTTGGTGCCGGTCTTCGTCGACGTTACTGTCCCGGAGTATGAAATTGATGTAAGGCAGCTTGAAGCGGCCCGCAGCGACCGCACAAGGGCGGTATTCCTCGCTCACACTCTGGGGAATGTCTTTGATCTCGACGCCGTTACCGATTTTTGTCGTCGGTACAATCTTTGGCTGATCGAAGACTGCTGCGATGCCCTTGGTTCGACTTACAAAGGACAGAAAGTTGGCACCTTTGGCGATATCGCCACCCTAAGTTTTTATCCTGCCCATCACATCACAACCGGAGAAGGCGGAGCTGTCCTTACGGACAAGCCTGCTCTGCAAACGCTGATCGAATCTTTTCGCGACTGGGGCCGCGACTGTTGGTGCGAACCCGGCAAGGACAACACTTGCGGTAAGCGCTTTGATTGGCAATTGGGCTCGCTGCCGTGCGGCTACGATCACAAGTACACGTATTCGCATATTGGATACAACTTGAAGGCGACGGACATGCAAGCCGCCTTGGGCGCTTCCCAGCTTAGGAAATTGCCGCAATTCGTCGCTCGGCGCAAGGAGAATTTCAATCACCTCAAGATAGCGCTTGCTGATCTTGAAGACTGCTTGATTTTGCCTGAGGCTACACCGTTTTCAGACCCGTCATGGTTCGGCTTTCCAATTGGGATCCGCGAGGAAGCGCCATTTAAACGCGAAGATCTGATTCGCTCCCTCGAGGGGAATCGAATTGGTACGCGCTTACTGTTTGGCGGTAATCTCGTTCGGCAGCCCGCTTATGTTGACGCCGACTACCGTGTCGCGGGAGATTTAAGGAACAGCGACTTTGTGATGAGCAATGTGTTTTGGGTGGGTGTGTATCCGGGACTTACTTCGCCTATGCTGGACTTCGTGGTGGAAAATATCGCTGAGTTCATCTCGCGATCAAAACTCAAGTGCCGCGAGCCGCAAGCCGCCCGGACACCTTAAATTCGAATAGGAGAAATCGAAGAATGCGGGATCTCAACCATCGGCCACTCTTCATCTACGAGATGGCAAACAACCACATGGGAGATGTGGAGCATGGAATCCGAATCGTCCGGGAGCTCAAGAGTGCCTCAGAGGGGTTTCCATTCGGCTTTTGCGTGAAACTGCAATATCGAGATATCCCCACGTGCATACATCCGGCTTATCAGGACCGCTACGATCTGAAATATGTAAAGCGCTTCTCGGAGACTCGTCTTTCCTGGGATGAATATCGGCAGATCAAAGACGCAATCGTAGAAGCAGGCTTTCTCTCGATGTGTACTCCGTGGGACGAAATCTCGGTTGACAAGATCGTGGAGCACGGCTTCGACTTCATGAAGGTTCCCAGCTGCTACATGACAGACTGGCCCCTGCTCGAACAGATCGCGAAGTATGATCTTCCGATCGTCGCTTCTACCGCGGGTGAACCTCTCGATGACATCGATCGTGTCGTCAGCTTTTTGAAGCACAGGAACAAATCGCTGACAATCTTGCATTGTGTGGGAGAGTACCCTGCTCCGGACGACCACCTGCATCTTGGCCAGATCGTACTCCTGCGACAACGCTATCCCGAGATTCCCATCGGTTACTCGACCCATGAGCGCCCCGACAATTTTGAGGCGGTCAAGATGGCTCTTGCACTAGGTGCGGTTATGTTCGAGAAACACGTGGGAGTTGCCACTGAAAGATACAGTTTGAACGCTTACAGCGCCAACCCCGGCCAGGTGCGGAAGTGGCTCCAATCAGCCGCCGACGCCATGACGATGATCGGTGATCCTACAACGCGCTATCCGGCACCTGCAGGGGAGCAAGTTGCCCTTCGAGACTTGGCACGAGGTGCATTCGTCCGAAATCCTGTTCCTGCTGGCGCCGTAATCCGTCATTCCAACGTGTTCTTCGCCATGCCCAACGTGAAAGGCCAGCTTGTGGCGCAGGATTTTTCAAAATATACCGAATTTGTTGCGTGCGAAGAGATCCCGGCGAATGGCGCGGTCATGCAAGAAGGGGTAAAGGCCATCAATACTCGAGACGCGGTTTTCAAAATTGTCTGTGACGTCAAGGCGCTCATCCGGAAAAGCAAAGTCCAAGTTCCGGGTCACTGCGAACTGGAAATATCACATCACTACGGTCTTGAGAAATTTCGCGAATTTGGCCTAACGGCCATTACCGTTGTAAATCGCGAATACTGCAAGCGGTTGATGGTGGTATTGCCAGGCCAAACACATCCCGAACAGTGGCACAATGTGAAAGACGAGACGTATCACGTTCTCTACGGTGACGTCACTGTTGACCTCGATGGCAGCCAACGCATCCACAAGGCGAATAGCGTGGTGACCATCCCGCATGGAATCAAGCATTCTTTCTGGACGAAATGCGGAGCCGTAATCGAGGAGGTGTCGTCGAGCTATTCTTCCGACGATTCCTTCTACTCCGATGTAACCATCAGCAGCAACAAGAATCGCAAAACATTCGTGAGTTACTGGCTCGAATAATGCAGACCGTTGTTTGGGATGTGGACGATGTCCTCAACGATCTAATGTACCAATGGTTTGTGTACGGATGGCGTGTGGAGCACTCCGATTGCCTGCTCTCGTATCAAGAATTGACGAGCAACCCACCCCATCAGATCCTTGGGATCAGCCGGGCCGACTACCTCTCCTCGATGGATTCGTTCAGAAAAACTGAACGAGCCCGCAACATGTCGCCCAATACAGAGGTGCTCGGTTGGTTTCGTGAGCAGGGCGCTCGTTTTCGCCACATCGCCCTCACCGCCCGCCCTCTGGGGACCGCACCCGATGTGGCACATTGGGTTATGCATCATTTCGGGGGATGGATTCGTTGTTTTGGAGTTGTACCCACTCGGTTGGACGAACGACTTCCGATTTACGATCGAACCAAAGGCGAATATCTGGCGTGGCTCGGCCGAGGAGACATCATCGTTGATGAT
>Ga0207092_1045_pt1 | contig 22276 bp, 29 predicted proteins | sample Alteio_BWMinHeat_48_FD_153533 | JGI IMG/M metagenome (GOLD analysis project Ga0207092, IMG submission 153533) | Enriched cells from forest soil in Barre Woods Harvard Forest LTER site, Petersham, Massachusetts, United States -... | ecosystem: Environmental > Terrestrial > Soil > Temperate forest >... | reverse complement strand
TGAACAACTCGATCAGGATGCGTTTCCTCTGATTCTCGCCTGGCAGCTTGGGCTCAAAGATGCGGCGACTTGGCAACAAATCAAGCTGAGCGCCGACCATATTACCGAACAGGGTGCAGGACCAAGGACGCCTAAGGAGCGCTGGGAGGAACAGGATGGGTTCTCTCCGTCAACAATTGCAGCGGAAATCGCCGGGCTTGTTTGCGCAGCGGATATCGCGCGAGTGAACAATGATGCGACCTCAGCTAATCGCTATGAAGCTGCAGCCGACGCTTGGCGAGGAAGTATTGAGCAATGGACGTTTACAACCAATGGAACCTTCGGAAATCACCAATACTACGAGCGTATCGATGCCACCGGAGACCCAAACGATGATGCGAAACGTTCGTTCAAAGCCGGCGATTTTTGGGAACGCGACGTGCTGGACGGAGGATTTCTGGAGTTGGTTCGCTTAGGTATCAAACCAGCGAACGATGACAAGATTGTCCGCTCACTGCAAGTGCTTGACACGAATGAATCGATCAAAGTCGCGACGCCAAACGGTGACATGTGGCATCGCTATAACCATGACTCGTACGGCGAAAACGACCAAACGGGCGTCGGTTGGACTGATGTCAACGATGATCGCGGCAGACTCTGGCCTCTATTGTCGGGGGAACGAGGAGAATACGAACTCGCTAATGGAAATACCACTCGGGCGCTGGAACTCCTGAAGACAATGGCACGAGCAGCTAATGATGGATTTTTGATTCCAGAGCAATGCTGGGATCGCGATGACGCCTTTGGATTTACTAAGGGTGAAGGAACAGGATCGGCGACACCGTTGGCCTGGGCAATGGCGCAATTCGTACGACTAGCGGTCTCAATTGATGCAGGCACGCCGGTTGAGACACCGACCATAGTTGCCACGCGCTATCGCGGCAAATGACGTTTGTTGCTTCGGCCCCGCGGACCTGGCCAGCACCGAAAAGTCGGTGAGGGCCAAATCCGCGAGGCCGAATCCATCTACCGTATGGGCGGCGGCTGGTTCCGGCACTAAACGCTAAGTGGACCAAAGCACCGGCCCTCGACCATTTCAGCGATTGTCGCAGCCAGCCGGTGTCGACACTCAAATTCAACCGCGACCGTGACCGCCACGTTGGCTGATCGACTGCACGCTTTGCACGTTGAGCATTTGGTTAATCCAGCTGAGGCAAGCCGCGAGTAACCCGAGCCGGCCGAGTGACTGGAGCTAGCCATTCAGAACAACCACAAGGCGATGTTCCTCTCCACCGTTGACAAGATAGCCGCAGGCGAAGGAATCTCGCGTGTTTTCAGTCCCGTGGTTTGCAATGAGCGAGCCGGACGAAATAGGCCATGTAAAACTCGACCGGAAGTAATTCACTGTAGGGTAATTTTCAATCCCGATTTCGTCGCCGCTGCGCCTGCGGGAGTAATGGCTGTTCCGACAGCGTTCACGTAGCGCAAGGCTGGCAACTTGCTTAGAGCCGGTAATCCCATGTCGGTCACTGCCGTATTGTACGCAATCCGTAACTTCTCCAGCGATGTGAGTGTTTGAAGACGGATTAGCCCCGCGTCTGTCAATTGTTGACGCTTGAGGCGTAGTTCAGTCAGATTCGTCATGCCAGACAGGGCAGCAAGCCCCCTATCAGTGATTCGCCGTGTATCGTCCAGGAAAAGCTCTCGCAAGCCGATGAGCTCCTTGAGGTGCAGCAACCCTTCATCGCCGACCGACGTGCCGTCAAGGATCAAACGTTCGAGTTTCGCTAGTGGGGTGAATAGCCGCAACGTGTCGTCCGTCACCGCCGAGCACTTGGTTAAGTCAATTCCCTGCACGATCAATTTCGTTGCAGGCAGCGCGTCGGATGCTCCGATCGACACGGTGCCCTGTCCGTCCACAACGATCGTAACAGTTCCTCCCAGTTTATGAACTTCTTGAGCTGCGGTACGATCGGGATCGATTGCCCCCTTCGGTATGCCCGCCGTCGGTGTGGGATTGCCGGGCGCAGCAGGGGTGATGCCGGTTGCGGATGGTGAAGGTGAGGCGATGGAACCCGCCACGCTTTCGGGAGCAGAAAGGCCGAGCAATTCGTGAATCCAGTTGGCGCTGTTTATTTGCGGCTCTGGACCGCCTAATTGGTCCAGGCGAGAACTAATCGTGGCTCGCTCCACCACGGGCAATTGCTGCGCGGCCAGCGTGTACCAATGCCGGGCGCCGACTCGGAGGTCATGCTGAATCGTTCCCGAAGCTCGCTCGGCGCGGTCCCACCAGGCATCGCCGCGTCGTTTGTATTCGGCTGCGTCTTCGTGGGGCTGATGCCCGGCGACCAGTGATTTCAGGTCGGGTTGCGTCCCCTTGGCTAACTGTGGCAGCCCAGCGTTCCAATCGCCGACGACAAAACAGAAAAGCGTCCCACGGCCAACGAGGCGGTCGGATCGTCGCCGCGTTGCTGTAATGTCTGCATCGCTCGGCGGTACGCCAAGTAGTCGCGATTCTCTTGGCTCAGTACGGCTCGCCTCGCCGTAATAGCCTTCGCAACGGTCTGGTCCTTTGCGACGGTCGCTGCAGAGGCTGCGATGTTCAGCAGTTTCGTCGCCACGTCAAACCGCCGGCGCGCCACCGCATCGTTTACCGTCTCCAAAGCGGCCTTCGCCACGGCAACATGTTGCTCCGTGGCTTTTCCTGCTTGGCGAAGTCTGTCGAGATCCGTGACGTATTCTTGTAAGTCGTCGATGCGATAGTCGCGACCGATCAGCAACAAGACGGCTCGCAGGAGCCTAAGGTCCAAAACAGCGGCTGCTTGACGGCGAGCAGTGTCCAGCAGCGCAAATCGCCTGGTGAAATCCGTCTCGACTTGGGCGGCGAGGACAAGTTTGCGAAGGTTCGTCGTTGGCTCCGAAACCGTCGTTCCAAGGACGGCGTCGACAGACGGCTTAACCGTCGCCAATTGCTTAGCCGCGGGCGGCTCGATGCGGAAATCCGCCGCAGGCCCGAGGGATTCCGCGAGGCCGTCGAGCTGAGAGATAGACCAGCGTCAGTTCAACGACATGAGTTGCCTTAGTCGATTCGGGCAACTTCGCGACCAGCGCCTCGTAACGTTCCTCTCCGTAGAAATTCGCCAATCTTCGATAGAGTTCGACTAGTTGATCGTTGTGTCCTGCGGCGGTTTTGTTGCCGAAGGTCCAACTCTGTTGGTCGGCAATAAACGGGACCAGAAAATTCGCGGCCGCCTGCATTCCTCGCCCGTCCGCTGCGCGGTAGCTCCAAAGATCAATCCCGGCCGTTCGGCCGACCGATGCCAGCGTCGTTAGCGCTTCCAGATTGAAGACGCTATAGCCAAAGGCGTCGGCCCGGGCCAGTTCATGAGGCTGTCGACCATCGGGCTCGATGGGATCGAAGCAGCGCACTTTCCTGGCTGATTCCAGTACACGCCGCGCCGTTGCCAGGTCTCCGACGTACAGGCTGAAGCCCGCCAATTGGGCGTCACACCAGGTGCCGATATTCGCCGGATTCGGTTCCTTTGCGTACCCTTGCTCGTTGGTGAGTTGCCAGGTGACATACTCGCGAAACCACGACTTGATCCCGTCACGATCGGCGGGCGTCAGACTACGTGCCGAGTCCAGTAATTGAACGGCATCGACCACCTCAAGTAAATGCCGCGTCTCCAACATGCCGATTCTCCGGCCGTCGTTGACTCCCGGCACAAATACGGCATACAGCAGGCGGGGATTCATCCGTTTCTGCGGATCAAGAAACCAAGTGCGAAGCAACAGCACCGCATGTGTCGCGTAACGTTCGTCGCCCATGTAATAGAAAGCCAACGACAAATAGCGCACACTGCGGACCATGTCCATCAACCGTTCTTCGTCTCCCCCACGACTTTCCGGATTTGTTTCGCCATCCTTGCGGACATAAGGCAATCCGTCGGGTTTCGTCGGGTCAGGCCAGAAGTAGCGCCCTTGACTCATATAGTCGCGCTTGTCGCCACTGGGCGGGACTTTCGACTTGTCGGTCACGCTGTAGGGCCCTTGCGTCATCTCTTTGTCGGCGTAACGCACTGACGTTTGCAAGGCTGCCGTCGTGATTGGATCTTGTTGCTGCACACGTTGCTTGACCAGTGCCAGAGCTCGACCATCGAGCACGATCGTTCGCGGAATGATCACCAATTGAGCGACCGCTTCTGAAGTCAGGTTTGAAGCGGTCGTTAAGACCAACACCGCCAAGATTATGAAATAAGCACGTGACATCGTTGCCTCGACTGCATCATGGGTTGATCGAACATGCATTCCGACAATCGTCAAGGAATGACAGTTTATGGTCGCTTTGAAGCCGTACGCAATCGCACGTGATTATCTACTATTGGCGGTTAGCTACAAGGGAAAATGCCTCGGAATGCGGCCACTCGACGTTTTGTATGTCGAGCATACCATCCTGAAATGCGTTCCTAGTTGAGAGGACCGAAAATGATTGGCTTGCTTGTCTCAGGAATCATTGCGGCCTCGGCCATTTCGGGTTAAGTCCGACGAACCCATAGCATCCGCAGATAGGCAGCGCGCTATCTATCTGGCACATTTCTGCGCCGCGCTGCCTATCGCGCGTCGTCCACCGACGCTCTCGTAACCTGCTTCGGAGCGACACGCCGAGGTCGCGTCGGTCGATGTCACCGACGCGGGTTACGGCCCAAGAATTTTGTTCCTTCCCCCCGCGGGTTGGTACGTGCCCTTTGACTTGCGTGGCTGGTTGCCTAAAAAGTGCTATTTCACCACTCAACGAAACCAGACCATCAAGAGCAAAACACAGATTACCAAGATCGCAATCGGCCCATACGTCCAAAACATGTTTCTCCACATCAATCGCCGAAAGAGTCGTTCTGCGTATTCTTTTGGATCGGGAAACTGAGATAGGTCTGCGTGTGGTTCATCTATTATCTCGCCAATTCGGCACACGAGCGATTTGTCACACGAAATACTCGGCCAAACGATCGCGCTCTGATCTACTGTCCACTTCGCAAACAGCCATTCATGGGGATCGCCGGGAGCCAAGCCGGCAATCACTCCAAGCAAGTCGCTCGATCCAGGCCAAGTCAGCGAAACCACGCAGTTGGTGCCGTCGTATTTTTCAAATTGCAGAAATTGGTCGTCGTTCGACGGACCATCGGATGTTGTTCGGAATTTGATGGTCTTGATCTGCTCCCAAGGAACAATCGTCTCGGTTGCATCATTTAGGATGCGAAGCTGATCGTGATCGAATTGAATTTCCGCCATGAGAAGTAGGTTACCCCAGAAACATCTGGATTCTAACCCCCTTCGTAAGGCAATGCCAAACGCCAGATTGACGCAGTACCGAACGGGCTGGGGTCTGGCACGCCCAAGGCGCCTCGGTCGATGTCACCGATGGCAGTTAGCGCAGAGACGAATTTTGCCCCTCCGCCCTTGGGTTGGTAAACTACCGGGATGGACGCAAAGCCAAAACGCCGCTGGCTCCGCTATAGTCTCCGGACGCTGCTGATGTTCGTGACGATCGCCAGTGCTGGCCTTGGCTTGCTGGTCACGAAGGCGCGACAGGCACAACAGCAGAGGGAAGGGGTTGAGGCGATTTTGAAATTTGGCGGGGTCGTCCGTTACGACTACCAATTCAATTCAAGGGGTATTTATCACGATGACGCATCAATGCCTAAACCAGCATGGTTGCGAGAACTTGTAGGGGTCGATTTCTTCGCTTACGTAACCTATGTGGGGCTTCACAATCGTTCCTTCACCGACGGCGACCTGGTGCATCTTCGCGGCATGACAAAACTCAATCGCCTGGACCTGGAGTCCACAGGAGTGTCAGACGCCGGGTTAATTCACTTGAAGGGTTTTCGTCAGCTCAAAATACTACGCCTTTATGACACTGACGTTACGGACGCCGGCTTGGTTCACCTTTTGCAGCTCGATGGGCTCGAATTCCTGAACCTTCAGTTGACGAAAACCACCAGCAAAGGTCGCGAAACGCTGAAAAAGGCCCTGCCGAAATTGGATATTTCGCCCTCCCTATGAATTCCCCTTACCACCCCTGGTATCAATTCAGTCTGAGGACGATGTTCGTCCTGACGGTCATCGTTTCGATTCCTTTGGCTTGGGTGGGTTATCAGTTGAACTGGATCAGGCAGAGGCACGCAGTCGTGGAGGCAATGGCGTACAAAACCGGGATTGCGGATTTTGCTGAAAGCGTACCGCCCGCACCTAGGGGGCTATGGTTGTTCGGCGAGGAAGGCGAATCAATCATAATCGTTAGTCGCGAACATGGTTCCGTAGGCGTCGAAAAAGTGCAGCGTCTCTTTCCGGAGGCGTTTGTGCGACTGCGATGGGATGATGAAATCTAACGTTGGACCGACATGGCTTACGGTCAGATAGTTTTGTCCCACTATTCATGGATTGCTAGACTACCGGGATGGATACAAAGCCCAAACGCCGCTGGTATCAGTTCAGCCTGCGGACGATGTTCGTCCTGGTGTTTCTGATGTCGATGCCGCTGGCCTGGGTGGGCTATCAATTGAAATGGATCAGGCAGAGGCAGGGGTTTGCCAAACGTTTTGATGGCTTCCGTCAAGCGCGACATTCACAAGACGACACCCAACCACCCGCACCTTGTTGGCTTGGATATTTTGGCGAAGAGGGAGCAACAAGAATCTATTGTCCTTCCGCGTATGTTCGCGAAGCCAAGGCGCTTTTCCCGGAATCTCAGATAATCGACACCGATTCTCTTAACTAACCGTCCTGCACACAATGTTCCCCCACTACCGGCCGGAAGTGCCCTCGGTCGATGTCACCGAAGCGGGTTAGCGAACAGCAAGCTCATCGGCCGGCTCACGCGGGCGCAGCACTGAAGCTCGACAAATATTATTCGTCTGGTCAGTCTGCTGCAGCACCTGGAGGTCAGTTCTGACCTTCGACCTCGATTCGGGTCACACGCACCCGGTCGAGTTGCCCGAAGCCGATCGTGTACCTCAGCCCTCCGAAGCCGGTGTCGAAGACGTATACTAGCGGGCTCACCGGATCCTTGCCGGCCGGCTCGTTGTAGTCGCTGATGGTCGCCGGGTCTCCCAGCAGTTGCAGGACCTCCTCCCGAGTCCGGAACAGGAAAGGTACCCGCGAGAAAATGCGCTGCGCGGCCTGACAGGCATCGCCTGAGGAGGCCTTGGTGTCCTTGCCGCCGTCTTTGGCCTTGTGGATCAGGTTCTTGCGGAGCAGCGCCTGATCCGCCTTGAACCCCTCATACAGCTCGGCCGCTTCTTTTGCCGATTGGGGGACCTTGGAAGGTTTGTCCTCAGCAGGAGCGCTGGAGAGCAGGCCTCCTAGCAGCGCCAAGCTAAGCAGCAGGGCGAATGGCCGAATCATGCGAATAAGGTTGTCGCGGTTCATACCCGTCAGTTTGTCAGAAGGAAACCACGGGTCAAGAGTCGCGCCGCCCCGACACCCAAATAGGCACGCACTGCATGCTCTACGTTTTTCTTGCGAGTCGATATACTGCGGGGCATGAACGCCAAGTCCCGCCGCCGCTGGTATCAGTTCAGCCTAAGGACGATGTTCGTGGGGGTGACGTTGGCAGCGATTTCGATCGCCATGGTTGCGCCTGCTTGTCAGCGATACGTAGTGCGTCAGATGATATTGAAAATCGCTCGCGGATCGCATTTCCCGAGTCCCATGCCAAATCCAATGCCGGATTCTCACAATTGCCAAAATGGAGCGGACTAGTTGCCCAGGCATTCCACCAAAAGGCACCACTACCCGGAAGTGCCCTCGGTCGATGTCACCGACGCAGGTTGGCAGACACTATACGAGGAAACGGGGCCTGAACTTCATTGCCCTTCCGGCGGCTGCCAGAGCTCAACTTTGTTGCCCTCTGGATCCATGACCCATCCGAATTTCCCGTACTCCGAGTCGTCAGTTTTGTCGAGCACGTCACAGCCTTCTTCGCGCAGTGCTTTGAGAAGTGCTGCCAGATCTTCGACTCGGTAGTTGACCATGAAGGTCGACTTGCTCGGAGCGAAGTGCTTGCCGTCTGCGGGACCGATCGACCATGCCGTAGTTCCCTTTGTCGGGTTGCCCTCGGAGTCAGTCCAGTCGAAGGCTGCTCCCCCCCAGGCCTGAACGTCGATCCCGAGGTGCTTCTTGTACCAAGCGCATAGCGCCTTAGGATCCTTGGCGCTCATGAAGATACCGCCGATGCCTGTGACTCTTCGCATTCTGACCTCCAAGGTTGGCTGAGTGACTAAGGGTTGCACTTGGACGCCTACCATACCCCACACGCCTCGCTGGCATACCAGGCATGAAAGGAATGTCGGACCTGAAAGATCTTCGCGGAAGTTTGACACCATTTTTCAAATGGGTCGTTCGCTCGACAGACTCTCCATGCAACAGTTCGTCGAGTTCCTGCCATAAAGGCAAGAGGACACGCGACTTAGCTATATAGACCGCCGTCACTGTCAAGCCCAAGTCGGTTGCCACCTCCTTGGCCGAAAGGCGGCATTCTCACCAAACATTTGAAGATTACCGCACGCCTTGACGCGTGTTGGAAATGGGGTGGTTTGATGGGAGCCTCAAGAACGAAAGCACCACCACGACTTTTTTGGAATGAAGTCGGCAAGGACGACAGGTCAATTGTTTCCTCATTGCCAAGACCTGCCGACTGCGAGAACAGCCCGGACGACCAGCATGAACGCTGTGCCCAATCGCTAATTCTTGCCGCTCGTTGAAAGTTTATTGGTGGAGTAATGGGCCTTCACGGACTGGGGTCGGATGGTCCAACAAACAGGCACTGCGAGTGCGGCACGGCATACGGAGACGAAGGCCAGTATAACCGTATCCGTCGCGAGCGCAACCTGCTTCGGAGCGACACGCCGACGCGTCTAGATCGTTGGGACTGCCGGGTCAAGCAATCCCGTAAATCGTTGGCTTCTCGGCACCGCAAATCGGGCGATTCGGCTAAGACCACCAAGCAAGTCGGCATTCTCAGGAACTTGTTGAGTTCATTGGAATCATTCGACATTGTCATTGGAACATGATGCGGGCGTGCGCTGGTCCGTAGCGAGGATGTGAGTTTCATGTTGTCTACGGTGGCAGTTTGGGCGGCTTGGCTGACTTCACCATCGCGTCGAGTTGCGCGGCGAGTGCAGGGATGTGCGACGCGGCTTCGACCGTCCCGGCGAGGTTCACGGTTTCGGCAGGGTCGGTCTTCTCATCATAGAGCTCCTGCTCGACGACGCGACCCGTCTTGAAATCGCGCCACTCGTTGTAACACCAGCGGTCAGTGCGAATCGAGTATCCCATCACGTTGGGCTCCTTCTGCGAGCCCCAGTAGAGCGCTGGCCGGGGATGCTGCGAGAGGGCGGCGGTTTTGACCGTGGCGTTCGGCTCTTTCAACACGGGCACTAGGCTCATGCCATCGAGGCCATCAGGAACGGGAAGACCGCAGAGCTGAGTCAGCGTGGGATAGATGTCGATTAGTTCGCTCAACGCACGCGTTTTGGATCCGGCCTTGCTGACGCGCGGTGCGGCGATGATGAGCGGCACGCGGGAATCCCAGCCAAACAGCGTCATCTTCCCCCAGGTATCGTGCTCGCCGAGGTGGAAGCCGTTGTCGCCGATCACTACGACGATGGTGTTGTCCGCGAGCTTGAGGCGATCTAGTTCATCGAGCAACCGGCCCAATTGCGCATCGGCGAAACTCATCGCGGCATAGTAACCGTGGCGAATCTCGCGCTGCGCTACTTCATCCAAAGTGCGCTGGTTGTTCGGTTCGCCCAAGATCTCGTGATTTGCATGGAAGGCGATGTCCGGTGCGTTCCGAGGACGGGCTGCCGGTTCGATGGCGGGGATCTCCTCGCGCTGATACAGGTCCCAGTAGCGCTTTGGGATCTTGTAGGGGGCGTGTGGTTTGAAAAAGCCGATGGCGAGAAAGAACGGCTCCTTCTTCTTGGTAAGCGCACGCAGCTCCGCCATGGCTAGGTTGGCCGTGACCGCGTCATAACAGGCGTCGTCCGGCACGACGCGATTCTCACAGAGGCGATCCGTCGCCAGATTCGGCGGAAGCGCCGCCCCGTCCGCCAGAATGATCTCGTCCTTGGTGGGGCCTCCGGTCCTCCGGTCGGGAATGCTGAGGGTGTGGAAGTCCGCTTTGTTGGTGCGTGAGTGATGAAACACCTTCCCCATGCTCATCGCCGTGTAGCCATGCTGCTTGAACCATTGCGGAATGGTCGGCAGATCAGGGAAGCGATCATGCAGGAATGTGGTCATGCTCCAAATGCCCAACGAGTCGGGCCGACGACCGCTCAGAAACGACGCCCTTGAAGGATTGCAGATCGGTTGCTGGCAATACGCACGCTCGAAAACCATCCCGCGCGCCGCGAGCCTGTCGAGGTTCGGTGATTTTGCGACCTGGTCACCGTAGCATCCGAGGCGGTTGTTGAGGTCGTCGAAGATGACGAACAGCACATTGGGACGTTCGGCCGCCGTGGCTGTAATGGCACTGCCCAGAACAAACGCGCTGGCGATGAACGCGATCGAGAGACAGGTTCGTTTCATCGGGCAACTCAACTAAGCTGGGTGTAGTCGTGCTGGTAGCAGGCTTGACGACCGGGCCGGATCACGCCGATTCGGTCGTAGAGTGAACTTGGAGAAAAGGGCGTCCTTCGGCCAAACCGCGCTGCTTTTTTTGGTATGTCCACAAACCTAGCCGGCCAAAGGAGCGCACCGATGGAGCAGCGTACTCGCTATCTACAGCAGTTGACAAGGGTGGCGGTTCGCGGTCCGAACATCGCCGTTCTCGCTATCCGGTGGTTTTTCGAGATTCTCAGGAGCCGCTTTGTTCCGACGAGTTCTTGGCGACAAAACGGCATCCGTGCGGTCGATGTGACCGAATGGACTTGGCGAACGATGAAGTTCAGTAGCGGTGCCGGCTGCAAAGACTTCATGCCGCGGAAAGCCGTAATGTCGGCCCCGTCTGCTGCAACGGTTCGGCCCTACTGTTCGGCCCTAGCCTGGGCCACGAATTCCTTGACTTCGGGCCTCTCCCTAGCCAATTGCTGCCACGTCTCTATTTTCGGCGGCAGGCCGAATAGATCCTGCTTGACCTGGGTGACCTTGGTAGACACACCGCTTGTCCGGACTAGGATGAGGGCACCGTCCTCAAGCCGGCATTCCTTCCCGTTCACGGTGACCGTCCAACTCTTCCCATCCGTGGTTGCAACCTTCAATGCCACGCTCCGCCCGTCCTCGGCCTTCACCGAGCTATGCCACTCGGCCCGGCTGGAGAAGTCCGTTGTGGAGCCGGTCTCGGAACTGGAGCCGGGGCGCCTTGTTGAAATGTCGGCCCAAACCGCGACCCGCGGGCCGGCGTGGCAAAACACGTACTGAACCATAGTTTCGTCGGTGTCGCCGACCGCCATGATGCCTTGTTGGCAGCTAAGATCGGCCTGCCGTGTGCATCCGGCCAAGGCCCATAAAAAGGTGACGGCCACATAGGCGATATTCTTACCGGCCATGAACAACTCCTTAGCGAGGACACGGGAATACTACGCTGAGTAGTTCGCGTGCCGAGTGCATTTCTTGGCCGAGCTATTGTGATTGAATAACTCTGGGCGGCATTTTACCAAGGCTCAAAACGGAATGCGACCGCAAGGTCGAGAACCGTGCCGATAGCACGCATGAAGCTGGGAAAGCCCACTTGGAACTCGCTCCGGTGCGACACCCCGTGGGCACCTCGGTCGATGTCTCCGACGCGGGTTGCTACAATGCCGCTATGTCCCAAGAGAAGCCCAAACGACAGTGATAAACCGATGAGCCAAGAACAAAACCCCTACGAAGCACCGAAAGAAGAGAATCCCCAAAAATCGCGCCGATACAAAGGCGGCCCGGTTAAATGGATAATTGCGACGGTCGGGGCGTTGATAGTTACTGTCGGCGCATTTATTGGTCTCATGCTCCTGCCGGTCGTAATTTATCCGGCAATCTACGAGTCTGTCCCTGGCCTGATCACCATGTACGTCGTGTGCATTCCACTTGCTATTGCTGCTGGCGTTGTCTCGTTCCGGGGCACACTTCGGCAGTACAGAATAGACCGCGATTGATGGCCTATTTTGCTAGCAACACTTTCCTGGACCAACGCCGGCCGATGCCATCTTGGAATGCGGCGCCACCCACCCGACTCACGTCGGTCGATGTCACCGAGGCGGGTTCCGGCCTGAGAATTTTGTCCCTCCGCTCGCGGGGTGGTAAACTACCGGCATGGAAACAAAGCCCAAACGCCGCTGGTATCAGTTCAGCCTGCGGACGATGTTCGTGGGGATGACGCTCGTCTCAATCCCGCTGGCTTGGGTCGGCTATTCGCTGAATTGGATCAGGCAGAGGCACAATGCGATGGATCATTACACTCAGTCGCGTGATTACGCTGCGGATGATACTGTTGCAAGGTGGGAAGCTCCAGCCGGCTTAGGACTGTTTGGCGAGGAAGGTGTGCAGGATTTAGTGTGCAGAGAAAGCATGCCACGGGATGAGGTGGATAGGCTGCGACGGCTGTTTCCAGAAGCAAAGATTCATTCCAAGTGACCTGCACACGATCTTAGCCCACTACCCGCCCAAAGTGCCCTCGGTCGATGTGACCGAAGGGACTTCCGGTCTGAGAATGAATCTTGTCCCTCCGCTCATGGGTTGGTAAACTAGCGGCATGAATGGAAAGCCTAAGGCGAGATTGGCGGTGAGCCGCAGTTCCTGGCCACAGCGTTTTGTAGTCAGGGCTGCCCGCGCTGAAGACGCTTGGCGGCTTCTCCCTCCTCCTCCTTCTTCTTCTGCTCGGCTTGCTCAGCGTTTTCTACATTCCCTCCGGGACCGATCACCATTTCCTTCCGGGCCTGCTCTAACTTGAAGCGAACGATGGCGGATTCTTCCTGAGCCTGTTCGGCCTGCCGCCGAGCCTGTTCGGCTTGCTGCCGAGCCTCTTCGGCTTGACTTCTTGCCTCTCGCGATCGCCACTGCACCCATCCGAGACCGATCACCACCATCGCCAGCACCAACATTACAAGGCGGGACAGCTCCCGATTGCGGCGAGTCCACTTCCGAAGGCGGTGAGCGACGGTGACCGGCCGGGCAAGCACCGGTTCGTCATGCAACCAGCGCTCCAGATCGTCGGCGAATGCTGCGGCCGAGTCATAACGCCGGCGCGGATCTCGATCAAGGCACTTGAGACAAACCGTCTCCAAGTCACGGTCGATTGAAGGATTCAATGCCGAGGGCCGTGGGGGTTCGCTGGTCACCAGCTGCACCAACGTCTCGGCCGGTGAAGCTCCGCAATACGGCGGGCGGCCTGTGAGTAGCTCATACAGTATCGCTCCCAGGGCGTAGACGTCGGCCGAGGGCGTCAACTCGTTCTTCGCAGAGGCTTGCTCGGGGGCCATGTAGCTCGGCGTGCCCACGATGGCGCCGCTTTGCGTCAATTTACTGTCACCTTCCAAACGTCGTGCCAGGCCAAAATCGGTAATGTGCGGTTGGTCCTCGGCGTCGAGCAGAATATTACCTGGCTTCAAGTCGCGATGCAGCAAGCCACGCTGATGGGCATGATGCACGGCACGGGCTACGGTCGCTATTATGCCGACGCCCTGCCGCCGCTGCAGACGTCCCGAGTACAGCGCCTGGGTGAGGCTGCCCCCTTGGTGGATCAGCTTCATGCTGAAGTAGTATTGTCCGTCGTGCTCGCCCACTTCGTAGATCGGTACGATATGGGGGTGGTCGAGATTGGCCGCTGCCTCGGCCTCTTGCCGGAATCGGCAGATATCGTCGGCCGAAGCCAAATTCCCCGCCAGAATCATTTTCAGCGCGACCGTCCGGTTCAGGCTCACCTGGCGGGCCTTATAGACCACCCCCATGCCGCCGCGAGCAATCTCCGCGAGCAACTCATAATCACCAACATAGCGCACTCGCGGGCGACCCTCGTCTGTAGCGGTCGCGGCGATGACGCCGATCGGCGCGCCGCCGCGACGTAATGGCTCCGCGAATCGGTCGACTGCCGAGCGATTTTGGAAGAACGACCGTAGGTCGTCGGCCAGATCGGGATGCCGGGCGATGATCGCCTCACGATCCACTTCTGCGCCCGTCTCTTCGGCGCGGAGTATCTCAATCAAGGCCATACCGAGGCGTTGGTCGTGTAAAGAAGCTAACTCATCGGCTGGGGAACTCACATTACACCTCGCTTTCAAGTAACTCTCGTAGCCGCTTCAGCCCACGATGCAGCAAGCCGACTACGGCCAAATCACTACGTTCAAGATGCGAAGCCGTTTCGGCAATCGTCCACCCTTGCAGGTGATGCAAGAACACTGCCTCGCGTTGTGCCTCGGGCAGTTGCGCGAGCGCGTCGGCCAATCGTAAGGCATCCTCATTGCGAGCGGCCTGGCGACTAGGTGAAGATTGATCAGACACTGCCCAATCGGACAACCGCGCCGATGACTCATCTAGCGCCTTGGGCAGTGAACGCTCACAAGCCACATTGCGCTTGCCTCTACGCAGCGCACGCATGGCGTCGAGCAGGTTATGCGTTAACGCTTGCCTCAACCAGGGTAGCGCGTTCGCCGGATCCCCGCGGAACTGCGCACGCTTGAGGTGCGCTTCCAGCAGCGTTTGTTGCACAATGTCCGAAGCGTCGAGCTTGGCCTGCAGGCGACCATCGAGTTGCATTCGAGCCAGCAACAATAAGTACGAACGATATCGTTCAAAGGGCGGCTCGGACGTGGTAGAAGTCTGAGGCATGGCGTCTTTCTATTAGGCGCCAATTCGGAGCCGATCATGCGCGCAAAATAAATGATTTTCCATAAACCGTTCGTTTGATATCACTTGCAGACCACTGCGACCTCAAAGGTAAACGACGCGAAGCATGCCCCTAATCGTGGCGAGGGGCGAGAATGCGAAATCACGTATTTTGTGCGATGTTTAGGCCCGCTAGTCAATGGAACGCGACGGTTGTTACACAAAAAATGGGAGTATTACTCCGCGTGCCATCAAACCCTGCTCGGCCGAGCCCGGGCTTGACCCCGGACGCAGCTGTCGCCAAGTCGAGCAGATCCGAGATTCGTTGGCCTCTCGACACTGCCACCCGGGCGAGTCGGCCAAGACCACGAACCAAGGCCGTGTTATCGCCAAACGTATGGAGATTACGTTACGCCCCAGCGTGTGTCAGAAATGGGGTCGAGTCTATGGGAGCCTCAAGAACGAAAGCCCCACCACCACTTCTTTCGAATGAAGTCGGCAAGGACGACAAGTCCCTACTTCGGTCGATGTCACCGACGCGCGCTTTCGACCAACCTCACTTGCTGTGACCGCTGGTGAAACGTTGAACACTGAGATACCAGTAATTCGGCCCCGTGCAGATACGGCGCTTCGCCTAGACGGTGAAAGAGGCTATTTGGTTCGCTGGAGGGTCCACAACATTCCTTTCGGTGTTCCCGCGAACATAGTTGGCCGTGGCTGACCTGGGTCACCAATGATCAACAGCAATTGGTCACCGTCCAATTGATAAATGCCATATCCCACATCGGCGTCCTGCCTGAGGTCAATCTCCTTCGGCGTCTTTGAAGGATCGTTGCGCGCGATGTCACCCATGACCTTCGTGCTTCCCGACGGTGTTCGTAAGGTAATGCGCTCCGGGGTTATGATCATCTGGAAACCCCGCCGCGCCTTCTGGCCCTTTGCCACTGTCGCGAGTTACGATATTCCAGGTGCCTTCGAAGCCCTTCTCGGTTTGCCTAATGGCTGGATTTTCTCGGTTGCAGCCTACGAACGCCATAGGCACGAGAAGTAACAAGAGTGCATGACAACGGCTCATAAAACACCTCGATTTGATGCCGACCGTAAAGCGTTCTATCGTGGCTGCTGCCGTCAGAAACCTTCAAGTCCTCAACGGCGTTGCCGGTGATCAGAGTAGCATGCGTTGCGCAGCGTTCGCAAGATGCCCAGCCGGAAGTGCCCTCGGTTGATGTTTACCGAATGGACTTGGCGAACGACCCCGCTCAGCAGCAGGCTGGTTCGGCGGAGACTCTGCTCGATGACTTAGTCAAGCCGCAACCTGACGACCTCGAACCCATCCGGGTCGTCGACTTGAACCCGGTATAACGGTGCCTGTTTCGGACCGAGCGAGTAGAGCTCCCCGGTAACACGCACCACCTTGTCATAGAAGAACTTGTCGGGACGGTCACCATCCAGCAGCCCGAGTTTGTCCACGCAGGTGACGACCTTGCCCATCAGGATTGCCTCAAATCGGCCTCCATTGGGGAGGAGAATGCCCGGACTTAGGCAAATGAGTCGGGGCTCCTTCGCCTTGCCATCGGTATTGCGTCCGGGCGTAGCAGTTACCACTCGGAACTCGACCGTGACACGCCGACCCTCCGGCTGCCGGATCACTTCGACAGGGCTGACAGGCTGTAGCGATGCGGCCTTATCGGTCGGTGAGGGCTGTCCACTCGCCGCGACCGCAGCCACAGCCATAACAAGGGCCGGGGCGATCCATCGTCTCAGATTCATCACGCTCCTCCTTTCGAGCCTCTGCCGCCAAACAATGGTTGAATTGTTTCCGCCTGTATAGCACGCATTCCCCGTTTGTCAGAGGGGCAACATAACACTTGGATTTTATCCGGCTTGCACGACCAACGCCAAACATCGCGGCCTGCTACGCGCTTTTGGCCGGGGAAGCCAGCGCCGAACCTGCTTCGGAGCGACACAGGTTGCGTCGGTCGATACCAAAGGGAGTGGTGAACGCTCGGCTAAGCTGCCGGGGCCGCCTGCAAGGACGTAGAAGCTCGGAAAACCAGGATGGCGGCTCCGGTCCGCGTCAGCCGTTGGCCAGCTACGCCGCGTAGGAATCACTTCGATAGTTCGCGTTGCAATGCTGTTTTTATCTCGGTGAAACTCTCTTCTCCTGCGAATTCAGCCAGCGACCAGCAAACCTTCCCTTGTCTTGAAATGATATAGGTGCGAGGTATGAGTTCCTCAGCGAAAAGAGAATAGACGGCCCCGTCTGGGTCCGCGGCCATCGGAAAGCTGAAGCCATGCTTTTTCTTGAATGCCTTGACCTTCTCATCGGTTTCTTCGCGACCGATCACAATCAGTTCGAAATCGGTTCGATGTTTGTGTTCGTTCCACAGTTTTTGCAAATGCGGGAATTCTTGCAAGCACGGCCCGCACCAGGTCGCGAAGAAGTTTACCAAGACAACCTTCCCAGGGTGATCCCCAAGGGCAAAACTCAATCCTTCGTCCGTGTTGATGCTAAATACCGGCGCCGCATCGCCCTCCTTGGTATGCGAATGGGCATCTACTCTTTCCTTTCTGGCTTGTTCTTCCCGACGGACCAGTGCCGGTATCCAGACAAGTTCGGCCAAAGCAATCGGAGTCGCGCACAATGCCACGGCGACCACACCAAGCAATGCAGACCGTACGAGGCGCCGATTCCTCAAAGGCGTTCGCCACCCTACGAGTGCCATCATGAAAACGGCGAGCGACGCAACGAGGGCCAGGAACGCGCCACCAAGCAACAAAAAGACGGATGTCCGCCAAGCCGCAGTGCTCTCAAAGCCCATATAGGCGAGCGCCGTAACGATCGCCAGCAACGCGCCACCGATCAATAAGTAGGCCAATGCCCAGCGCGTCTTAAAGCTTTCAAGGCTCATATCGATCCGCTCCGATTTCATCGTGAGCCCGAACTGTTGATTGGATCTACCGCGGTATCTATCTCACGCCCCTATTTGTACGGCCAACGATAATCGCTTGCAAGACTTGGAAATAGGACTGACGTAGCCATATGGACCGCAGATAAGTAGCTATCTATCCGACGCATTTCTGTGCGGCGCTGGCCATTCCCCTATCGTCATCCGGCACCTGCGTAACCTGCTTCGGTGCGACACCCCCGAGCTACTCGACGAGGGATCGGGCGATCGCGACTTCCTCGATTCCACCGAGACTCGCTTGAGCCAACTCTTGGGCAGCGAACGCCACGGGTTTTGGTTCGTCCATTGGTACGACTTCGGAGCCAACTGGCGGCACGAGATTCTCTACGAAGTGCATTCACCTGCGGAGCCGGGCGAGCTTTATCCACGTTGCATCGACGGCGCTCGCACTTGTCCGCCGGACGACTGCGGCCGACCAGAAAACTTCAGCCCAGCCAAGGCAACCAAGGATTATGATCCGTGGTCTGGCAAAAAAAACGCGATATTTGCCCTCAGTCAAGCATGTCTAATCGCGGTCGCCCCCCAGTGGACAGTTCCCTTTTTTTCTCCCGATGAAAATAATTAGCCAACACTCGTGCATATCGAAAGTCACGGTGAATTTGTGAAAAGTAGTGCACTTATGAGCAATTTATCGAAATCCATGATAGCATCGAATATGACTCTTTCGTTAGCAATTCTGATTTAACGCTGTTCGCGTTGAAGTGAGGAGGTAAGAAATTGGACTTTGCAAATAGGAACCACCGGGCTATTCTGAGCCCGCTTTTGGCAGAAAGACAACAGTACGTTCCTACAATACGCCGTTGCATGGATGCACTTGAATACCACGATAAGTTTCGTGCCATAACGGGCGAGTATGTGCGAGACATGCTTCGGGATCATCCCGGTGAATGTGAACGCCGGTGGGTTTGCCGGTGCTACCAATCAAGAGAAGAATTTGAACGTCTGTTTCCAACCAGTTCAGAACGTCGAGAAATCCTAGAACGCCTGGACGCTGTGCGGGTGTCGATTGATGAAGCAGCGTTTCGGGGGATGCGAAAGTTTCATCGACTTGAGCACCGCGTCAGTCCAATTGCCGACGATTGGTCACAGGGATAGTGATTTCCGTAGCTGTTCGTGCCACGGATAGCTCTTCGCCCAGTTGTGCGCTTTTGCAAACAGCTGGTTCGACACAATGTCAGTCGGATGCCAGTTCTTCCGCACGGCTTGTTCGTAACCCCTAAGCGCACCTGCATCAAGACTTAAGTTGTCGATGAGCGTGAACCACTGCTTGTCATTGAGTTCTGTGCGCCATCCTTGTCGCAACAGTAAGCCCGTTCCAAGTTTTGCGGCAATTGGAGTTGCCTTGTCTGGGAAGATTACGCCGGGCCGGGCCAAATCGACCATGATGGTTGCGATGTCCGCCACAAATGTGCTCCCATTCTCTTCATGATGGACTAAATCGCTACCTCGATTCCAAGCGTACCGACGAGCGACATGCTCTAAGGCCTGATCACCGGGAAGATCATCTAATTGCGAGACCGCGACGAGGTTCTGGGGTTGGACTTTCAATTGAAGGAATCGGACAGCGACGAGAATATCGTCCATAAGCTGTCGTAGCTCACGATTTATGTTCGAATTGTCGGGTAGATGCACGCGGACCTCCCTTTCCAGGACCTGCGATTGATCGCGTGTCTGGCGTGTAACTATTTAGCATTAACCGTCTGTATTCGACGTTCTCTACGAGTTAGGCGATGGGACCCAGATGCAGTCGGTGTCTCCGCATGGTGTAGCAGGGAAGCCGACACACCTGGTAAATCGTTCCAAGGAATAATAGCGGCAGCGCCATTCGTTTGCGCGTCGAATTCGGTCTCTAATTCTTTGAAGTTGACATAATGCACTTGAAGGGCCGGCCACAATCGCTCGTCAATAACGATTTGTGGGGCACTTGCTAAGGAGAGCAAACGGATAGCGGCGAACTCGTCCAGTGCAATTGCGAAGCGACAGTGTTTACCTGCAGCATTAGGTTCGAGGCGAGTGAGTTCCTGCTGAATCATCACGGCTGCTGCAATTGGAAAGTAGCTGGTCCTTTCATACCATGCACAAGCAATTCGCTCGAAACAATGCTCTGGCTCCGAAGTTGGAAAACAGCCCGACGTTGACTCGAATGCACGACGGCATGTCTCTGAGAAAACGCTCGCGAGTTTGCTATCGTGCTGTCGACGGGGCCGGTTTGGAACGTCGATCGAAATGACTAGGACTATCTTAGGCCGCCCCTGATCTTCAAAAGGGGACGGAAGCGCCGACGACCACTTTCGCAATAGCTGGTAGGAGCTTTCCTGAATATTCAAGCGAGTACCCTGGTTGGCAGGCATGGGCCGTCCTCCGTGTCGGATTGAGCAGCTAGCTCGTTGGCCGCCCCGCAGTCGGGGCGAAAGTTCCTTCTTATTAGCAGAATGGAATCGAGCCAGCAATTGTTTCGCTTCTTCGATTTCTGCGACCGATAAGGAACGTGTAATAATGGGGTAAATGGATAGAATGCACAAAATGGAATGAAGAGAGCTGACATGCGACGCATACAGTGCCGAGGCTGGATCTTATCCTCGGCACGGATTCGACATGCACCGGGTCGAATATTAGGCAGCATTTGGAAGAGGCTGGAGATTTTCAATCTCATCGTCGGTCGTCACCGAATCTGAATGTGCTGGGCCGCCTTTTCGGTGTCTCCTTCACACGGCTGAGAATAAAGCTGGGTCGTGCGGATGCCACAATGACCCGCTAGTTGCTGCACTTGCTTGTTCTTGGCACCGTGTTCCAGGGCATTCGTGATGCCGGTCTTCCAAAGGGCATGGACATCGTGATTGCGCCATCGTGCGGGATTGGCTTTGGACGTGGGACTTGTTTCTTTCTGCGACAATCAATGCTGTCTTCCGACACAGTCTCGCGTTGCACATTCCACCAAATGTTCTGTCGTGACTCGACGATAACGATCGGTTCGGGCTACGCTCTCGGCACACCATAACGGCGGATTCCTTCGGTGTCGTTCGCAGTGCAGTGCAGATGAGCACGCGCCCGCGGCCGCTGCCGTGAAAAACCGTCCTGGGCGTTATTCCGCTCGCAATTCATCCGGCGATCAGAGTAACATGCACCACGCACCATTCGCAAGGTAGCCGGCCCGAACTGCCATCGGTCGATGTCACCGACGCCACTTGCTACAATACCCCAATGACCCAAGAGCAGAACCCGTATCGAGCTCCGCTGGAGACTGGCCGACGCGGCAGTGGACTGGCATTAACTCGGATCGCCTTCGGCATCGTTTCTGGGCTCGTCGCGCTCATTCTGTTTGTCATCGGATTGTTCTCATTGCTGGCACTCATTGCTGTTCTGATGGGAGTCCGATGATGGCCACTCCCCGCCGCCGCTGGTATCAGTTCAGTCTCATTCAACTCATGGAATGCTTGGGCTTCCGGAGCCGAAAGCCTTACCGAGAGTAGTTGCTAGCATGCAAAAAGTGCAAAATCGAAAGAGGGGGAACTTTCGCGTTCTTGCATTCGTCGAACCTTTGGAATAATGATGTACCATTCGATCGAATCTAAACGTGGAGGAATCACCATGTCGCAACAGTTCCCAACGTTTGTCCTCTTGTTCGCTTTGACGGGTTCGATTGCCTCAGGAGAGCCTTCCTCCATTCCTGTAGTCCCTCTGGAGAAGGCCGTCAAGGAATTCAATGCGCGCGCTGCTCTCGATCCTGCCGGCGAGCAGCAACCGCGCCTGACTGAACAGGAAGTGCTCGCTGCGATCCGACTTGCCCAGCCGAATGACTTCCCCGAAGCCCCAGCGGCGACATTTCGGGCGTTCCAGCAGATCGCCAAAACGCGGTCCTTGCCACCCGAGGCCAGCTTCGATTTGTTGACCAGCATCGACCCCGGCGGCGACTTCGTCTTCGATGTCTGGTACGTTCGCATCCAGCTGCCTAAGGAAGACGGTGGCAGCTACAGCTTCACCATCCGCAATCGGATCATTCGTTCACGGCCCGTGCGCGAGGTCGCCGCCGAGTTGGAAAGGCAGCTGCTCAAAGTTCCACCCATGCCCGGCCGTTACCGCTTAGAGGACCGGCTCAAAGATCTCAAAGTTCGCGCCGCCAAATCCGATCCGTCTGCAACAGACGGCATAGAGCAAAAGGACTGACGGTCCCCGGCGCTGGGGCCCCCAAGAAGCGGAACCGTTTCTTGCTGGCGCAAGACCGATTGACCATAGTCCCAGCAACTCAATCTTCTTGTCGGTCGTCTTACAATACGACCATTAGGCCGAAAAGCGGCCGATCGGCATAGTCCGCAGGTACGGAGCGCCATCCACGACGATGCGTCGGTCGATGTCTCCGATGTAGGTTGTGGAACGCCAAGCTCCGCGGCGGGGGACGCTGAGCGACAGTGTGCTGTCAGGAACCAGGATCGCGGTCGCCGTCGGGTTCGGCGTGCCCTGGTGTCCAGACCAGCCGCATGAACACCTTGTCCAGACCCGGCTCATACCCGTCGGCGATAGCCCGAAACGCCTCG
>Ga0207092_1052_pt2 | contig 22329 bp, 18 predicted proteins | sample Alteio_BWMinHeat_48_FD_153533 | JGI IMG/M metagenome (GOLD analysis project Ga0207092, IMG submission 153533) | Enriched cells from forest soil in Barre Woods Harvard Forest LTER site, Petersham, Massachusetts, United States -... | ecosystem: Environmental > Terrestrial > Soil > Temperate forest >... | reverse complement strand
TTGTGGTCGGCAGCGCCAACAGTTCCAATTCCAATCGCTTGCGCGAAGTAGCGCTGAAAAAAGGGGCTGCATCATATATGATAGAAAACGCAGATGCCATCGATCCCGCATGGCTGGCGGATGTCCGGCGCATAGGGGTTACCGCTGGCGCTTCCGCGCCGGAGGTATTGGTGCAGGATGTGATTGACAGGTTGAAGCAATTGGGCGCGGAGAGTGTGCGCACTCTGGACGGTGCGATTGAAAACGTCACTTTCCCTATGCCCAAGGGCCTGAATATAGCAAAATAGACACGGGTTCTTGGCCCATCCCTTGCTGTCGCTCTGAAATTAAATTTGTAACTCTCTTCTTATTCCGTATTTTATTAGGTGATTTCGTCGCTAACATTGCTGCGCAGCCGAAGGCGGGAATTTTCGGGTTTTCGCTGTGCCGGCGAGGACGGGTATAGTAGTATTTATGTACTTGCCGAAACACTAGTGGTTTCTTTGCCATTGCTACGAGATTGCCAGTCTGTATAATCTCGCCGCAATCGCTGGATTACCTATAAAGTAGTACCAGAATATAACAAAAGCTTTTTCACCAAAAGTTGTCGAGGAGAGTCCTATCATGTGTTTTCACCACATTTCCATTGCTCCGAATAATATAACGCGTCCTTTTGGATAACAGATTGCCAGGATCTAGCGGCACCCAACTTTGATCGGGGTGCCGCTTTTGTTATCAGGAATGATTTTTGCTGAATACGCCTCCGAGCCAGGAGTTTGTTTTTCGGCGAAATTTTGATTCGTTTACAAGAGAGAGAAACAATATGGATACGTTTATCCAACAAATAATTAATGGATTGGTGCTGGGGAGTATGTACGCCCTGGTCGCGCTCGGGTACACCATGGTGTACGGTGTTCTGAACCTGATCAACTTCGCCCACGGCGACGTGTTGATGGTGGGGGCGATGGTGGGTATTACGATACTCAAGGTATTGCAGTCCATCGCACCGGGTTTACCCGGCATCGTGCAACTGATCATAGCCATTATCGGCGCCATACCGGTATGTATGGCCGTCAACATAATAATAGAACGTGTGGCATATCGCAAATTGCGGAACGCGCCGCGGCTGGCTCCGCTGATCACCGCGATCGGCGTTTCCATCCTGCTGCAGGTTTTTGCGATGATGATCTGGGGCCGCAGCCCGATCCCTTTCCCTTCAGTGATGCCTTTCACTCCGATTCCGATCGGCGGTGCAGTAATTTCACAGACCCAGGTATTGCTGCTGCTGCTGGCAACGCTGGCGATGGTGGGATTGGTGCTGCTGGTTGAAAAAACCAAGATGGGGCGCGCGATGCGCGCCACCGCTGAGAACCCCCGCGTTGCCGGTTTGATGGGGGTGGACTCCAACAAGGTGATCGTCGCCACGTTTGCGATCGGCGCGGCGCTGGCGGCGATTGCCGGCGTGATGTGGGCCGCAAACTATTCTTCCGCCCAGTTTGCCATGGGATTTACGCCCGGCTTGAAAGCTTTCTCCGCCGCTGTACTCGGCGGTATCGGCAATATCTATGGCGCGATGGTCGGCGGCGTTTTGCTGGGTCTGATAGAAAGCCTGGGGGCCGGGTATATCGGCGACCTCACCGGCGGCATCCTGGGAAGCCAGTATCAGGATATCTTCGCGTTTATCGTGCTGATTATCGTATTGACCTTGCGGCCATCCGGCATCATGGGTGAACGTGTTGCAGATCGCGCCTAAGGAGACACACATGTCGAGCATTTTTGATATAAAAAATAATCCCACAAAAGCGTATACCAGCTTTGCCGTGATGGCGGTCGTGCTGGTCGCATTCCCTTTCATCGCCTCCAATTTCGGCAATTCCTGGGTGCGTATCATCGACTTCGCGCTGTTGTACATCATGCTGGCGCTGGGTCTGAATACCGTGGTCGGCTTTGCCGGCTTGCTGGATTTGGGTTACATTGCGTTCTATGCGGTCGGCGCCTACATGGCGGGCCTGCTGGCGTCGCCGCAGTTCGCGGTAGTGCTGGAGTCCTTCGTCAATAACTACCCGGCAGTCGGCAATTTCCTGATCATGGTCTGCGGACCCGAAATCACAAAGAACGGTCTGCACCTGTCGGTGTGGTTCATCGTGCCCATGGCCGCCGCCCTGGCGGGATTTTTCGGCGCGCTGCTTGGGGCCCCGACCCTGAAACTGCGCGGTGACTACCTGGCGATCGTGACGCTGGGCTTTGGTGAAATCATCCGCATCTTCATGAACAACATGAATTCGCCTATCAATTTCACCAATGGCCCGCAAGGCATCAACCTGATCGATCCCATCCGTATTTTCGGCGTTTCGCTGAACGGTGCGGCCGGTTCGCAAGCGACCGTCCATATCGGCGGCTTCAGCATGCCCTCGGTCAACGCGTACTACTTCCTGTTCCTGGGCCTGTGTATCGCGATTATCTTCATTTCATCGCGCTTGCAGCATTCACGGCTGGGGCGCGCCTGGGTAGCGATACGCGAGGATGAAATCGCCGCCAAGGCGATGGGCATCAATACCCGTAACATCAAGCTGCTGGCGTTCTCCATGGGTGCGTCTTTCGGCGGCATCGCCGGATCGATGTTTGCCGCTTTCCAGGGTTTCGTATCGCCGGAATCCTTCTCGCTGCTGGAGTCGATTTCGGTGCTGGCGATGGTGGTGCTGGGCGGTATCGGTCATATTCCCGGCGTGGTATTGGGGGCGGTGATCCTGTCCGCCTTGCCAGAAGTGCTGCGCCATACCGTAGAGCCGGTCCAAAATCTGTTGTTCGGAAAAATCCTGATTGAAGCGGAAGTGCTGCGTCAATTACTGTACGGTCTGGCGATGGTGGTCATCATGCTGAACCGGCCTGCGGGCTTGTGGCCGGCGCCCAAACACGAAGACAGAATAACCAGCAGTAAAGACACTGCGGCTGCGGCATAAGGGAATCGCCATGACTGAAAAGACAATTTTAAAAATTGAAGGCGCCAACAAGCGGTTCGGCGGGCTGCAAGCCTTGTCCAATGTTGGGATAGAAATCAAGCAAGGGCAAATCTACGGCCTGATAGGTCCTAACGGCGCCGGCAAGACCACGTTCTTCAATGTGATTACCGGCTTGTACCAGCCCGATACCGGCACCTTTGAGCTGGACGGAAAACCTTATTCACCCTCCGCTCCGCATGAAGTGGCCAAGGCGGGGATCGCCCGCACTTTCCAGAACATCCGCCTGTTCGGGGAAATGACGGCGCTGGAAAACGTCATGGTGGGACGGCACGTGCGCACCCGTCAACAGGTGTTTGGCGCAGTGTTCCGCCATCCCGCCGCGCGTAGGGAAGAGGATGAAATCCGCCAACGCGCGCATGACTTGCTGGATTTCGTCGGCATAGGCAAGTTTGCCGAGCGCACTTCCAAGTTCCTGTCCTATGGCGATCAACGCCGGCTGGAGATTGCCCGCGCGCTGGCGACGGACCCTAAATTATTGGCGCTGGATGAACCCGCCGCCGGGATGAATGCCACCGAAAAACTGGCGTTGCGCGAGCTGCTGGTGAAGATCAAGGCAGAGGGTAAAACCATCCTGTTGATCGAGCATGACGTCAAATTGGTGATGGGTCTGTGCGACAGGATGACGGTACTGGATTACGGCAAACCGATTGCTGAAGGCCTGCCGGCAGACATACTAAAAAATCCCGCTGTGATTGAGGCGTACTTGGGAGGTTCTCACTAATGCTTGAAAATGTATTGAAGATAAGCAATCTGAAGGTTGCTTACGGCGGCATCAAGGCCGTCAAAGGGATTGATCTGGAAGTCAATAAAGGTGAATTGGTCACGCTGATCGGCGCCAACGGTGCCGGCAAGACGACCACGCTGAAAGCGATTACCGGAACCCTGCCCAGCTGCAAGGTGGAGGGTGAGATCCAATATATGGGGAAATCCATCAAGGGCATCAATTCTTTCCAACTGGTGGATAATCATCTGGCGATGGTGCCGGAGGGGCGCGGCGTGTTTACCCGGATGAGCATCCTGGAGAACCTGATGATGGGCGCCTATACCCGCAACGACAAGGCAGGCATCAACGCCGACATCGAAAAATGGTTCACGGTCTTCCCCCGATTGAAAGAGCGGGCGCCGCAACTGGCCGGCACCTTGTCAGGCGGCGAGCAGCAAATGCTGGCGATGGCCCGCGCGCTGATGAGCCATCCCACCCTGTTGCTGCTGGATGAACCGTCGATGGGCTTGTCGCCCATCATGGTCGAGAAAATTTTTGAGGTGGTGCGTAACGTATCGGCGCAGGGCGTGACCATCTTGCTGGTCGAGCAAAATGCCAAGCTCGCGCTGCAGTCAGCCCATCGCGGATATGTGATGGACTCCGGCGCAATCACGATGAGCGGCGATGCGAAGGAAATGCTGCACGATCCTAAGGTACAGGCAGCCTACCTGGGCGAATGATGGGGCGGGGCGCGTCGGATGAGCTTGCGAGCTGGATCGGCGCTTCGCGAATATTCGCTGTTCCTGTTTGATTGAAATGCCCTGCGTATGCCAGGGCATTTTTTTCCAAGACAAACAGCGTGCCGTAAATAAAAAAAGCCTCAACGCATTGAGGCCTTTGTCCCGGCATCGGCAGCTTGCGCTGCCGTAGAAATACGACTATTTCTTTGCGGCGCGCGCTGGTGTGGCTTTGGCCGCAGCTTGCGAGATTTGCGTTACTGCGGTGTTCATGTTGGCTTCCATCGCTTCAACTGCTTGCTTGGTCGTCTTGGTCAGATGATCATAGCTGGCGTTGGCATTGCCGATGGCTGTCTTGAACAAGGCGACCACGTTTTCGGAACCGGCAGGCGCATTTTTTGACACTTCCTCTATCAGTGCCAGCACTTTGCGATTGGTTTCGGCAATTTGCGTTTCCGCTGCTTTGGTAAATTCGGCCTGGGTGCTGGAGGCGATGCTTGCCAGGTGGCGGCCGTAAGCCAAGGCTTTTTCAGCATTCGGCTGCGCGTGCGCAGCGGTCAGGCTGAAAAACTCCTGGGGGTCTTTGGCTGCCAGTAACTGTTTTGTGACAGCAGTCGATTCCTCGATAGAGGTTTTTGCGACGGTCATGTTCAGGTCAACAAATTTCTCCACGCTTTCAAATGCTTTGCCTGTCAACGCAGTAATCAGTGCGAGTTGGGCATCGAAGTTCGCTTTGGTAGCTGCAGAAAATTGTTCAGGGTTTGAAAACATTGATATCTCCTAAGAAGATGTGGTGCTTGGGGGGAATTAAAAAATTTGCATCTAGGAAACAGGGCAGAAGACCCGTGCAAGCTTATTTTTTGTGCGTTGCACCATCATGCATTGTATGGACTAATTTTAGTAAGTCAAGACAATCTTGTGCGCCGCAATAAAATTATCCTTTTGCCATATCAACCATGTTGTAAAGGCGTCATTGCGGTTAGATCTATTCGCCAATTGCTTAAAAACTGGCTCACCAATTATGGGCATGAATTGTGACTGGCAGATGAAACATTGCTAATATGCTAGACTCGTTGCGACGAAATTCCGGCTAATTTTTGTGGAATTTTGCTGCTTATGCCGGCACAGGTAGCGGGCGCTCAATTGGGAATTGTTTTTATTGCGAGGAAGTGATGCCGTTGGATGCAAAGCAGCGTAGCGATTTTCAGCATTTTCATGCGATCACCACACGCTGGATGGACAATGATGCTTATGGACACGTTAATAACGTCGTGTACTACAGCTGGTTTGATACCGTGGTCAATCAATTCCTGATTGCCAATGGCGTGCTGGATATAGAAAATAGCGGCGTCATCGGTCTGGTCATTGAGACGCAGTGCAACTATCTGGCTTCGGTGGCTTTCCCGGATGTGGTGACTGCCGGCGTCAGCGTCAGCAAGCTGGGCAATTCCAGCGTACGCTATGAGGTTGGCATCTTCAAGAATGATGAAGGCTCTGCATCGGCGCAAGGCCATTTTGTGCATGTCTATGTGGATAGGAATACACGCCGGCCAGCCACTATTCCCGATGATATGCGCGCCTTATTACAAACCATACAGTCCGAACCATGATTACTACCCAAGCCCAACAATTTGTCGATGAAGCCATTATATCAAGACGTTCCGTCAGGGCATTCCTGCCGGACGCCGTTGCCAGGGAAGACATAGAAAAAATCCTGGAAATATCGGCTCGTGCGCCGTCCGGCAGCAACACCCAGCCGTGGAAAGTATATGTGTTGACCGGCGACAAGCTCAAGCAGCTGTCGGCCGGCATCCTGGCGGCGCATAACGATGCTTCGTCCGGACATACGGAAGAATATAACTATTACCCTGTCAAATGGGTTTCGCCCTATGTAGATCGCAGGCGCAAGATAGGCTGGGACTTGTATGCCTTGCTGGGCTTGGGCAGGGAAAACAAGACGGGCATGCACGAGCAGCATGGGCGCAACTACGGTTTTTTTGATGCGCCTGTTGGCTTCATTTTCACGATAGACAGGGTGATGGAGCAGGGCTCATGGCTGGACTACGGCATGTTTTTGCAGAATATCATGCTGACCGCGCGGGCTCGCGGCCTGGACACCTGCCCGCAGGCCGCCTTTACCCAATACCATAAACTGATTGCCGAGATATTGGCTTTGCCGGGAAACGAGATGGTCGTCTGCGGCATGTCGTTGGGTTATGCAGATAACAACAAAATAGAGAATACCCTGCAGACCGAGCGCGAGACGGTGGCCGGATTTGTAAAATTCGTGGAATGAACATCTCTTTCAAAGCAGAGAAAAAACTGAGCAGCTTGCTGGATCCCCGCCGGCAATTTGCGTTTACTCAAATTGAAAGCGAGATACGCTACGACCCGTTGACGCAGGATACGGCGCGCATCTGCCATTTTGCCGGTGTGGTGCCGCAATCGGAAGACTTGACGGACCTGCTGGAATCCACCCGTGCGCTATGCCCATTTTGCGGGCCGCAGGTTGGAACCGTTACCCCCAAGTTTACTGCCGATTTCCTGTCCGGCTTTCATGCTGCCGGCAGCGCTGCGCGCGATGGCCGGCTGGTGCGGGGCGAGGCAACGTTATTCCCCAATCTTTTCCCTTACGACGAAATTTCCGCGATAGCGGCGATATCGCGCGAGCATGCTTTGGACGCCAAAGCGATGCCGGCGCAAGTCATTGCCGATGCGATCATGCTGGCGCGGGATTTTTTCAAGCATGCACGACAAGCATCCGACCAGTTGGCTGGGGCTTACGGGCTGTTGACCTGGAATTATCTGCCTGCCTCAGGCGGCTCGCAATTGCATCCGCACATGCAGGTAGCGCTGACCCAGCATCCGGGCAACCGCCTGGCGCGTGAGCTGACGGCAGAGTCGGCGTATTTATCGGCTACCGGCAATGCATATGCAAGCGACCTGATCGAGGCCGAACGCGACGGCGCCCGCTGGCTGATGGAAGATGCGGCGGCGTCCTGGATCGTGCCGTTTGCCCCGATTGGAGCACTGGGGGACGTGACGGCAATATTTCGCCAGCACGGCGCCATCGAAGAGTTGGGCGATGCCGAGATCATGGTGTTTTCCGGGGCGCTGAGCAAGATGATTGCCTATTTCGCAAATAACGGCTTGAGCAGTTTCAACCTTAGTTTTTTCCCGGATATCCCAACCGATGAATCTGGACGTCACCGCCTGACAGCCAGATTGCTACCGCGTTTCTATCTGAATAATGCGCTGCATGTTTCTGATGCTTCTTACTTGCAGTTGCTGTTGCAAGAGTCCTTTTGCATGCGCTTTCCAGAAGTTCTGGCGGAGCAGATGCGCAAGGCACTGTAAAACATGAAAAACCTGTGAGGTTTGGTCTATATTGAATCTATATGTTCATGTTTATGACACAAGACTTCGCATCAGATAAATACGCTAAGCCTTTAATTCTCTTGCGGTTTTGTCGGATTTTGCTACACTGCACTAAATTTTCTGTCGTAAATTTACTGGAGTAAGTGGTGGTGAAATTTGCCCGCAAAGCTGCCCATAAGGCGCTCGTTTTTTTCACTATCGCGATATTGCCTGCGACCTTGGTGCTTGCCCAGGCGACCCCAACCAAGAAGCACGTTGCAAAGAAACCAGTCGTTCATAAAGTAGTTGCCAGGTCTCCCGCCACTAAATTGGTCAGGCATACCGTGATGGTCAACGGCAAGCGCAGGGTTGTGATCCAGCGCGTTGCGATTGCTCCGGTTATCCCCGAAAGGCTGTCGGCTGGCGATCTCGCCGGCCTGCATCAAGCAGATGCGCTGGACCTGAAGTCCAATGTCGCCTACGTGGTCGACCAAGCCAGCTCCAAGGTCTTGTTCGAAAAAAATCCCGACGTCGCCCTGCCCATCGCGTCCATCACCAAATTGATGACCAGCCTGGTCGTCGTGGAGGCGAATCAGGACATGGACGAGATGATAGAAGTAACCAATGAAGATATCGACAAGGAAAAGGGAACCGGTTCCCGCTTGAGAGTCGGCGCCAAATTATCCCGCGCCGATATGCTGCACATTGCGTTGATGAGCTCTGAAAATCGCGCCGCGTCTGCGCTCGGAAGAAATTATCCGGGCGGCTTGCCGGCTTTTGTCGCAGCGATGAACGCCAAGGCGGCGCAACTTGGCATGAGCGAGACCCACTATGTCGACTCGTCGGGCCTGTCGCCGCACAATGTCGCCAGCGCGCGCGACCTGGTAAAACTGGTCAACGCGGCCTACCAGCAACCGCTGATCCGCCAGTATTCCACCGACGCCAAATATGTCGTGGAACCGGGCGGACGGCCTTTGCAATACTCCACGTCCAATCACCTGGTGGCTAATCCCGCCTGGGAGATCGGCCTGCAAAAGACCGGCTATATCACTGAGGCGGGGCGCTGCATGGTGATGCAGGCTATGATAGAAGGGCGAGCCATTGTCATGGTGTTCCTGGATTCCAAGGGCAAATACTCCCGTCAGGCCGATGCCGGACGTATCCGAAAATGGCTGGAAACCTTGAAACCCCAGGTGTTGGCGCAGTGACGATGTAATGTCGAACCCAAGCTCCCGGGGCTGGTTGCGGCCGGGAGCGGAATCGGGTCAAGTCTCGACTTTTTCCTGTAGCAAAATTCCCCACAATTCTTTTGTCGCCGCCACTTCAGCGGCGACCAGCTCATGCGCCACGCGCGCTTTCTCATTTCCCTGCAAGCGGTGCTTGTGCTGCAATTTACGGAAAGTACGATAGGCGTCTGCCGTTTTTCCGGCCAGGACGGCGTCAATCAAGCCCAGCCCGGCGCACAGCTTTAACAAGGCGATGTTGCCGGAGTTGGCCGTCAGTTGCGGGAACTGGTGCGCATATTTCAACACCAGGAATTGCACGATAAATTCGATGTCTATCATGCCGCCGGCATCTTGTTTCAAGTCAAACAATTCCGTGCGATTGGGATGGGCGCCGCGCATTTTTTTGCGCATCGCGATGACTTCAACCCTCAATTGCTCTGCATCGCGCTGTTGCCGCAAGACGTTTTCCCGTATCTGTTCAAACTGCTCTGCAATGCCCGGTTCGCCGGCGCAGAAGCGCGCCCGTGTCAGGGCCTGGTGCTCCCACAGCCAGGCCGATTTTTCCTGGTAGCGCGCAAAGGAGCCGACCGAAGAGACCATCAAGCCGCTGGCGCCGTCGGGCCGCAATGCGATATCGATGTCGAACAGGATGCCCGCCGGCGTATGGCAGGTCATCCAGGTGATGAAGCGCTGCGCCAGTTTGGCATATGCCGCGGGAGCATCCTGGTCTTCGTCGTCATACAGGAAGATGACATCCAGGTCGGACGCATAGCCCAGTTCCTTGCCGCCCAGTTTCCCGTAGGCAATCACCGCAAATTTCGGGCGCTCGCGGTGCCGGGTGGAGATGGTTTCCCAAGCCGCCTGTATCGTTGCGGATACGATCAGGTCGGCCAGCCTGGATAGGGCATCCGCCAGGTGTTCCACCGTGAGCTGGCCCTCCAGATCCTGGGCCAGCAGGCGGAACAATAGCGCATGATGCATTTCGCGCAGGGTTTCCATCTGCCGCTCGGTGTCGCCTTTTGCATGATCCAATTGCTGCTGCAGCTCCGCCGTAAAAGCATCCCAGTCGGGCTGCTGGTGCAATGAGGATTCATCCAGCAACTCGTCCAGCAGGATAGGGTGGCGGGTCAGAAATTGCGCTGCCCAGTCGCTGGCATTCATCATCCTGACGACGCGTTCCAGCGTGTGCGGATACTCGGTCAGCAAGGCCAGGTAGGCCGCGCGGCGCGCAATCGCTTCCATGAAAGCGAGCAGGCGGTTCAAGGTCTGCAGATGCATGTCCGACTGCGCCACTATCATGCTGAGAGCCTTGTTGATCAGCGCCACCAGCTTGTTGCGGCTGCTCTCCGACAAGGATTGCAGGCGCGGCGATTGCCATGTCAGCATCAGCCTTTGCACGGCGCCGGGTACGTCGTTAAATCCAAGGGCGATCAATTGCGCTTCCACCACTTCATGACCATCCGATTCCGACAACGTGGCGGCGATCATCCTTTCTTCATCCTCTGGATTGGAGCTGGAGGAAGATTTTTCCTTGAAGATGGCGTCGAACTGCTCGGCGACAAATTGCCGGTGCTTGGCCAAATGTTCAAACAATTCTTCGGTGCCGCTGTAGTTCATCATATGCGCAATGAGGCGCTGATCCTCCGGCTTGGCGGGGAAGGTGTGGGTTTGCGCATCGTCCAGGTATTGCAGCCTGTGCTCCACATTGCGCAGGAAGCTGTATGAATCCAGCAGTTTTTCCACCGTCAGCGGTTCCAGTATGCCTTTTTCGCCAAGAATGCGTAGCGTGTTGCGGGTAGAGCGGTCGCGCAGCACCGCTTCGCGGCCGCCGCGTATCAACTGGAATACCTGGCTTAGGAATTCTATTTCGCGTATGCCGCCGCGGCCGAGCTTGACATTATTGCTGCGCTCGGGGTGCCGGGTTTCCTGTCGTATGACCTCGGCCCTGATTTGCGCATGCATGGACCGCAGGGAGTCGATGGCGCCGTAGTCCAGGTAGCGGCGATACACGAAAGGGCGGACGATTTTTTCCAGTGCCTCGATGTCGGATGATTTGCCGGTCAGCGCGCGCGCCTTGACCCAGGCGTAGCGCTCCCACTCCCTGCCCTGGACCATGAAATACTCCTCTACCATGCCAAAGCTCGCCACCAGCGGGCCCGAGGCGCCGTTGGGCCGCAGCGCCATATCCACCCTGAAGCTGAAACCGTCTTCAGTGATTTCCGAGATGGCCGCGATCAGTTTTTTGCCGAGGCGGCTGAAAAACTCGTGATTGGACAGCGGACGTTGCTGATCGGAGGTGACGGATGTTTCGCCATCTTCTGCATAGCAAAAGATCAAGTCGATATCGGATGAGACGTTCAACTCCCGGCCGCCCAGCTTGCCCATGCCCAGGACGATCAATTCCTGCGACTCGCCGCTGTCTTCGCCTATCGGCGTACCATGCGCGAGCACCATCTCGGACATCAGTGCCTGCAAATGGGTTTGCACTGCAAAGTCGGCAAATTCGCTGACTGTCGTCACAACTTCGTCTAGGTCGGCTTGCCCGCCCAAATCGCGGGTAATCAAAACCGAAATCACCAGATTGCGCAAGCGGCGCATGGCCCTTTGTAGGCTAATTCCAACATCTATTTCTTTTTGTAAAAAACCAGCAAAATCGGCCCGGCTCAAGGATAATCTGCTTACCTGCGTCAAAGTGTCTAGCCGATTGCAGTCTGCATTCAGCCAGCGTTGCACAAAACGGGATTCGCAGGGATTTTGGGGATGCTGCTGGGGATCGAAATCAGTCATTTAGGCTTGGATTGGTCAAATGGGATGAGGTTTTGACATTGATTTTAAGTCAAACGGTGCGCAAAGGGGTTGCAGCTTGAAGTCCTGGAGGATTTTGCGCTGAATTTGCTTTGAGTGGTACCCGGATTGAACTTATACTCTTGGCAAGTAATCTTTTAAGGCGCAAGACGAATCGTAATACCATGTGGTGGATGATGTAACTTAACGATGTAAATAGGGAGCGGTTTGAGTAATTGACGTAGCTGTCATAATAGATTTTTTCCGTGCCGAACCCAATGTTTGTAGATTATGACGACTGAAAATCCAGTGCAACTTCCTGAAGGCAGATGGCTGGGTGCGATTTATCGCCGCTTTTGCGGCGGCTGCAGTACCGCTGGTTACGCCTGCGGCCGGGTACTGCGCATTTTCCTGAAAATCCTCGCGATTTGCTATTTCCTTTTTTGCGCCCTGTTCCTGACATTGCGCTATGGGGTGCTGCCGAATATCGAGCACTACAAACCTCAGATCGAAAAAATGGCCGGCGCCGCGATAGGGCGCGAGGTCGGCATTTCATCCATCCGCGCCTCCTGGAAAGGGCTTAATCCGAATCTGGCGCTGGGTAACGTGGTACTGAAAGACGGCGCGGGAAAAAATGCGCTGGTCTTGCCGGACGTGTCCGCCACTCTGTCCTGGTGGAGTTTGCTTGCCGCCGAATTGCGCTTTGAAAATATAGAAATACTCAAGCCTACGCTGGCCCTTGAGCGGCAAACGGATGGCCGCATCTATGCGGCCGGGTTCTTCATCGATCCGAACCGGCAGGGCGATGGCCGCGGCATGGACTGGGTCCTGTCGCAAAAGCAGATCGTGATCCGCGACGGCGCGGTGATCTGGTCGGACAAATTGCGCGCGGCGCCTGAGCTGACTTTGAGCGGCGTCAATTTCGTCTTGAATAATCGCTGGCGACATCACAAGTTTGCGATCAAGGCGACGCCGCCGGCTGCCCTGGCTGCACCGGTGGATATGCGCGGCGACTTCCAGCATCAAGTCTTTTCCAGGACCATTTCCGATTTTTCTACATGGACAGGCGAGCTCTTCGCGGAACTCCGGCAAGCCGATCTGGCAGCATGGAAGACTTATTTTGACTATCCCATGGATTTGCAAAAAGGTTTTGGAACGGTGCACGCCTGGCTCAAGCTGGACCGGGGGCATGTGGACGACCTGACCGCCGACGTGAAACTGTCGGACGTCACTGCGCAGTTTCGCAAGGATTTGCCGGTGCTGGACATGGCGCAGGTCAGCGGCCGCCTGGTCGCCAGCGAAAGGCAGGACCGCAACAAAAAATTCCTGCCGGCGATTTTCGGCGACGCCGGCCACACCATTTCGCTGATCAATTTCTCCATGCAGACGCGTGACGGCGCGGTATTGCCAGCGACCACGATACAAGAGAATTTCATTCCGGCGCAACGTGGTCAGCCAGAGAGCGTCGAGCTGTATGCCAAATTACTGGATTTGCAAACCTTGACAAATTTTGTCGAGCATTTGCCCCTGCCCAGCGACCAGCGGCAAATGCTGCTCGATTTTTCGCCGCAGGGGCAGTTGAAAGACTTTACCGCGAAATGGCAGGGGACTTACCCTGCCGTGTCCTCCTATAGCGTGAAAGGAGCGTTCGTCAATCTGTCGCTGAAACCGCAAGCGGCCCAATTGGCCCGTCCGAAGAGCGCTACCGAGCCCGCCAAGGCTGCGGTGCCGGCGGTTCCCGGTTTTGACCATCTGTCCGGCAGCGTGGATGCCAGCGACAAGGGCGGCAGCTTTACGCTGGATTCCGCCAACTTGTCTTTGCAAATGGGCGGCTATTTTATCGACCCCGTCATACCCTTCAGCAAATTGCAGATGCAGGCCAAGTGGCAATTCGAGGAGCAGGATAAACTGCTGCTGCAGATCAACCAGATGGACTTCGAGCATGAGGGGATGAGCGGATCCTTGAGCGGCAAGTACCTGATGTCGATGCGGAGCGGCAAGGACCAGCAGGCCGGCGATATCGATATCTCGGGCAAGCTGAACGGCTTTCGGGTCAACCAGATCGATAAATTCATTCCCATCGGCGCGCCCGGGCATCTGCGCGACTGGCTGACCGGGGCCTTGCTGGACGGCCGCGCCGACAACGTCAGCTTGCGTATCAAGGGGGATCTTGCCCACTTTCCTTTTGCCGTTGCCGACAGCAAGGGCAAGCACCAGGGGGAATTTTTCGTCAAAGGGAGTATCGTTGACGGCAAGCTGGATTTTGCGCCAGGAAATCTGGCGGAAGACGGGAAATCGCCTTTCTGGCCTGTGATAGAAAACATCAAGGGCAGTTTCCTGTTTGAGCGGGCCAGGATGGAAATTCGCGCGGATACCGCCAAGACGCTGGGTGCGGACCTGAACAAGGTCGTCGCCGTCATTCCCGACCTGGCGCACGCTAACCAGGTACTCAGCATAGACGGCAGCGCCAGCGGCAATTTGCAGAGCATGCTGCAGTACGTCAATGCCAGCCCGGTCAATGGATGGATAGGGCACTTCCTGCAAGACAGCAAGGCGACCGGGACTTCGCAACTCGCATTAAAGTTGCAGTTGCCGCTGGATCATATTAATGATTCCAAGGTGCAGGGCGCGTTGCAGTTTGCCAATAACGACGTGGACCTGATCGCGGGCCTGCCGACGCTGACTACGGTGAGCGGCAAGCTGGAATTCAATGAGAAAGGCGTGAACCTGAATACGCTGAAAGCGAATCTGCTGGGTGGCGCAGTGGCCATTACCGGCGGTACGCAGAAGGAAGGGTTCATCCGTGTGAAGGCAGACGGCGTGGCGACTTCCGACGGGCTGCACAAGGCTTTTCCAGGCACTTCCGTCGCCAAGGTGGCCGACCGCATCGTTGGCGCCGCGCGTTACGGCGTCACGATCAATGTCAAGAAAAAACAGCCGGAAATCATCGTGGAGTCCTCCTTGCAGGGCCTAGCCCTGAATTTTCCTGCGCCTTTGCGCAAGGCGGCCAATGAATACATGCCGTTGCGTTTCGAGTTGAATCCGCTGGCATCGAATGATGCCGCCATCTGGAAGGATGAAATCAGGATATCGCTGGGTTCGGCCGTGTCGGTGCGCTACCTGCGTCAAAAAAATATCGACAAGAATACCCCTTGGCAAGTACTGCGCGGCGGCATAGGGGTGAACGCGCCGGCTCCGGAACCGGACAGCGGCCTGACTGCAAATATCGATTTCAAGGCGCTGAATGTCGATGAATGGACCGGCCTGGTTGATTCGATCTCCTCGTCGCCGGCCGCCAATGCCGGTTCGGTAGCGGCGGATGCCGCCAAGATCGACATTTCCGCCTATGTGGAACCGGATGTGCTGGCGGCACGCACTTCCGAATTGCTGATCATGGGCAAGAAACTGGATAACGTCGTCGTCGGTGCTTCGCATCAAAAAGGCGTATGGCAAGCCAATATCGACTCCCGGCAGGCCTCGGGATACCTGACATGGAACGAGGGTGGCAACGGGCAGGGCATAGGCAATGTCACGGCCCGCCTGAGCAATCTGATCATCCCGAAATCCGCTGCTACGGATGTATCGGATTTGCTGGAAGGAAAAAATACCACATCGCAAATACCGGGATTGGACATCATTGCCGAAAATTTTGAACTGTTCAATAAGAAGCTGGGAAGGATAGAGCTGCTGGCCAGTAACGTCGCAATAGCCGCCGGCCGTGAATGGCGCATCAATAAGTTGTCGCTAAAAAATCCGGACGCCGAATTGCGCGGCAGCGGCAAATGGACGACGCGCAGCGGTGACGGAGTGACAAGCCTGACCTATGCGCTGGATATCGCCGACGCTGGAAAATTGCTGGGCCGCATGGGATTTGCCAATGTGTTGCGCGGTGGCCGAGGCAAACTGGATGGGGATGTGCAATGGAACGGCTTGCCGTTCGCCATGGATATTCCCAGCATGACGGGGCAACTGCAACTGGAACTGGCGGCGGGGCAATTCCTGAAAGTCGATCCCGGCGCGGCGAAGTTGCTGGGGGTCTTGAGCCTGCAATCGCTGCCGCGCAGATTGACGCTGGATTTCCGCGACGTATTTTCGGAGGGGTTCGCGTTCGACGCGATCAACGGTACCGCCACGCTACAGCAAGGGGTGCTGAAAACTGATAATCTTAAGATGCGCAGCGTCAATGCGACCGTGTTGATGGACGGCAGCACCGATATCTCCAAAGAATCGCAAAACCTGCATGTGGCGGTGATACCTGAGGTGAACGCGGGTGCAGCGTCGGTCGTGTATGGATTGGCGGTGAACCCGGTGATCGGCCTTGGCACTTTCCTGGCGCAATTGTTTCTACGCGAACCGTTGGCCAGGGCCTTTACCTTTGAGTACCAGATTTCTGGGCCGTGGAGCGATCCTACTGTGACCAAGCTGGATAACAAGCCCGGTCCGCAGTCTTTGCTGAAACAGAGTAAAGTGAATGCCGCGAGCAATTAAGGGGAGAACAATGAAAGTTGCGGCAATACAGATGGTTTCCACTCCTGTACTGGAGCAAAATCTGGCTACTGCCAGGCGTTTGATGCAGCAGGCAGCGGATGACGGCGCCGGCCTGCTGCTGTTGCCTGAGTATTGGCCGATCATGGGCATGCAGGAAACCGACAAGATCTCGCTGGCGGAAGCGCCCGCGCGCGGGACGATACAGGATTTCATGGCCGATGCGGCCCGCTCACTGGGCGTCTGGCTGATAGGCGGCACCCTGCCCATGGCTTCCGGCGATCCTTCCAAGGTGCTCAACACGACGCTGGTGTATGACCCGCAGGGCGAGCAGGTCGCCCGCTACGACAAAATTCATTTATTCGGTTTTACCAGGGGCGAGGAGTCCTATCAAGAGTCCAGGACCATCACGCCGGGCACTGAGGTGGTTACTTTTGACGCCGGTTTCGGCAAGATAGGCCTGTCCGTTTGTTACGATTTGCGCTTCCCCGAGTTATATCGGGCCATGGGCGCATGCAGCCTGATCGTGGTGCCGGCGGCCTTCACGTATACGACCGGCCAGGCGCACTGGGAGCTTTTGCTGCGTGCCAGGGCGGTGGAAAACCAATGCTACGTGCTGGCGTCGGCCCAGGGCGGCAAGCACCCGAACGGTCGCCGTACTTGGGGACATAGCATGCTGATTGACCCTTGGGGCGAGATCGTCAGCGTGCTGGAAGAGGGCGAGGGCGTGGTCGGCGGTGAATTGAGGCTTGATTACATGGATAAGGTGCGCGAGAACCTGCCCGCGCTGAAGCACCGCGTACTTGCCTGACGATGATCCGATGATTGCCTGACCGGCGCTTGCCCATATATGTTCTACAATCGGGTATTACCCTGCTACGAATTTCTTGAAATAAATAACCAATATGAATCAATACGAACCTACCTTGCGCCATCTGGCTATCGCACGCGAAATTTTGCTGACCCCGTTCGGCCTGGATGAGAGCAGGCTGAACCAGGCGCTGGCTTCCATGTTCAGCCACAAGGTGGATTATGCCGACTTGTATTTCCAGTTCACCAAGAGTGAAGGCTGGAGCCTGGAGGAGGGGATTGTCAAGACCGGCAGTTTTTCTATCGACCAGGGCGTCGGAGTCAGGGCGATTTCCGGCGACAAGACGGCTTTTGCGTATTCCGACGAAATTTCCGAGCGCGCCTTGCTGGACGCGGCGAAGGCTACCCGCACCATTGCGCGCCAGGGCGCCGGCAAGATCAAGGTAGCGTCGCAGATGCATGACGTCGGCGGCCGCGCATTGTATCTGCAAGACGATCCGCTGGCCTCGCTGGATGCCAATGCAAAAGTGAAATTGCTGGAGCGGCTGGAAAAAATTGCCCGCGCCAAAGATCCGCGTGTGGTGCAAGTGATGGCCGGTCTGGCCGGCGAATACGATGTTGTGCTGGTCGCGCGCAGCGACGGCGTGATAGCGGCCGATATACGCCCGCTGGTACGCGTCTCGCTGACCGTCATCGCCGAACAGAACGGGCGGCGCGAGATGGGTTCCAGCGGCGGCGGCGGACGTTATGACTATGCGTATTTCTCCGACGAACTGCTGGAACAGTATGCCGACGAGGCGGTCAAATCGGCGCTGGTCAACCTGGATGCCCGCCCGGCGCCAGCGGGCCCGATGACGGTTGTGCTTGGCCCGGGCTGGCCCGGCATATTGCTGCACGAGGCGATCGGCCACGGCCTGGAAGGCGACTTCAACCGCAAGGGCTCCAGCACTTTTTCCGGCCGTATCGGCGACCGCGTCGCGGCCAAAGGCGTGACCGTCGTGGATGACGGCACCATTGCCGACCGCCGTGGCTCGCTGAACATGGATGACGAAGGCAACCCTACCCAGCGCACGACACTGATCGAGGACGGCATCCTGAAGGGCTATATGCAGGACACGATGAACGCGCGCCTGATGAAGATGCCGGTGACCGGCAATGCCAGGCGCGAATCCTTTGCCCACCTGCCGATGCCGCGCATGACCAATACCTATATGCTGGCCGGCGACAAACATCCGGAAGAGATCCTGGCGTCGGTGAAGAACGGCTTGTTCGCCGCCAATTTCGGCGGCGGCCAGGTCGATATCACCAACGGCAAGTTCGTGTTTTCCGCCAGCGAGGCCTACATGATAGAAGACGGCAAGATCACCTATCCGGTCAAGGGCGCAACCCTGATAGGCAACGGGCCGGACGTGCTGAACCGGGTATCCATGATAGGCAACGACATGCGCCTGGATTCGGGAGTCGGCGTTTGCGGCAAGGAAGGACAAAGCGTGCCGGTCGGAGTAGGGCAGCCTACGCTGCGCATAGATGGCCTGACCGTGGGCGGAACGGCTTGAGGAACCGTTTACCTGGCCTTCTTTCCGGATTGGCGAGCGTGGAATACAGCGTGGAATACAAACGCTTGCCAAAAGCGGAAATTTGAGGCAATATGGGTTTGGACCTAATTTTATGCACTAAAACATGACTTTTGCACGCTTTTATTTCTTCTTTTACTTTAGCTATTCCAGCCCAACGGCGGTGGAGAAGCGGCAGGCTCACGTAAAAGCAGCAAATTAAAGAGAGCCAACCAAATTCTTAAAAACCGCCAGGAATGGCGGTTTTTTTTTGACCATTTATTTTTGAAAAATGCGCAGGAACAAGTCAGCCTGGTACGCATCGCTGCCAGCGAATTGCGTGACATAGGCGCAAAATGCAATGAGAATGTGCAATTGCGGGTACGGGATGGCCTGGAAACGGTATGTGTCGCTCGCTGGGAGTCCACGCAGGCAGTACGCGTGCATGGAAATGTCGGAAATCGGCGTCCGCTGCATGCAGGCGCCTCGGGCAAGGTGCTGCTGGCCTTTGCCCCGGAAGAAGTCAGGCAAGCCGTGCTAACCAGCAATCTGGTCCGGTTTACGCCGGAAACGATTACGCAACGCAGCAAGCTCACCCAGGAAATCGCCAAGATCGTCAAGCTGGGATACAGCGTTTCCATCTCGGAAATGTCTGACGGCGCAGTAGCGGTGGCGGCGCCGGTCTTTGACGTCACCGGCAACATAGTCGCCTCCCTCAGCATCGCCGGCCCCTCCAGCCGCCTTACCGCCGACAACCTGCCTGCATTCGTTCAGCTGGTGCAGGATCATGCATTGCGGCTTTCTGCCAGCATGGGCTTTAGCCGGGACGCCAAGCTCATTGCGTAGCAATCCAGCGGCGCAAGGAATGGCAGAACCTGCTCAGCATCCTACAGCGCCGGGTGAAGCTGAAAAGATCACAGGTTTTTTATACGAAAACCGGCTCGACTTCGAGCAGCACAGAGAATTTTTTCTGCACGTCATGCTGTATCTGCTGCGCCAACTGACGCACTTCCGCGCCGGTGGCGCCGCCCCGATTCACCAGGACCAGCGCCTGTTTTTCATACACGCCGGCATTGCCTAGATTCTTGCCTTTCCAGCCGCATTGCTCTATCAGCCAGCCCGCCGCGAGCTTGTAGTCGCCGGACGGCTGCTGATAGCTGACCAGCTTGGGATGGGACCGCAATAGCCGGTCGCGCAATTCCGCGGTGACGATAGGGTTCTTGAAAAAACTGCCGACATTGCCTATCACCGCAGGATCAGGCAGCTTGACCTGGCGTATCGCGATCACCGCGTCGCTGACGTCGGACGGCGTGGGCGCGGTGATTTGCTTCCCGGCCAGGTATTGGGCGACGTCGGCATATCCCAGCTTGGGCGTCCATACCTTGGGCAACGCAAATATCACGCCCAGGATCACCATCCTGTCCTTGTATTCGTGCTTGAAGATGCTGTCGCGATAGGCGAAGCGACAGGCGGACCTCCTCAGCGTCAGCACCTCGCCGGTAGCAAGGTCAAACACATCCAGCGAATGGAAGACATCCTGTATTTCCACGCCATACGCGCCGATATTCTGGATAGGGGCAGCGCCCACGGTTCCCGGGATCAGCGACAAATTCTCCAGGCCGCCGTAACCCTGCGCCAGCGTCCACAATACAAACGCGTGCCAGTTCTCACCTGCTTCGGCACGCACATACACATGTGCGTCGTCTTCACTGATGACTTCTTTGCCGGTCAGGGCGATTTTAACCACAAGGCCCTGCACCTTGTCTGGCAGCACCAGGTTGCTGCCGCCGCCCAAGATCAATCTCGGCTGGCTGGCCAATGCCGCATTGGCCCTGAGCGCATGCAATTGCGCAATATGATCGACGCTCAGGAATTCTTGTGCATGGGCGTCAATGCCGAAGCTGTTCAGCTTCTGCAAAGGGTAATCGGTTTGTAGCGACAGTAAGGTGGTCATAAGCGCAGAATTATACCTAGCTGGGTTAAAATGCAGGCATATTTGTTTAGGAAGGAAATTGCCATGCCCTCATTTGATACCGTCTCGGAAGCCAATATGGTCGAAGTCAAGAATGCTGTCGACCAGGCCAACAAGGAAATCACCGCCCGTTTTGACTTCAAGGGTAGCGATGCCCGTGTTGAGCAAAAAGAACGTGACCTGACCGCCTATGCCGACTCCGACTTCCAGCTCAGCCAGGTGCGCGACGTACTGACCAATAAGCTGGTGAAGCGCAATGTCGACGTGCGCTTCATGGATCAGGGAAAGATAGAGAAAATCGGCGGAGACAAGGTCAAACAGGTCATCAAGATCAAGAATGGCATAGAAACCGAAGCTGCAAAAAAAATCGTCCGCATCGTCAAGGACAGCAAGATGAAAGTGCAAGCCAGCATCCAGGGCGACGCGGTGCGCATCACTGGCGCCAAGCGCGACGATTTGCAAGCGGCAATGGCGCTGCTGCGCAAGGAAGTCACCGACCTGCCGCTGGAATTCAATAATTTCCGCGACTAAATATTGCCTTTTTGCTATTAATGATATTTCTCTTGCTCCCGTCCAGATGATAAAAACCGTCGTCGCCCTGGCCTGCCTGTCGGCGTGCATCTGTGCAAGCCAGGCTGCCAGCATAGGCGTGGTCGGCCTCTATCCGGGAAAAGCCGTGCTGGTCATTGAGGACAGCGCGCCGAAAACCTATTCCGTCGGCAGCAGCCTCGGGGATGGAGCCAGGCTGGTGGCCGTGGATGACAATACGGCGACGATAGAAGCCAACGGCAAACGCCAGGTACTGACGATGGGCCAATATGTGCATCACTCTACCGCCTCCGCCAATAATTCCAGTGTCACCTTGCAGGCAGATACGCAGGGCCATTTCGTGGCCCGCGGCCAGATCAATGGCGGTAGCGTCAGCATGCTGGTGGATACCGGCGCCAGCATGATTGCAATGCCGGCCTCTGAAGCGACCCGGCTGGGGATAGAGTATAGAAAAGGCCAGATCGGCCGCGCCGGCACCGCAAACGGCGTGGTGACCGTGTACAAGGTAAAGCTGGATACGGTGAAAATCGGCGATATTGAAGTGCACCAGGTGGATGCGATGGTGCAGGAGTCCGGCTTGCCGTTTATCTTGCTGGGCATGTCTTTCCTGAATCGCATGGAAATGCAGCGCGATGGCCAACAAATGGTGTTGACCAAGCGCTTTTAGGCAGGTGCTTGGGCTTATCAGAAAACCGATAAGCCACCAACTCCCTATTCCCTGTCCTTCAGGCGTCGCTGCCTCACCGCCTCCGCCAAGCCTTCCAACACTTTGATGCTGTCATCCCAGGCGATGCAGCCGTCGGTGACCGATTGTCCATACACCAGCTCCTTGCCCGGCACCAGATCCTGACGGCCTGCCACCAGATGGGATTCCACCATCACGCCGACGATGCGGGTATCGCCGCCGGCAATTTGCGCCGCGATGTCGGCACAAACAGGAATCTGGTTGGCCGGATTCTTGGAGCTGTTGGCATGCGATGCGTCTATCATCAGGCGCGACGCCAGGCCGTTCGAGGCAATGTCCCGGCAGGCGGCATCGACACTGGCCGCGTCGTAGTTCGGCGTTTTGCCGCCGCGCAGGATGATATGGCAATCCTCGTTGCCGTTGGTCGATACGATCGCAGAGTGGCCGCCCTTGGTGACCGACAGGAAGT
>Ga0207092_1035_pt1 | contig 22564 bp, 20 predicted proteins | sample Alteio_BWMinHeat_48_FD_153533 | JGI IMG/M metagenome (GOLD analysis project Ga0207092, IMG submission 153533) | Enriched cells from forest soil in Barre Woods Harvard Forest LTER site, Petersham, Massachusetts, United States -... | ecosystem: Environmental > Terrestrial > Soil > Temperate forest >... | reverse complement strand
TCCGCATCGCCGAGCTAAGCAGAGTGAGTTTCACCCGGAAGGCGGGTTCGACTGAGGGTGTTTTGAATTTTGTGTAAAGCGTTTGTTCCTCGATACTGGAGGAACGGATGGGAATCGACAAAGAGTTAATCGATAAATTGCTGGCCGACTACAAGGGTCCGGAGGATCTGATCGGCGAGCAGGGTCTATTGAAACAGCTGACGAAGGCGTTGGTGGAGCGAGCGATGCACGCCGAGCTGACCCACCACCTGGGGTATGAGAAGAACGACTCCGGGGGCAAGGGCAGTGGCAACTCGCGCAATGGAACAAGCACCAAGACGCTAAAGGGCGATTTCGGGGAGGCGGTGATCGAGGTTCCTCGGGACCGCAATGGCACCTTCGAGCCGAAGATCGTACCCCGGCACCAGCGCCGTTTCAGCGGATTCGACGACAAGATTCTGTCGATGTATGCCCGGGGGATGACGACGCGAGAAATCCAGGGTCATTTGCAGGAGATCTACGGGGTGGAGGTGTCGCCATCGCTGATCTCAGAGGTCACCGATGCGGTGATCGAAGAGGTGAAGGCCTGGCAGACGCGCCCCCTTGAACCTCTGTATCCGATTCTGTTTCTTGATGCCTTGATGGTGAAGATGCGCCACGAGGGCCGGGTAGAGAACCGCGCGGTCTACGTGGCCATCGGCATCGATCTGGATGGACGCAAGGACGTGCTTGGGCTGTGGACCTCGGCCAACGAGGGCGCCAAGTTCTGGCTGCAGGTGCTGACTGAACTGCGCAACCGCGGAGTGAAGGACATCTTCATCGCCTGTGTTGACGGGCTGAAAGGCTTCCCTCAGGCTATCGAGTCGGTGTTTCCTCAGGCGCAGGTGCAGTTGTGCATCGTGCACCTGGTGCGGGCCAGTCTCAACTACGTCGGCTGGAAAGAACGCAAACAGGTGGCGCAGGATCTGAAGTCTGTTTACCGTGCCGCCACCGAAGAACAAGCCCGGCGGGAGATGGCCGCCTTTGCTGAGCGCTGGAATCCAAAATACCCCACCATCGCAGCGCTTTGGCAAAGGAACTGGGAGAGAGTCATCCCTTTCTTTGCATTTCCGGCCGAGATTCGCAAGATCATCTATACGACCAATGCGGTGGAATCACTGAATATGTCCCTGCGCAAAGCGCTCAAGACGCGGGTTGCCTTCCCCAGCGAGGAAGCAGCGCTCAAGGTCATGTATCTGGCGCTCCGAAATTTGATTGCGAAATGGGAAAGCCCATTGCATTGGAAGGCGGCTTTGAACCAGTTCACTCTGCTCTGGGAAGACCGGATCCAGATCGTGACCAGAGCGTAATGCAGAGCATTTTTAGCGTGGCGGCACGGCGCGGCACGCTGCTGGGGGACACCGCAAATGCCGAGCGCCATGCCGGTGCGCTAAAAATGGATTGGACTGAACCGCTCCACGATGCTCGCCCTATGTGCATTGAATGGTTGGCTGAGGGCTGAAGCCGGGGATGTCGGTCTGCGGAAGAGGATGCGCTTCCAGCAGATATGCGTTGATGCCGCGGATTCGGCCGTTCGAAGGCGGCTTGAGTGAGGGCATTGGCCTGGCAAGAGAGGAATTTGCGCAGGGGGAGACAGGGATTTCCTGGAGGGTTGGTTGACCCAATCTTGTAGCCAGCATGCTGTGGCGAGTGCGCTGTTACTCATGAGGTGTCCTTGATTGCCGAGGGTCTTTGGGGCGCCTCGATTTCCCCAACCCTAATCATGTGGCCGCGGTGGCAGAACGGACACTGGCGGAGCGATGTCCCGGTCAGTGTTTCGTACCGATCACGGTAATCCTGGGCGGCAGGCGGGTCTGAAGGCAGTTCCGGAATAGCCATGCCGAGCAGTTGACGGCATTGGTCCAGTTTTTCTTGGCGATGGCGATTGCCGAGGAAGCCGAAGTAACGGATACGATGAAACCCACGTGGCAAAACATGGAGGAGGAAGCGACGGATGAATTCCTCGGCGGAAAGTGACATGGTCTTCTGCTGACTGCGGTCTTTATAGTCCTTGTATCGGAAGCTCACTTGACCGTCTTCGATGTCCAGCAAGCGGTTGTTCGAGATGGCTACGCGATGGGTATAGCGGCCGACATAATCGAGTACCTTTTCTGGTCCCGCGAAGGGCGGTTTGGCATAGACAACCCACTCCGATTTGCTTAGTGGGTACAGGTAGCTGAGAAACTCGCGGCGATCGCGGAACCTCTCCAGGGCGAAGAAGAATTTTAGTTTCTTTGAGTCGAAGGCGCTTTGGAGACGCTCCAGAAACAGACGACGAAATAGTCGAGACAGCACGCGTACGGAGAGGAAGAAGCCCGGCCTGCAAGAGACCCAGCGGGCGCCGTCGAGCGAGATCCCACCGGCGGGGACCACGCAATGCAGGTGCGGATGATGCATCAAGTTGCTCCGCCAACTGTGCAGGACAGCGAAGAAGCCAATCTCCGCGCCGAGGTGTTTCGGATCGGCGGCTATAGTACGCAGGGTCTCAGCCGTGGCCTGAAAGAGGATGTTGTACACCACCTCCTTGTTCTGGTAGGCGATCGCGGCAATCTTGTCCGGGACCGTGAAGACGACATGGAAGTACTCGCAGTTGAGAAGTTCGGCCTGGCGATCTTCGATCCACTCGGCACGGGCCAGCGACTGGCACTTTGGACAATGCCTGTTCCCGCACGGCCGGTAGCAAATACGCTGCTGGCCGCACTGATCGCACTGCTCGATCTGTCCTCCGAGAGCTGCCGTCCGGCACAGTTCGATCGCAGTCATGACGCGCCGTTGGCCCGTTGACATGGACGCACCATGCTTGTCTCGATAGACTTCGCCGTAGCGGCGGAAGACATCCGCCACTTCCCACTTCGGCCGATCCATGGCCTCGCCTAGAAGTTCTGTGGCGCGGCGGCCTTGGACTCAGTGTTCACTGGTCGAGGGAGCAGGTCCAGCGGACTTGCGGTGGAGCAGACCTTGCTGGTGGCGATTCGCAAGTATCGGGCAGTAGTCGCCAAGCTGCGATGACCGAGCAGAAGTTGAATGGTTCGAATATCCGTACCGGATTCCAGCAAGTGGACTGCGAATCCATGGCGCAGTGAATGGGGAGCGATAGGCTTGCGAATACCAGAAATCTTGCGAGCGTTCCGGCAAGCATCCCCTACCGCACACGTGCTGATGTGATGGCCGGGGATGTCGCCGGGAAAGAGCCAGTGGCGTGGTTTTTCCACTCGCCACCAACTACGCAGGATTTCCAGCAGTGCAGGCGACAGCATTACATAACGATCTCTCTGGCCCTTGCCTTGATCGACACGAATCACCATTCGCTGACTGTCAATGTCAGCCGTCTTCAGACATACCGCCTCGGATATGCGCAAACCCGCGGCGTAGCAGGTTGTCAGAATCGCGCGGTGCTTGATATGGGTGATGCAGTCGAGAAACTGCAGGACCTCCTCGGGACTTAACACTACTGGCAGTTTTTCCGGCATCTTCGGTGCGGGAATCACTTCCTCAAAGCGCCATGTCTTTTTCAACGTAACCTTGTAGACAAAGCGCAGGGCTGCGGCCGCAGTGACCACAGAGCTTGGCGTCAATTTCTTCTCGTTGGTCAGGTAGACCTGGTAGGCGCGTATTTCCTCTGGCCCTAACAGTTCAGGGGACTTGTTGAAATGGCGTGCGAATCGCGAGACCTGTTCCACATACGACCGTTGCGTGTTGAGTGCGAGGTTCCGCACTTGCATGTCCTCGATCATCCGTTTGCGAAGAGAGGTCATGGAAACTCCTTTGCGAGATGGAATTCGCTGTAAGCAGCGGCTCCATACTCTCGCTAAAGAGCTCGTGTGAAGAAAACTGTGAACTGGGAGGCTATCTAGGCAATGAGGTCGGCTACGTCCTGCTGAATCTACCGGGTACCGCGCAGCGGTTTAGTCCAATCCTTGTTATCCTTTGCCCCGGATAGAAATCGATAAGGCCGGTGAGGACCGCCGTCAAGGCTCGAGATGAACTCGCTGCGCTCGGCCTTGACGGCGGCCCTCACCAGCCAAATAATTCCAACTATCCGGGGCATAAGGGTAACAAGCAAAAACGAACTTGCCCCGACCACCGAGGCACTAACCAGGGGAACGGCGTTTACACAAAATCGCGGACACTCCCGTTCGACTGCTTCCCGCAGTCAAGCAGGCCCATCCCACTCTCTCCGCCAGTCCACCTTTGCGCTCGTAGCTAAACTCATACAAAGATTAGATTTACGACACAACTACCTGAAAATACACCACTTATATCCGTAGCCATAAGTCTTGCCAATCTCGATAGTTCCCTGCCATTCCCGCCACTCCTGCCGATTTACCTTACCAAATGGAATTTACCTTACCACAGCTTTTGCGCCTCAATGGGCATCGTCGAACCTTTAACTGTCTCCGCTATGTTGTGCGCCAGATTGTGGGAGCGCGCAAATTGCCCCCGATGAACCGGACGTTTCCGTTGACAACTTTCTCCACAACAGCTTGGCCTTCTCGGGTGATCAGCTGAACGCGAACGTTCAGCTGATCACCCCCCTCAGCGTATCGGGGGGTCGGCAGATCACGGTTCTTTCCGATATTTCGTTCCGACAAAGTCCTTCTGCTTCAGCCCCTCTGAGTATCCGCAACACGTTGTATTGCCCCGCTCCCGCCAGGAATGTTCTGGATTCAAGATGGATGAGGCTTCATTTCTAACTCGGCATACTCCCGAGCAAGGCTCTTCAACGAGCAGCCGTATGAACAACAACATCTTTGGCGCGTTCTGGCGGCGTCACCTGCAGATGAGTAATCCGCCCATTCTCAACATGCGCTTTGACCACGGTCTGGTATGGAGCGTGCAACTTGAATTCGGCAGTCCAGTCTTTCGGCCAGGCAGGCAAGAGCTGGATGCGCCGGCCATCAGTCTGCATGATCATTAATTCCAGTGTCATCATTCCTGTGCCGCCGTTGTCGAAGTCAGGAATCCAGTCATGCCCCGCCTTCCAGAACCACTGGAAACGCTGGTCGCCAAAATTCGTAAATTCGTCGATTGCCGCTTTCTGTGCCACGACAGTCAAGCCCAGAATGGCAGCCTGGGGTCCATCCTGTCCCCAGCAGGTATCCTGCGGAAACTTTCGCGCGGCAAAGCTATCCTGGGCGAGTTTGAGATCCGGCTTGCCCACTCCATACAAACGGTACGGAAACGCTACATAAAGTTCAGGGTTTTCCTCATTTTTCGTGCTGCCATAGTGAAGAGCCGGCAGAATTACCGCCGTACCGTCCGGATCGCCCTTGCCCAAGGGCGGTGTCTTGCCATTCGCAGTTGTGCCGGTAGGAACTGCTGGGAGAACATCGAGGGTCTTGGTCCAGAGGGCTCTCTGCTCCGGCGAAGCCAATCTAGATGGCAATGCCAAGAGCCGCATGATATCTGAACGCAAGCCAGCGATATCGGGAGTGGGATTTGCCGCGTCGATCTGATAGGTCTCAAGAGATTGAGTTGGAGCAAGGTAGATCTTTCCGTCGGCGCCAAGCGGCCAGTGTTGCGCATAAAAGGTCACAACGGCATTCGCGAGCGGAAGAATCTCATCGCGCGCGAGATCCTGATTCTGTGTCACATCATAGGTATCCAGGATCTCCGCAATCACTTCCAGAGAACCTTGGATGTGATACCGCTGCCAGGCGCTTTGGATCTCGGTTGTCGGATTATCCCACCCAAAGTCGTTGAGATTGGGCAGACCCCAAAAATACATCGTCTCCGGAAAGAGCGCTCCGCCACGGTGAAAATACAAGCGCGCACGGTCAATGGCCATGGGCAATGCATTGATATAAAGGCGGAACCACGGTTGCAGCAGATCGAAGTCGCCTGTTGCCACTAGCGGCCAATACAGCAAACGATTGTTTTGATTCCAGTAAGAATTGCCCCATTCACGAAAATCCGGATTGTGATCGCGAGTCGTTGAATCCCGTGACTCTGCAATATCATGCCCAACCGTAAACAGACCGCCATTGAATTTTGCCGGGAAAGCTCCGCGCGAGGTTGCAGCCATCATGTACCGTTGCATAACGTAGCCTTGGGAGACCTTCGCCGCATCTTCTGATCCGGATACGCTAATCCAACTGCGGTTCCAGAAATCCCGCCACCACTGTTGATGAGCGGAACGAGGGATGCGATTCGTCCTGGCTGCTAGGTTCTTGAGACTCGATTCAAATGTGGCTGGATCGGCAACCTGGGTTTCGGTCAGCACCACCAGGTTCACGCGAGGATTGGAGGACGGCGTTACCGAGCGTATTGTTCGGTCATCCACCCGAGCCAAGTCTGGTCCTCCAAGTGTGGCGCCAAAGCATCGATGCAGCAGTGGGTCCGTGTGTCGGCTCAAAATGGAGTCGAGATGCTCCTGCTGAAGCACAATAGGAAAAATACTGGAACGATTGTAGTGGTACCAGAGAATCGAATGCTTGTCAGTCGCAATCGTATCCGCCTCAAAGTCGAGCGGCACCGGATGATTGCCAAATTCGAACATGCCCCCGCGATCTGGTGAAGACGCATTGTAAGGATGAGTGTTCGTGCGCCATAGTTCGAGCTTTGCCTGTAATATTGCTGGCCTCTCAAGCTCGGCTTCCGCATGAAGCACCGGGTGGTTGGCATCAATCCAGACGCGCACCACTTCCACTCCGTTACTGATTTCAATCTCTCCATTTTCCAGCCGCAGGGTCTGCCGAAAATGCGCTTTATCCACCCATGGATTCGGCGTTAGCTGAATGCGCACTCGCCCAAGCTTTACCAGTTTCCCCATTCCGGTCCAGGCGTCTGACTTCGCCAAAAGCAGAACCAAGTCGCCATTCGGCTCAGTCCACACATTGGCCGCCAGATCGCCATTGCCTATCGGCATCGAGTCGTTTTCGTTCTGTCCCAAAGCTGTCCAGGTCACGTCTTCTGCAGAAATATGCGAATCATCTGCCGCAAGGACAGAGGAAAGGCAGAAGCAGGCGAACCAAGCAACGACCAACAACCATTTTGGGAGTTTCATTAAATCCTCGTCACACGGCCGCTTTCGCGATTGGCTAACCATCGTAGAAGTCGCTTTGAGCGCCATGTCAGATCCCTGATCGCGATCGGAAACCGTCAGGACGTCTATCTGCTTATCAGCCGCCCCACATCTTATATTTTGCGAGTGTTCCCGCAGATTCAACCATCGGCACATGGCTCAGTTGACGCCCGGCGTGAAGGTCATGGCCAGCTAACGACTGGTGTCAATTCACGCCGCGCTGATGGAATAGGATTCGCCAGCCTCAGTTGGAGCATTCCAGTAGTTATCTTGCTTCAGAGCTCGAATGGGCCGGCCATCGCGGAGACGAGTGACGCGAACTTGTTCCTGCCCCCAGGGATTCACAAACCTCAGATTCTCCCCTTTCTCGCTGAAAATCTCAAATCGCACAACGTGCTCACCGTCATAAGCTGCGCTCACCAGAAACGCGCCGACAGCGCGAAGATTTTCAAAGCTCACCGGGCCAAGATTCAAGGTGTTCGGAAAAAGACGAATCGTGCCCGTATAGCTTTGCAACATGCATTCGTTCAAGACTGCCGGCACAGCAAAGTTTTCACACCATAGCCCCATACGCATCATGAAGTCGAAGTCGGTTGTAAGGCTGTAGCGCCCACCAATCTGACGAACCCGGTCATTGGAGACGCCGTCTGGAAGCAAGCAATATTCGATCTGCCCTTTGAACCATGAGAGATCAAGCATACCGAGGCGAGCTCGAATCAGCGGTTGAGAAACGAGATCATTACCCCCTTCAAGCCGTATCGTTTGTGCTGTGCGAATAGCAATCTCCAAGTGTTTTCGCCCAGTGTCAAGACCCACCTGCTCTCCTGGAAAGACCGGCGCCAATGTAATTGGGACGTTGTATACATGCTCGGGCGGGGCGTTGCTGATATCGATCCAGACCTCACCGAACGGCCCCTGCGCCTTTGGATAAGGTGCAAGGTTTTCGCCGATTTCCTTCCACAATTCGCGTTCGTCGGGATCCTTCCCCAGGATTATCGAGGCTTTGACCATCGCATCCAGCACGAACTTGGACAAGGACAGATCAAGAATACAGTCCTTGTTGAACTTAAAGTCCACCGTAAAGCCCCAGTTTTCTGAAGAGACTGAAGGGAAGATGTGATAGCGGCCGTCATCCTCCTTGCTCAGATACGCCGCCAAAAAACGCGCCGCGCTGCGCATTGTCGGATAGACTCTCGCGAGATATTTCTCGTCCTGTGTGTAGAGGAACTGCCACCATAAGCTCTGCACAGCCCACGGAGTCATACAAATCTGGTATCCCCACGGTGGAACAGGATAAGGCACAATCTGACTTGGAACCGGATAAGCTGAAAGCGGGAAAAAGGCACCAGGGAGGTTGAAGCTGTCGCGAGAAAACTTCTCTGACATCGGTCGCAGGTTTTCGATCAACTCCACGTAGGGTTGATGCATATCAACGTGGTTGCTGGTGAAGACGCCCCAATAGACCTGCTGACAGTTGTAATCGAGATGGTAGTCGCTGTGCCATGCGCTGCCGATATCGCCGTAAGACCAGTTCGCGAAAAGTCCTGGCGCGTTTTTATGCTTTCGTACACAACATGCCAGGAAATATTGGTTGTGATACCAGATACGTTCGAGTTCCTGGTCGAAAACACTTACCGCAGAAGCGGACCAGAATTCCCGCCAGCGCGCATCGGAACTTCGCTTCAGATCATCGACCGCAAGTTTCGAGGCATCGGTGACACTTCTGTTTGTGAACGCCAGCGTATCCAACTCGGCGTCAGTATAGATATGGGTCTGAGGAATTGTGATCCAGTTCGAAGGATCATCGCTGGCTGAAGACTGTGCTTCAAGTCGGCTTAGGAGTACATCTCGCGGAGTCGCAACGGCCACATCGAGGCGGAGAGCATGGTCCGCATTGGTCGTAAAAACGAGACTTTTGCTGGACTCAGTTTGACTTATAGACCAGGTTCCTGCGAGACGACCGTGCAGCGCGAAATTGCGATCCCTCTCCGTGCGCGGGGGATTCGGATTGCCCTCGGAATCCCGGATAGCAGGAAAGTACTGAAAGCAGGAAAACTCGCCCGCACTTTCATCGACCCAATGTTTCAGCTCTGGCATGGGCAACTGATCCGGGCGGGGCTCCACATGTCCGGAATCAAAAGCGCTCGAGTGAAATCCGTCAATTTGAGGTAAATAAATGACAGACAGGTTTGGGGCGGGACCATCCGTCGCAATCGTAAGGCGGCCCGAGTCCCAATCGACAAATGCCGTCAGGCGCGCCGTGCGTTCCGGATCGTGGAAAGTCCTGACCTTTAGGTCCAGAATGAAGATCCCGTTCGCCGGATTGAGGGAATAGGTTTTTGGCTCCACCCATCGCGAATCCCATTTCAACCAGATTGTCCCGCAACCCCACGGGCGCGGCCATTCTTTCCGGTAAGAACGTCCAACCCTGTCACAGTATTCGCGGAAGAACGCAGCATCCTCTATGGACGGCGAATTTCCCTTCGTCTTTAGCTCCACACTCGCGTTCTTCCACATCTCGAGAATTCGTGAGAATGGGAGTACCTCTTTGTCGCTCTCTTCGGATACACGGATATCCCAGCAATCGCTCTTCGAAATGTGGAAAGCAAGAGCGTCAGGCCTCACCACCGCACAAACTCCAACATCGCCATTGCCCATCAACAAGCCTTCGAAGTAGGTTGGTCCGGGTTTATCTCTTACAAAAGCGTGTGCGCTGGCACGCTCAAAGGCATCGATCTTATGACGGTTTACCTTCGACGAAGAATCCTCGGTGGGAGAAGTGGCAGAGGCTTGTCTAAAGAAGGCAAGAGAAGCCATAGTGGACGCCTGAAGGAACTCGCGACGGGTTGCTTTCATAATCTGTGCACTGCCTTCTTCACGCATGCTGGATGGATTTTATCGCGCGGGTTCGTCCGAGTGTCATGACGGCAAGAAAATGACAGCCTCAATCTCCGATCGCTTTCGCATCCGGATTTGATTGCTTAAGCTTGCGCCAGAACGCTGAGAAAAGACCTACAGTGCAGTAGCAAGCAAGGGGCACTATGTACGCGATGGCGATACTGTGCGCCGATTGTGAGATCAAGGCCATCAGGGGTGTAAGGATCGCACCTCCGACGATCGCCATCACGATGAATGAAGCTGCGATTTTGGTGTTACGCCCCAGGCCATCGATCCCCAGCGCAAATATAGGCGGAAACATGACAGACATGAAAAAGCTAGTGAGAAAAATCGCCCAGAGACCGATCCATCGTGGAAATGCAATTCCGATGCCCACCAGCTGAATGTTGATGGCGCTACAGGTGGCCATCAGCCTGTTCGCCTGATGTAATGCATGATTGCCGAGGAGGCGAAACGGCCTATACCAAATGCGGCCAATGTTCCGGTGAGCAGATAGCCGGCCATCTTTTCGTGTTGGTGGGTGGACTCCTGAACATATTGGATGAAGTAGCTCCAGGTACCGACCTGTGCGCCTACGTACATGAACTGCGCAAAGATAGCCAGCAGGAAGCTCGGGTAGCGCAGAAGATCGCGAAAGTGCCCATGTTCTTCTTTTTCGAACGTAACCTCACCTGCCATCTTGGGAAAGCGCGCAAATGCGATCAAAACAGCCCATAGAATTGCGACCCCACCAAGAATCATGTACGGCGCGACGACGCGCCTTGTCTCGCTTTGCAGGTATTGACTATACGTGTGCGCTGCCTGCATGGCAGAGATCTGACTCTTTTCAAGTTCGGTCCCGGAGAAGATGTAAACGGTCCCAATCAGGGCTCCGCCGATCGAACCAAGCGGATTAAACGCTTGTGCGAAGTTCAGACGTTGAGCTGCGGTTTTAGGATCCCCCAGTTGAGCCACAAATGGATTCGATGCTGTCTCAAGGAATGAGAGACCACTCGCGATGACAAAGAGAGCTGCGAGGAAATAGAGATATCGACCCATGAGCGCCGCCGGCCAGAAAAGAAATGCGCCACTTCCAAACAGCACTAGACCGACGATGAAGCCGAACTTGTAGCCGAAACGCCGCATTAGCAGAGCGGCTGGCATGGCCAGAACAAAATATCCGAGATAGAAGGCAGATTGAACCAACCCAGCTTCGAACCGCGTCAGGGAGAAGGATTTCATGAACTGGCGGATCAGCACGTCATTGAGGTTGTTCGGAACTCCCCAAAGAAAGAATAGTGCTGTGACTAGGGTGAACGGAATCAAGACACCGCGCGGCAGCATATGCAGTTGCTGCGGAGACGAGTCATTTGAGTCACCGATAGGGTTAGAAATCGCCGCGTTTAATGCCACTGTTTCCTTTCAACCGCACTGAGTGAATTCTGTCCCCGTTCGAGTGATCACACCCAGCGCCCCATCCGGCTTCGGTCACCAACGCCCGAATTTCAAGCGACGCTGTCGGTCGCCGAGCGAGCCTCCTGGAATGCACAAAGCTGTTCGAATCTTTCAAACGCCTCATCCCAACGAATTGACGAGTGTGGTTGGTAGGTCGCGCAACTGAACGACTCTGCAGTGGCAAATCGCGCTTGCGCGAAGTCGGCCAGATGACCTGTCGCGATCCCTTGCGCTACTACGTTGCCAAGCACGGTCGCTTCGGTCGGGCCAGCGATCACGGTTCGGTCACATGCATCGGCCACCATCTGCGATAAAAGATCATTTTGCGATCCACCGCCAACGATCCGGATCGTCGATATCGTCTGGCCAGTCAGTTGCTCGAGCTGTGCTAGAGTCTTTCTATAACTCAGAGCCAAGCTCTCAAAAGTGGCCCGCGCGAAGTCGCCGACTGTACCCGGCACCAGCTGCCCGGTTCTGCCGCAGTAGCTCTGGATGGTTGAGGGCATATCCAATGCCAATTCGAAGACCTTGTCGTTAGGATCGAGCAGTGATCGGAAAGGCGTGGCGGCTGACGCAGCCTCGATGATCTCATCCCAGCTGGGGTTGCGGCCCTGTTTTCCCCAACAGCGCAGACACTCCTGGGTAATCCACAAACCAGCCAGATTTTTGAGGAGCAGAAACCTCCCGTTGATTGATCCTTCGTTGGTGAAGCCGAGAACAAACGCCTCTTCCGAGGTGTTCGGGAACGGGATTTCCTTGCCAACCAGGCTCCAAGTACCACTGCTGACGAACATGCAATCTTCGTCCAGGTAAGGAATCGCCGCAGCGGACGCCGTGTCGTGAGCAGCGACCGCGATGACCGGTACTCCTCGCGAAAAGCGGCTCTCTTCCAACACATGAGGCCGCGTAACTCCGAGTCGACTGCAAGGGCGCACCACCGTCGGCATGATGCTCACCGGTATTCCAGCGGTTAGGATCAGGTCGGCTGACCAATCTCCACGGTGAGGCGCAAACATCTGCGTCGTTGTAGCTTCGGTGAACTCTACGGCCTTGGCACCGCTAAGGAAATAAGAAAACAGATCGGGGATCGTTAAAAGCGTCTGCGCTAAGTCCAGCTGCGGGTCCTCCTCAAGCACCATGCTGTAAAGCTGAAATAAAGTGTTGATATGCCAGGACTGCACACCGGTTTCATTGAAAATGGATCTCTCGTCCTGGACCTCGAACAGACGCTGCGGAATACCGTCGGTTCTGCGGTCTCGGTAGTGTGTGGGGTTTGAGATCAGGCGTCCACGAACATCAAGCAGCCCGAAGTCGATTCCCCAACCATCGACACCGATGGCCGCCGGGCAGTCAGAGTAGATGGAACTGTAGCGTTGGAAGCCGGCAAGCATCTGGCTCCAGATGTGCAGAACATCCCAGTAGAGCCGATCGGCGACCCACACTCCGGAATTCGAAAATCGATGCAGCTCCTCGAGTTCGAATCGGGAGCCGTTCCAATGGGCGGCGACGACACGACCGCTCGTTGCCCCCAAATCAACGCCGAGAAATCTAGCGGCGACTTGCATGAGCTCCCTTAACGAAGTCGAACACTTGCACAGAAAGGGAGTCAACGAATTGATCGATATCTTCTTGTGACGGCGTTCCAAACAGTGGTTCGCGTGGATATCCAGTAGTAGGCGGCTGAGTACCGGAATCGATCGGCTCAACTTCGTCCGGATGCCGCGGATCGGGCAAGCCGAGCCTCCGTTTGACTGCAAGCAGATCAGCAATCTTCTCAGGCGGAATCTCTTTCAGTGCCGGGCTAAGCTGGCCTGCGATCACGATCGTTTTGCAGTAGGTCTCGAGTACCTCAATCAGCCACTCGGCGTGCGTGATCGTGTCGGCCCAACTCACGACACCATGATTCTGAAGGAGAACGGTGTTGTGCTGCCGTACGACCGGTACCACAGTTCGGGCAAACTCAAGTGTTCCGGGTGTTTCATAGGGTGTTAGAGGGACAGGACCTACGAACACTTCCTGCTCGGGAAGCAGGTTGCCTGGCGGGATGACGCCGGCGATGGCGTGCGCCGTTGCGTAGGGTGGATGGCAGTGAATCACAGCTTTCGCCTCGGGCACTGCCTTATAGATTTCAAGGTGCAAAAGAATTTCACTGGTCCTTGGACGTTCGCCGAGCACCTGACTGCTCTCAAGATCAACAAGGGACATATCGTCGACCGTCAGGTCTCCCTTGCTCAACATCGTGGGGGTGCAGATGACCCAACGCGGAGAGATCCGGGCGGAGATGTTACCTCCATTGCCATCCACGTATTCTCGGGTCCAAAGCTTTTTACCGGTACGGACGATCTCCTCTTTAAGGGCATGCACTTCAGGTGAGCGAAAAAACTGCGCCGGCGAGACCGGAATGTGATCGTCCTCGAACAGCTGGGCGACACATTCCAGAACCGCCCGGCGAAGAAGGGGCGAGATCGCATTCTGAACGAAAGAATCCATTACTCCTCTATTCAGGTCCAGTTCATAATACGCCACTATCGCTTCATAATCAACCACAATGGTTCATACTATCCATGTTTTGGAGGGCTCTGCACCGCCAATTGTGCTAGTATCACATCCAAGTGGAATAACATGCGCCAAGCAGAAAGAATCTTGAAAGTTCAGGAGCTTTTCACACGCCAAGAGTTCGTGGATTTCGAACAGCTCTGCAGTGTTTTTGGTGCATCTAAATCCAGCATTCGCAGGGATTTGCTCGAATTGGAGCAAAAAGGCATCATCCGGCGCGTGCACGGCGGCGCAATCTCTCTCCAAGTCCGCGATGAAGGTGTCGATTTCGATCGCCTTTCCGGGTCGCTTCACAGTGAAAAAACTCGAATCGGCAGGCTGGCGGCTTCCCTGGTATCCGACGGACAGACCATCATTCTTGGTGGCGGTTCGACAGCTGTAGAGGTAGCCAAGAACCTGGTTTCCAAACCGATCCAGGTAATCACCAACTCTATTCCGGTTGTCCAGGTCTTCTGGGAAAGCAAGCAGGTTGAGGTCACACTGACGGGTGGGTACTTCTATCCGCGGTTGGGCGTCCAACTGGGGCCAATTTGCGAAAAGATGTTGAGCACCGTTTCCGCAGAGATGCTGATTATGGGAATTAGGGGCATCAGCCCTTCGGGGATTAGCGACCACAACACTCTGATCGTCGAGTCATTGCGGGCTATGATCAAATCCGCGCGAAAGGTCGTATTGGTGACAGACCACTCCAAGTTTGGGATCGACAGCATGGTTCATGTTGCCCCTTTGACCGACGTCGACCAGATTGTCACAGACAGCGGATTGGACACCAACTTTCGGCAGATGCTCAAGGAGAATGAAATCGAGGTTCTCCTGGCCTGATCACTGAACCCAGAACGATGGTTCGGTGCCTGTCGACAGGGTGGCGCGCTTAAGGAGTGTGTAGATCTTCGAACAAGAGCGGACCAGTAAGCTTTCGTGGGAGATCCGGGACTGTTTCCAGCCACTACTTCGGCAATGAAACCAAGCGTATCTTCCGCCCCAATCAGAAGATAACTGAAGATCTGAGACGGGAGTGTTGAAGTCAAGAAAGGCATTCAGCGAGTATCGGTCGTGTTCTTGATTCGATACTTCGACCGAATCCCTCGATGCCCGTGATGAGCTTCGCTCGATTAGATCCTTAGGCTGCATAAGCCGAAAACAAGGAACCGGCTCAGCAGATTCGAACTGGGGTTGCCCCCTCGGGTGAGACAAATAGTTAAGACTTATTTCGCCGTTCACTGCAAATTTCTCGACCGGCAAGATCACTTTAACGCATTCTGAGTGCGGCCGACGAAGCGGAGGCGGGCGCTGCTGGAGAGCATCCCGTCAAGGAATAGCCGGCTGGAACTCATCGACGCCGATGAGGGCCGGGAGCGGTGGACAGATGCCGCTCCCGGCTATTCATTTCAGCATCGGATCGAAAGATTCCCAATGCCTTGAAAACTCATGCAACACGCTGCCGCGCAGCGGCCTCCATATTCGTAGCCTTCAATTGCGCCTCGAACTCGACCGGCGGCAGATATCCAAGGGCCGAGTGCAGGCGTTTCTGGTTGTAGACCTTTTCCAGGAACTCTGGGATCGAGGTGCGGGCCTCGGCCAAGTCCCGGTATTCGTTGCGCAGAACCTCTTCGTACTTCAGCGTTTTCATGAACGATTCACAGGCCGCGTTATCCCACGGATTGCCCTTGCGGCTCATGCTGATGTCGATTCCGTGCGCCTTCAGCAAGTCGGTGTAATCGTTGCTCGCATACTGGCTGCCGCGATCCGAGTGATGCACCAGACCTGGTTGGATGCTTCGGTGCGACAGAGCCATGCGGAGCGCCGTCAACGTCAACTCGTCTTCCATGTTGCGATCCAGAGCCCAGCCGATCACACGGCGCGAGAAGGCATCCAGAATCACCGCCAGGAAGACGAATTCTTCGCGCAGCCGCACATAAGTGATATCGGCCCGCCACAGTTGATCCACGCCGGTCAGCACCATGTTGGCTGCCAGGTTCGGGTAGACCTTCCACCCGTGGTTGGAGTCGGTGGTGACGACGAACTTGCGCTTACGGACGCAAAGCAGGTTGTCCTCGCGCAACAGCCTGTAGACCCGCTTCGGGTTCACCGTCCATCCACGCCGCCGTAGTTCCGCAGTGATCCGCGGTCGCCCATAGCTGGGCCACTCCAACGCGATACGCTGGATGGCGTCGCGTAAGTCCATATCCCGGTCCGGCTTGGCTTCCTCGCTGAAGCGGTAGAAGCTGGCCCGGCTCACCCGCGCCAGCTGCACCATCCGCTCGATTGTCAGTCCCCGGCCGGCGATCACTTCTTCGCCGATCTTCCGGTAGACCGCGGACTTCCACTCGATACCTGCAACATCCGCTGTTCTTCGATGCGCTGCAAGCACCCCTTCAAAAAATCGATCTCCACTACCTGTTGACCGATTTTGCGCTCCAACTCGGCTACCCGGCCTTCGGACCAGCGCCGCTGCCCGTTACCACGAAACGCGTTGCCGGGCGCCTGACGAAACTCACGCCGCCAACGTTGCAACACGTTCGGGTTGACCTCCAACCCCCGCGCAACCTCGGCCAGCGATACCCCTGCTTCCAGCCGCCGAACGGCGGCCAGCTTGAATTCTTTCGTGAACTGCCTACGTGACAAACCCATGACTCAATGCTCCATTCATTGGATTTTGAGTCTTAACCGTTTGTCTCAAAAGTGGGGGCAAGTCCAGTATTAGGCGAAGTGTTTAACACTGTGTCATTGGTCTGAGTTCGGCCAACAAATTCCGTTACGTTTACCCTGCGAAACGCAGATGATTCAATTTCAACAAAGTTAAGCCGTACGAAAGTAAACGGTAACGAGAGTGCCCTGATGGAGGACGCTTTGTACTCGAATCTCGCCATCAGCAGCTTCAACGATGCTTTTGCAGATGGCAAGTCCCAGTCCAAAGCCGCCGGTTTCTCGCGATCGAGATGGATCCTCGCGATAAAAGCGGTCGAAGATCTTGGTGAGGTTCTCCGGGGCGATTCCCGAACCGAAGTCTTGCACGACCAGCCAGGCCTGTCGATGTCCGATGCCCCTCAGCCGCACCGAAACAATCACCTCAGACCCCTTAGGGCTGTGCTGAATTGCATTCAAAATCAGATTTGAAGCCAGGATCTCGGCGCCTTCAGGAGGTAGTCTTACCTGTACTCCCTGCTCAAATGAAGAACGGATCTGGACGCCTCTTGTCTCGGCGTATGTGCCCAGCTTTTCCGCCGCTGCCTTGACATGCTGGGAAAGGTCAATTGGTTCGGGTGGTGAACCTGATCTCTCTTCGAATCGAGCAAGCGTTAGCATGCGAGAGATTAACTCTTCCACGCGCTCATTGTCTGCCAGTACCTGCTCTAAGCCACTCTGATACTCTTCCGCTGAACGCAGTCTAATTCCGAGAACCTGAACCGTGGACCGCACAACAGCGACGGCGGTCTTAAGTTCGTGTGCGGCATCACTTATGAACTGGTGTTCGGTCTCGAAAGCAACCCGCAAGCGGCCGACCATCGTCGTGAGAGCGTTTGCCAGCGGCTGCAGTTCCCGCAGGCGCATTGCCGCTCCCGGAGCGCGAAACTCAAGCGAGTTCATTCCTATGACGGCCGCTTGCGGGTTGCTTTCGAGACCGAACACCAGTTCATAAGTGATGCATTCCTATGACGGCCGCTTCCGCTGCCAGATCCTGAAGAGGATTAAAGAGCCTTCGGAGGAGGACAATGAGGACGAACGCTGAGATCCCTAGCAATCCAAGACTCATGAGGACGTAAAAACTCGCTGCTTCGAGAATCTCGTGCCACAAGTGATCGGTACGCATCGCATACACAACAATTACTGGTCTGCGAACTCCCTCGCCGCCGTTTTCATCGCGATCGAGGATGCGGATGGCTTTGCGTTGGAGCACGCGGTAATAGTGACCATCGGCGCGGGCATTTCTGAAACCGATCCCTATGATTGAGACCACGGATGGAGGGGATGCGGCCGACGCCCCCACTCGTTTTCCGGTCTCGCTGAATACGGCGAAGACGTCGGAAGACGGCGGGCTGAATTCGGTCGGATCGACTTTAACCGTGTCTTCGGGATCTTCGGCATCCTGAACGGCTCCGATCAGCGAATCAGAACGTCCTTCCAGGGTGACGTCAAGGGCTCTAACGCGTACGCGACGCTCGTGCCAAAGAGCTGTCCACACAAATGCAAGGGTGCACAGGAGTTCAATCAATAGAACTGAGAGTATGGCGCGCCGGATCAGGGATCTCGTCCTCATGTTCGTCCGTCACTCAGAATCAAGTCGATAGCCACGGCCGCGAAACGTTTCAAGCATCGAAAAATCCGTTACGCCGCGCAGTTTGCGGCGAAGGTTTGACACGTGAGCTTCAATCACGTTGGAATGGCGCTGCCAGGTGAAGTCGTACAAGTGTTCTAATAATTCCTGTTTGGAGACGACCGTGCGCGGACGGTGAACGAGATATTCGAGGATTCTGTATTCCATAGGAGAGAGATCGATCCCTCGCCCGCCAACCGTAACCGTTTGTTCCGCAAGGTTGAAGCAAAGGCTTCCGATGCGCAAGACAGTGGATTTAACTGCGTTTCCCCGGCGTATCAAGGCTCGTGCCCTGGCAATGAGTTCTCCAAGATCGAAAGGCTTGGTCAGGTAATCGTCAGCTCCAAGATTGAGGAGGTTGATAGCGCTTTGCGCTCCAGTCGTAGCCGTCAGGATCAACACCGGCGTAGCCACATTGCGCTCGCGCAGTTTACGCAAGACGTCCTGCCCTGTGAGCTTCGGAAGCTTCAGATCAAGGACAATGAGATCGTAGGCCGCGGTCTTGCACAGCAGAAGGGCTCCCTCACCGTCGTGCCACAGATCGACGGCGTAGCCCGCCCGCTCTCGGAATGCCGAAGCGATATTTTGAGCCAACCGGATTTCGTCTTCGACCACCAGTATGCGCAATTTGCCTCGGATGACGGCGGATCATAGATCCATTTTCACGAAGCTGGTTTCGTTTTCCTCTTACTTCGAAGTGAAACCGGCCTCTCGACACGACGGGGAGAACGAGTTCACGTTCAATGAACATTAAACACAGCCAACCTTAAGATTGTCTTAAGGCTGCTCTTCGTGGTTTCGTTGCGAAATCCCGTTGCGTCAGCACTAGACAAATGCTTTCGAACCCCAAACATGTCCGAAAGAGAGAAAAGCCCGGCCTTCCCAGGACCTCGCGGCTTTCCTAGATCATTGTGGTTCGGTAGTTGCAATCGTGTGGTCAAAAAGTTAGGCCGTGACGAAAGGGAGTAACGTCAGCTCCGAATCTCGAATCTTCTCGAGAGCTCTGTAGGATTCAGTGTCTCAACACACACCGTCAGCGTGGCTGGGTTCAGACGGCGCCGTTGCCGCGTCAATGTTGGTATGCTCCGAATGATACAACAGCGCTGCAACCATTGGCGTGACGCGGTCAGTCGCCATCATTCGCCGATGATGAGATATGCTGCGACGGTTTACGACGTGAACACCATGCACAATGGGCATATGTAGGCTGCCAGATCCAGTGTTCCTCGTGGCTGTAGGAATCTCAACAGATTGCGGGCCTCTTCGACATTGTCGAAAGCTACTCTTCCACGACACACCCAGACAAGCCGTCCACGCTCCTCTTTAGTCAGGTCGGAATATGGTTCTTGCCATAGGGACCTGTACAGATGCTCGCAATTCCTTGCGAGTAAGCGATCTCAACCCACCCTCCTTTCGGCGGAACGATCGATTGAATGTTGGCCGGAGTATAGCATTTGGAATGAACGTTTAAAGGAAATAACTTCATTGCATCGGGTCGATCTTAAGTTAATCTTAAGCTTTCCGGACTATGGTTTGTGAACGCACGCCCATCGCCTCGCCCCCAGCGCGAAGATGTGCGGTGCTGAGGAGAAGCTTCCCCACACGTTTTTTCTAATCACAAAAGGGAGGTCCCCCGGCTCTGCTGGAGTGGCAGCAGAACTTTGAGAATTCCAGGAGTATACCCCCGGCTGGTGCTTTCGTTTTGCCGAATCCCATTGTTTAGTAACTGCTGCTCTTGCGGTTGCTTTTGCTTTTCACCGGTTGCGATCAGGCCCCTTTGGGGGGCCAGCAACCGAAAGCCTCCGGCTCTCCCACTGCCGGAGGATACTTCTGTAGGCCTCCTCGCGGGTGTGTGAAGGGCGCGCCCGCTGCCTCGCCGGATATCGCGCTAGAGGTTGACATCTTTTTACTTGCTCGAACGCATTGAATGAGTTTAAGTGCACGGCCTGGAACGATCTGACTTTGGGAAAAACCTATGCACGTTCCCGGTCTGCTGGAAAGAGTCCACGTCAGTGGTCTGGATGAGAGGTACTTGGTAATCCGAGTGGATGACACGGCACAAGAGGCGGGCCCCCTGCCGGTTGTCTACGGGCGACATCCGCAGGAGAGTGTGCTGTTCGTTGTTATCGAAGCGATTCCCGGTTGTGATCCACCCCGCCTGCGAGATGACTAAACAGAAACCGGCTAACGGCGGCGCGAGCAGGCAAACTGACGCGCGATCAGCGACATGCGCAGGAGCGAAACGACGACGTGCTGGCGAGGGAATCTCGCCATCGAGTAGAGCCTTGGGTTTCTACCTAGGTTTTATCTGTGGCAGTTATACATTTCCGGGATTCGACGCCCATGATGTTACGAACTGTACTTTGGGTAAGCGGGGCAGCGATAGCTACGTATTTGGTCTGGAACTTCCTTCAAATCCTTGTCGACAGTTTCAGAGAGCGCCGATCAGACAAGAGTAAAAAGTCCAACCATATTACTTAGGTTGGGCTGTTTTGGTTATCTATGGCGGTTCATAAGAGGGATGTCCTGACAGCGCCTAGGATCGATTCAACGAATAGAACGCGATTTGCTGGCCGTTGCTCGGATTGCGACGAGGTCATAAGGGAGACGGGTGGATGACGTGAATGTGCATGCCGACAATGGCTTACTGAGTAGGTCGAAAAGAACGAAGGCAGAAGAGGATCTTAGAGCCGAAGGCTTTCGGTTCGCAAAGGACCCCTGGGGCGACCCGTACTAGTGGAGGCAGCCGAGACACATCGTCCATCTGAATTCGACGGTACCACGGCGAGCAGGACCGTAGTCTTCGAGGCGGGACAACCAGAGTCAGCGCGATCCCTCCATCAGCCTTGCGCAAGGTCAGTGTGAGGTTCAGTTCGCCGGTCAAGGGTTGAACATGAACCTCGTGTCGGGCGCGTGCTACTCACGGCAGAAGCTACGAAATATAAGACGGCGAAGATGTTTCAGCTGCTCTATGCCCCGATTGGAAAAGTGGGCGAGCGGTTTGTAGTTGCTAGGTCCGATGCTGAGCAAATCGCTACACTGTTCGCAGCATTCGAGTCTCACGACCCACAACTGGTTCACATGGATCGAATCGCTTCACGACTGCTCGAACTCGGAGAACTGCGGCCCGATTCGATCTCTCAGTTCTTAGCTTATTTCATGATTCTTGAATCTCTGCTTACACACAACCCCGATCCGAAGGACCCATCTGATTCGATTACTCGGCAAGTAAAGAACAAAGTGCCGCTGTTGAATCATCGTTGGTCACCGGCGCTTGACTATTCGGCATTTCAGGGCATGAAAGAGGATGCCATCTGGAGCAAGATGTACGGATACAGAAGTACTTTGGCCCACGTTGATGTTCCAGATTTCAGTCGAGGTGACCTGGCGTCGCTCGGCAATCACGCCAATGCAATGACTCTATTGAAATCCACGGTAAAGGCCGTCGCACGACTAGCACTAATCGACCCGCAATTGGTGGCGGATTTAAAAAAGTGCTAGCTCTGCTTTGTTTGGGCCTCGCCTGATTGCGGCGCTTCTTTGAGGATTCCGGATGAGTAACCGCCCACTCGTACATGACCTCGGGGCCATGTACGCATCGCCCACGATACAACCGCAGACAATTCCTGCGCAGGTATAGCCTATGAATGTGTCCGGCACCCTTAACTGCCTGTGATGCAAGTCCTGATACCTTTTCGCAAGAATTGAGCGGCATCGACATGAGCCATTCTTAAAATCAGGTCATGGCGATGGGAACTCGCAAGGATCGAGAGCGGCAGGAGGATCTGTGGGTGGCATACACGGATATGGCTGTGGGCCCAGGGCACCCGTTCTATGTTCGCCTGAACGAGGTGCTCGACGGCGAAGGATTCGACGCGTTTGTAGAGAAGTTGTGCGCAAGGTTTTATGCCGAGAAGTTGGGGCGTCCTGGCCTGACGCCGGGGATCTATTTCCGCTCGCTGATGATCGGGTACTTCGAGGGCATTGAGTCTGAACGGGGCATCGCGTGGCGATTGAAGGACTCACTGAGCCTGCGGCACTTTGTGGGCATTGCATTGGATGAGGACACGCCCGATCACTCCACTATTTCGCGCACCCGTCGATTGATCGACTTGGAGACGCATAAGCAAGTGTTTTCCTGGGTTCTTGGGTTACTTGCCGATCGCGCGTTGCTGGCTGGCAAGCGCATCAGCATAGATGCGACCACTCTGGAGGCCAGCGCGGCGATGCGCTCAATCGTGCGGCGCGACACGGGCGAGAGGTATGAAGAGTTCCTGACCGGTCTGGCCAAGGCGTCAGGCATCGAGACACCGACGCGC